>ERZ772926.692-NODE-692-length-17895-cov-4.360202_pt1 | contig 17895 bp, 8 predicted proteins | sample MGYA00511136_ERZ772926 | MGnify/ENA primary metagenome ERZ772926 (study PRJEB29015, sample SAMEA2737917) | human oral metagenome | biome: human oral; feature: human-associated habitat; material: dental | place: China | collected 2153 ... | reverse complement strand
GTGGCATTCATTTTCCCCATTGGCTTGGGTGGGGGATTTTATGCGCCTGCAAGGGCTAATACCAGTCTAAGGTCGCTTCCTATCACATGTAGAGGCAAAAAGACGCCTCAACACACAAAATCATCTCACAAGAAAAAGTGCTGCGGAATTGAGGTAATAATCTTTTTGCCTTTTTCAATCAATGTGTTCATGCCCAGCACGCATAGTGATTTTGGTAAAAACCATATAAGATAATACGGAGATAGAGACTACTTGCGGGCAGAAAAGAGTTCTCCTAACGAGAACAAACAATATCCTTTAGGTAAGTAGACAATACATCTATATTAAAATCAGCGATTGTCAGATACATTTCATACTCGTTTTTAGTTAAAAAGTGTTTTATCGTTAAAATCTTCCGCTATACATTTTGCAGTTTCAAAAAATATATATAACTTTGCACTCGCTTTCCACAAGAAAGCAGGTAGACTACAACAGTTACCTTTTGGAGAGATGGTAGAGTGGTCGATTACAGCGGTCTTGAAAACCGCCGTGCTGAGAGGCACCGGGGGTTCGAATCCCTCTCTCTCCGCAAACAAGGGTGTAAATCAACGAGTTACGTGATTTACACCCTTTATTACACCCAAAAATGTGAAATAGGTGTTTCTTTTTAGTAGGATATAAGTCACTATTATCATAGTTTCAAATAGTTACCTTGACAAATGAATAGTTATCACTTATACCATTTGCGAGTGTGTCTAGTTCAGTTTTCTTACTATCATCGTAGTTCAATGCTTTATCCATTTCTATTTCCTTGTGGAATCCATCAGTACAAAGAATAAAGACATCCCCATCTTCTACCTTTATTTTTCTAATGGGGGCAGCATCTACAAGGGTGTCACCCATAATAGATTTAGTAACGATGCAAGCATATTTCTCATAACTGGTAGCACTCAGTGTCTTAATCTTTGCCAATTCATTCACAATAGAATGGTCTTCTGTCCGATATACTTCCTGCCCCCCCCTAAACATATAGATTCTGCTGTCGCCCAACCACGTAAGGTAAGCATTGCCACCTGACACAATCAGCACAGTAACGACGCATCCCATTTGTTTCGCCGCCATAGCCATGCGTTTCAGCATCAGGGCATCATTGGCAAACGGAATGGCCTCTTTTAAGAGTTCTGTCGGCGAGTATTGGTTGAAATTTAATTCAATGAAGTCCAACAGAGCATCCCCGACAACCCTTGCAGCAGTCGCCCCCTCTGAGTAGCCACCCATTCCATCTGTAACCACAAAGATTCCCGAACCATCGGGAAGAGAACCGTGAACTACATAGTCTTGATTTTCATCCCGAGTTCCTTTGTTAGTATATTCAAAAACCTTCATTTACTTAATTGCTTGAATAGTGTCACCACCATGCTTTGTCACACGAGGGCGAATACTTATTTTTATTGGACGCTGAGTAATTGTCTTGTCAGAAGACTTGTTTGCCCACAAGTATGCTTCCCCAGAGCCCAAAACTGCCATTTCTGTCGCAGTCAACGTCTGCAAAGGTGTTATGGCTTTCTGCACATGCTTTACCCATGCTGGCGAACTGAAGCGATGCATCACGACAATTGAGCTCAACTCAATGATTTCCGTTGGCAAGCTCATTGGGTCTTGGCTCGCTATCATAATAGAAACACCTTTATGACGCATTTCACGTATAGCAGTAGTGATAGACCCAACAAGTTCCTTGTTATTCATATACTTATGTGCCTCGTCAAATACAATGAACTTATTAAATGCCCTGCCATCAACTTTCATCACACTCGAAAAGATGTTGAGCATTACCACAAACAATCCAAGAGCTTCGTCCTTTTCAATAAACTCGTCGCGAAGGTCAACAATTATCAAACGTCCGGGTTTCAAGTACTGCTGAAGCTTGTTGCCATCTGTAATGTACTCCTCAGCAAAATCCAATTTCTGTTCAGCCATTGAACGTTGAGAAGAACTCATGTGACCATTGTCTACCACACCATCACGGATGTTTTGCAATGACATATTGTTTCGGCATGATTTCATAATCTGCTTTAGTTCCTTAATGTAGGTGGAATCATTTCCCATTGCCCCAAGCAAGAACATCCAATCACGAACGGCCAATTCTGATGAATCGAATCCTATTGGATGGACTTCAATATCAGGATATTCTTCTTTTCTGGCTTCCACCTGACTTTCAGGTGCAAGAAGAATAACATCTTTGATACTGCCTGGTTCTGCTCCATATTCGGCTTTAAGCTTCGCTAATTGACCAGCTTCATCATTAGGATATACCATAGATGTGAATTCTGGAGCATAATCCATACTGTCACTATAATGGAAAATAACACTGGCCATTGGCGCAGGTAACAAGTTCACTTTAGAGAATTGGCGGAGTACCATTTCTGTAATTGAACCAATCGTATAACTTTTTCCAGCACCTTGAACGCCAAACAAGCTGATTGTATTGCATTCATTTAAGTCAAGACCAATTACACGCCCATTGCTATTCATCTTACCGATGATACCGAACTGGGGACTATCGCCATTTTTACCTATAATAACGTCACAAGACGGTTTCTCGTAATTGAGATCAATAGGTTCTGGTTCTGAAACTGGTTCCGACTCAGAAGGTGTTTGCACCTCTTGCGATGGATTTGTTACTGACTCAGTGGTATGAGTAGTTTCATCGACATCGATATGCTCAGGCTCTTCCTGCGGTTCAAATGATACAGAAGGTTGATCCACGGATGGGATTATAGGTTCGTCTTGAACGTCTGAGATAGGATTCTCTGCTCCCGTCTTAATTGTTGACTTCTTTGGAATTATTACTTCGTAATCAGAATCCTGTTCTGGCTCATCTGAAGGAACTAAAGGTTGTACAGGTGCAACTATTTCCCCGTCAGGGTCTTTCCTTGGAGTGAGGGTTGGCTCAAAGAAATTCACGATTTCCTTGTCCATTGCTTCAAGTACCTGGCTGTTTAGAGTTCCTTCTGTATTAAGGATTTCGCCAATAACTGGTTCTCCCATAGAGTAAATGAGTGCATCTCCATAGAAGTGCTTCTTCTGACGTCCCATTTGAGTAAAGTCAAATACAACCCCTAATTGCTTAAATCTGATGGTATATCCATCTGCCAACTTACTCATGAACACTAAATACTCATGCGCAAACTCTGGGTCAAGTTGTCCATAGCGCATAGCACGACGAATATAGAACTCCAAGAATGATTTCAATTCCAATACTTTGAGCTCTCTGTCAAGTCTATCATAGCCATCTACTGCAATTTCAAAGTGCGAGCGTAGTGCAAAGATTGTATTTTCAATTTGATTAACCATCTTAGCATGAAGCTCTTCTGCATTGTAATGTGCATTGCGGCATTTAATTTCAACTACTGTAAACAGAATTTCTTTCTTTGCAGAGTCGATTTTAACAACGAGATTGTCTGCACGTTCCTTGTTTTCGTTTTCTAGGTCTGCAAACAATTCTTTATGAAGGTCAATAGGAATAAGGAATGACTCTTTTGTTATCCCTTTCTTCTCTAAGAATCGCTTACAAAGTGTGGTGCCAATGACCTCAAATCCCTTACGAGAGGTTGCATTAACCTGCATAATCAATGAACTACTTACAGAACGGACATCTTCCAATATCTGCTTGAAATTCTCATATCTTTCAAGGTTAATACCATATTCATGAAAGAGTGGAATCATCAATGCTCCAATCTCGCTTGTTGGTTTGGTAGTAAGATACGACGAAACACCTGTTGCATCTTCACCAGGAACATAATCAAGTAGGTAAGGAATATCGTTTTCACCCAGACATGGTAGGTCATAGAATTCAGGCCCCATATTTTTATCAAAAGTGATAACCCAGTCACTGCTATCATGAACGAATAACAACAGCATCATATCATTTTCTTTCAGGCGAAGTGTTGTAGCTGGAACTGACTCTTCAAGAGTAGAAGAGAGTAGTTTTCCTGTAGCCTCTTGCAAACGTGCAAACAAGCTAACTTCCATGTTTGCTGACTCTGACACAGGATTTGGAAGAATCTTATTCGAGTAATACCTGTTCCACACGAATGACTTTCCTTCCTTCGCCGCATTAACCACGTCTCGGCATATTGTTCCATTCAGGTAGAAAGAACGGCTTAATTCGTCAGGGCGAACCAACTCTGTATGTACAGCGAATGGATTAACCAAGAACGAAAGGTGTGCCTGGTACTTATCGTGGTCATCAATAAAGTCACTGACTTTGTTCAGAGAGAAGCGTAACTTGGGGAACAATCTGTTTGCGGAAGCTTGTGAAAATACTTCGGCTTCAGCAGCGGTTCTACCATAGCCTTCTGGATCAAGCAACTCTTTGAATGCTTCGCCTGATTGTAGCATATTGTCATCCGAGAACAAACGGATTTCATATGTTAGGTCAAGACCAAGCCCAATTTTCTCTAACTCTATAAGAGCCTGAGCAAAAACAGCTACATCTCCGGCGTTGAAGAGGTTGATGACAAGTTTATCCGTGTATGGATGGGACAAACCGTAATTGAACAGATGACGAACAACTAAATCTTTGCTCACATCACTATCAATCTGCTTTTCACGAGCCACATTAAGTAACATCGCAGTATATGACTTCAACTGACGGTAGCCAGAAGCAAAAGCATCTTCTCTTCCGTAAGATGGTTGTGCATATGCACCCCAACCGAATGTGATTTCACCAATATACTGATATGCCTCTTGCAAAGAGCTTTCGCTAAGTACGAGAGGGGCAATCTCCATTGGCAATAATCCCATGAAAAGTTTATCTAACTTTCGATACCAAGCCTTACGGTACTTAGGATATTCTAAAGTCTTTTCTTCCCAATCTTGGTACAACTCATATAAGTTGACCATCCAAGCCAGACGAAGTGGGTGAAGTGGGGTAATGAGCTTTACTTTGACATTGCTACCATCAGGCATTTCGACAGTCAAAAGTACAGTATCAAGATTCTGTAAGCAAACAATCTGCTCTTCGCTTAATTCTGTCTCTTGGAGATTTCTCAACCAAGAGTCATATTCTGCGAGATAGCCTTTGATTAGACCAATATTTGTAGTAAAGTCTGTGGTACATATTAGACCGCTTTCATTTTCAGCAGACTCACGTATAATTGAAAATAAGTCTTGGCGCAATGCAGTCAACTCATCAGGAATATTAAGTCCCTTAGCAGCAACAAACAACGGGTACTGTTTTGCTGTGTCTGTAGGATCAAGCAATTTTGCGTCTGTTAGATTACCACTTAGCAATGCCTCCACATGACCTAATTCATCATCATTCTTAAGAAACGTGGTTTCTAATTGTATCAATTTTTTAGGAAGCTGAATCTGATAAGCGTATGCAGCACCAAAGTCAAATTGATATGTATTGTTCAATGTGCCCTCAATCCACATGCTTCTATCAGTACCAACGTCAGGAAGTTCTAAATCTTCTTCTTTAGACAGATGTGTACTGCGATAATGAATAATTGCCTGAGTTAGACTGTTAACTTTACCTCGTTTGTCAACTTCGCCTTCTCCAGAATACTCTTCAGTGGTAATCGTAAAGCTTTCTGATTCATTGCAGTATGCCACGTGTTGCTCCAATCGGTACTGTTCCATTTGAAGGTTAGGATTCTGCTCCTTCGCATCAAGCCATGAAGCCTGTACTCGTTCTTCCTTGAACTCTTTTAATGTGTCAAGAACAATACCGTTCTCGTCAAGAGCACGGACACGAAGCATATATTCACCTTCTTCAAACATGCCAGATGCAATATTCAATGAAAGTTTACGAGAGGCACGCTTGTTAGTTCCAACCTTAGCTTTTTTTACAACACCTACTTCAGAGAAGTCATCGATGTTGACAAGGGCTATTTCGAATGAGAAAATATCTGGATTATCTTTTGGAGATGGATCCGTCGTTATCGTAAATGAAACCTTTCCCTTTTTGTCTTGTGGAATAGCCAATAGCAAGGAACCTGTATCGGCATCACGGACAAGTTCCTTTTTGGGATCTTTTCCAGGAACGATGTCAACCATAACCTTTACAGGTTTGCTTTCGTTGTCTTTGTCTATCCAAGGCAGAACAGCATAATTAAATCCAGGATGATTATCGTGAATATTCTCAAAGAGAGATACAGCATCTTCGATATTGTCAGTTGTAGTAAAGAATACCATCAAGTCTTTCTGGACGGTATTTCTAACTAAAGGCAGACTAACGATTCTGTCAGCAGCCGTTAAAGAAAAGTCTGCCATCACAGAAGAAACCTTCTCTAAATTGAGCATAAAACGTCTTCTGATTGAACCTTCATTTTTAATGAGGTCTTTATCAGGAAGCATACCAAAAAGGTACAATCCATTACCCCATGCTTCATCGGCATATTGTTTAGTCTCCAAATATAGAAGATAGTTGATAACCGTAGTTCTTGATGGCTTTATCTCTTCAAAAAGATCTGTCATCTGTTTCCAAAGATATTCCTTTTCTTCTGGTAATTCATGAATGAGTTTCCACACGAAGGAATCTTGGAGTTCTGCTACAGACAGATTTTGGAAGGTCGCATCACCATAAGAGTCTTCTGCTGATGTGCGACTGTTTGACGGAACAAGGATAAGTACCGATTTATCTGGATTGTTACGTAGTTCAATAAGCTTAGTAGCATGAATAAATTCTTCTCCTTTCTCTGTTTCAGACAGGATATAAACTTCCATTCCACTGTTCAAAGGACGAAGCAATGGAAGTAAGACACGAAGTTCCTTCATAGCCAGACCAGTGATCTTCATACAATGTCCTGGCTTTGCTGACTTCAACTTAGGTGAATACGCTTCTACAACATGTTGTATGAAACGCTCGTAATATAGAGTTTTAATATTTTCCATTAGTCTTCCAATTTATAACGTGGACGAATCTTTTGAAGGATGCAAGCATCGCTCATATCTGTATAAAAACCAATCTGACGAAGTTTATTCTTGAACGCATCCATGTTAACTCTGAATGCAGCATTCATTTCTACATCAGCATCTGCAAAACGATCTTCTCCAATACCATTGATGATTAGGCCGTAACGCTCACGAATAGCCTTAGCTAATTCATCTATAGAGAGAGAACGAGTTTCATAACCGCCATTGTTCTTCTCTTTGAGAACTAGCAACTGTACCATTGTTTCAAGCAGTTTGCTTCCTAATGCACCTCTTCGAGGATGATGCTTAGAACGGCTATCTGCCAGTAACATAGAAGAGCTGTTCTTCATGCAGACAGCATCGACAAAGTCATGTATGTACTTGTACTGACTTGTACCCAAATTGGATTTTTCAAGCACATGGACAAACATATCAAAATAGTCTTTCTCTGGGAAGAACTCTAACATTTCATGGAAGTCGTTTTTATCAAACTCCTTCTCATCGCTATTGGGAAGGCTATCTTCTATGTCATTGAGCTCTTTCTCATAGTACTCTCCTTGCTTTTTATTGTCTTCTTTGAGTATGCGGAAAGCTTCATCAACATCACAACGTTTTCTTTTCTGGATAATATCAACCATGTATGTAGCACGAATGTATTTGCCATAGCTATTCTCCATTCGCTCGATGTCTTTACAAGCAAATTGTGATACAATACTATCAAGATTATCTGTCAAATCAACTACAAGTGACCAGTCATCAACAACATTTCGAGTACCGGCATGAATCATCTTGGGCAACAGATATACAACTTTCATTGTATAGAGTGCAAGATGAAGACCACAGAGTATTCTCAGATAGTCGATGAAAACTGCCCTTGGGAGTTTTTCTTTGTAAATGAGTAATCGACGAATATCATCTGTAAACAATGCAGCTTGCTTCTCCAAAAGAGGCTTGGGGATAATATCGACATCCTTATTCATACTCTTGCGTTCACGGAGAGGCTTTGTTATGTGTAGAATGCCTGTGGTATCTACGTCAAGTTCCTCTAGTGTGTTGATTTCGCCAGATGCTTTGTCCCAACCTTTGCTAAGATACTTCACCAATCCTTTCATAACTTCAGGATTGCTCTTTAACATGAGATATAATTGGTCTGAAGCACGATAGTCACGACAGTACTTGCTGTTCTGTACTCGGAAGCTCAATAGATGGAGTGGCTTTAAGGTTGATACATGTTCCTTAATAACATTACCACGGTTAACCAATTCGAGTAGTGAACTACGTAGCCAGTCTTCTACACCGTCAGGATTATCCTTAACACCATTGATTACACCTTGTTCTTCAAGAGCATTGAGATTGGACTTCAATGTATCAATAGTATATTCTTTTCTGAATGCCAGCTGGACAGGTTGTCCATCAGCATACATCTTAATAAACAAGTTAGTAAGAACACGATCCAGTCTTACTGACTTGAAGTCAACGTAAAGCAATTCTTTATTCAAGAATGCAACTGTACCTTTTTTTAATTTCAGTATCATAATCGTATTCCTTATGCGTTAAGAGGTTCAATTACAATATGTTTCTTGCCGTCGAGACGAATTACAGTGAACTTCCTGTTGTTCTTCGTAACAAGAATCTCTGTATAAGTTTTGGCCTCTAAGAGGTTCTTGAAAATCTGAAGTTCAATGAATCGACCTCGTAGGTCATTCACAGAAGGACTGAAACCAGCACGAATGTATTGAAGCATTTCGTAGAGGTCAAGGCTGACAGTCAACTGAATAAACTTATCGGTTTTATGACGGAAAGTAAGACTATCGCTTTCGTATTCGATATATTTAGTCAGATGCTCTGTCTTATTTACGAATAGCTCAAATTCATCCAATGGGAAACGACGATAGCTCTTTGAAATAGGATCACCTACATTTGAACTTGCCAAAAGTAGATAACCTTCAGTCAAACGTGCATTGTCGCAACCTTCACTTGCAGAGATGGCGCAAGCCAAATCTTGCATAGTTTCTTTGAGAGCCCTTTCGTCTTCAACTCGAAGTTGCTCCTCGAACATACTTGCATAGCGGTATGGCAGACGTCTGCGGAAATTAAATTTTCCTTCAAAATACTGATGACGCACATAACTCTTATGGCGACCTGTTGCCTGCATTCTTATAACATCAGATTTAACCTCATACGCAGGAATAATGACATTGTTTTCGTTAAAGTCATTCAATAGGCTGCGCTTGCGGTCACTAAAAATCAGATAGTCATTTGGACGCTTAGATGTATAATAGAGGTCACGATCATAAGCTGGTAAAGCAACACCAGCAACGTCTGTTTCCCTAAGCAATTTAACCAATCGGTCATTTGAATCGAGAGAAGGAAGCATGAAGTCTTTTGCTGGCCATGCTACTGGAGCTGTTACATTGAAATAGTAGTACTGCCAATAGTATTCTGGCAGCTGCTCTGTCTGAACATACTCAACTAATTGCTTGACCTCATCGCATGAGTAGTCACGAGTAAGCATCCAAGCGATCATAGAACGTAAGTCACGCATAGTGATGTGGAGCTCACGCTTATAAACGATGGTTCTTACCAACCATTCCAGACGATTGATAACCTCGTCACCAGCACTGCTGTCCTGGAATGTATCTACATTATATTTGATATAGCAGCGGTCAGCTATAGGACAGCCCTCACACTTAGACCATAACTCTGGACAAGTCAGTTTCTTGACCTGCTGAGCTAACAGACTTGGAGAATTACCATCTCTTGCTGTTACTGAACGGAGGTTAAGGTTGATGACCATAAGTCCAGGAAGAAGTTCAGCGTGACCTTCCTGATAGAAATATTCCTCAAGGTTGTCCTGAAGGTCTCTGAGCTCTGGACGAGTGGAGAGAAAGTCCACAAGACGACCTTCATTGATAGCAATCACGCGACCTTCATTAGCCTGATTGTAATCACTCAGACTATTGAAAGGAGCAAGGAACTCTGCTAATACGTCATTGTTAGCCTTGTCATCCTCATCCTGAGAACCATCATAGTTCGACTCGAAGCGTACATCATTGATATAGAATTGTGAACCGTTGTTGGTATCGAATGATTCCTTGTCGGTTCCCTGATCTTCAATTCTATGAATGAAAGCTGTCTTACCATCACCGGCATTACCTGTAATGATGATCAACTTATACTTCAAATCCTTGATGTCCTGAATAAGTTGCTTATCGAGCTTGGTCTCCGTGTAGGTGAGGTCATCGAATGTATGTGCCTTGGCACCTGCACGTGTACCTCCATTACCATGGCAGCTTTGACTATACAGTGAGTTAATATAGTCAACAGGATCAAGATTCTCATTCTTGTTCTCGTTTCCGATAGAGTATCTGACAGTTGTAGTGTCCTTCAAGATACCATTCACGCCAATCTTTTCCAATGCCTCCAACATCTCCTTGGCAGATGTGAATCGCTGATGTCTGTCTGTAATGATTGCCTTCATTACAAAGTCAGCAATCGCATTGGTCAGCTTATCATTGTAACTGCGAATATCGGTTGGTCGCATGTGGATATTAGGACGCATATTGCTTCCTGGCCATGGATAGGCATGAGCAAAAAGCTCATAGATTGTGATACCCAATGCAAATGTATCGGCTGACTTATCCCAGTCAATCTTGTTTCCAGATACGACAAGGTCAGGAGCCATATATGGGAATGTTCCACCAAATGACTTGTCGTCAGTGGTTGTAGAGATATTGAAGTCGATAAGCTTATAGATCTGACGCTTATGCCACATGATGTTGCTTGGCTTAATATCTCTATGATATACTGGGGGATTCTGTTTCTCCTGCATATAGCAGAGGGCTTTCAGAATCTGTGTAGCCATCTTATAGACTTCATCAACAGGAAGACGTAGATCGCCTCTTGTGTAGTCTTGCAGGTTTTCACCTTCAAGGAGTTCCATCAAGGTATAGAACAGTCCCTGCTGAGTGCGGTCGTTAAACTTGAACTCAACAATGTTAGGGTGGTGGAGCGATTTTAATGCCTCAAACTCGTTGATGGCATTGTCAACGGATGCGTCACGCTCAAAGATCTTGATGGCAAGATACTGCTTCTGCATATCATGCCACACCTTAAACACACGTCCGAAACCGCCTCTACCAAGAATCTCATGAAGAGTCATGGAAGGAGTAACCTTAACGCCTGGCTTCATGTCCTTCAGGTATGCAACCTTTGTCTGACCTGTTGCATTGTTGCCAGACTGGGCATTCTGTGCTTCAATGGTTTTCTTCTGTTCCTCTTCCATTGATTTATTGATGAACTCAATAAATTCATCTGCCTCCTGCCAACGCTGGAATGGATCTGCAATAATCGTATGTTTCACAACCTCGTCCATCCATTCAGGAAGGTCTTTAGAGACCTTGCTTGGCATGAGATCTTCTGTAAGAACACCACCTAATGCGGATGTAAATGTAAGACAGCTGTCGAAAGGTAGCTTGCCCGTCATCAGTTCATAGAAGATAACGCCAAGGGAGAAAATATCACTTCCTGAACATACGCCACCCTCCAAGAACTCAGGTGCTGTATATGGTGACTTGACGTTGGTGTCATGTTTAACTGTAAAGCTGAGGTCAGAGTGCTCTACAAACCATGCCATACCAAAGTTTGCCAATGCAGCCTTACCTCCTTCGTAAACGAAAATATTCTCTGGGCAGACATCACGATGATATACTTGTTCCTTATGCGCTGCTTTCAACGCATTGGCTACATCAAGGATGATGCTGATCTTATCTGTCTGCTTGAAGGTCTTCTGACGGAGCTTACTTCTGAGTGAGCTCTCGTCCTGATAGCGACTTATCTCATAGTAATAAGTCTGCTCCTCATTCATTCGGCAGTCTGTCTTGACTATATAAGGAGATACGCCAATCTTTTCCTGTGCGAAACTTGCATTCTGAACTGTCAAGCTCAGTTTCTGCAGTTCTACAGGACTCTTCCCGGCAACGTCAAGAGGATATTCACGCACCTTATAGTGAGCTGTGGCAATAAGCTTCGGTACACAGAGATATTCAGTAAATTCCTCAGTCTCTTGAAGAACTTCTTCAATGAGATAGTTGAAGATCTCTTTGCGCTCAGTGCGTCTGCGTTCTACGGACTGACCAGAGAGCAAGTCAACAAGCTGTGACTGAATATCCATGATCATTCCAGGAGTACGTCCTACAAGCTCTGGTTTGGTAAGGAAATCAATCAGTTCATCGCCCAATGTGAATGTCTGCTTATAGCAATCACATTGAGGATCCAAACCAAACTTTGACTGCTGAGGATGACTCAGGGTAATAGCTGTCAGTATCTGACCGAAACGCCAGTCAGGATGCTGATTCTTTATCTTGCTTGCGAGAATACGGCTCTTCAAACCTGCAGTCTTGTGAGGATTTGCTACCTCTTGTCCACTACGGAACCAAGCCCAGTCATCTCCTTCGAGATTACCAGCCCAATCCTTATTCTCGATGTGATAAACAGCGTGAGGTGCCACAACAATGCAATCATATTCCCAATACTTCATCACTCGGTTCTGACCTGTGATAGCAATATTCAGATTAGGAATTATAATGTAGTTACTTGGCAACTTCAAGTCGAGGAAGTCCAATAAACGCTGTTCGCCAGCATTTACAGGACCATCGTCGTGTATGGGTTTTCTTATCTGTGCCATATGTTATACATATTTTATTGATTATTCGATAATATTCTTTCCAACTTCTCTATGATTCTGTCTGCTCGTTTATCGATAAACGGCTCACAGAAATCAAGGAACTCATTGGCAGCTTTGATAAATGAATCACGTGATATTCCAGGCTCCCAGCTAAAGAGACCTTGGAAAACCTGCTTTGGTTTTTTTTCTGGATCAAGGAAGTCTTCAAGCATCAATGCGTGAACAATATGATTGAAGTTGTCTTCCGTGCGGAAGGCAGCTATTTCTTTCTTCTTCAGATTGAGTGCGTCAAACATCTTCATGTTGCACTTCTTAGCACCAACCATCATCTTATAGAACTCCGTGAGGAACATATCGCAATATCCACGTCCAAGTGGCTTGGTATCTCTCATCTGGTGCAAACCAAAAGGAAGAACCATGATGTTACCGATGGTGTGAACTTTCTTGCCGAAACGGACAACTCTGTCATGCAGCTCAACTGGAGCATCGTATGTTTCAAGTGCCTTATAATAATCCTCAAAGTTGATTCCGAAGATGGTGTTGGTAATATTGATGGTATCAGCCTTGTATTTATGCTTATCCATGCTTTCATAAGTGAAATCAGGATAGGTATCAGCAAATGCAAGGGTGAGTATTGACTTTACAAGCATACTCTCAAGACCAACTACGCTGACACGTTCGTCACCAAACTCCGTATCTTCCTTCAAGGTATAGAAATCGAAGTCTTTCAGTTTCTTGATATCATCGTCAAGTCGCTCTGCAATGAACTTCTTCAGCTTGTTCAAAGCAAAGGTATCACAAGCTTTCTCGACCTTTTCTTTCTCGATTTTCTTGTGGTATTTATCCATCTCCTCAAACTCGGATGGTGTCTCAATGGATGTCTTGTGATATTCACATCTGCCTTTCAGATAACGCTCACGGAAGCTCTTGATAAAGAGTCTTCCACATCCTTCACCTTTGCCTTGAATGCCATTGGCATAGATACAGCCTTCACAGACAGTTCCAACCACTCCTCGGAATGGGAAGTTGTCTTCTACGTTGATGAAATCTTTTAAGTCCTCATCATCAGCCAGTTTGTGGATCAAGTTGCTAAGGTTGGCAATAGGTCCTTCTGTTGGTTCTTCCTGCTTGTTCGGATCAACAGGATAATACTCATTATCCAAGCCAATAGGATGGCGCATTCTTTCTACGAACTCCTGATCAAGAGAACGAGGATGAACTTCCATCTGCATCTTCTCGTCAAGGCTCTTGCGCGCCATATCAATGAGTGTCGTTTCTTGACCAGTCGCTTCATTCATGAAATTCATAGCGGTCTCGTCATGACCGAGGAAGAATGCAGCTGCTGCAGGAATATGAAGAAGAAATACTTGTGTAACACCTTCCTTCTCATAGACATCCATAACTTTGAAGTAGCTGTTGAAATGAAGGGTGCATAGTTTCCAATCCTTTACTTTCGGATTCTCCTGACAGAGTTCAGAAATCTCACACATCATGGCTGCATGGGCACTGGCAATGAGGAAACGAGTCTTGTGGGCAGGTTTTAGTAACTTAGTGGTTACATCAATGAAGAATCCTGCACGAAGCACATCACCGACATGATAGGTTGTGTTCACTATCACAGGCGCATCAGTATCTCTGTAGAAGAACTGCAGTCCAGGAAGCGTCCAGTTGGCAAACTTCTCAAAGAAATCCTTGTAGTCGATATTCACCTTCTTTGGAAGATGAGCACGAGCAGGATCATAGATGCTGCCATCAAGGGTGATTATATAAGGTTGAGTACCAATCTCTGCATAGATGCCATTGCCATCCTCAAGCCAATGAGCTCTATCGAAAATCATAGGGAAGATGACATCACCGTTGACATGAGCAACACCATAGGTGTATCTTGTCTTTGGATTAGTCTTGGATTTACGGATGGTATTGCTGAATAGGAAGAATCCATGCTGAACCTTAAACACATCATTGTGCCAGTTCTTGAGTACAAGACTACCATCAGGACGAAGGATATTCTTCTTTGTACCTTGTTCTGCCTTGTAGAATCCTTCTCCCCATGCTTCGATGTAGGAGAATCGTTCCCCAACTTGGTTGCCGTTTCCGTCCAACAGGAACCACTGGGTGTTTTCGTAGACTCTGGCAAGTCTATTGCTGTCGTAATCGTACTCTGTTCTTGCCATGGTTATTCCTCCTTTATTTGTTTTGCCATCCAATCTGCATCAACACACATACAGCCTTCAGCCTTCATGCGTGGATCGAGTTCACAGGCAAGTTTATGCTCATAGTAATTATCCATGGCGAAGCGTATCTCCATGGTTTGCTCTGTCTCCTCATCATTATAGAAGAAATAGATTGTACCAAGGGGAAACTCTTCGTCAGGTTCTTCTGTCTTTGCAAAGAACAGCTCATAGCCCTTCTCAGCAATCTCAGGCATGAGTACATGACTGATCATGTACTTCTGATGCTCAATAGCGACATCGTCTAAGCCATATTCAAGTATCACAATCTTCTCTTTGAAGCGTTGCAATCCATATACAGCTCGGAACAGATAGCCCATCTGCAAGCCAAACCCTTCTGGAATCTCCATTGGAGAATACTCAAAATCATCTGGCTTGAAGAAGTCAAAGAATATCATGAAGTCATGAGTCATGTCATGATAGAGTGTACCGGCAGGTATGCCAGTTACCTTGCCACAGTGAGGACAGTGGTACATAAACAACTCGTCAGAGAAAATCTTTTCTCTGAGCTCAGGGTCTAAGCCCACATTGACCGATGTCCAAAGGTCAAATTCACCTTCCTGATGGCAGTGTGGACATTCTATGATTTCTTTCCTTACCTGTGACATAAGTATTGCTCTATTTATTCCATTTTTCAATCTCTTGCTCGATCAATTGAACAGCCTTTTCTTCTGCACAGAATGCTCGATACGAACAGTTCATGTACCTATTTATAGTGGATGTAATTTCATCAGACAACTCTCTGGTTGGTGTTACAACGGGAATCGATTCTATATGAAAAGGTTCAATACGTTCTATAACAGAGCCATATTTCATTGATTGAATATAGTCATAAACAAATGGCATCTGTAAATATGTATAAAGATACTCGCGAGTATAGAGATTATCAGTAGATATTAAACGAATAATATCTTGCGAACCTATAGCCTTCTTGTCTTCATACTCCTTTGTAATCATTTTAATGTTTCCGACAGATCCTGCGCAAGTAATCAGAATCAGGCCCTCGTAAAGAGTCATTTCATCTATAAAAGGAGTTCTTGTACGTGATAAATGTTCACAACGTCTAAACGGATTATTTAGAAATATCTCAGAACCTTTGATATAAGGTATTCCATTAGCAACATAGTTACGTTTGAAAATACCTGGACGGCGGACAACAGCATTTATTTCCCCAATGGTAGAGTATGGTAAACGCATTGTTACGTCTCTCATAGCTATCACTCCATCATTCATCAAAGCAGGAGGATCAAGGCGATGTTGAAGGGAATTCCAAATGCTTTTAGAGGAAACAACTCCAGTCTTGAAATTATTCTTTTCAAAATGAATAGCTATAAAATTACTCAACTTGAGTTTTGCTTCCTCTAATGCATCTGATGCTTCTTCTCGTAAAACAAGAGATTGCTTTACAAGACTGTCAATTTCATCATGTGTTTCTTTTCTAAATGCAATTAAAGGAATGTTGCTTACGATGTCTGGTTCAATTCGTGGAACTACAGACCCATATAATTGAGATTGTAAATAGCTGTAAACAGGTTTAGACGTCAGATATGCATAAACAAATCCAAAGTCTTGTTTTGGAATAACTCTTATTATATCTTGTGAGCCAACAGTATCTGCCATATTTTTATCAATAAGGCGAATGTTGCCAATAGTACCAGCGCAACTAACTAATATTGACTTATGATCAAGAATCATTGATTCAAGATTGTTAGTTAATTTCTTAGACAGAATTTTTGAGGATGACAATGGAAATTCTGTCATCATAGCTTGGGCTGTTAAATATGGTAGTCCGTAATCTAAACTATCTACGAATATTCTTTTGAAAATACCAGGACGGAACACACCTGTAACAATCTCGCTGATACATCCATCAATCACTTTGTTTTTCTTTAATTTAGCAAAAGTTCTTTTGCCTTCAAGAAGGAAAACATTAGGTTTAATTCTTGCCTGATAACCCGTTGTGACCTCTTTAATATTTACATAGTCAGATCTCATACATGTTCCTCTTTAAATTTTGCGTATGCTTTAGCAACTTTTGGAAGATCGTCTGCAAGATGTTTTACTCGCTCTTTTCGACTTCTAATAACTTCATTACCGTTTTCGTCTAAAGCAAGCCATTTTTTTATGTGCTCGAATAATATTTCAGCACCATCTTCATCACGTTCATAAATTGGAACAGCTCTTCTATCTTTTCCGACCTGATCGACTATAGCCATAAACACATCATAGTCCTCATCTTCTATAGGAACGAGTAGTTCGTCATCCGACTTTTTCTGAAGGAAAAGTAGAGAAGCTTGTACACCAACCTGTGGAAGGAAAGTTTCAACAGGTAGATCAACACTTGCAAGAAGCTTAAAGTGACGAAGAATCCAAAGACGGACACTCTCTGTGTTCGGATTTCCAAGGATACCATCAGGCAACACAATAGCCATCTTTCCACCTGGTTTCAAGAAGTTATAACATGCTTCAATAAAAAGTATCTCAGGAGCTTTACTGTTCAGCTCATAACGCTGAGCTATTTCTTGATCAACTTCGACTTTTGTTCCAAATGGTGGATTTGTAAAGACCATGTCAAACTTACCCTGTGCATTATTAGCTGCAGTTCCAAAATGGAAATCCTTATCAGCACTATGCTTAATACTATCATTTACAGCTTCTGCAATAAATGGTACATCAGGTTTACTTCCATAAGGATAATCAAGAGAGTTAATATTATAAATATTCGAATGACCATCACCAGCCATTACCATGTTCATACGAGCAGCTTTTTTCAGGTCTGGATCAAAATCAAACCCAAAAATCATCTTCTCTGCGTATTCACGAACGGCATCATCCACCTCTGGTGAATTATACTTGGCTTCAAGACGAACTTCATCAAGATCAGGATAAAGATTCTTTGCTATTTTACGACGTACATGGTCGAGAACCATTACAAGGAAACCACCAGACCCACAAGCTGGATCGAGTACTCGGCAATTCTGGTCAGGATCGAGCATCTCAACCATACACTTGATGATGTTACGTGGAGTAAAGAACTGACCAGCTTCCTGTTTCAAAGTGTTACTTACGATAGTTTCA
>ERZ772926.691-NODE-691-length-17896-cov-6.742111_pt1 | contig 17896 bp, 13 predicted proteins | sample MGYA00511136_ERZ772926 | MGnify/ENA primary metagenome ERZ772926 (study PRJEB29015, sample SAMEA2737917) | human oral metagenome | biome: human oral; feature: human-associated habitat; material: dental | place: China | collected 2153 ... | reverse complement strand
GAAGAAAGAACGATTGGCGTGGGGATTCTCGCATCTTTTTGATGATGTGAAGCATAGTGACTACCGCTCTCTGCGCCGTGCTATGGAGGACCATTTCGGAAGTCGTTTTGTCTATTATCGTTACCATCGGGGGATTAATAAGCTGAGTGAGGAAGAGCAGCAATGGATTGACGATCTTTTCCAACGTTATGGCTATGCTGCCCCACGTGTTTATGATAATTACCAAACGAGCTGGGAGTATTAGAGGTTAAGGAGTCAAGGAGTGAAAGGGAGTGAGAGTAGTTAAGACATTAGCGTGTTTAGAAGAGTGGGGTAGTTCTTCTTGGGGTAAAGGAGTTGGGTTAGTTAACTGTTAGTGTTGTCCTATTTCTTTGGTGTTAACGCCCCGCACATCTTGTGTTAATGCTCCGCACGAGTGGTGCTGGTAGACAGAATAAGAAAAGACATAGTAACAGTTTAACTTTTCTATGGCTTATTAGCCAAAATGACATAAGGTCAGATAAGAAAAGACATAGTAACGGTTTGACTTTTCTATGTCTTGTTAGCCAGAATGACATAAGGACAGATTTTAGAAAGACATAGTAACAGATTAACCTTTTCACTCTTTATCCTTTCTCACAAGCAACTTGTAAACTCGTCTACTCGTTCACTTGTAAACTCGTCAATTCGTCAACTTGTAAATTTTAAAACTTATGCAGTATAAGAATCTTAAGAACATTAAAGCTGAAAATCAGCGAAAACGACAGTCGGATAGACTTAAAAATGATATTACTCGTCGTCTGCTCAACTATCTTGAGTGGAAGTATGAAATGAGATTTAACACCGCCTTGGGCTGTACGGAAATCCGAAAGGTTGGGAGTAACGAACCTTTTGTGCCAGCGGATGATCGTATGCGCAATACTATCTCCATCAAAGCACGGCTCGATGGTATTGATGTGTGGGACAAAGATATCCGACGATATACGCAGTCGGGTTTTGTCAAGGTTTTTAATCCAGTGGACGATTTCCTCAATAGTCTGCGTGGGCGATGGGACGGAAAGGATTATATCAAGGCTTTAGCTGACTGTGTTCCCAATGACAATGCACGGTGGGCAGACTGGTTTCACACGTGGTTTCTTGCGATGGTGGCACAGTGGATGGGACTGGACACATCGCACGGCAACAGCGTGGCGCCGCTGCTCATCTCCCGGCAGGGCTATCGGAAGTCTACCTTCTGTAAACGTTTGCTGCCCGAAGCGTTGCAGTGGGGCTATAATGACAATCTTGTCATCAGTGAGAAACAGAATACGCTGCGGGCAATGACACAGTCGTTACTTATCAATATCGATGAGTTTAATACGCTCTCAGCCAAGACGCAGGACGGATTTTTGAAAAACGTTATGCAACTTGCAAGCGTAAAACTTCGTCAGCCTTACCGCCAACAGCAAGTTACGTTGCCACGTATTGCCTCTTTCATAGCGACAGCAAATATCTCGGATGTCTTTAGCGATCCCAGTGGCTGTCGCCGTTTTATAGCAGTCACGCTGACGGGTCCTATCCGCTTGCCCGACCACATAGACTATAAGCAACTCTATGCGCAGGCTGTTGCTGAATTAGATAGCGGTAGACGTTATTGGTTTGATGAGGCTGACACCCAAGAGATTATGGCAAACAACGTGCAGTATCAGCAGCGTACTCCTGCAGAGGCTCTCTTCTTCGAGTGCTTTTCCATTCCTAAGGACCTGACGAAGGGTGCCTATATGACAGCCGCCTCCATCTTCAGTCTTCTCCGCCAGCGATACGGCAGTCAGCTACACCTAACGAGCCTCTCCCATTTCGGTCGTGTCCTTGCCAACATCCCGAACCTCCACAGTAAACACTCTTCGCATGGCACAGAGTATTTGGTAGCGGTACGTAGTAGTCTTGGCCAGTCAGCCTCTTCCATCTTAAATCGTTAGTTGTTATCCGAATAAACTTTCAAAGTTGCTGTCACTGCTGTCACGGTTCGATACTTTATAAGTTACTTATAATCTGTTTGTTGCGTGAAGTGTTAAAAGTGACAGCAACTAAAAACAAAACTATGTTAGTTTTATTGGTATTCAGCATGAAACATATTCTTTATAAAAATACCTTGTTCTTCTTCTTTATATAGATTTTTTTGCTACCTTTGTAAGACACTATCTAATAGGCGTAGTGACTAAGAACCTGCTTATGGAAGAACATAAAGAGCACAGCAAGAAATCAATTCGATTTTAATTCATAAATAGTATGATAACCGACTTTGAAGAGTATATCCGACAGAGCGAGCCGCATAAACGTGAAAAAGGTTATGCGTGGCAGACGGCTATTGGCTTGCAGGCTGTTGATGGCTTGAAGACTTCTGATTATCTGCGTGAAACTGCTCGCCAGCATATTGAGGGGAACATCACGATTGAGGAGGTGAAGCAGCTCGTCAATAGCTATTATGAGTCAAAGACTGCTCGTAAGGGGGGCGGGAATAGGACGGAAGAGGCTGATAAAGTTTCGGCTCGTATTACCGAATTGCTATCTGAACAGAGCTTTACGTTCTCGCCATTGGAATATATTTCAATTCATCGTCGTTTGTTTGAAGGCATCTATGAGCATGCAGGAAAGATAAGAGATTATAACATTACGAAAAAGGAATGGGTGCTAAATGGTGAAACGGTGCTATATGCAGGTGCAGACAGTATTCGTGAAACGCTGGATTACGACTTTGCCCGTGAAAAAGAATACGATTATAAGCATCATGATATAGCAGAAGCTGTGAGCCATATCTCACAATTTGTTTCTGACCTTTGGCAAATTCATCCGTTCGGGGAGGGCAATACCCGTACAACGGCAGTTTTTACCATTAAGTATCTGCGCACATTTGGTTTCGACATCAGCAACGAAACCTTTGCTAACTATTCGTGGTATTTTCGTAACGCACTGGTTCGAGCCAACTATAACAATATGCCTAAAGGCGTTTTTGCTACAACACAATACCTTGAAGCATTCTTTCGCAATTTGATATTAGGTGAGCAGAATGAACTAAAGAACAGACTTCTACATATAGAAGCACCAAAGCATTTGGTTCAAAGTGCCAGTCTGGAAGTTCCAAAGAGCCATAATGACACTTTGGATTGCACTTTGGAAGAAGTAGCACTTATAAAGTTTATCAAGGAGAAACCACAAGCAACGCAAAAGGAAATAGCTGTGCATATAGGTAAGTCTGAGCGAACCGTAAAACGTATGACAACGCGTTTGTCAGAACGTGGCATTATTGAACGCAAAAATGGTAAGCGCAATGGCTATTGGGAGCTTAAAAGCAAAGAACTAAACAACTAAAATCCAATTTATTTATGAAACGCTATTCACTTAAAATAAAATTATATTAGATATAAATGCTATTTTGTAAGCAAAGTTTTTTGTAAAAAACCTTTTCTCTTTATTCTTTATATAAATATTTTATATTATATTTGCAAGGTGTTACCCATGTTAATGGGAAGTATAACTAAAAACTCATCTATGTAAGAGTGCAAGGAAGGACACTGTATATCTTTTCATTCGTAAATGACGATAAAGTGAGAGGATATTTAATATCTAAGCTACAAAGTGTTCTAAGTCTTGCTGCTATGAATAAGATAAAAGCTACAAAACTGATAAGATGAAAAAAGAAGTAATTCAAGAACTATACAATGGCTTTGAAGCTGTGGCTGTAGAGGTCGAGGGGATTGAATGTTGGAGTGCACGCAAACTTCAGCTGTTTTTGGGTTATTCCAAATGGGAGAACTTCTCGAAAGTAATAGATAAAGCCAAAATTGCCTGTGAAAATGCAGGAAGTTTGGCTTCTGACCATTTTCCTGACGTCAGGAAAATGGTTAATCTTGGTTCTGGGTCAGAAAGAGAGATAGATGATATCCTTTTGACTCGCTATGCCTGTTACCTAATTGCACAAAATGGCGACCCACGTAAAGAAAAGTCACTTACTCTTTTTGTGGAAGGTTATGACCAGAGTATGTGCATTTGGCTTGACCTTATGCTGAAGCGTTCTCTCAAACGGTGTGTGGATTGGAGTCAGATAGACAAGAACCAGTATCTGTCTGCCATGCGTGAAAGTGTTTCTGATAGTACACATATCAAGACCTTGGTACAGCCAGTCCTCACCACCAAGATTGATGATCGAGAAATGTTTATGAAAGATATCGACTATTAATATTATTATGAGTAGAATGAGTGATTTAGAATGTAGTATAAACAAAGTGAGTTGTAGCTGCATTTTCTTTTACTGTCAACTCTTCCTGATAAAATGAGGACCAAGAAGTTATACTTAAAGCCATTGAGTAGTCTTATTGTCATGAATCAATAAAATAATCGTAATAAAATAATATTATTATGAATCACAAGATGTTTATTTCACATAGTAGTGTACAAAAGCCATATGTAGAAAAATTAGTCAAACTGATAGGGACTAATTATTTAGTTGTTGATAACTATTCTTTTGAAAGTGGAGAAAAACTCTGGAAGGAAATTCGCAGTAAGATTGATGAGTGCCATCATTTTGTGTATTTGATTTCAAAAGAAGCTTTGGCATCGGATTGGGTCAAGCAAGAAATCTCCTATGTTAGAGAAAGAATGGACGATGATGCCATAAATTTCTATCCTTTCATTATTGATGAAACTATAAGAATAGACCAACCTGATATTCCAAAATGGATAAAGAAAGAATATTTGACTAATAAATATGTTAATCCACAGATTCTTTCCATTTTATTGAAAAGAAAGATATTACGCAGTATTTGGGAAGAATTTCCATCATTACAGGAACAAAGCCATTTGTTTATTGGCAGGGATGAGGAGTTGCAAGAATTATCTAAATTATATTTTGAGAATAGTGGTAATAGTAAAAATACTTTAATAGTCTCAGGACTGAATAATATAGGACGTAAGCGATTACTACGTGAGTTTGTTTCTACGCGTGTTGTTGTTAAAGGAGATAGTACAGACCTTATAGATATAAGATTAACAGATACTGATAGTATTTCTGAGTTTGCAATACAACTTAATGATATCTTGGGACTATTTAGTTATGATTCTCTTTTGTTAAATGTTAATGATAAGGAAAGATCGCTGACTACGACTATTTCTTTATTAAATCAACTACATAAGGTAAAAGAGAATATTGTCATCAATGATGATAATTGTATTGTGAAAAGTAATGGGAGACTTACTGAATGGTTTGTCGATTTAGTAAAGGATAATAGGCTTTGTAATCATTTGCATTGTAGCATTGCCTCTAGATATACCCCACGCCCAGATTTAAGTCAAATTTTCCCCCATATCGTAACACTACAAATACATCCTCTTACAAATAGTAATATGGAGTTGCTCTTTAATGCATACTCAAAATTAAGAGAACTGTCAATACCCGATGTTGACATTAAATTCTTTATGGATAAATTATCGGGCTATCCTGGACAAGTTTTGTCGATTATTAATTCTATAAAGCAGAGCAATATATTTGTCGTTAAGAATAATATTGACAACTTAGTATGCCAATTTGATAAAAACTATCAGACTATCATTTCTGAAATAAAAGATGATACTCGAGCTTTTCAGATTTTAATTCTATTATCGAATTTTGAGTTTATTAGTTACGATTATTTATGTCGTATTTGTGGAGAAGATATTGCTGATGTGTTAGAACGATTCCATTACCTATCATTGACTGAATCATTTGGATTGGGGAAACAATATATTTGTTTAAACTCAGCAATCACTGATTATATTAGACGTGTTAAGTTTAAATTATCCTCTGAATATTCGGAAAAGATAAAGGAAATTACAAGACAAATTATTATAGATACAGACGATAATATTACTGATATATCTTACCGTTTATATGCAATTAAAAGTATATTGAGGGAAGGAGTTAAAGGTGTTAAAATAGATGAACGGTACCTTTTACCATCTTTTGTCTTAAAAGTCATTACAGAAGAATATTATATAGGTAATAATGATAATGTAATATATCTTGCAGACCGTATAAAGAAAGGATACCATAAAGGATTATATGAGGAAGTTATTAGAAGTATAAACTATTGGTTGTGTTGTGCATTATGTCGCAATAAGGATAATCGCTTCTTTAGTGAAATAGAATATTTCAATGATTCTCCGTATTCTTACAACTTTTTAAAAGGCTTCTATTACAGACATCAAAAGAAATATGAGAAGGCAGCAAAGTTCTATGGTGAGGCTCTTAGTAATGTAACACAATATGATGATGATTACTCTTCAAAAGCTGAACATGAAATGGTTATGGTTTGCATGTTTCTTGGTAGATATAAAGAGGCTTTAGATTTAGCTAGACATAGCTATGAGAGATCCCCATCAAATACTTATCATATTGAATCTTATTTTCGTTGTCTTGTAAGAACTGCGCATCCAGACAAAGAGATGCTTGAAGAATTAATGGATGGTATGCATAATTCTTTGGATAGCCATAGAGATACAATTTATAAAACTATGAAAGCTGAATATGCGTATTATGTAAATAAAGATTTCTTAAAGGCAATTGATTTTTTAAAGGAAGCTATTCGTATTGGTAGAGATAGTTATCGTAATTATCCTGTAAAATCTTTAAAAGAAATTTGTAAGAAGGAAGACGCAATGCCTATTGCAACTGCTGTTATGAGAGACTATGGCATTTCAGGTGAAGAGACAATAAGATAATGTGTCTCTATATGTCGATGTGTTTTGTTTAAGTTTAATTAATCTGAAGAATATAATTTCTGCTATGCGGACAAAATAGAAGCTATATGTATGGGAATATATTAGATAATGTCTTATTATCTCCTCAGATATAAAGAGGGTGTGTCAAAATGCAAATACCATTTTTATAATCTTACAGTTTGAAACAATCCATTTTAAAAGACCATTTCCGTACTCGATTAAAGAAATGGTCTTTTCTTTGCTTTAAGAAAAAAACACTTATAGTTTGAAAGTTGTCAAGTTATTAATTTGCATTTTGACACACCCTCGTTAGGGCTCCGCACGATTGGTGCTCAGTAACAACACAATGTGTGTTGGGCAACAACACAATGGCGAAAGATGGGTAAACACTCCCCTTTCTGTGGGAGAAGACCAGTGAATGAGGGGCTTCTTAATAAAGCAGTATCAGTCCTGCAAAGGCAGCATAACATATCATGCGGATAGGATTAATCTTTAACCACATCGTACCGACAAAGGTTGCAGCAAAGAGGAACAAGCTAATCCAAAACTGCCATGGGTTAATGCTTGGTGCTGAGAAATTCTCCGCATTACATAATAATAAGGTAGCTGCAGCCAAGAGACCCACCACGACTGGGCGCAGACCAGCAAAGACTGACTGTACCACAGGCGTGTTCATATACTTGAGGAACATTTTACTGATAAGAATCATTATTATCAACGATGGAAGTACAAGGGCTATGGTGGCGGTGAGACTACCCAATACTGCCATTCCTGCGCCAAAGCCTGCATTATGTACAGCCGTGTAACCGCAATAGGTAGCAGAGTTGATGCCGATAGGGCCAGGCGTCATCTGTGATACAGCAACGATGTTTGTAAACTCAGCCGAACTAAGCCAATGATGGTTCACAACCGTTTCTGTTTGTATCAGTGATAACATTCCATATCCTCCACCGAATCCAAAGAGTCCGATGATAAAGAATGTGTAGAAGAGTTCTAAGTATATCATATTGTTATTTCTGTTATTAGTCTGTTTTTGGTGTGCTATTCTTTCCAAAATTATCCCATTAGGCTATTTAATTCTTCGCAAGTTCCGTTCGATATTTCTTTTGTAGAGTATAATCCCGTTAGGCTCTCCTCTCCTTTGGAGGGGTTGGGGGAGGTCTTTCTTACTCCGTTGGTTTAATAAACTTCCCATAAAGGAATCCACCCAATCCTGCAGCGAGAATGACGTAAACGGGATTAACGCCTAATAGCCAAATGGCTATGGCGGTAACAATAGGAATCCAACAATTTGCCAACGATATTTTTGCACTCTTAGCCAGTGTGAAGGTTGGTACAGCTATCAAGGCAACCACTGCAGGGCGTATTCCACGGAACATTGCTGCTACCCATGGGATGTCCATAAACTGATGGAAGAAGAGAGCTATACAAAGAATGATGAGGAATGAGGGGAGGATAGCACCTAAACAAGTGACGAGTGCACCCGGTGTCTTTCGCATCTTATAACCTACAAAGACACTGATGTTTGCAGCAAGGACACCAGGACAGCTTTGTGCAACAGCTATCAGGTCAACAAACTGGTCTTCGGGAATCCACTTTCTCTTCACTACGACTTCATTTTGGATAATTGAAATCATAGCATATCCACCGCCAAGTGTGAAGGCTCCAATCTTAAAGAAGGTTTTGAAAGCTTCCCAGTAGAAGCCTTTGGGTGATGAGTGTTGAGTGTTGGGTGTTGATGAAATGTTATCTTTGTCCACTGTGTCTTGTTATTTATAGTGAAATCAATGTTTGAGAGTTACGGACGCCCCCATCTGTTCACATATACCTATTAGGTAATATTACTCAGATGAGGGCGTTTCTCAGTGTAGTCTATATATAAAGGTGTGCTAATCTATTACACCTTCAATAGGGGAGAGGTAAACTTTATAGTTTGCTTTCAACCCATTTGCGAGCATTTACAAATGCCTCAATCCATGGTGTAACCTCGTCCTGACGACGCTCACGTGGATAGTAAGCCTGCTGCCATGGGAAGATAGCACGCTCCAAGTGTGGCATCATTGCAAGGTGACGACCGTCTGCAGAGCAGATACCTGCTACATTATAGTCAGAGCCGTTAGGGTTACCTGGATATTCAGCGTAGTTGTATTTAGCGATGATATTATACTTATCTTCAGCCTCTGGTAGGTAGAAACGACCCTCGCCATGTGCTACCCAGATACCAAGTTTGTTACCGCTCAAAGAACCGAACATCACACTATTGTTTTGTGGAATGGTCAAGTTCAAGAATGAACTCTCAAACTTCTTACTGGTATTGTGGCAGAGGTGAGCACAATGCTTGTGTTCTGGGTTGATGAGGTTTAACTCAACCATCAACTGACAACCGTTACAGATACCCAATGAGAGTGTATCTTCACGTGCATAGAAGCGGTCGAGTGCCTGCTTAGCCTTTGGATTATAGAGGAAAGCACCAGCCCATCCCTTTGCAGAACCGAGTACGTCAGAGTTAGAGAAACCACCGCAGAAGACAATCATATTTACTTCTTCCAAAGTCTCACGACCAGTGATAAGGTCGGTCATCATAACGTCCTTCACCTCGAAGCCAGCCAAATAGAGTGCGTAAGCCATCTCACGCTCACCATTGGTTCCCTTCTCGCGGATGATAGCTGCCTTTGGTGTTGGGTGATGGGTGTTAGGTGTTGAAGTCTTCCAACGGTCTGCATCAAGTCCATACTGTTGGAGAGTACCAGTGAAGTCAGCATTAAACTTCATCTCAATTGGCTGCTTCTTATAGTTCTGAACACGCTTCTTTGCCATGCCGTTCATACTCTGCTTGCGGTCGAGAAGGTAAGATGTCTTATACCATGTTTCGCGCATTACATCAATATCGAACTCTGCTTTCCAATCACCATCAGTAATACTGAGCGTGCGTTTGTCAGGACTTGGTGTACCGATACGAGCAAAGCCGATGCAGTTCTCCGTCAAGAACTCTTTGACTTCTTCCTTATGTTCATCAGCAACCTGAATAACTACACCCGGATTCTCTGCAAAAAGTTTCTTGATGGTGTCGTCGCCCTTGATGTCGTGGAGGTTGATGTTAAGACCACCCTTAGCGTTGGCAAAGGTCATCTCAAGCAACGTTGTAATCAAACCACCAGCTGAAATGTCGTGACCAGCGAGTATCCATCCACGGCGAATCATCTCCTGTACGGCATCGAAGCAGTCGCAGAAGTACTGTGGCTCTTTCACTGTTGGAACGTCACTACCAACCTTTCCAAGACTCTGTGCAAAGGCAGAACCACCTAAACGCTGCTCGTCAAAACTGAAGTCGATATGATAGAGGCGTGTGTTCTTGTCGTTCACAAGTACTGGAGAAACGACCTGACGAACATCGCTCACTTCACCACCACTGGTTACAATAACGGTTCCCGGAGAGATAATCTTATCTCCATTAGGATATTGCTGGGTTAAAGAAAGTGAATCTTTACCTGTTGGAACGTTCACACCGATAGCGCAGCAGAAGTCTGATAGTGCCTTAACCGCACTGTAAAGACGTGCATCCTCACCCTTCTGTGAGCGGCAAGGCCACATCCAGTTGGCTGAAAGACTCAGGCTATCCATACCGTCTGCCAATGGTGCCCACACGATGTTGGTCAATGACTCGGCTACGGAAAGAACAGAGCCTGCCTCTGGTGAAGCGAGTCCTGCCTGTGGAGCGTGACCGAGTGCGGTAGCAATACCCTTATGACCACGATAGTCTAAGGCTACAACACCACAGTCTGAGAGTGGCAACTGAATCTCACCCTGACACTGCTGACGGGCTACCTTACCTGTAACGGAGCGGTCAACCTTATTTGTCAACCAGTCTTTACATGCCACAGCTTCTAACTGAAGCACACGCTGGAGGTATTCCTCCACCTTATTTATACTATAAGAAACATTCTCATATTTGCGCTCAACGGTCTCATCCTTCATGATTGTCTTTGGAGAATGACCGAACATCTGAGCTACGTCTAAGTCGAATGGCTTTACACCATCGCCTTGTACGAATGAGAAGTGGGCGTCACCTGTTGTCTCACCAACAACATACATTGGTGCACGCTCACGCTCAGCAATCTTCTTCACGTGGTCGAGGTGCTTCTCGTCGATGAGCAAGCCCATGCGCTCTTGTGACTCGTTGGCAATAATTTCCTTGGCACTCAGTGTCTTATCACCTATTGGTAACTGTGTCATATCAATCTTACCACCACATTCTTCTACTAACTCACTAAGACAATTTAAGTGTCCTGCAGAACCATGGTCATGGATGGAAACAACAGGGTTGTTGTCTTCTTCTACCAATGCACGTACGAGGTTATAAGCACGTTTCTGCATCTCTGGGTTAGCACGCTGTATGGCATTCAACTCGATACCATTTGAATAACGACCCGTATCAACTGATGATACTGAACCACCACCAAGTCCGATGCGGTAGTTATCACCACCAACGACAACTACCTTATTGCCAGCTTGAGGTTCACCCTTCAGACAGTCGCGCTTGGTACCATAACCAACGCCACCTGCAAGCATAATTACCTTATCGTAAGCATACTTCTCACCATTCTCTTGATGTTCAAATGTGAGTAGTGAACCGGTAATTAAAGGCTGACCAAACTTATTACCGAAATCGCTCGCACCATTAGATGCCTTAATCAAAATCTGCTCTGGAGTTTGATAGAGCCACTGACGGACAGGAAGGATGTCTTCCCAATCACGTAAGGCTGGAGTTGTACCGTCATCTTCTGTCAGACGAGGGTAAGCGGTCATATAGACTGCTGTTCCTGCGATTGGCCATGAACCAACACCGCCGCCCATACGGTCGCGAATCTCACCACCCGTACCTGTTGCTGCTCCATTGAATGGCTCAACGGTAGTTGGGAAGTTGTGGGTCTCGGCTTTCAGAGAGATAACACTCTCGATAGGCTTTACTCGGAAATAGTCGGATGTGCTCTGGTTTGCTGGCGCAAACTGTTCAACCTCTGGACCTTGTGCGAAAGCTACGTTGTCTTTATAGGCTGAAAGAATCTTACCTGGATTCTCTTTTGTAGTCTTCTTGATGAGGCTGAAAAGACTGCTCTCCATCACCTTACCATCAATAACGAACTCACCACCGAAAATCTTATGGCGGCAATGCTCAGAGTTAATCTGGGCGAAACCAAAGATTTCAGAGTCGGTGAGTGGGCGGCCATTCTGCTTCTCAATCTTGTGGAGATATTCCATCTCCTCTGGAGAGAGTGCCAGACCTTCCTCTTCGTTGAACTTCTCTAAGTCCTCCACACGCTTGATAGGCTCTGGCTCGTGGTTGACAGTGAAGATAGTCTGGTCAAGACCATCATACATACGTTGCAACATCGGGTCATAATCAGCCTCTTTGCTGCTTACAGGGAAGTACTCCTCTATACGCAAAATGCCGTCAAGACTCATGTTTTGAGTAATCTCGACGGCATTCGTACTCCAAGGAGTAATCATCTCACGGCGTGGTCCCACGTAGAATCCCTGCAGTGTCTCTTCGTTCTGCAAGTAGGTGGCATCGCCATAGAGCCAACAAAGTTCGTTGATTTCCGTGTCGGATAATGCATGATTGACTTCCGTGGCAATCACGCTTTTGGACTGAGTTCTGAAGAAAAGAATCATAGTCTTTATATAAAATTTGGTGTTACTTCTGTTTGCAAAGATACGATATTCTTTGGATATACTGCCCTTTTGTCCAGTGTTTTTTAGTCTTCTTAGGTATTATAAATAATCAGACTCGGTTTTGTTTGGAATTATGCTGTTGAAGTCGTAGTGGGAATTAAGGGCGAACCTTATTTTTGCGTAACTATGAAGCTACTTTCCTTATCTTTCTGATGTGTATTTCTAATGGTTTTCCAAGTGACTTTCCCCGTTGTAAAAACTCTTTTAGGCATAGCTTATTCAGCAGCTTTTCTATAGTTAAAAGTACTTTTCTGCCTTTCGTTAAGGTATGGATTAGCCCCCCATCGAACAGCTGTCGCGAAATTCTTTTCATGAAGATAATTATTTTTTTTCATAAAGAAAAATATTTCTTTTCATGAAAATAATTTCTTTCTTTCGTGAAAATAATTCTGTACTTTAATGATTTTGGTTGACTCCTTTTGGTCTTTTTTACTAATTGTAGACTGGTCTAAAACTTATTTAGTAGTAGTTGTTGATACTATGTCTTTATTTCTGTAATTGTGTATCATAATATATTGTAGAACATGGCTATATAAGATGTTATTTTACCATCTTCAACGTTACTTCTTTTTGAAATAACACCTTGTTGTGGTTTGATATATTTTTTTCTAATACATTTTAGTAATCAAAATGATACGTAATTAAAAATAATTTTCAAAAATATTAGTTTTTTCAAATTTAATTTATATCTTTGCCATGTTTGTTGTTGGAATTTGCCGCTTGACTTAGTAGTATTGTGGTGTGTGCATTCCACAATACGCTGAAAATATAGGTAACTAATCGTTACTCTTCTGTTTTTGAAATATTGTAAGCTAAACAAAATAGAATTGTTCTTTGTCAAATATTTATTAACCTAAATAATGTAGAAAATTATGAATGCAAGATTACTTAAAGTTTTGTTTATGCTTTTGGTTTGTTGTTCATCTTTACATGTAAAGTCTGAACCTATTGTTAAATTTAAACCCAAAAGTGATAAAGTTGTTTTTCGTTATAGTGGAACAAATGTTAAAATAACGGGCGCTGAGAAAGAAAAGGACTACAAAGGATTTACTATTTACAAAACTACTCCTGGAGTAGATGTTGTATTGACTGGTGATTTGAGGTCATTTAATTGTGATTCTCCTATTATTTTAGGAGAAAGAATATCTTATCTTGAAATAAGGGATTGTCCAAATTTGTCCGAAGTAATTTGTTCTAACAATTTTATGTCAGATTTAATTATAGAGAATTGCCCTAAGTTGAGGTGGCTTCAGATATGTAAGAATCAACTTAGGGGTGAAGTCTTTGACCGTTTAGCTTCCTCTCTTCCACAATGTGAAAATGGTGTATTCAGATTTTTGAACCCATATTCTGGTTATAGAGATGATAAACCTGTTTATGCGTATGAGAATAATTACATGACTGACGAGCAGATACAAAAATTCCGTGATCGAGGTTGGGCGCCAATGATATACGCATTTTATGACAAGAGGAAATGGGTTGATTACTCTGAGTTATATACTGTTTATACATGGGATAAGGTAGAATTTAAAACAAATATGGCGCCAGGGACAGAGTTTGAAATCGGATTCCAGACAGTTTGTGCTCCATCGTATTTTGAAATGAATAATGTAACGTGTGCCGATTTAAGTAAACTTAATGCGGGTATACCCTCGAAACTGAAGTATACAGGAACTGGTGGTAGTTTTTCAGTGAAGGGAATCGTTATTAGAGGTATAACGATTAAGTCAGATGCTGAAATAACTTCTATTTCATGTTCAAATCCAGCTAATTTATATTATTTAACCTGTAACAATCAACCACTTAGCTCTATTGATTTAAGTAAGTATGAAAATTTGGAAAACTTGACTTTGAAATATAATTTTTTACAGGAGCTTGATCTCTCTAAACTCCCTAAACTCTACAACTTGACTTGTACTGGTAATTTGTTGACAAGACTTGATGTTAGGAATAATCCAGACCTGTATTTCTTAAAGTGTGATGACAATATGATTACTTCTCTTGATATTTCTCAAAATAAAAAGTTGGGTATGCTTAATGTTTCTCATAATAACCTAACTGAGCTGGATATTTCAAATAATCCGCGTTTGGAAGAAATTGGAATTGCTGTGAATAATATCAAGCGTGAGAAGATGGATGAAATTGTAAACCACTTAGTGCAGGCTCCTACAGGTAAAAAAAGATACCTCTATCCGTATGATACTCGATATGCGTCACAAGGATTCCCCGAGGGCAATGAGTGTAGTAAAGAAAGTATGAAGAAGGCTAAGGATTTAGGTTGGTTTGTGTTTACATTCAATGATAAGGGAAAGCGAATAGAGTTTGAAGGTACTGACATTGTCAATAGTATTGATATGATACAGGATGAGTCAGACACTATAGCAGAGATATACGATTTGCAAGGTAGACGTCGTGCGTCAATGGCTCGTGGTGTGAATATTGTAAAAATGAAAAATGGGGAAGTGCGTAAAGTCATAAAATAATAGAATTATTATTTCACGTGTTTTTAAAGGGGGCATAAGGTTGGAGTTATTCTCTGGTCTATCTTATGCCTCCCCCTTAAATGACTTGTAAATAGAGATTTCTTTTATTTTGTCTTCCAATAGTCTATTCTGTATAATTTCATCAAAAAGTTCCATTAATTGTAAGTTTCAGGTTAAAAATGTCTAAACTCATTATACAACTATTTGTTTTACACGTCTTTATAATATCTTTGCAATAGATATACCGCATTCTGTGAAATGAGGTTAGTTTTTTGTGCCAGTTTGCATTGTTTTTATAAAGCAGAGTCGTTTCATTTTGGTATAAAAAGAACTGATTTCTTTTGCATTTTTGGTAGGAATCTATTACATAGTATAATAACCAAAATAAAATAGTAAATATGAAAAAGAGTCTTTTTATCGTAGCTTTAGCGTTGGGTACACTTGCATTTAGTAGCTGTGCCAGCAAGAAGGATTTGGAGAATTGTCGTATAGAGAATAATCAGTTGACGGCAGATTATCAGAATGCTAAGGAAACGATTGCAGCCAATAACGCACGTATCAAGAGCTTGGAAGATCAGTTGGCTCAGGCAAGAGAGAGTGCTGCTGCGTTGCAGGGTAGTCTTGATAACAGTTTGAGAAATGCCAATTCAAACAATATCAACATCTCTAAACTTGTTGACCAGATTAACGAGAGTAATCAGTATATCCGTCACTTGGTTGAGGTGAAGTCTAAGAGTGACTCACTGAATATGGTGTTGACAAACAATCTTACCCGTTCTTTGAGCCGTGAGGAGTTGAAGGAAGTTGATGTTCAAGTTCTGAAGGGTGTTGTTTATATCTCTTTGGCTGATAACATGCTTTATAAGAGTGGTTCTTATGAGGTGAATGATCGTGCTGAGCAGACACTGAGCAAGATTGCTAAGATTATCACTGATTATAAGGATTATGATGTGCTGATTGAGGGTAATACTGATAATGTGCCTATCAATACCACTACAGACAAGATGAAGAATATCCGTAACAACTGGGACCTCTCTTGTTTGCGTGCAGCATCTGTTGCACAGTATCTACAGGATCGTTTCGGTGTTAATCCTAAGCGTTTGACAGCTGGTGGTCGTGGTGAGTATAACCCACTCGCAACTAATGATACTGAGTTGGGTAAGCAGCGTAACCGTCGTACACAGATTATCATTACTCCAAAGCTTGATCAGTTCATGGATCTCATAGGTGAGGCTCCAGAGACAAAGGCTGCAAAGTAATATGTAAATGAGTATAAGCTTTCTGTTCTTGATGTTTCAGTGAATGATTTATTTACGGTATTGATAGAGATAGAATCGCTGAAATTTATAAATCTGTATCTTGTCTATACCATCTTGACAAGATACAGATTTTGGTTTTTATATGTCCAAAGGGAATAATTGCGGATCTTACATTTAAGATTTTGGTGCATTGATTGCTCTTGGACACATATATAATAATGTGTATTGAGACTATTTTAGCGAAGTCTATAATATATTTTGCGTTTAAAGGAGGCTTTTGTGTTATGAGTCTTTGATGTGGCTTGCCCTCTTTTTATAGGGTAGGGTTATTTATAATGGTGTTCTGGTTGGCATTTTAATTGATTTGTATCAATGTTGTGGGTTAATTTTAAGTTTTTTGAAAAATAATCCTTAAAACATTTGGTGGGAAAAGAAATTCTCTATACCTTTGCACTCGCTTTACAAAACCCGCCACCTGGCGAGTTGTATGAAGCGATAGAGAAAGAGTTCTTTGAAAAGATTTACATAAACAGAGAAGTAGTACAAGAAGCGTCTGTTTGATTTTTTATCAAATAGATGGGTAAAAGAAACGAACCGATCAATTCCTTGTTCTTGTTTTTTGAGGCACTGCCTCAAAACTTAAGTTCAAGCGAAAAGGTGCTTTTTAAACTTAAATTCTAAGGATAAGCGTTCTGAAACAGAGATTACTCGGTGATTTGCTGGGTAGGGTAGTATTCATTACCACCTATCACCCCTCATTCATCACCAACACATATTTTACAATGGAGAGTTTGATCCTGGCTCAGGATGAACGCTAGCTACAGGCTTAACACATGCAAGTCGAGGGGAAACGGCATTGAGTGCTTGCACTCTTTGGACGTCGACCGGCGCACGGGTGAGTAACGCGTATCCAACCTTCCCATTACTGTGGGATAACCTGCCGAAAGGCAGACTAATACCGCATGGTCTTCGATGACGGCATCAGATTTGAAGTAAAGATTTATCGGTAATGGATGGGGATGCGTCTGATTAGCTTGTTGGCGGGGTAACGGCCCACCAAGGCGACGATCAGTAGGGGTTCTGAGAGGAAGGTCCCCCACATTGGAACTGAGACACGGTCCAAACTCCTACGGGAGGCAGCAGTGAGGAATATTGGTCAATGGACGTAAGTCTGAACCAGCCAAGTAGCGTGCAGGATGACGGCCCTATGGGTTGTAAACTGCTTTTGTATGGGGATAAAGTCAGTCACGTGTGATTGTTTGCAGGTACCATACGAATAAGGACCGGCTAATTCCGTGCCAGCAGCCGCGGTAATACGGAAGGTCCAGGCGTTATCCGGATTTATTGGGTTTAAAGGGAGCGTAGGCCGGAGATTAAGTGTGTTGTGAAATGTAGACGCTCAACGTCTGACTTGCAGCGCATACTGGTTTCCTTGAGTACGCACAACGTTGGCGGAATTCGTCGTGTAGCGGTGAAATGCTTAGATATGACGAAGAACTCCGATTGCGAAGGCAGCTGACGGGAGCGCAACTGACGCTTAAGCTCGAAGGTGCGGGTATCAAACAGGATTAGATACCCTGGTAGTCCGCACAGTAAACGATGGATGCCCGCTGTTGGTACCTGGTATCAGCGGCTAAGCGAAAGCATTAAGCATCCCACCTGGGGAGTACGCCGGCAACGGTGAAACTCAAAGGAATTGACGGGGGCCCG
>ERZ772926.690-NODE-690-length-17897-cov-4.735904_pt1 | contig 17897 bp, 11 predicted proteins | sample MGYA00511136_ERZ772926 | MGnify/ENA primary metagenome ERZ772926 (study PRJEB29015, sample SAMEA2737917) | human oral metagenome | biome: human oral; feature: human-associated habitat; material: dental | place: China | collected 2153 ... | reverse complement strand
AAGAATGCTGATTGTCTCCGGGATGGGAGTATCTCGTTCCTCTTTGCACAGCACGCTTACCAGCAGGGATATTTTAGTGTTGACTCTCTCTTCCGTGCTATCGTGTTGAAAAAGAAGGTGGAGCCAGTCAATTATATGCCTATCGACCTGCTGACACAAGAGAATATAGACTTTTATCATAGGACATGGGGGTAAAGCCCCACCCCGACCCTCCCCGAAAGGGGAGGGAGGCAAAATTGCTAAAAAAAGATGAAAGAGAGGTAGTAAAAGGGGGGATATGATATGATAAGATAGAAGAAGGGATAAAAAAAGATAAAGGAAGACATTGATAAAAATGGTGATGATGCTCAACACATGACGTGCAGAGGGTTAACACATAATGTGCGGAGGCTTAACACAAGATGTACGCGTACTTAAGACGAGAAATGGTAAGTGTGAATAGGGAATGAATCATAGGTTAATAGAAATCATCAAGACCTAACATTCAACACTCAACACCTAACATTCAACATCCAACACCCAACACCCAATAAATGACAGAAAACAAAAAAGGACTCCTCGCATTGAGTCCGTTACTTATATTCATCGTATTGTATCTGGTCACCTCCATCCTATCAGGCGACTTCTATAAGGTACCGATTACCGTGGCATTCATGGCATCAAGTATCTTTGCTATCGCTATATCAGGAGGCTATCCACTCGCAAAACGCATAGAGATATACAGCAAGGGAGCCAGCACGGATAACATGATGATGATGCTGTGGATATTTGTTCTTGCTGGAGCATTTGCCAACTCAGCTAAGGATATGGGTAGTATTGACGCTACGGTCAATCTAACCCTTTCCGTCCTACCAGATAACATGCTGCTGCCAGGACTCTTCCTCGCTGCTTGCTTCATCTCTATAAGTATCGGAACGAGTGTCGGAACCATCGTGGCACTAACACCTATCGCAGCGGGTATTGCCAGTTCTACAGGAAGTTCACTGCCTTTTGTAGTAGCTATCGTAGTGGGTGGTTCGTTTTTTGGCGACAACCTTTCCTTCATTAGCGACACAACTGTTGTGGCAACAAGGACACAGGAGTGTAAGATGGCAGATAAATTTAAGGTAAACTTCTTCATCGTTGCCCCTGCAGCAGTTCTGATTCTGCTTGCCTATATCTTTATGGGTAAGGACATTCATACGATGGGACAAACGGCGAGTGTAGATATCTACAGGGTCATCCCTTACATGGCAGTACTGATTTGCGCGCTCTTTGGCATAAACGTGATGGCTGTGTTGACCATTGGAATCGTCCTTACGGGTGCCATTGGCATCATTGACGGCAGCTATGGTGTCTATGGTTGGTTTGGAAGTATGGGTACAGGTATCACTGGTATGGGCGAACTGATTATCATCACGATGATGGCAGGAGGAATGTTGGAGATTATCCGCGAGAATGGAGGTATTGATTATCTCATCAAGGTTATTACCCGTCACGTCAACAGCAAGCGTGGAGCAGAGTTAACCATTGCTTTTCTCGTAAGCTTAGTGGATATCTGTACAGCAAATAACACGGTGGCAATCCTTACCGTGGGCGGTATTGCAAAGCAGATTGGCGACCGATATGGTGTAGATAAACGTAAGGCAGCCAGCATCCTCGACACTTTCTCTTGCTGTGCGCAGGGCTTGATTCCTTATGGTGCACAGATATTAATGGCAGCAGGTTTGGCAAAGATTAACCCTGTGAGCATCGTCCCATTCTTGTATTATCCAATGTTATTGGGCATCACAGCCTTCCTCTCTATTCTCTTCCATTATCCCCGCCGTTACTCATAACATATCATCAACAACCATCATTCATCACCCAACACCCAACACCATGCAATCAATAGAATCATCTGGAATGGATATCATTCAACGAAACTTCTTCCGAATCTTATGTTCGGGCGCATTCGGCACACAGTCGAACCTCGAACCAATGTCTGCTTTCAAATGGCGAAGACTCATACAGATGGTTGATGCACAACAGGTGATGCCTATCTTCATTAATGGCATCGCAAGACACTCTATGGATGAAGGGCTCAACCTGCCAGAGAGTATCATTGCTGATATCAGAGCAAAGCAGGAGGAACGCAAGACATTAACGGCAAGAATTCCCAAGACCGTGAGACTTAGTAACACCCTGTTAAACCGGAGACTCAAGAATCTCATCTACAACGAACTGCATAGCATCGATACCTCTACCGAGACGCTGGACTTATTGAAAATCATTGTCTCTAACTCTGAAACAATGTTTACACGTGGTATGAACTTAGGTGGTATCATCACAATGGGCGAATACCTAAGAACTCGTGGAAACAAAGTAGACTTCGTAAAGTTGGAGAACTGGCTAAACACCCTGCAACTGCATGCTATGGCAGAACTACAAGGCAATGTCCTCATCTCCGTCTTTGGCTTTGAAGAAGACGAAATCCCCTTCGTTAGCAAGAGTGACCCAAATGCCTATCGACTCACACTACGCAGTATTTCAGACTTAGCCAAGGACACTGCACACGAATGGCACTTCAGACAAAACGCCGTAGGATTTGTACAAAACAACAGTTCTGTACTTCGTCGCAACGTCCGTCGCAGTCTCCGTTACGTCAGTTATGCACCCATTGAGACAACAAGCAACTTCTTTAGCAACTTCGTCAGGAGCCTTTCTGAGATTGAAGAGTAAGCTTAGACCTGAAATTTATTAGGACTCTTCTGAAACATGGAGTAATGTTATTTTAGAAAAATGCTTTCTAAATATTTTGCAATTACAAGTAAATTATATATATTTGCAGAATATTTAACATTGATATATAATATCTACAAGCATAGAAATGCGACTGAGAAACCGAGATTATAACTTAAAAGATTTAGGGAGTTTTCCCATGACCTCAAGTTTATGCTGGTATCTAAAAGTTCAATGATAAATCTAAAAGTGAAAAATAAAATATAATTATAAATCTAAAAGAATATGGCAAACAACCTACCCTCTATCCCAAAGCAAATAACTATTTGTCTTGAAGAGAGCAAGTATGCTCATGGCTTAAAACAAGAAGAGAGTATTCATTCTCATAACTTCAATCGTGTTATACAGTTAATAAAGAATCAAGTAGAGAAGTTAAATACTAAAAAATCTCCTTATAATGTTGAACATCAATACAATACTATCTCCATCTTTGGAGGAAGAGGTACTGGTAAAACAACTTTTATTCTTAGTCTTTTACAAAGCATAGAAAAAGAATACGAAAACGATGCTGAAATTCTAAAGATTATTGATCCTACTCAAATGGAGGAGAAGGAACATGTATTCTTGGTTATTTTGTCATTGATTGATACGGAAGTACGAAGAAAAATTGAAAGTCATAGAAAAGACAATAATACAAGTTGTTGTTGCTTTGAAAAGGAATGGAGAAGTAAATTAAGTTCTTTAGCTAAAGGTTTGCCTACACTTGAGGGACTAAATAAGAAGCAATACGAAAACTGGGACGATGATTTGTACATTGTCGAGCGTGGATTAAATAATGTAAAGTCTGCATACGATTTGGAAAGGAATTTCCATGAATTGGTAGACATTGCTTTAGAGATTCTCGGAAAAAAGTTTTTCGTTTTAGCCTTTGATGATATTGATGTCGATATGTCAAAAGGATGGTCTGTCCTTGAAACGATACGTAAATATCTTACTACACCTAAGTTTGTCATTTTTCTTAGTGGAAATCTTACGCTCTATTCGTATAATGTCCGTTTACACCAATGGAATCAACTTAAAGGATTGACAACATTTGAAGAACATGATTACAAAAGTCAAGTAAATCAGTTAGAAGGACAGTACCTTTTAAAGGTGCTTAAGCCTGAAAATAGAATCCAGTTAAGGACATTACTCGACTACAAGCACATATATCAAACATCATATATAATAAAGGAGGAAGACAAAGATATTGTAGATGTATATTCTGATATCCTGAAACACTTTGGTATTCATAAGAACTCTACTCAACAGTTATTTATCGATTATTTATTAGGTTTATCTATTCGTAGTCAGATAAGCATACTCTCAGATTATAATGAGCCTGATATTATGAGTCAGATTAATGTATATGTTTCACGTATGATGGCTGCAGATATTGATGTAGACCTTGCTGTTAAAAATCCTATTTTTACAATCATTTCGATTGTAGAGTATTTGAAAAAATCAAATGGTTTCTCCCATTCTTATTTGCTTATTCCTAACACTATCAAACATGATATGAATGGGGTCCTTATGGGCTTGACTACTATATTTGCTAACCAAGCTAAACAGAGTCCATGGATTATATTCGACTATATGTTAAGAGTTGGTTATACCAGACATCTCTATTTGCAATTAAGCACTACTGCCTTTAATCAAATATTATCGCATACTGGTATCATGCAAGATATGTCCATAAAGAATATAGTGCTTTTAATGACTGCGGTTGGAAAGGCAAACAATCTAAAGTTACCAGAATTAATACTATTAGAAGGACTTGCCATTAAGGCTAATCAAAAGGAAGAGGAAAAGGAGAATGCGATTGATAATATTCTAAAAAAAGATGATATTAATACAGCACAAAAAGTATTAGCACTATTACCATTGTTTTCTTTGAAAAGAGGGCAAACACAATATACTAATTTATATTACTCTGTACTTCCATTATTGTCGGCTATATGTTTAATCATTCGTTCAGGATATGATGAATCATCTATCAAGGGTATTCTTAGTGATTTAAGTTTGCATCGCATCTATCCTATGCCGGCAGAGGGACAAGTTATATCTGATACTGCTGAGGATAATATTTCTTCAAATGAAGAGTTATCACGCAAACTTGATATAAATACAGAGGAGGAGTCCGTAAAGAAATTAATAAAGGCATTAAATGACTGGAGGACTTACTTTATCCAAAGAAATGAAAAGAATCCAATACCTCCTTATCTATTAGGTCGTATTATGACCCGCTTTACTTCTGCTTTGATAAATGTATCTAATAAGGAGAATTTAGCAAAACTATTCCAACAGCATTTAATACTTTTCTTAAACTCCGTTTTGATAGAAGAAGCTAAAGAAAAGTTTGGTGACAAGGTAAATGTCAATAATAACAATCCTGTGGATGATCCCAAATTATTTTATGATAACTTGGGAAAAGTAACAAGTAAAAACGAAGGTGAGAAATCCTATTTAGATTCACTTACTCTTATACGTTGTTTATTATCTTGCCCTCTAATTTGTGTTTTCTTTAAAAAAGAAGTATCTTCCAAAATTAAGAAGTATTTCGATGCCTTTGGTTTTAACGACATAACTTTATTCGATGATATATTGAGTCGTGCTGAATTTAAAACAAAAGAAAATTCTACAAATGGTACAATTAAGATCACAAAAGATAATTTAAAGGAATCCTTAGGTAGTATTATAAAAAAAGAAGGAGAGGAAACTTTTAAAACTCAAGTGTATGACATAGCTGATAACACCAAGGCAAGAAAAGCACTCCTGAACCTGGATTCAGTCAAGTCCATTGGTCAAGGCTGTACAAAGAAATTAAAAGACCTATATAAGAAAGAATACATTGATAAACAATAAGATGATTTGCTCCATCTGAAACATGAAAAGTAATTCACACATATCATACTTATTAATAGATCATCTTTCCCTATCCTCTTATCAGAAAGGGGAAGATGTAACTTTGGACGATATCGAGCGCAGACTTAGGATAGTTGCGCGGGAACACAATCATGTAATCCCGCACCATTATCTAAGACTTGTGTCTGAAAGTTCGTTTAGAGGAATAACAAAAGTAAGTCAAGTTTTTACGGAAGGATTAATCCAACTTGCAAATGACTTCTTAGAAAGGAGAAACAATCGCATATACGTCAAAATAGAGAAGTTTAATACTTGGCAAGAACAAATAGCATATATTCCTCCTATGCTATTAATATCTGCTTACATTTTCAAGAATGTTATTTCTTCCATTACTGACATCGTATCGGACTCTTTTTATAATCAGTATATTGCACCAAACTTGGGGAACACGAGTTTGATACCTCCATACATATCTCAATTAGAAGAATTGAAGAAAGAAAATAATGGCTTTAATGACCTTCATATTCATCTAAATGGTACAATGGAAACTGATTCTGTTTGGCTTGATATTTTGCATTATCCAGAAAGAGTCATTCACAATATGGAAGAAAGTGCAAAAGGCAACAAGCTTGCGAAAGAACAATATGAGCAGTTTGATAATTGGACAAGACCTGATAAACTGAAACATTTAATAACGCAAGCTATCAACCTTAGAAAATTCCTTTTCTCTGAGATCAGTCAAGTTGTACCTGTTAATGAAGCATTCACAAGACAGGCAGAGAGCAGTCTTTACATCTCAGTACTACATTATCTTTCTATTTACCCTGACAATAATGAAGTTGCCAGTTCTTTTCACCATTATTTACTCATACTTGGTCTTGTAAATCAAATGTTGGTGCAACAACCCCAATGCTTTGGATTTGAACAGTTCCAACAATACACATCAAATGGATTAAGAGAGTATAGCGAACAAGAGTATGAACAACGTTTCCTTCAATTGGCTGGAAATCAGCTCGGCAACATTAAAATTATAGAGGGACGTTTTTCACCTAAGGATACACAAGACAAAAATAATCAATTAATTGATAAAATTCGAAGAGGATGGTTACTACTAAATAATAGGCAGGGTTGTAATAAGTCGAATATAAGGCTCATTGCACATTTTATAAAGAGGGCAGATAAACAAAAAGAAGATATTCGATTTAAAGAGCTAAGACTTAAGAACAGAAAGATATGTGAAGCACTTATCGCATTGCGTAATAGTGGCAGTAAAAATGGGAAAGCTATAGTTGGAATAGATGCAGCTGCAAGCGAGTTTGACACATCTCCTGAAGTATTTGCCCCAGTATTTAAGAGACTACGTGAGAAGGGATTCCAGCATTTTACCTATCATGCAGGTGAAGATTTCTATCATTTGCTTGGTGGATTAAGAGCTATATATGAGGCTATAACCTTTTTAAATTTGCAAAGAGGTGATCGAATTGGACATGCGACTGCTGCTGGTGTTGACCCAGAGACATGGGAGCACAATGTAGGGGATGAAGTTGTAGTTCCAATAGGTGCATATATGGATGATCTACTCTTTGTATATTATCTAATTAGCAATAATGAATGTAAGGCTTTAGAATCATTAATGCCACGGTTATATATGCGTATAACGGAACTGTCAAGAGAGATTTTCCCTAATGATGAGTTTCAAGTTTATGATCTTATATATTCGTGGAAGAAAAGGCAAGAAGATATATTAGAATTGGCAGATAGTGGGGAGCTAAATAATATTAAGGCCTTGAAGAGATACCATCAAAAAGAGTATGTTGAAAAATACAAAAAGGAGATAAAGGTAAAAATCTTCGAGATACTTGATGAGAATGCTCTGAGAGAAGTACAATTAGCTATCTTAAAGATAATGCACCATAAAGAAATAGCCATTGAAACTCTCCCTACGAGTAATATCTTCATAGGTTATCACAATAGCTTTAATACTTATCATCTTGTAAATTGGATTAGATGGGAGAAGGAAGGGAAGCCAATTCCTCCAATAGTCTTAGGTACAGATGATGCTGGGATATTTGCTACAAACATTTATAATGAATATTGCCACATATATACCCTATTAGTCTACGAGTATGATTTCTGTATAAATGAAGCTTTTGAGATAATAAGGAAGATAAATCGAGATGCGAATTATTATACTTTCAATAATGATAGACTATATGCTGCGAATAAATAAGAATACCGAATATAGTATGGAGTCTGAAAAAAGGTGAAGTTATTTAAAATATGGTCCTTTCGAAATTTAGAGTGAGAACGGCTCTCTAACAAGTGAGGAAATACATCAAATCTTACAAAAATAGTTTTGTTTTGATTTGCTGTCACTTTTAACATTTCATATATACTCTTTGTAAATCAATGACTTAGACGTTTTATATGAATGATAGGAGTGACAGTAAAATTATTCTTTAAGGTTATCTTGACACACGGAAGCATAGCCTATAGGAGTAGTCTATTATTTGAGAAAAAATCTTTTTCGTTCTACTTTTATAACCAGTATTGATAGGAAACAAATGAACTTTACAAACTGGTATGAGTAGTTTTTCTACACTTTTAACCCACAACAAGTGTTTAATCACTTTTTTTTCGTATCTTTGTCCATGGATAGTTGAAATCCAGAATATAAAAACCTAAATACAAAAATCATATTAATCAAGATGAAGAAAATCTTACTTTCAGTGGCATTGATGATGGCTACATTCTCACTTCATGCCACAGATGCGAACTACCAGGTAGTTCCTCTCCCACAGAGTATTACTGCTGAGAAGGGTACACCATTCGTTTTGGATGCTAACACCGTTATTAATGTTGCAAGCAACGATGAGACTATGCGCCGTAATGGTGAATTCTTGAAGCAATATATCCAAGAGGCAACTGGTATTGCGCTCAATGGTATGAACAAGAAAGGAAGTACTATTACCTTGAAACTCAATGCAAAGGTTGAGAATGAGGAGGGTTATGTTATCACCGTTAAGGGTAAGAATATTACTGTTGAGGGCAAGACTCCACGTGGTGTATTCTATGGTATCCAGACGCTTCGCAAGTCATTGCCATTAGAGAAAGCAGAGAACGTAACCTTCCCAGCAGCTCGTATCGTTGACTATCCACGCTTCGCTTATCGTGGTACGATGCTCGATTGCGCTCGTCACTATTTCAAGATGAGCTTCATCAAGGAGTTTATCGATATGTTGGCACTTCACAATGTCAACACCTTCCACTGGCATCTCACTGAGGATCAGGGCTGGCGTGCACAGATTGACCGCTATCCAAAGCTCACTGAGGTTGGTTCAAAGCGTGCGCAGACAGTTATTGGTCGTATGACAGGACTCTTTGATGATACCCCATACGGTGGTTACTATACAAAGGATGAGATGCGTGAAGTTGTGAAGTATGCCTCTGATCGTTATATCACTGTTATCCCTGAAATTGATATGCCGGGTCACATGCTTGGTGCATTAGCAGCTTATCCAGAGCTTGGTTGTACGGGTGGTCCTTACAAAGTGGCTGAACAATGGGGCGTTTTCCCAGACATTCTCTGTGCTGGAAACCCTAAGACTTACGAGTTTGTGAACAATGTTCTCGATGAGATTGTTGACATCTTCCCCTCAAAATATATCCACATCGGTGGTGACGAGGCCCCACGTATTCGTTGGCAACACTGTCCACGCTGTCAGGCTGAAATCAAACGTCTTGGTTTGAAGGGCTCTAACGGCTTCTCTGCAGAGGCTCAGCTACAGGCTTACTTCATGAATCAAGTGGCAAAACACTTGGAGTCTAAGGGTCGTAACATCATCGGTTGGGACGAGATTCTTGAGGGTGATGTAGACAAGGGTACAACTGTCATGAGCTGGCGTGGTGTGAATGGTGGTATCGAGGCAGCTAAGCGTGGCTTGGATGCAATCATGACTCCAGTAAACTACTACTATCTCGACTACTATCAGAGAAAGGATAACACGATGACCCTCATCGGTGGTTTCCTCCCTGTTGAGACAACTTACGGCTACAACCCTGTGCCAGACGATGCTGCACCAGAGCTGAAGAAGCACGTGAAGGGTGTTCAGGCTAACCTCTGGACAGAGTATATTATCGGTCGCGACCTCGCTTTCTTCCAGCTCCTCCCACGTGTGGCAGCAATGGCAGAGACGGGTTGGACAGAGAACGACAAGAAAGACTTTGCTTCATTCAAGGAGCGTGAGACACGTCTTAACGAGTTCTACAAGCACTTCGGTTGGAAGACTTGCCAGGACCTTTACAAGGAGAAGAAGTAACATCAAAGCGTATTAGCACTGTCTAATACAGACTTTAAATATATTCAGCTGATAAGCTGTGAGGGCTCTCCCCACAACTTATCAGCTGTTTTTCGTCATTCAAAATTCGCAATTTCTCATCAGTATGTCATAATTATGGTTACTATCGTAAACTGTGGTTTATTGCTACAAACACCTTGTCAACTTGTTAACTCCTCTACTAAATCATGTTTTTATGTTACTTTGTCTACGATACAAGTAACTTGTTAACTCGTCTACTAAAATTCTGTGCAATCTATGACCTTTAGGTCTCTGAGCGTTTTAGCAAGCAAAAAAGGCTCTGTTCTTTCTGTTTATCTGTGAACTCTGTGAGAGAATACACCGCAACTTTAAGATTGAAATTTTGAACCTCTCACTTTGAAATATTATTACAATTTATTCGATAAAAAGGCAGAGAAAAGAGCTAAAAACAAGCATTTTTAGCATCGCTGTAAGTAACTTGTTATCAAATAGTTGCGAGAGTGCATTTCAAAAGGTGCTTAGTTGGACTTCAAAAGGGCGTTAGTTGAGGTCTTAAAGGGCATCTTTTGCAAGTCAAAAGGGCGTTAATTGAAAGCCAATTAACGCCCTTTTAATTTTTAAGATTTGAACTTTCTTTACAAAATTGAGTAATATTGATTAGAGAAAATTTACTCTTTACCCCTTAATTGATTAGTATGCACGACAACCAATTACTACTAATCAAATTTGTTTTTCTTACTTTCCGCCCCCTATCTTAAAAGCAATGCCGTTTAAGGAACTCCTCATACTGATTGCGATAGCCATTGAAGACATTGATGTCGACATCGTTATGAATGCCACGTACTTTACCGTCAGGGCTCAACTGCCAGTAAGCTAACTTGAAGTTGGGTTTATACTCGCCATAACGAGCTATCCAAACGTGATAATTATCACCCAAGTCGGGTGCTAAGGGCATATAGGTATTGGCAAACATTTGACTAACATAAAGAATAGGACGCTTGCCCGTATGCTGCTGCACACGACGCATCCACGCACGAATATGGCGAAACATCACTTTTGGTCCACCCATTGCCGCAATCTGCGCATCAGTGGGTTCAACGTCTAAGGCAGGGGGTAGGTCGCCCTTGTTAAACTTACTACATCGGAGGAAATAGTCAGCTTGTGCCGTTCCTGCTGATTTTGTAGAGAAGAAATGATAGGTTCCTGTCCGAATATTATGCGCACGTGCGGCTTTATAATCAGCTTCATAATAAGCATTTAGCACCGTACACCCCTCCGTAGACTTCACATAGGCGAAGGAAACAGGATAGTCCACCTTATCCTTAATGGTCTTCGTACTCAGCGTACCGAGGTTGGTGATACGTAGCCTGTCCCAATAGATCTTATACACCTTATTATTCTTTTCGTGCTGATGACGTGACACGTCGATGCCATAGATGCGGTCAGCGGTGTAGGTAAGGCGTTCACCTTTGAATACATCCGCCTTCCACTCCCCCACTTGCAGATACTCGTGAGGTGCGACATAGATACCGAATCCATCACGTTTGCCGTCCTTCCAATGTCCGTCATAGAAGCTGCCACCATCGCCATAGAACTTTCCATAACCGTTCGGAACGTTCTTCAGACTCTCACCCTCGTATCGTCCGCCTGCAATACGAATGCCTTTTGCAAGGCTGCTGATAGTTGCCACGTGGGTCTTATAGTATGCCTTCAATGCGTCTACCGCTCCACCCTTTTGCAAACGAGTAATCACCCGAATAGGAGTTGTTTTGCTTTCGGTTTGCAGGAGTACACAACCCGCCTCTTTATCAATACTCAATCGGTTGCAGCGAGTGGGGTTCCCTTTCTTTGAGGATGGCTGAATAGCATAGCGATTCTCTTGTAAGATGCGCAGCTGAACAGCTGAAGAAGAAACAGAATCGAGTACCTTTATCATCTGTCGGAGCGAATCCATTTGATGTATCACGTCAGTCTGGTAGTCTGCAATCTTATTGTAGCCGTAATCCTGAACGCTATGTACACGAAGATAATAGCCCATCTCATTGCGCTTCGTCTGCAATCCGTCCAACTCTGCATACATCTGATTGATTGTGTGACAAAGCAAAGCCTTTACGCCATTCGCCTTGAGATTAACGATTGTTGACGGTTTGTAATCCCAACGTATCAGAATACGTCCATGGCAAGAAGGCACTGCGGACAATCTGTTCACCCAATAACCGCGCTGTACGATACTTCGTGCATGGATTGAATCCTTTTTGACCGAGCCGCCCACAAACATCGAGTCGGCATAATCAGCAAAGTAAGCAACCTCCTTACCGTCAGCCACTAACGTATAATAAGCCTCTTGACGAAGCGTCACAGCACACTTATCCACCTCCTCTTGCGAAGGAGGCAGACAACGAAAGACAATATATATAAATAGGAGTGCAAGCAAAATGCTCCCTCCTATATACTGGGTTCGCCTTGATGGGCGGTAATTAAACATCAAAATAAATTTAAAATCTTTGCAAAGTTACCAATAATTCTGTAATTTTGCCCACTGATTATGAGAAAAACGGCTGACATATTTGTTTCCATCCTATTGTCTTTTGTGATAGTATGGCTGGGTTCGGGCATCATGACAGTGGTGTGCGAGCATACCGGGAATGTGTCTATTGCCAAGATGGAGAAAAAGCGTCATTGCAATGACAAAGACGCAAATCACTGTATGAAGTTAGAGGTAAAAAAGCTTTCGCCCACTGACACGGCACAGAATGCTTTTTATAAACTCCAACCGATACAGCTGTCTCTTCTTCCGCAACTCGTAAGCAGTTATCAACTTCTGCCTTTGCCCATTCTGACAAAGGCTCCAGAGAAGATATTATCGCTACTTTGGCACAGTCCGCCACGGCAATATCTTCAATTACTCACCACGCTAATCATTTGATTTATTGTTATTTTCTGTTACTCACGAAACGAGCAACAGAGGTTTTATCATACCTATAACACAAGTGTGTATAGGCAAAGAATCGTATCAGTTTTTCAATACTTCTGATACCATTTGTGACACTCTAAACTTTCAAAAATAACAATAAATCAAACAAAATGAATAAAATCATATACGTAGCAGGATTAACGCTTTTGTCTGTTCTCCCTGCTGCTGCTCAACAGTCGGCTATTGACACAACCGCAACGCTGAAAGAACAGACCCTTAAGGACGTAACCGTAACTGCTCGAAGAGCCTCTGTCCGCTCACTATCGGGTGCTATCAACGGTAAAGACATCCTACGTGACGAGCTCTTCAAGGCTGCTTGCTGTAACCTTGGTGAGAGCTTTGTCAACAATGCTTCGGTAGATGTCAACTACTCGGATGCAACTACGGGGGCGAAACAAATCAAACTCCTTGGTCTTAGTGGTACGTATGTTCAGATGCTGACCGAGAACCTTCCTAACTTTCGTGGTGCTGCCCTCCCTTACGGTTTAGGCTATGTTCCAGGCAGTTGGATGAAGAGTATGCAGGTGAGTAAGGGTAACACATCGGTCAAGAATGGCTACGAAGCGATGACAGGTCAGATTAATGTGGAATACGTTAAACCAGAAGATCCAACAGGTATGAGCGTCAACCTCTATGGCAGTACGATGGGTAAATTCGAGGCAAATGCGGATGGTAACATTCATATCAATGGCAACAAGAACCTCAGTACGGAAATCCTTGCCCACTATGAGAACAACTGGAGACATCATGATGGCAATGGAGACGGATTCCAAGATTCCCCAAAAGTAAGACAGTATAACCTGCAAAACCGTTGGTTTTGGAAGCAAGGAGATTATATCCTTCATGCTGGTTTGTCGCTATTGAAGGAAGATCGAATGAGTGGACAAACCAACCATGCCGCCATGCTGAATCCTTATCGTATCAACATCGGCACCGACCGCTATGAAGCCTACATGAAGCATGCCTTCGTCCTCAATCATACAAAGGGTACGAACATCGCCTTGATGGGCAATGTTTCTATGCACAAGCAGCAGGCGCAATATGGTATTAAGCAGTATAATGTCAACGAGAAGAATGCTTATGCATCACTTATGTTTGAGACAAACTTCTCTGACGAGCACAATCTCTCGGCTGGTTTGAGTCTCAACCATGATTACTTGCATCAGAGCCTTACCCTCCCTGCAACAGCCGTAGCGGCTGATTATGGTAATATCTACCCACTCACACGTGGCATTGAGAGTGAGACAACACCAGGCGCATACGTTCAGTACACCTATAACCTGCACAGTCGATTCATCGCTATGGCAGGATTGCGCGTCGACCATAGCAATGTTTACGGTACGTTCTTCACCCCTCGCTTCCACTTGAAATGGGTACCAGCCGACTTCCTGACCCTTCGCCTCTCTGCAGGTAAGGGCTATCGCAGTCCGCACGCATTGGCTGAGAACAATTACCTCATGGCTTCGGGCCGCCGACTCATCATCGATAAGCTTGATCAAGAGGCTGCATGGAACTATGGTGCGAGTCTTAATTTCAACATTCCAATAGGAAGTAAGCTGCTGAAAATCAATACTGATTACTATTACACGCACTTCCTTTCACAGATGTTGATTGACTATGACAGTAATCCACAGGAGCTGCACATCACAAACCTCAATGGAAAGAGCTTCTCGCATACCTTCCAAATCGATGCTTCTTATCCTTTGTTCAAGGGTCTTGAGCTGACAGCAGCCTATCGATATAACCTCGTTAAGGCGACGTATGGAGGAAAACTGATGTGGAAACCACTGCAGAGTCGTTACAAAGGACTCTTGATGCTCAGCTACAAAACACCTTTAGGACTCTGGCAGTTTGATGCTACTGCAGCACTAAACGGAGGTGGTAGAATGCCAGAATCTTACACCTTAGCATCGGGCGAACGCTCATGGGCGGGCAGCTATAAGGCCTACGGACAGCTTAGCGGTCAGGTGACACGCTACTTCCGCAACTTTTCTCTTTACATAGGTGGGGAAAACCTTACCAATTACAAGCAGAAGAACCCTATCATTGGTTATCAAAATCCATGGGCTAACGGCTTCGAACCAACAATGGTCTATGGTCCTGTCGAGGGTGCAATGGCATACGTTGGTATCCGTCTGAACCTCGGTAAACGACAGTAAACATTGATTCATTCACAATAGAATAACATAAACGACAACACAGAGAGACGTCTTGAAACACGCTTTCGGACGTTTCCCACAAACAAAGAACAATTATGAAAAAAGCTATTTTCACAATGCTGATGCTCATGGTAGCCATGATTGCAACAGCCAAAGACATTAAGACTGTTATCTTCACTACTACTCCACAGATGCACTGCGCTAACTGTGAGGCGAAAGTAAAGAACAACCTCCGCTTTGAAAAGGGTGTGAAGCAGATTAAGACAAGTGTTAAAGAACAGAAGGTATATGTAACCTATGATGCGCAGAAGACCAATGAAGAAAAGCTTCAGAAGGCTTTTGAGAAGTTTGGTTATAAGGCAGAAAAGACTACAAAGGAGGCAAAAATCCCTGTTCATGAGAACGAGGAGTGCGAGAATATGTAATCGCTAACTGTAAAGTCTATAAGTAAGTAATCGACCATTACATGGCTCTCTGTAGCCTATGTGATGGTCGATTCTTATTAAACCCATATCGTTCTGAGGACAAAGGAATAGTATCTTTGAGTGATACGGAGGCTCCGCACATTTGGTGCTGAGCGTTCGCACATTTAGTGTTAAGCCTTAGCACGCCTGTAAGAGAGTGTTGAGAAGCGAGATGATAGGTATTACCCTCCCTTTTCCTATGCGCTTATTTTATCAGATGTCTTTATTGGAAAGCTGCTTATTTCTTCTCCTTTGACATCCTTACCCATAACTGGAACAGTGCAGGAACAAAGATACACAGCGAGAAGAACAGACCTCCATACATCATGCGGTCGTTACCATGAAAGAAGTCGATGAGTTTTCCGTCATTCATCTGTGGCATGAGGTTGAACATAAGATAAGCCACCGTATTGTTCACCCAATGAAATACGAAGCCTGGCAGAATACTACCCGTTTTCGAATAGAGCCAACCCAATAGCAGACCTACCAAGAAAGCGTGTAAGCCCTGTGCTAAATTGAAATGGATAATACCGAAGATGAGGGCTGAAACGACAATGGCTATCCATCGATTTCGCTCGCCTAACGCATTTTGCAGTACGCGTTGAATAGCTCCACGGAAGACTATCTCCTCAGCGACTGGCACCATGATTCCTAAGGCAACATAACCCCAAGATACCTTCATGATACTTTTAAACATCTCTTCTGTTCCCTCTGACATCGTAAGATTAATCTTCTCTACCAGAAATTCCATGGGAAGAATAGAACCTAAAGCCAAGAGAGCTGACCAAAAGAGTACTCCCCAAGGACGCATCTTCAAATAGTTACCAGATACGGGTGCCCACTTTGTACTGATGAAGAGGATAAAGGTTGCAAGACTACTGATGACTGCTGTTATTGTAAGAATCTCACCATTTTTCGTCAGATAGTCCCCATCAGCAGCCCCTACCCCTCCAAGTAGACTTACAAGCTGCTTACCTCCCTCGAAAGAAAGACTTTGTATCAAGATGAAAAGTGAAACAAATAAGATGACATAGAGCGTTGCGCTCAAAACGTTTTTATTCTTCATTTTTACGAATCTTGCTGCTTATTAATAATATTCTCTTGTATGTTATAAGCCTCATCCAATAAGTGGTTGATATGCTCCTTGTCTTGTTTCAACTGCTCTGCCAAGGCTTCCAATGACTCAAACTTATGCTCATCCCTTATCTTGCTAACGAAACTAACGAAGAGTTCCTGCCCATAGAGATTACCTGTGAAATTAAAGAGGTTCACCTCTACCGAAGTGGTTGTGCCGTTGAAAGTCGGTCGTTGTCCAACATTCATCATCCCTCGTTTCCATTCAACAGAATCCTTCAAGCGCACCATGACAGCGTAGACACCAGATGCAGGAAGAAGTTGTTGACAGCCACTCACATCAAGATTGGCTGTTGGAAAGCCCATCTTTCGCCCATTTTGGTATCCGTTTACAATACGACTTTCTATTGTATAATTATAGCCTAAAAGACGATTGGCAACCTCTATTTTACCCTCACGGAGGTAATTCCTGATAACCGAAGAACTTACCTTCTCGTCATCTGGCAGGAAGGCATCGGCACGAATAACCTCAACACCCAACTCTTTGCCATACTGAACATAGTGCTCAAAAGTCTCTGAACGGTTATGTCCGAAACGGTTGTCATAACCAATGATAAGTTTCTTCACGTTCAGCTGTTTGCACAACACCTCCTGCATGAAGTCGTGCGCAGAGAGTGAAGCCAATGAAGCATCGAAATGTAGTACGAAGCTATTATCAATACGTGTCTTCGAGAGTAGCAATAGCTTCTCGTCGAGTGTCGACAGCAGTTGTGGCTGGTAGTCAGCCTGAAGCACCTGATGCGGATGTCGGTCAAAGGTGATGACTGCCGATGCCATTCCCGATCGTCCAGCCTCATCAATGACACGACTAATCAAGAACTTATGTCCACGATGCACACCATCAAAGAATCCGATGGTTGCAACCTGTTCTACAAGTTCATACTCCTCGCCTCGCTTTATATATATAGTATTCAATCTAACTGTCTTAAAAATCCTTTATTCTCTGCAAAGGTACTCCAAATCAGCCATAAACCCACGCTCAGGCATTCAAAATGTGTTAAAACATTAAATTTCCTTACTATCCTTTCTCTTTTCCCATTTTTTTTCATTATCTTTGCACCCGAATTTGTAAAATTCAGGACTTGTAGCTCAGTTGGTTAGAGCAACAGACTCATAATCTGGAGGTCCCTGGTTCAAGCCCAGGCTGGTCCACAACTGAATCGAGTAGGAGGTAAACGCTAATCATAGGTGTTTATCTCCTATTTTCACGTTTACCGACCTCTCACACCACCGTACATGCGGT
>ERZ772926.688-NODE-688-length-17916-cov-10.879010_pt1 | contig 17916 bp, 8 predicted proteins | sample MGYA00511136_ERZ772926 | MGnify/ENA primary metagenome ERZ772926 (study PRJEB29015, sample SAMEA2737917) | human oral metagenome | biome: human oral; feature: human-associated habitat; material: dental | place: China | collected 2153 ... | reverse complement strand
CCGGCGGCCAGCCCCCACAGGACGAAGGGCAGGACCCCGATCAGGCAGATGAGGGGACTGGCGGCCCAGGCCCAGCCCTCCATCTGCGAGTCCGTCAGTGCCCCAGCGGTGAGGACCACGATGACCGGAAGAGCTGCTGTTCCCACTGCGGTTCCGGTCTTGACCACCAGGTAGCCACGCAGACCGCCACCGGTGACGGCCATCTGCCGGCCCCAGCCCGCAGACTGCTCGACAGCGGCCGTCGCCGAGGCGCTGGTGGCACCCAGGCAGGCACTGAAGGAGGCCATGGCGAGCATTACCGAGGCCGAGACGTTGCCGTGGGCGTGCGGACCGTAGTCTCCAGCGGACGCGTTCAGCCGACCGAAGACGAGGTACATCGCCAGAGGGAAGGCGACAACGAAGAAGAGGTTGGCCGGCTCGCGCAGGCTCCGGAAGAGGTCGAGCCAGAGGTAGGTCAGGAGAGGGCGTGCGGGCCTGAACCCTCCCGGACGAAGTGATCGGTCTGCTAGCCCGCTCGCGTCGGGATCAACACGGGAGTCGGATACTGGGGAGTCAGAGGATGTCTGGGACGTCGCGATCATGATGCGGCCTCAATGCATGTGGTGATGGTGGTCAGGGTGATGGGTGTGGGCTAAGGCGTCGACGGGGCTGCGCCGTCAGAGCCGTCGGAGGTCAGAGCGGTGAAGACCTCGTTGAGGCTCGCGGCGCCGATGCCCAGGTGCTCGGCGGGGGTGGTACTCAGCAGCCAGCGGGCGACGGCGTCGGAGTCCGTCGTGCGCAGCTCCACGTGCTCACCGTGGACGACCGCGTGCAGGATGCTGCTGGCCGCGGGACAGTCGGCCAGGTGCTGCCCCAAAGATTCCTCGGAGATCCCGGGCCAGGTGGCGGTGACCAGGGCTCCATCGCCCAGGGCTCGGATCTCATCGACGCTGCCGTCGGCGACCAGGCGGCCATGGGCGATGATGACGATGCGGTCGGCGAAGGAGGCCGCCTCCTCCAGGTAGTGGGTGGCGAACAGGACGGTGCGGCCGCGGCGGGTCTGGGTGCGCATCGTCTCCCAGAAGGTGATCCGGGCGCCGACATCCATTCCGGCGGTGGGCTCGTCCATGATGAGAAGGTCGGGGTCTGGCAGCAGAGCAAGGGCCAGGCGCAGGCGCTGGCGCTCGCCTCCCGAGCAGCGGCTCACTTTGCGGGTGAGGATCGGCCCGAGGTGGGCGTCGTCGACGACGTCGTCGACGGCCTCGCGCCTGGCTTCCGCCTCGTCGAGACCTTCGACGCGTGGCTGGCGTGGGGAGGCGTCCTGCGGGTGGGGGGCGCCCGGGAGTCGGCGACGCTCATCGCCTTCGAGGGGCAGGTGATCGCCGAGACCACGTGGCAGGAGCTGGCCGAGCAATCGGAGGACACGACCTGGGAGATCCGCCTGGTCACGCCCACCGTGTTCTCGTCGAAGGGCGCGCACGTGAGGGGGATCCCGCCGGTGTCGCTGGCCACCAGCTTGCAGGAGCGCTGGCACCAGTGGGACCCAGGCACCGCTCCCCCGCGCATCGACCGGGCCGCGATGGCACAGGTGCTCACCACCCAGGACTTCACGACCGAGGCCAGCGTCTCGTTGGGGATGCCGCGCGGGGACAGGCGGGGCAGGCTGGCGTCGCGGGCGATCACCGCCTACGAGGGGGCGCTGCGCATCAGCGGGGTCGAGGGGGCGCCCCAGACCGCGGACTTCTCGCGCCTCATGGCCCTGTCGGCGTACACGAACGTCGGCTCGCACGCCGGCTACGGCATGGGGGTCATCGACGCGGTGGCCGTGGGGTGACCGGCGCGGTTCCGGTTTCTGTACTGCCGACGAGGAGGTCCGGAGTCCGGCGTGTTTCCTCCTGCTGGACTCGTGCTACAACCCCGTGACCAGCGCGGATAGACGGTCCCTTGCGCATCCCGACGAAAGTGGTCTGTCAAACCCATCGACACGCGCTCGCCGTAGTGCTAGGGTGAGGATCACCGGATACTGAGAAAGCTACCGGGGAAGCAAGCATCAAAGGAGAGCATTGATGTTCCACACGCACCGGCGCGCGGACGCCCCTACTCCGAATGCACCCGCATCGATCACGGCGCGCACCTAGCGGCGACAGCGCGGGTTCCAAGGAGCAACGCCCCTGGCGTGGATTCACTAGAGTATTCAGGAGAAGAAAGGGATCCCTGATGAAGAGGGAGAATTGTATCCAATGGGTGACACTTGCGATAACAGTCGTGCTCACAGTAATTTTCGGTACCGCGTACATGCTGTTCAGGAACGAGGTCTGGGTGTCGATCGCCGACGACCTCGTCTTCCCCGCCGCGTGCACGATTCTCGGGGGGCTCACCATCGCACTGGTCGGGAGGACCACGGCATCGCGACTCCTGAACAGCAAGGAAAGAACAGGCGGCGGAACGGAGGCACGGTCAGACCGCCCGAGGAACTGCACCTACACAGGTATTCTCATTCTCACGTTCGGCCTCCTGACTGTTTTCATTCTTACTTACATATTCTACAGTGATCAGAGCTGGGGCGGGATCGTCCGGAGCCTTTTCTTTCCGCTTTGCTACACGGCGATCGGAACGGTGATCGTGGCATGGGCCTGCACCAGCATAGCCGACAAGTTCCTCGACCACTACAACGACAGGGTCAAGGAAGGGCTGGCTAATCGGAGACTGTTCTTCAAGGGCAATGCAAAAATGATTGAAAGCACCCGAGGCGACCTCAAGTACTCAGGTTTGATCAATGACGAAAACTACATGTCGAACACCACCAGCATCACAGAATCAGACCTCGTGATCCTGTGCATCGGGCAGAACTACCCCGGATCACATGAACGCGGAACCACCGACACTGGTAAGGGTGGGCCCGAGGCAGACGACACAGATTCAGGTCGCACCAGCGAGGAGCCTAAGGGGAAGAACAAACGGGATACGAACAACGAAGCGGACCCACGTACGGAAACGTCAAAAAAATCCGAGTCTGTCAGAAACGACTCCAACGACGGCACGCAGTGGAAAGACACCGCACGAAAGAAAGTAGAAGGCGTCTTAGCAGAAGTCGGCCAGGACTCACGAAGGCCAGCTTTGATCGTGTACACCGACGGCTGGCTGGACGGAGAGACTAAGAAACTGATCGATGCCCGCCCCTTCACCGCCCTCGTCAACACCCGCGGCCGAATTGTGAGCGACATCCATTCGCTGCTCACGACGCTTCCACCCCGTTCTTGATCCACGTCGTCCACCGCTGAGGGGTTAACGCCAAATGAACAATGTCCTCGTCATGCTGCAGACGAACAGTAACCAGGCGTATATCTATTCGTCGCCGCGCCTGCGCGAACAGATCGGCGCCTCCTTCCAGATCACTCTGCTCTCCCAATGGGTCGAGGAGGAGGCGAAGAAACTGCTCGAAGTGGCCGGGAAAGGGTCCCTGCCGGGCTCCTTCTGGGTCTCCGACTCCTCCGGCAAAGTGATCGTGCGCCTCACCGAGAACGACGGGGAGCCCAAAGCGCTCGCGCGCAGCCTCATCGGCGCCGTCACACGCCGCGCCTTCGAAGAGGCACCCGGCCTCGACGTGACCGGCGTGTTCATACCGTCCGAGGACGCGGACGGCACACACAACGGAATGACCGATGACGAGGCCGTCACACAAGACAGCTTGGACGCCCTCGACCGCGAGTTCAACGCCTACTCGCTCAACAGGCCTCCGGCCGCAGCGCGGTTCCCGCAACTCCCGTTCCTGGAGCGAGGAGCCGAGTCGGCGCTCCCCGCAGCGCACGAGCTGTCCCCCTCCGATCTGAAAGCCATCCGCGAACACGCGGGTGGGATGGGGATCCGCGCTCTCAAAGGCGACATCAACAACCATATCCCCACCCAGACCGAGCACGACGCTGGCCTCCCTCTCTCCCTGCCGTCCAGAGTGAAACGCGCGTGGTCACGCGCGGCACGCCGCCATCAGCTCCAGGACGTGCGCAGGCGTTGGCCGTCTAACCGGGAAGGAGCGCCTCGGCCTAGTATCGAGGACCTGTTCGAGGACCCCTTCCAGTTGGAGCGGGCGTTCCAGGGAGTGCCCGCGTCTGAGGACGGTTCCCCCTCGGATGTTGGGGACAGCGCTCAGAACACTGGCAACAAGTCCCCCGTGCTCCATGATCTTTCCTCCGTCGGAGTCATCCACATCGACGGCAACGGCGTGGGGGCGGTCATGCGCGACCTTCAATGCGCATACTACGAGGTGAGAGCACACCTGTCCGACACCAAGTTCAAGGAGATCGCGACCGAAGGCTCAGGTCACAATCCTGCGGACGGCGACAGTGACGAGTTCCAGCGGTTCATCATGGAAGTGAACGACCAACTCGACGAGGTTGTGAGAACCGCGGTAGCCCGAGCATGGGCGGACGTCGCCAGCTATGCGAATCCCATCACTGACGGCTCCGGCTCGGACAACACGCCCTCCCACGCCATCCCCGATGACGGCGCCGGGACTGGCGATGAAGCCGAGGAAGCACGGACCCGCGTCCCCATTGTTCCCGTCCTGGTCGGTGGTGATGACCTGACCGTCTACATCGCGGGCGACTACGCGATCCCCTTCGCGGAAGCGTACATTCGCCATTACGAAGAACTCACGAACGCCGATGAAGTTCTTAGGCACTTGGCTGTAGTGGTCAACAAACGTCTTCCGGACGCGGAGCCCGGCCCTCTCACTGCCTCGGCGGGCGTCGCCATCGTGGGGCGCAACTTCCCGTTCCACATCGCCTACGACCTCGCTGAGAAACTCGTCTCCCGTGGGAAGAAGCTCGGCAAGAAGAAGGGGGAGGTGCAGTGCTCCACACTCGACTTCCACATCCTGCGCGACACGACGGTCCTGGACCCGGACGACACGCTCACGGAGTACAAGGACCGCACCCAGCGTCCTTTCCTGATCGGCCACTACTCCGAGGAGCGCGTCACCAGGGCAGCGCACGCCGAGCCCGGAGCCGCTGGCGGGACTGCCGGACCGAGCGCCAACGAGGGCCAGTGGAAGCAGATCCTCAGGGCCGTGGCCGCTTTCAACGGCCAGGATCCGGACAAGCCGAGCTCGTCCCTCACCGATCCCTTCCCGCGCACGCGGGCGAATCGCATTATCAAACTCCTCGCTGAGGAGTACTCACAGCCGGCGGACAGACGCACTCCCAAAGACTGCACGGGATACACACTAAAGAAAGGCGGTAAGACCGCTCCGAAGTCGCTTGTGGATGAGTGCGCTTCCAGCGCTGAAGGATGCGCCGACAAGATAGAGCCATGCCCACACCCACTGTGCCGGGCACTGCGCGAGTGGACGAACGCCGTGGAGAACACTCGTTCCGCAGGCGCACTTCAACAGGAGTTGCGGAACCTGCATGAACATGACCGCCTGCCGAACGACTCGTCTGCGCAGTCGGGCGAAAACGCAGCCCAGTCGATTCCCAACCTCCAACACCTCAAGTGGCTTCTGGACATCTTGGATTTAGCTGAGAACCTGCCGGCCGGGTACGTCCAGTCCTATTCGGCTCTCCACGAGACCGGCCTCGGAGAGGATGCGGCCAGCACATCTGATGAACCGGAGGCCCCACTGCCCAACGACGATCCGCGTTCCACCCCATCCCCTGACGAAGGAGCTTCGAAATGACTGACGAACCCGACGGCCACGTCACGATCGTCTTCACTTCCGACTGGGGTGTTTCGACCGGTGTGGGCGAGGCGGGTCGCACCCACTCCACGCTCGAGAAACAGGGCGACCTGCCAGTGGTGCGCGGGACAGTAGTCGCGGGCGTCCTGCGCGAGCAGGCGATGATCGCAGCCCGTGCTCTTGACGCCGCTGTGCCCGCCTCCTCGACCGGCCGTAAGGATTCGGACGGCTCTGGGGGCCCCTCTGAGGGGGGCCCGTGGACCCGCTTCACCAGGTGGCTGTTCGGGGACGAGGGGAACAATCCCCGCCACGTCGTTTTCTCCGACGCCTTTCCGGTTCGGTATTGTCTGCGAAACGGGGAACTCAACCAGGAGCAGTACTCCCTCCCCATCCACGACGCCGTGTCGCTCTCCATTGATCCGACCACGGGAGCCGCGCGCGACCAGATGCTGCGCTTCACCGAGCGCGCCGCTCCTGGGGTCCTCGCGGGAACCTACCGTTTCACCGACGAGGCCGGGGCCAAGCACCGCGAGTACGCGCACTTCCTGCTGGGCGTGGCAGGGCTGATGGTCCGGGGCATTGGTTCGGGCCGCAGCGGGGGCGACGGCGAGTGCACGGTGATCGCCGGTCCCGAGTGCGCGACCACGCTCGCAGAGCCGAAGGAAACAACGGAGGGGAATAGTGCCCTGGAGGAAGTGGCGGAAGGCCAGAAGGACGAACCCGAGTACTCGTCTGACAGCCTCCGCAAGCTGGCTGATGAGCTGCGGGAAGCACTATTCGCGCACCTGGGCGGCCCACCCCTCGCGGAGCAGCCTCCCTCTTTTCCGGTTGGCGGAGCGGAGGACAACACCGGCCCACGCGTTTCCGTCGCTGCCTCCCGACGCAGCTCCGAGGCCCCGGCCGCTCTCCACCCCGCGAACTGGTTCGAGGCGACCCTCGACATCGTGCTCGACTCCCCCGTCGTGTCCTACGAGGTGCCGTTCTCGAACGAGGTCCGTTCCCTGGACTTCCTGCGCGGCACGGTGCTGATCCCGTGGCTGCACAGGAAGTTGCGCGACTTGGACACCCGGGCCGATGGGACTCCGCTCGAAGAGGGCGACGAGGACCTTATCAGGTCCGCGGTCGTCTCGGGCGATCTGCGGGTGTCGGACGCCCTCCCGGTCTACCAGGGCACACCGGGCCTGCCGGTGCCCCTGGTCTTCGAACAAGAAAAGGTGCCTGAGGACGAGGTGCCCGCGGAAAACAAGAAGGACCGCCTCCAGCCCGTCACCCTTTTCAACCGCCATATTGAAACCGGCAAGCAGCACTGCGGTGAGCACACTGTTCCCTCACGCGGCGCCTACGTGTTCCTCGACGAGAAACAGCGTTCCGCTGACGCGAATGGCGCCGCAACGGATGAGGGCGCTGGCCTCTGCGGCGGAGCCCCGGCCTCGTTCGATGGGCGGATCGGTAAGCCCGCACTGATCGGACGCCAGTCCACGGCCATCGACCCGCACACTGGCGCGGCGTCGAAGAGCCAGTTGTTCCTGGTGCGCGCGCTGCCCGCGGGCCTGAGACTGCGGGCGAAGGCCGTGATCTCGCGGAGGCTTTTCGAGGCGCTGGCCGGGGCACCCGTTTCCGACGCCGACGGGAAGGCTCCCACCCTCGACCTCGGAATCGACGAGGCAGCGGCATACTTGGGTTCCCGCAGACTCACGGGCACGTTCGGACAGGCCACCTGCAGCCTCGGGCGGTTCACAGAGCTCACCGCACCCCCATGTCCAGACCCAGTCCCCGACGAAACAAGGCCAGCGGACCCGACCCCGGATAGCAAAGAAGTCATTGTCTCGCTGTGGTTCACCTCGGATGTGCTGGCCCGCTCGAAGGAGCTGGGGCCCGGCGGGACCATGACGGACCTGAAACTGGCATTCAAACGGGCAGGCCTGGCCATACGATCCAACCGTGTTCGCCAGGGGGATTCCCCGTCTTCAGGCGAGAATCCCGGGAAGAAGGCTGACGCGGTGGCGGAGAGCCAGGGGGCGGCGGCGCCCGCCCAGGACAGCGCTTTGCCGGAGTCGCAATCAGACCAGGAACCCTCGCCGCCCTGCCCTGACGACCCCGCAGAGTCTTCAGACGAGCCCGATGAGCGCAAGAAGACGAAATCCCCAAGGAACCGCAAGCAGGTCAAGACCGCGATCCGTCACCGCAGGGTGGACTCCTGGTCGGCTGCCGATAGTGGGCCCCGGGCGACGCGGATGGCGATCATCGCCGGATCCGTGGTCCAACTGGAAGTCCCGAGGAGCGAAGTTCCAGAGTTGCACGTCCTCGGGCGCATCGGTGTCGGCGAGCTGACTCCACAGGGATACGGGCGCTTCGAGGTGAACCACCCGGCCCTGCGCGAACCGGTCCTGCCGCTCGTCACAACGAAAAGCGAGTGCTTCACGGCCCCGGAAAAAAGCGACGGGCCCGCTCAGGAAGGAGAAGGCCGATGACGATCTACCGCTACGAGATGACGATCCCCGTGAAGGTGGTGTCAGCGCTGCACTCCGGCGGCGTGGACAAGGCGCCCGAGCGCGAGTACGTCGACGAGGACGGCAGAACCGCCCAGCCCAACGAATTCGTCCGCAACGGCCTGGGCGAGGCGGTCCTGCCCGGCCGATCCGTCAAAGGCGCGGTGCGGGCGGCCTTCGAGGAGCACGCCGTTGCGTTGGGCTTCGCGGATCGTGCTGGCGGAGTCGACGAGTCGGCCCTGAAGAGCCTGTGGGGCGGTGAGTTGCGCCGCAACGTGGGAGCCTCCAAGCAGCAGCGGGAATTGGGCTCGGACGCCGACCTTCCGCTGAGGGCCAGCGCCCTCACTTTCCACCACGCGGTCGTGTGGACGGACGGCCCCCTCCCCCACCGCATGAGCACGGCCATCGACCGCGCGTGGGGAAGCGCCGCCGATGGGGCGCTGTTCTCCTACGAGTACCTGCCGGTGGGCACGACCTTCGAGATCCGCATCAGCGCCGAGGCGCGGGACGGGGACGAACCCGTTCCCACTACGCCGCCCCGGGACGAGGCCGGCGCCCCATCGACGGACAACGCCCAGTCCAAGACCGGCGGCGATGACTCCGTCAAGCCAGCCGCGCCCGAGCAGGTGGAGAAAGCCTTGCGGGCCATCGTCACGCTGTTCAAGGACGGCGTGATCTCGCTGGGCGGCCGCACAGGCTCTGGGTGGGGGCGGGTCAGCTTGGACGAGGACACAGAGGTCACCGGCACGAGACGAATAGTCGGAGTCTGTTCTTCAACGAGCGCTGACGCATCCAAGAGCGAGGATAATGCGGGCACGACACCCCCGCTTTCTCGCGTACTCAGCAGTCTCATCGGGCTGGGCACGCCGTCGAACGAGGTCAAAAGCACTCCGGCGGGTAGCCGCGCGGGCTTCACGAGGGCCCTCCACCTCTCCCCCGGCCTGTACCGTCCCGTATCGGTCGAGATCGAATGGACTTCCCCCAGCGGCGTGTTCGTCGCCCTGCCCCGGGAGAAGAAGGACAAGGAGAAGCGGAAGAAGGAGAGGACTGCCGCCGAGCAGGGGAACACTATACCCGCGGTTCCCATGCGGAACTGGCGGAAAGGGCAGCTTCCCGACGAGCAGGGGGACAAGTACGCGGAAGCACTCCGAGACAGGGGGAACGAGTATGACAGGTCTTCACTCCTGCTCCCTGGGTCATCGATCCGAGGCGCCCTGCGCTCGCGCTGTTCCCGCATAGCAAGAACGGTTATGGCCAATATAGGGGACATTCCCGTTCCCGTCATTGAGGAGGACGGGGTCACTTCAAAGGGCATTCATCGTCAGATCGAATTGGAACCGAATCTGGTGCGTTACATGTTCGGCACCACGCAGTTCCGGGGCGCAATTCGTGTGCATGACTGTGAGACCTCGGAGATCGGCGAACCGATCCAGATCACACACAATGCCATTGACCGCTGGACGGGCGGAGTCGCAGACGGGGCACTGTTCTCAGAGTTGCTTTACCCGAATGCAAAGTGGGAGCCGATCATAATCGAAATCGACCCTGAACGCTTGAAAGGCAACGTGCGGATCGACTCGCCCGACGCGATGATCGACGACGCTGAAGCCCTTGGTCGTGCGCGCGCCTCGTGGTGCCTGCTCTGTTTGGCTCTCGCGGAACTGTGCGCGGGCACACTCCCCCTGGGCGGAAGAACAACGCGGGGACTCGGTGAAGTTACCGTGAGCAGCCTGAGGATCCACAATTGCGGTCGGCGGAATCCCGACGATTCGCAGAAACGAGTCGTTGTCGACGAGCCCACTGGAAACCTGAGAGGCGCGGAGGACGTTCTCAAGTACCTAAGAGGCGGAGCGACCACGGAGCCAGAGACCCAGGTCGACGGGCGGGGCTACAAAGAGTGGGCCAAAGCATTATGTCCGAAGAGAAAGAACTCCGATAGCAGCAAAACGGGTAGAGGAAGTGACGACCAATGAGCAGCCAGCAAGTACCGCCCCGATTCGACCAGCTGTCGAAGCTCCAGAGAGCGCGCATACGCACACTCCCATGTGACGACGCCGACGCGAAGCCCATCTACGAACACGCTCTTCGCGAGTTCGGAAGCGGCTTCGCCGGCCTCGCTTGGACGACTGACGGGGTGAAACGCCTACCAGGAGACCTGGAGCATCTAACGGCTGATGACTTCCGCTGCGTCTACGAGCTCCGCCTGTGGAGGGCCGGGCCCCACTCCGCGCGCACGGCTGAGGAGTTCCGCTGGGTGAACGGCGTGGGCGCCGTCCACCTGACTGTGAATTGCGGGGCCGACGACACTGGGCTCCCAGACTCACCCGGAAGCCCCTGTGACGACAGCAGCCCTGAAGACGAACCGCAGGAACAGAGGTGCTGGATTCATCGAGTAACCTACTTGCAGCACTCGCAGAAAACGGACGGGCCTGTCAAGCGCCCCGCTTCCGGCGACCGAGAGGATCAGGCACCGCACGACACGATAGAGGCTATTGAAGTCTTCACAGAAACCGAACACGGAAACCTGGCTTATTTCGACCAGCTCATGACAGGAACTTGGAGTTAACAATGGCTTGGCATAATGCATATAACGGCATACCCACCGTTCGCGCCCAGAAAAAACGACTCCTTCAATCTACTCACGAAGGAAGCTGCAGTAGCGACGCATACTTTGACGACCATTCGCCTAACTCACTCGACCATATAGACTGTGAAACCTATTCCGGAAAGATTGATCTGAGCATCATCATAAAGTCCCCTACGGTTACGGGACACAGGGATAAGCACGGTCGAATAGTTGTCCCCTCATTTATAGGAAAACCGGAAGGCGCGCAAAACAGTGCGGATGCGACCATTCCCGCGACCGCACTCAAAGGAATGCTCGCGTCGGCATATGAAGCGGTATCTGAATCCCGACTCCGAGTATTCTCCGATCACTCACATCCTCTTACGTACCGACGGCAGCTTTCTGAAGCCACAGAGCTCGTTCCCGTGTTCTTGCGCCGAACGCCGGGTCGCTCCGGAGCGACGGAGCCTTCCTGGAGAGCAGAACTCATGTTCGGACATAACGATATTTCAACAGAAGAACACCAGACAGGCTTAGACTATATCTGCGCCGCGTACCTTCCTGATTCACCGTATGCGGATATCGGTTTCCACAGTTCGGGTCCCGAACTAGAGGAACTGCTGTCAGATCTTCGGAAGAAGATGCCACACATGGAGGAGGTGTCGTTCCAGGCAGCTAAGTCTCATTTTTTCACACAGGAACGCGTGATCGTTCAGGAGATTTCGAAGAAACAGGACAAGGGATCCAACATCAGAATAGGAGTCGTTTGGGATAGGCGTAAAGACGGTAAGACCGAGAAAGTCGTCGAGAGAAAGGCTGAAATTGTCACCGGCAGCACTGGAAAGGTTGGCTACGTCGTCAGGACAACCCCACCACTTGCGGCTAACGATTCGGATAACAGCAGAACCGCACTAGTCAACACTAAACGCAGTGAATTCATCTTCTACAACGCCGGAAAGCGTAGGACAGTGGTTGACGTTGACAAGGAACTGGTTGACGCCCTGATCGAAGTTCTCTATTCCTCCGCAATGAACTACGAGCAAAGCGCCAACGAAGAGGACGCCCCCTTGCCGAACATGCTCACATGGCAACTGATGAAGTATATTGGCGACTCCCCGAACCGTTTACTGACGCGACATGCTGTTTACCAGTTTCTCATCGAGCAGGCATCAACATCACAGGGCGCGAAGAACAATCCCGGAGTGCCATTGTTCGCAACGGCTCACAAGCCTCATGACTCTTGGATCATCACGTCACTTTCAGCGACCACCGCAGGGCGCAGCATGATGACCGGTACCCTTTCCCCGAAGGATCTCGCTGAGCTAGGAGGCGACACTACCTCCCAGGACTGGGGCAAAGCCGCTCCACACTTTCCAATGTCCGTCTACCCGCCTCAACGTTTGGAGGAGGCCAGCCCAGCGGACCGACTATGGGGTTTTGTTCCGCAACAGAAGGATGAGACTTCGTTTAGCGGACTGAGGGGGCGCATTGTTCTTTCATGCGCACGACCCGCCAAACCCGAGCCTTGTAGTAACATCCTTGCAATCAAACCGGCGAAGAAGGGCTTCGGCCCCAACGACCAGCCAGGTTGGATACCACCGATCCTCGCATCCCCTAAGCCCAGCACAGCTCAGCCTTACTTGCGGGACGGCGAAGGCCGCCCCCTGGCCAAGAAGCTTACGCGCAGACTTTGCTACAAACGGGGACAGACTCTCATCAGGAAGACATATCCCACGCATCGGTTTTTGACCGATCGCGGCACAGCATCTCCGTACCTTTTTCAGGATAGTGTTGAACGCCCCAGCCTCGATAGCACCGAAGTCAAAGTCGGTTCCTATCTCAAGCCACAAGCACGCTTCATCGCGTCGCTTCGCTTTGAAGGCCTCAACAGGAAGGAGCTAGCTGTACTATTATGGCTTCTCGATCCGAAGAATCTGGTACCGGCTCCTGATAGTAAGAAGAAAGGATACCTTCACATCGGATTGGGAAAACCCTACGGATTGGGAGCCATTGAAGTCACTGGGACGCCAGTACAGGTAGAAACAGGAGAACAGATCGCGAAGAGATACAAAACGCTCGATTGGACCAGTGACTATACTGCAGTGAATGCAGCCGAGGTCCGCTCGGCGCTTCCTCGACAGTTCACGGGTGCTGACCGTTCTCTCGCCGTGAGAGCATTTGTACGGTCCTGCTATGGTTGGCCAGGGGATCACACTGACAGAACCGCGAAGAGGCGCGGAGAAGACACAGATACGGTCTCCTACTATCCTCCCGATTACGCTGATAGCAAAGACCTATCCCCAATCATCACTTTTTTCACGGACTCCGAGGAGAGTCGCGCGAAAGGGGAAGAACCCAAGGTGAGCATCGTTGCTCTTGAGGAGGATAGTAACGATGAGGAGGATAGTAGCGATCTGGAGATCACTTCGGCATCGTCTCCGACAGCACCCGCGTCACATAGCTCCAGATTGTCCACATCTCGCCCAACGCCCAGTCCTGAAACTGGGGACGCGCCAAAACCTAGACGTACCACCGCGACTCCAGCAACGTTCGCTCGCCAAATTCGCGGCAGGTCCCGTTAGTTCACCACACCCCCCCTGCACAGCCCCACGTCGTCGAGTGCGACCGCCGCTCCTAGGATTTCGGCGCGCTCGGCGCAGGTGGAGCACAGGGGGTAGATGTGCACGACGTCCTCGGCCTCGTTGATCAGGGCGGCCAGCCGGGCCCGCATGGCGTTGAGCCCTGCGGCGTCCAGGCGCAGCTGGAACACGGATTCCTGGATGCGGTAGCCCCAGGACTGCAGGGCTTTGGCGACTCGGGTGCGGCGTCTGTTGGAGGAGATGTCGTAGGCGACGATGTAAATCACGGCTGCTCCCCTGTCTCACCGCCAGGTGATGCCCGTCCACTGGTAGTCGGGTTCGGCGATGGCGCGGGCCATCAGCTGCGCTTCGTGGTGGATGTGCCTGCGCCAGCTGCCGCTGAATCCGGGGAGGGCGCCGGTGACTGAGCGTTGTGCGGTTGCCTCGTAGGCGTCGACGACGGTCTTCTTGCCGTCGGCACTGAGCCACACGCCCTCGCCCTGGGGAGCCGGGGTCCCGTGTTCGGAGCGGAGCCGCCTGGTGCGCAGCAGCGCCATGACGGTTTGGTCGACCAGTAGGGGCCGGAACTCTTCCATGAGGTCCAGGGCCAGGCTGGGGCGCTTGTTGGTTGGCGCGTGCAGGACGCCGAGTGAGGGCTCCAGGCCGGCGGCGTGCAGTGCGCCGACGCATTCGCCCAGCAGAATGGCGTAGGCGTAGGAAAGCGCGGCGTTGGGCACGTCGAGGGGCGGGCGGCGGCTGCGCCCGTTGAAGTCGACACTGGGCGGTGCGCACATGGCGAGGGCGTCGAAGTACGCGGCTGAGGCGGCGCCCTCGATGCCCATGAGCTCGTCCGTATCGGCGGCGTGTGTGGTTTCTTCGCGCCAGGCGCGCATGCGGGCGGCTGTGTCGGCGAGGTGCTGAGAGGGGTCGCGCCTGGCGATGCGGTTGAGCACGTGGATCTGGTTGCGGATTTTGGCGTTGACGATGGCGCGGGCCAGTGGCAGTTTCGCCGTTTCGTCGGTGGCGTACGAGGCTTGGGCCAGCAAGCGGGCGGCGTTCCCCGTGGCGGCGGTGTTGACCAGTTGGCCCTGATAGGCTCCGCGTCTGGACAGGCAGACGACGTCGATTCCGTTGCGCAGCGCCCAGGAGCGGGCTCCGGCGGACAGGCCGACGTTGCCGGTGAGCACGATGCGGGTGACACTGCGTTGAGGGATGGACATTTGGGGGACGCCGGAGGCGCTGTCGACCAGGAGCCTGCCTTTGGCGACGTGGACGCGCGTCCCGTCTTTGCCGACGTAGACGATGCGGTCGGCGCTCGCCTCGTGCGTCGCGCTGGTTGTTCGCGGGACCGGAGTGGTGGCGGTGTAGTCGGTGCCGAGGTGGCAGAACTCCTCGTCGAAACTGGTGGCCTGGGTTCGCGATCCGTCGAGCAGCAGGCCGCGGGCGGCCAAGGTGGCGACCAGCAGGGCGACGGCGGCATCGAGCCGGGCGTCGTCGGGTTCGCAGATGATGATCCACTGCCCGCAGCGGGCGTAGCCGTGTCCGGCGTCGGTCATGGCGTTGTCGATGGGCGCCAGTGCGGCGTCGCGGAGGGCGTCGACCAGTTGGGGCTCGTGGCTGGTGTGGGTGATCGCGGCGAGCAGTGCGGTGACGGGTCCGGCGAGTAATGAAGGGAGGGCTTCGCTGGCGCTTTGGATGATGCGGTGGACGGTCGTGGGCGCCAGGCAGCAGCGGAAGACTCTGACGCGCCCGTCGGCGCGCATGTCGGTGATGTACTCGGAGAGGGCGGTAGTGCTCCCGCTGGAGGGGAATGCGGCGGGCGAGGTTTCTTGTGCCAGGTGGGAGCCGATGGTGTGGGTGATGGCGCAGGCGATGAGTCGGCGCTCGAGGTGGGTCGGCGTGGGTTCGCCGCTGCCCGAGGCGAGTGCGTGGATGAGCGACGAGGCGTGGGCCAGTGTTGCGTCGAGGTCGGCGTTGGCGGTTTGGACGGTGGCGGGGTCGAGGCCATCGGTGTTGGATGTGAGCATAGTTTTCCATGCGTTGGCTAGGGTTTCGGTTGCCGCGATGAGTGCGATGATGCGGTCGGGGTCGTCGGTGTTCATGGGCTGTTCTCACGCTATAGTTGTGCAACACCTATAGACTTACCCTACAACCTTCAGGGTGATTTGCGCAACATTTTCGCGAGTATTGGCATCGACTTTTCGTTGGGAAGTGGTTGGAAAGCGGCAGACCGGGAGCTGATTCGGGTGTCGGTGGCGACCCTTGTGTTCCCAACGAAAAGTCCCCTAAACTGGTGTTGTGCTCGCTGGCCGGAGGGTTCCCTGTTCGGCCACTGGCGATCCGGTGTGGCGTTTGCGCAGCTCAGCTGCCGTTCGACACGCCGAGGGGTCAGGGAGCACCCAGCACCATCAGGTGCATTAAGACGCCTAGCGGCCTTGATTGCCTGTCTTGATATTTTATTAGCCAGGGAGCACCCAGCACCATCAGGTGCATTAAGACGTGTATCCACGATTCATGAGAAAGTCAAGGATGAACGGCCAGGGAGCACCCAGCACCATCAGGTGCATTAAGACATGATTCCGAGCCGTTCTGCGATCTTGTTGACTGTCAGCCAGGGAGCACCCAGCACCATCAGGTGCATTAAGACTTGAACTGCTGGAGCACCAGCTTGCGCACAGTGTCGCCAGGGAGCACCCAGCACCATCAGGTGCATTAAGACAGGTACCTGTTCGATACCACCTTGAAGCACGAACGGCGCGAGTCAGGGAGCACCCAGCACCATCAGGTGCATTAAGACAGGGCGAGGAACACGTTCACCACGTCGAGCAGGAGGTCAGGGAGCACCCAGCACCATCAGGTGCATTAAGACGCTCCGAAGACACCTCAGAATTACGGACCGTGAGTCAGGGAGCACCCAGCACCATCAGGTGCATTAAGACGCCTGCGCGAAGAAATCCTGCACCTCGTCGATTGCGAACAGTCAGGGAGCACCCAGCACCATCAGGTGCATTAAGACGGCCCCACCGGCGATCTCGCCGCGCTCGTCGATGGACGTCAGGGAGCACCCAGCACCACCAGGTGCATTAAGACTCCTGGAAAACGCGGCGCCGTGCCCACTTGTCCCGGGTGAGTCAGGGAGCACCCAGCACCATCAGGTGCATTAAGACGGGGGGAGACCAGGGTCAATGCGGACCCGTTCTCCAAGTCAGGGAGCACCCAGCACCATCAGGTGCATTAAGACTTCAGTACGCAGCCAGTCTCACGCAGGACCCTTTTCGCCAGTCAGGGAGCACCCAGCACCATCAGGTGCATTAAGACTCTGGGAGACAGCCGCCTCCCAGTCGCGAACGCCGTCGGCGGTCAGGGAGCACCCAGCACCACCAGGTGCATTAAGACCGTAGTACGCGGCGTCCTCCCCGGTGGCGATGACGCCCGTCAGGGAGCACCCAGCACCACCAGGTGCATTAAGACGCGGGGATCACGGTATTGTTCATGTAATCCCTGAGTGAGTCAGGGAGCACCCAGCACCATCAGGTGCATTAAGACGCCAGACCCTTGCGGCCGCAACCCCTCCGTCAGCCGTCAGGGAGCACCCAGCACCATCAGGTGCATTAAGACCAGGAGAACGCGTGCGCATGCGGCACGCTCTCGCCGGGTCAAGGAGCACCCAGCACCACCAGGTGCATTAAGACCCCGATCTGCGAGACCGAGTCGGGCACCATGTGCCCGCGTCAGGGAGCACCCAGCACCATCAGGTGCATTAAGACACGGCAACCCGAGTCTCCGAGTTACCGAAGTCAATGTCAGGGAGCAGCCAGCACCATCAGGTGCATTAAGACCCGCAGTGCTGTGCGATGAGGGATGACATGGTAGGGTCAGGGAGCACTCAGCACCACCAGGTGCATTAAGACCACGCTTTTGGGCGCGCTGAACGTGCAGTCGAAACCCGCCGTCAGGGAGCACCCAGCACCATCAGGTGCGTTCACGACTTTGCCCCATAGGAGCAGGTCGTGGTCCTCGACCCAGGCGCCAAGCCGGTACTGCGATGGCGCCTCGTGCGGGCGCGCCGTCAGCGCTCCTCCGGTCCCCTTCCGCCGCGAGGTGCGCACACAAGGGGCCCGAATAAGGCAACGCCGTTCGCACACAAGGGCGGAATCAAGCCGTTGTGTGCGATGTTGTGTTGCGTAATTCCGTCCCTTGTGTACGTAACCGGGAATTGTGCGCCAAAGAAGAGCCCCCAGCGCCACCGGACGCATCCGATCAGGGACCCGAAGCCCGGGTCCGGGCCCGGCCAGCGCCAATACTATGTCGGGGGGCACCCTGCGCTGCTACAATTTAGGGGTGCCGGGGCACTCTGGCGGCCCCGATTGGATGCTGCACCGAAGGAGGGCGCGGATGCCTGTCGCACCGAGTACTGCACTGTCACTGGCCGCATTACTTGCGGCGGCCGTCGGCCCCTTCGCCGCGTACGTGTGCGCCAAGAAGTGGACGCGCAGGAACATCGCGGAACTCGTCACAGGCGACCCGGGCCTCGCCGACCATGCCAACACGCGCGCCTCGGCACTGTCCGACAGCACCATCGCGGTCGTCGGGCCGCCCGACAGCCAACAGGCCCACGACGTGCACCAA
>ERZ772926.687-NODE-687-length-17927-cov-4.549295_pt1 | contig 17927 bp, 14 predicted proteins | sample MGYA00511136_ERZ772926 | MGnify/ENA primary metagenome ERZ772926 (study PRJEB29015, sample SAMEA2737917) | human oral metagenome | biome: human oral; feature: human-associated habitat; material: dental | place: China | collected 2153 ... | reverse complement strand
TCGTCTCCGAAACGATCGAGAAGATGAAGCATCAGGCACTCGAACAGAGCGCGGATCCGCTGCTCATGTCGAAGGCGGCACAAAGCTCCATCGCGACGGCGGCGGCTGTCTCGGCGATGCTGTAACGGATTCATCATAGGAAAAAAGACCTCTCGTATTTTGCATGGTACGGGAGGTCTTTGTCGTAGTCTCTCTCATGATGCAGGTAGGAGAGGTGCGTGGATGGAAGAAATTATTTGGATCATGGTGCTCCTATCAGCCGGTATCTCTGTGGGGGTATTGACGGTACGGTTTCTCGCGCGTTCTCGAGGGGAGGATGCGTTTTATGATGTGCTGCGCATCGAGGACGGTCACCTGATTGCATTTTACCACGGACTGTGCGGCACGGCAGAGGAGAGCTATGCGTTTGATGAGATTCGCGTCGTTCGTTTTTTCTGCCGCTCGACCAAAGGGAACCTCACATTTATGGGGGAGATGCAGATTGTGAAAAAGGATGGGCAGAAGAGCCGCCGCTATGTTTATGATGGAAGCACGTACGAAAAAAAGATGATCTGGCGCACGTCTCGTCCTCTGTTGCTGCGCACGACCGAGCAGATTGCAGAGGAGCTCGCGCTCCACGGGATTCGCTCCGAGGTGGATCCACTGATGTACCGTCAGTAGGATGCGGATCCGTGCCAATCAGAGACTATCTGTCGTGTACTGATGCGTGCGTACCTCGTCATACGTCGGCGGGATGACGATCGTGCCCGTGTGGTCGATAAAGCCCCACTTGTCGCCGATCTTCACGGGTGCAAATCCCTCGTTGAACATTCCGATGTCCGTAATCTCATGCGGGAGGAGGAAGGGCGCACGTCCGGTTTTGTCAATAAAGAACTTTTTCGTGCCCTGTCGCACGACGGCAAGTCCATCGGTGAAGTCTTGTACTTCGTCGTATTTTGGTTCGATGACGACCGTGCCCGTACGGTCGACAAAGCCCCATTTGTCACCGTCCTGCACTGCCGCGAGATCGTCATAGAAGAAGTGGATGCCCTTGTACTTCGGCTCGACGACGTACGCACCCTTCCGATCGACGATGCCCCATTTGCTCTTGACGCGGACAAGCGCAACGCCGTCCATGAAGATGGAGTTGTAGTCGTTCTTGGTCGAGATGATCTCTGCGCCGGTCTTGTCGATGTAGCCGCGCTTGACCTTCTCACCGATGAGATCGGTGCCGACGCCGAACGTCGGTATCCCCGTAGCAAAGGAGACGGCACTGGTGAGGAAGCCGCCGAGCAGTCCGACCTTGACTTCACGGCGCACCTCGGCGAGTCCGTTATCAAACGGCATCACGTCGCTGTAGCGCGTCTGGATCACCTTTGCGCCCGTCTTGTCGATGAATGCACGGTACTTCTTTTCCTTCACCATTGCAAGCCCGTCTTGGAAGTCCCAGACATCTCCGAGGCGGTACTGTGGAGGAATGACCATTGTCCCGGTCTTGTCGATAAAGCCGATCTTTTTCTTGACTTCGACGCGGCTCAGTCCTTCCTGAAAACCGCCTGCCCAATCATAGGCGGCAGGAATGACTAACGTCCCCGTGGTATCGATGAAGCCGTACTTTCCGCTTGGTGTTTTGACGGGAGCAAGCCCCTCGGAGAAGGAATACGCCGCATCGTACACATCGTTTGTCAGCAGACTGCCGTCCTGCCGATAGAATACGTATTTTTTATCATTCCGCTGCACACAGGAAATCCCATCGCTGAACGGACCGACCGCGAGGTATTCGACGGGCAGGATCTGTTTGCCCGCCATATTGTATGCACCGACCTTGTCCTTTGCGTCGCTGACAATGATGACATCCGCAGACAGCGGCTGTACGGTCTTGTAGATGGCGGGCACGATGACCGTGCCGTCCATGCGGACGATGCCCCATGTCTTGCCCTGACGGACGGCGACAGCGTCCGCCGAGTAGGAGGCAATCTGATCGTACGCCGCAGGGATGGCGAGGCTGCCCGAGGGGGCGACTGCGCCCCACTTCTTGCCCGCGCGGACAACGGCAAACGGTTTTGAGGTCTGCTGTGCGGCGGGCTGCATCTCTTTGTGTGCAGGTGCTGTCTGCGCTGCGGGCTGTGCCGTCATTGCGGCGGAGCTTGTCTGCGCCGATGTCTCCGTGGCGGGCGCATTCTGCATCTGTGCCTCTGCCGCAAATCCTGCGGGCATCGCGCAGAGCATGCCCGCCGTCGTTATTGCGGAGATCATCCCGCGTAGCTTCTTTTGTTTTGTCATTTTCTTAAACTCCTTTCAACTGTATTGATATAATCTCTCCAATATAAACGTCCTCCAGAGGACAAACATCATATCCCCAATCCTTCCAATGAGCTCGGATCCATTTTGGATTCAGCATTCGTGTGTTTGGGGCATATGCCTCGTCGGGGAAAATGCGATATACAAGTCCCGCTTTGTATCCGGAACAGACAATGAACCCCAGTCCCTCGGAGAGGTCACAGAGCAAATAATCGACACTGTCTTCATATGGCGATTCTGCCTTTGTGCATCGAAATATCGTTCCGTGCGCGAGAGGTTCATCTCCATAGTCGACCAGTTTTACCATGTGTGCACTTATTTGACGGTCTCTGGAATGGGCGGATTGTACTAATTTTATCACAGTTTACAGCATCCTTCTTTCTTAGCAGTTCCCGCGATGGACGTATCTGAGATGGCGGCGTGCGATCGCCGTGAGGCGGTCGATGTCCGCAATCGGTGTCGGCGGCGCGCTCATGCGGTGGCGCGGGAAATAGCGGCTGATGTGGAGCGGGAGGTCGGGCGAGAGAGCGGCGAGCCAGCGTGCCTCGGCGTCCATGTCGGCGGGACTGTCGTTCATGCCGGGGATGATGAGGGTCGTCACCTCAACGTGGACGCCTGCGCGGACGGCGTGCGTGATGGTCTCGCGCACGGTCATGAGGTCGCCGCCGAGCCGTCGGTAGAAATCCTCGCGCCAGCCCTTGAGGTCGATGTTCATCGCATCGATGTGCGGGAGGAGGTGCGCGAGCGGCTCTGCACAGATCGTGCCGTTCGTGACGAGGACGACGGCGAGCCCTGCCGCGTGGAGGAGCGGCGCACAGTCCATGATGTACTCATAGGAGATGAGAGGCTCGTTGTAGGTGAACGCAACGCCGAGGCTGCCGTGCGGGGCGGCGCTCAGCTCCTGTGCGAGGGCGGCGAGACGCGCGGGCGGTACGTTCTCCGTCGGTATGGCGGCATCTGCTGCTGCGATGTCCGCGTTCTGGCAGAACGGGCAGGCGAGATTGCATCCGTAGCTGCCGACGGAGAGGATCGTGCGGCCGGGGTGGAAGTGATAGAGCGGCTTTTTCTCGATGGGGTCGAGCGCAAGCGCGGTCAGGCGCCCGTAGTTCGTCGGACAGATGACGCCGCCGACGTTCGTGCGCGCGCGGCAGAAGCCCGTCTCATCCTCCCGCAGGCGGCAGGCGTGGGGACAGAGATCGCAGACCGCCGTCACGCGTGACGCTCCGACGTGAACCGCCAGATGCGGATCTCGGCGTCCTCGGGGATGCCGCCCTTTTTGCGGGCGGCGCGCAGCTGCTCCTCGGCCGTCTCTGTGCCGGGGGCAGCGGGGAGCATGACGCCCTTGCGCCCGCGCGACTCGGCGATGATGCCGTAGGTTTTCGGGTCGAGCGCATCTGCGCCGTCCACGAGTTCCGGCTCGCTGAGCACATCGACCGTGATGTCGAGCGTGTCCAGTTCCTCCTCTGTCACGGGGGCGACGTGGGTGTCGTTTCGTGCGGCGTGTGCGGCATTGCGCGTGATCTCGTCGGCGATGTTCTTTGCCGACGGCTCGAACGTCCCGTGCGTCCCGCGCGGCGTGCCGTCCCGCGTGAGCGTCACATAGACCCCCGCGCGCCCCGTCATCTCCTCAGGGAGCTCTGCGGGTACGGGCGGCAGTTTCCCTGTGCGGACGATCGTCTCCACGGCGCGGCGGGCGAGCCGCACGTAGTCGTCCTCTGCCGCGCGGCGTTCCTCGCGGGCGCGCCGCTCCAGCATCTCATACCGCTCCACGAAGCTGCGGCGCGGATCTTCGCGCATCACCTTGAACGACACGAGCCCGTAGCCGATGCCCGTCGTCCCCTGATAGGAGAGCTTTTTGATCTTCAGTGCGCGCGCGTCGAGCACGCCTGCCAGCATCCACAGCCCGCGCAGAGCGCACTCCGCCGCCGGCTGATAGATCGCGGGATCCATGCGCAGGAGTTTTAGAAAGTCGCCCTCCTCCAGATACTTCATGCACGCCTTGTCAAACCGCGGCCCCTCGGGCGCAAAGCCGCGCGGCGCGTCGGGCGTCAGACGGTGGGAGAGGTCACCGCTCGCGAAAAAGACCGCCCGCCGTCCGAGCTCCTCCGCCACGCGGGCGATGCACCGGCCGAACACATAGTGCTCCTTGGGCGAGAGCCCCGAGACCCCGACGCGCACGAGACGAAAGTCCGTCGTGTGTGTCTCAAGGAAGGAGAGCGGCACCATCACCCCGTGATCGAGCGCGGCACCCCGTCCGCCGACGCCGCCCGCCGCGATCCCCTCGGCGGATGCCGCTTTTGCGAGCTCCTTGGCAAAGGGCTCATCGTAGTCCGCCATGACGCGCAGATCGGGCGCGCCGAACGCGGCGAAGTCCCCCGACGCCATCTCGCCCGGCGCGATGTGGAAGTAGTCTGCGTACATCACCGTGTGCGGGCTCGCGACGATCACCGTCTCGGGCGCGAGCTCTGCCGCCTCTTTCATCGCGCGTTCATAAGCGTTAAGTGTCAGTTGGAGCTTTCGCTCCTCGCCCTGCCCGACCTCCGGCAGGAGGAGCGGCGGGTGCGGTACGGCATATGCGGCAACGATGGACATGGAAAGACCTCCTCTTTGGTATATTATTATATGGATTCGACGCGCGGGGCGAAAGCCCTGCATTTTTCATTGATCCGATGCGTGCAGCACGGTATGCTGGGAGGGGTGAAGGAAGCACGAAGAGATAAAAAACCGCGATGATTTGGAGGCGGACGGGACATGGTGTATGAGCATCTCTCTCGCCTCTGTATAGGGATGAGGTGCGCTGGAAAGAGGAGTACGTGCGGCGGCGCAGAAGGTGCGATAAAAGGGCCTTATCACTTCGATTGGAATTGTCGGATCGGAGTGATTCGACCGATGTGTCGACATATGTATGAAAACAGCCTCCTGTATCGATCATGATGCAGAAGGCTGTTTTTCACTCACCCCATCCCCCAGAGAGCGGCGATGACGAGGGCGGGGAGGAAGTTCGCGACGCGGATGTTCGGCAGGCCGAGGAGGTTCGTCCCGATGGCAAAGATGAGGATGTTGCCGACGCAGCTGAGCCCGGCGAGGGCGCTGTCCGTCATGTAGGGAGCGAGCAGTCCCGCGAGGGAAAAGATCGCGCCCTGAAAGAGCCCGACGGAGACGGAGGAGAAGATGCAGCCCTTGCCGAGGGTCGCCGTGAGAAGCATGATGATGACGCCGTCGAGGACGCTCTTTGTAAAGAGGACGGACGGGTCACCGAGCAGGCGGTCGTTGATCGAGCCGATGACCGCCATGGCGCCGATGCAGACCGTGAGCGAGGCGGTGACGAAGCCGTCGATAAACCGCGTATCGCCCGCGCTGCCCGAGACGCGCTTCAGCCACGCGCCGAACGCGGTCATGTGCGCCTCGATGTTCAGCAGCTCGCCGACGAGACCGCCGACGATGAGGCTCGTGATCATCATGTAGATGCCGCCGAGCGCGAGCTGTCCGTCCGCATTGGCGCTGAGCATCGTGCGCAGCGTGCCGCCGAGCCCGAGGAACATCACGGCGAGCGCACAGGCGCGCATCAGGGTCTCCTGCACGCGCTCCGCGATAAAGCGGCCGCAGCCGAGCCCCAGGATGCCCCCGAGCGCGATGGCGGCGACGTTGGCGATGATTCCGATGCCGGGGAACATGGCGCACCTCCTTTTCCCATTTCGTGATGGTTTATTGTACGCCATTTCGCGGCGGATGTAAAATGAAAGAATCGCCGATAACATGAGGCCCGCCGGATCAGCTGAGAGGCGGGCGCTGCAGTTATCAGCGATTCCTAAAAGTGATTTACGCTCTGCGCAGGTGAATGGAGAAACCACCGACCTTTTCTTTTAGATAGGCGAGGCGTATTGCTCCGTCTTCATCACGGAAGGTATACTCCGGATCCAGCGCGATGCCGCGGCGCGCGTAGTAGGCGAGTGCGCGCGGCATATCGTCGGTATCGATGCAGAGATGGCCATAGTCGCCCGGTGTCGGCTCTGCACAGATCTCGGCGATCGTACCGGCAAAGAAGCCGCCGCCTGCCGCGATTTTCGTTTCGCCGGTCAGGCGGCAGAGCACATCGGTGAGTTCCTCTGCTTCCGCACGGCCTGCCGTATGGATGCCAACGTGGCCGATGCGCAGGCCAAGCATCTTCTGCACGGCACTGCGGCAGACGGCAGCGATGCCGTCCCAATCCTGCTCTTTGACGAGTTTCCCCGGCGTCATGAAGCTGCCGCCGACCGCTGCCACGTTCGGCAGGTTGAGGTAGTCACGCATGTTGTCAAGACTGACACCGCCCGTCGGCAGGAACTGCACGTCCGCGAACGGACCTGCGAGTGCTTTGAGCGTCGCTGTTCCGCCGTATGCTGCGGCAGGGAAGAACTTGCAAAACTTGATGCCGCGTGCGCGGACGGCCTCGATTTCAGCAGGGGAGACCGTCCCCGGGACAATATCGACCTCATGTGCAGTGCACCAGTCGATGACGTCAGGATTGTATGCAGGAGTCACAATGAATGTTGCCCCTGCTGCGACTGCTGCCTCTGCCTGTTTGACCGTATGTACTGTGCCTGCGCCGACGATGAGTGTCGGGATTTCCTTCATTGCACGGATGATATCGAGACAGGCATCCGTGCGGAACGTGACCTCCGCGACCGGAATACCGCCTGCGGCGAGTGCCTCGCCGAGCGGCTTTGCACACGCGGCATCTTCGAGCACAACGAGCGGCACAAGACCGATCTCGGACATTTTCTGCAGCTGCTTACTCATCAGTGGAATCTGCCTCCTTCATAAAACGTTCAAGTTCCGCAGGGGTCGGGAGTCCCTCGTTATCGCCGCGGCTCATCACCTGGATGGCGCCAATGGCGGCCGCACGCCGTACGGCATCGCGCATGGGAAGCCCTTCCATCAGCCCCGTGAGGATACCCGCCGCAAAGCCGTCGCCCGCGCCAACGGTATCGACGACCTCGCGCACGCGGAATCCTGCGGTCTTGTAGTGCTCCGCGCCGTCGGCGACGTAGGCTCCTGCCGCGCCGCATTTCGTGATGACAGTCGTTGCTCCGAGCTCTTGATAGAAAGCGCAAATGGCGGCAGGATCATCGCTCCCCATGAGGATTTTTCCCTCTGCCGTGCCCGGCAGGACGATATCTGCACGGGCTGCGAGGTCATTGATGGTCTTGCGCATAGTGCGCTCATCCGGCCAGAGTTGGGGGCGCAGGTTCGGGTCGAACGAGATCGTCAGTCCTGCCGCCCGTGCGCGCTCGAACATGAGGAGCGTCGCTGCACGCGTTGACTCCGTGAGTGCGGGGAGAATCCCCGTCAGATGGATATGACTGTAGGCAGAAAAATCGACGTTTTCTACGTCCTGCGGCGAAAGCGTTGACGCAGCGGATCCTGCACGGAAGTAAAAGATCGGGGGATCTCCTGCGTGGACACGGCCTTTCAGCATGAATCCTGTGCGCTTTTCATCGCTCCATGAGACGAACTCATTCCCGATGCCGTTCTCGTTCAGCACATGGATGATGCGCTCGCCGAACGGATCCTTCCCCAGTTTCGTCAGGTATGCCACGCGGTGACCAAGCCGCGCAGCACCAATGGCGACGTTGAACTCTGCGCCGGCGACAGCGAGATCGTAGCCCGAGACACCGGAGAGGTCGCCTTCACTCTGCGCGATCAGGAGCCCCATCGGCTCCCCTGCGAGAATCAGACCTTTCTTCATGTGGACCTCCTACAGTGTTACGCCGTCCTTAAAGATGGCGAGATCGTGCTTATCGAGTGCCTCGGATTTCGCATGTGCCTTTCCAGAGGCAATCGCAAGCAGGAGATCAAGGAAATCTGCTCTGATCTTCTGCATTGTTTCGCCCTCGATGAGACGACCCGCATTAAAATCGATCCAACTGGCCTTGTGCTGGGCAAGGTGGGGATTGCTCGCAATCTTTACGGTTGGTACTGGGCATGCGAATGGCGTGCCGCGCCCTGTTGTAAAAAGAACGATATGCGCGCCAGCCGCCGCGAGAGCATTTGATGCGACGAGATCGTTTCCGGGAGCACAAAGGAGCAAAAGCCCCTGCTCCTTTGCCGTATCCCCATAGGCAAGCACATCCATGACGGGGGCAATGCCGCCTTTTTGGACGCATCCAAGGGATTTGTCCTCGAGGGTCGTGATGCCGCCTGCTTTGTTGCCGGGGGAGGGGTTCTCGTCGACCTTCTCTCCATGGCGCATGAAGTACTCTTTGAATCCGTTGATCAGCTGAACCGTGTCTTCAAATACCTGTTTGTCCTTTGCACGGTTCATCAGCAGTGTTTCTGCGCCGAACATCTCGGGCACCTCGGTGAGGATCGTTGTACCGCCTGCTGCAACGAGCTCGTTGCTTGCCTCGCCGACGAGTGGATTTGCCGTGATGCCGGAAAATCCGTCCGAGCCGCCGCATTTGAGTCCGAGTACGAGTTTTGCGACAGTCTGCGGGGTTCGTGGGATATTTTTCACCTCGCGCGCGATTTCCTTGATGAGCTGTACACCTGCCTCGACCTCATCGGAGACCTCCTGACAGAGGAGAAACTTCACGCGGCGTTCGTCCACATCTCCGATCAATGTACGCATCTGTGCCATCTCGTTGTTCTCGCAGCCAAGTCCAAGAACGAGCACGCCGCCCGCATTCGGATGGCGGATAAGTGCGGCAAGGTACTTTTGTGTGTTCGTCATATCGCCGCCAAGCTGAGAACAACCGTAGGGATGACCATAGGCGAAGATGCCGTCGATTGTACCCTCTTTGTAGATCTGTGCACGCTTTTCGATTGCCTGCGCAATGGCATTCACACAGCCAACCGTCGGGATGATCCAGATCTCATTGCGAATGCCGGCTCTCCCATCGGGACGTGCGTATCCATCAAAGGTCTTGCCTACGAGATAGGTATGCTCTGCAGGATCCCAATACGGTGCCTTTTCCGGTTCGTAGCGGTATTCCAGCAGACTGCCCAGTTTGGACTTCACCGTATCTGTATGCAGATGCTCGCCAACTGCAATATCGCGTCGTGCTGTGCCGATGGGAAAGCCGTATTTGATCACGTCCTCGCCTGCGCGGATAGGGCGGATTGCCATCTTATGCCCTGCGGGAATGGCACTTTGTGCTGTATAGGAGGTCGTGCCGAGTGCTGCCGTCTCTCCTGCAGCGATATCTGAAAGTGCGACAGCTGCGTTATCCTTTGGCTGGATTAGGAAGAGTTTTCCTGCCATCTTATGAGACCTTTCCGAGCTCTTCGATGTGTGCCTTTGCGCCGACTGCAGAGATGCGTTCGAAGTGTTCCAATACTTTTGCCTCGAGTCCCATGATCTTAGTCAGATTCTCTCCCCAGAAATCTTCTGCGGCCAGCGCGTTGTGTACGTAGTCTGCAGCGGAGAGAGATGACCACGCGGCGAGGCGTTCGAGTTTGTCTGCATCGTCATGAATTTCGTAGGTTTCACTGTCGCGATGGCCGATCAGGCAGTTTTCTCCTTTGTCAGTTGTGTGATAGAAGGTGAGAAGAGCGGCGAGTGAGTAGGTGAGCCATTTGGGTAATTTGCCTGTATTCGCGAGACTGTCCTTGAAGGAGGGAAGAACGCGTGCACGCCATTTTGAGATGGAGTTGAGGGAGATGGAGAGAAGGGCATGGTGGACAAAGGGGTTCTCGAAACGTTCAAAAACTGCTGCTGCAAATGCGCGTGACTCTTCCTCTGGGAGGTGGACCGTCGGAACAATTTCGTTGTAAACGGACTGATCGAGCTGCTTACGGATAACGGGATCCTTCATGCAGTCGCCGACGTAGTCGAGTCCTGCCAGATATGCGCCAAGTACCATGGAGGTATGAGCACCATTTAGGATGCGTACCTTACGTTCCTTGTACTTCGCCACGTCACTGGTGAAGATGGCATGGAACTTGCTGGATGCGAGCGGAAGCTCTTTTGCGATTTTCTCATTGCCGATGACCCATAGGGAGAATGGCTCTGCTTGGTCGAGGAGAGCGTCACGATAGCCGAGCTCTTGCTCGTATGAGGCAGCATCCATGCGCGGATATCCGACAACGATGCGGTCGACAAGCGTATCAGCAAAACTGCATGCCGCGTCAAGCCATGCGGCAAAATCTGAACCAAGATTCCAGAGCTTTACATATTCCATGACACAGCGTCGGAGCTCTTGTCCGTTGTTCTCGATGAGCTCGACAGGCAGCATGTGGACGCCCTTGTCTGCTGCACCGTCAAAATGCTGGAAACGTGCATAGAGGAACTGCGTGAGTTTCGCAGGGAAAGCCTTGGGCGGGCGATCGGCAAGAGCACATGCAGGGTCAAAAACGATACCGGCCTCTGTCGTGTTGGAAACAATAAAACGGAGCGTATCGAGCTCGGCGAGCTGCATGTAGGCGTCGTAGTCGGCATAGGCACTCAGAACGCGGCTAATACACGTAACAGCGCGGTTTTCCTTGTATGGCCTTCCCTCCTGCTGACCGCGCAGGCAGACCGTATAGAGGTTATTCTGTACAGCAAACTGCGGGCGTTCACCGGCGATGGGGATGACGATGGCCACACTCGCATCGAGACCATTTTCTTCATTTGCGACGTCAATGGCATAGTCTACAAAGGCGCGGAGAAAGTTGCCCTCACCAAACTGCATGACACGGATGGGATGCTGTGAAGGACGGTATAGTTCTTGGATTTCTTTCATGATGTTATGCTCCTTTTCAATCATTCTGGATCAGCGAAGTGAATAACGACTTTGAGCATTGTGTCGGCGTGCCCAGAGAAGTCTTTGAATGCGTGTGGTGCATCTTTCAGTTCGTATACATTCGTTACGATCTTCGTGATGTCGATTTTACCTGATTTTACGAGATCGATTAGTTCGAGAAAATCCTTCTTGAGAGCATTGCGCGAGCCGTAGAGTTTCAGCTCTTTCTTTTGCAGCAGGGTAAAGTTGAAATCTGCATTGCGTTTGCCAACGCCAACTTGAACAACACGCCCCCCGAAGGCTGCCGCATCAACGCAGGCGAGGAAGGTCGCTGGCAGACCCACCGCTTCGATGGTCACGTCAAAACCGTTTCCGTGGGTGATTTCCTGCACCTGTGCCGCAAAATGCTCTGGCGTATCATTAAGGATTTTTCCTGTGAGGCTCATGATCTCTACGGCATGGTCAAGCTTCTTTGGGGCTATATCTGCGATGTATACCTTCGCACCGGCAGCTTTTGCAGCGGCGGCAGCAAGCACGCCGATGGTTCCTGCGCCGACAACAAGAACCTTTTCTCCAGGTTGGATATGTGCGTGACTTGCGCCGTGATAACTGATGCAGAATGGTTCGATGAGAGCAAGTTCCAGCGGAGAAAGGCCCTTTCCATCGTAGATGCGTTCGACAGGCATCGTGATGTATTCCATAAATGCGCCGTCCCGCTGAGCACCCATCGTCTCGTTGTGCTCGCAGCAGTTGACAAAGCCTCGTTCACAGGAATAACATGTGCCGCAGTTGAAATAGGGATTGCAGGTGACGATTTGCCCTGCATGGAGATGGTATTTCTCCGCGTCAGCGGGATCAATCTCCACAATCTGTGCCGAGAATTCATGTCCTGGGATGCGCGGATAGGAGGCATAGGCGAACGTACCGCGGTAGGTTCCAAGATCACTGCCGCAGATGCCGCCATAGAGTATCTTGAGCAGAGCTTCACCGGGTTTTGGCGCAGGCTTGTTTGCCGAAAATAGCTCTGCTTCTCCAGGCTTATTGATACGAATTGCTTTCATGTAAAGCATCTCCTTTAAATAGAATCAGGTTTTTCCCGCAGACGACGCCAGAGCGTTACACGGCTAATGCCGAGTTTCTCACAGGTCTCCTCGGGGGGGTAGTGCTCCAGTGTACGCTCTATAATAATTCGCTCAACCTCCTTGAGTGGGAGTCCCAGCGGGAGCTCCAGAAGGTCACTTCGATCGGCAGGACGTGCTGCAAGCAGTGCGCCGGTTTGCACCGGATCCAGGTCTGCATTGTCCAGACAGGAGAGAACCTCGGCCGTGTTTCTCAGCTCACGAATATTTCCTGGCCAGTTATAAGACAGCAGACGGTCACGAAGCGATTTTTGCATAAGCTGGTCGAAGTCTGCCTGCGGCGCGTAGCGTGTGATGTAGTGGTCCAGGAGCGGAAGGATATCTTCGTGTCTTTCACGCAGCGGCGGCAGCTGAAGGCGCAGCACGTTGATACGGTAATAAAGATCTTCGCGGAACTTTCCTTCCGTGACAAGCTGTTCGAGATCTTTGTTTGTCGCACAGATCATGCGGATATCGAGATGGATAGGGCGTGCATCACCGCCGCGCATAATCTCATGCTTTTGCAGGACGTTCAGCAGACGTCCTTGGATATCCGGCGCAAGTTCTGCAACCTCGTCAAGGAAGATGGTTCCCCCTTCTGCGAGCTCGAAGAGCCCCTTTTTTTCTGCACGACGTGTTCCCTTGAATATCCCTTCGCTCCAGCCGAAAAGCTCGCTCTCGATCAGCGATGGCGGAATGGAAGCACAATTGACGGCGATGAACGGTTTCTCCGCCCGTGGACTGGCATTGTGAATGCTTTGCGCCATCCATTCTTTTCCCGTGCCTGTTTCGCCCAGGATAAGGACGTTTGCGCGTGTTTGAGCAAAACTCTTTGCACACGCGATGATTTCCTTCATGCGCAGAGATTTGGTGAGAATGTCGGAGAAGTGTACTTTGGCATGCTTTTGGATGACTGTATCAAGACGCTCACGCTGAAGTGACTCCCGGCGCTTGGCATCGATCACCTTTAGGGCATCGTCAACTGCCTTTTCGATGGAACGTTCACTTACCTCTACATAGACGTTGGGAAGGTGAACTTCTTCTGCTATGTGTGCCGCATAGCGGCAGCCTGCGATGCCGTCAATTTCCTCTGTTGCCGCCAGCCGATGTACGGTTTCGGCAATTTCCTCATAGGTATCACAAGGACGGATCAGAATGTCCATGCCTGCAAGTGAAAAATTCTGCGGCGTATCGAAAAGGATATTTCCGCGCATCACTACGGCGATGCGCCGCAGTCCTTGAGCATCCAGTGCGGTAAGTGCTGTGAGAATATCTCCCACGGAGGTTGCGACTTCGATTACGGTGCGGCCGGAGATTTTTTTGATCTCCTCGGCGACGCCGCCGCGGCTGATAACAACGAAAGATTCGGGGAAGGAAAGTACTGCATCATGCACGGATTGATCGTCTGCTGTGATGACGGGAATGTCAAGACGACGTCGCTGGATAATGCGCTCAGCCTTCTGAGCAATATCTGCTGTCGGCGCAGTGAACAGAATGTGTGGCATGAGGATCCGCCTTCCTGTTAGATATGATCATGACACTTCATCAGCTCCCGTAGATAAGGTTGATGAATCCTGAGCTGAAAACCGGGAAGACAGTCAAAAGGATAAGACAGATGACTAAAAGGATGTAGAACGGTATGGCCTCTTTGATAAAAGCGCTCATCTTACATTTTGTAATGCCGCAGGTGACGAACATCAGCGTACCCATGGGGGGCGAGAGCGCGCCGATGGCCAAGTTGAAGATGAACATGATCGCGAACTGGTACTCGTTAATGCCAAAATAAGCAGCAATGGGGGCAAGCAGGGGCACAAGGATGATCATGGCTGCATTTCCCTCGAGAAACATACCGACGATGAGGAGAAATACATTCACGACAATCAGAAAGAGAGCAGGCGTCTCGAGGAATGTGATCATCATCTGTGCGAGTTCCTGCGGAATGCGCTCTTTCGTAAGAATCCATGCAAAAGTGGATGCCGCACCGATAATAATCATAATGGAGGCAGATGTGGTTACTGTTTCACGAATGCCTGTCAGAACATCCTGCAGACGCATCTCACGATAAATGATGCCGAGGAAGAGAGAGTACATAATAGCAACGGCACCTGCTTCGGTTGGTGTGAAAAGCCCTATGCGGATACCGCCAATGATAATGATCGGAAGGCAGAGCGGCAGGAAGGCAGCCTTCAGTGCTGTGAAGAACTCCTCCGGAGAGGCATGCTTCGTACGAATTGGCTTATAGCCGCGGCGGTGCGAGATGATCGAGACAAGGATCATCATTGCCACGCAGAGCAGAATTCCGGGACCGACTCCGCCGATAAACAGTTTGCCGATGGAAAGGTTTGCAATAGAACCATAGATAATCATGGCAATGCCTGGCGGGATCAACGGAGTAATGATTGCTGAGGTCGCTGTAACGACGGAGGAAAACTCTAGGGAGAAGCCACGCTTCGTCATTTCGGGGACAAGCATTTTTGCTTCCATTGCGGCATCAGCGAGGTTGGAGCCAGAAAGGCCCCCCATCAGTGTTGAGAGCAGAATAGCAACTTGTGCCAGGCCTCCGACAAATGTGCCGAGAAGTACACTGCAGAAATTCATAATTCGTTTTGTGACGCCTGTGTAGTTCATAAAAACACCGGCGCAGACGAAAAAGGGGATCGCAAGAAGTGGGATACTCTCTGTTCCGGCAATGACACGCTGCACGAATATAGTGCCGGGCAAATTTGGAACCATGAGGAAGTAGGTTACGCCGCCGGCCAGTACGGAGACAAAGACCGGCACTTTGAGAAATAGGAGTGTGAGGAGTACCGCTGCGGAAAGAATGACTGTACCGTCCATTATTGTGCCGCCTCCTTTTTCTTCAATATCATCCGAGTGTAGTTATACATCATCAGAAGACACCCTATGGGGACGACAATGTAGATTGCTGCGTATGGGATTCCGAGAATGTTTGTCGTACGTCCCATCGTCACCATAGACAGAATGATCTGCACGCCGTAATACAGAAAGAAGGAAAAGATCAGCATCGAGACAGCGTAGCCACCAATCTCTGTAATGCGTGCGATTCTCTCCGGCATTCGTTCGACGAGAAGCTCGATCGCAACGTGGCTTCCTGAACGAAATGCAGCACCGACACCGAGAAACGTAATCCAAACAAAGCATGCCAGCTGAAATTCTTCCTCCCATGCGAAAGGCATACCGACAAAGTAGCGTGCGAAGACACCGACGAACGTCACTAGTACCAGCACAGCGAGAGCAATGCCTGCGATAATGAAGTCAAGATTGCAAAGTAGCCCTTTTGGCTCGTGATTCGCTTCCATATAAATTCCCCTTTTTTATGTTGATAGACAGAAAACGCGCCGCAGATGCGGCGCGCCGTCCACATCCGCAGATGCTTACTGCATTGCGGATTTTACCGTCTCATAGAGGCCTTTTGACCAGCCGAAATCAGGCAATGTGTAGAATTTCTGTGCAGCAGTGCGGAAGCCCTGCAGAACTGCCTCCGAAGGATCGACGACAGTTACGCCTTCGCTGCGGAACTTCTCGAGTACTTCCTTTTCGGAGGCCGCTTGTTGCTCGTTGTTGTAGAGACCAGCTTCCTCACACGTCTCGACCAGCAGCTTTTGCTGTTCCGGTGTCAGCGTGTTGAAGAACTGTGTACCGCAGACGAGTGTCGTAAAGTTCTTGACATGGCCATCAAGGATGAGATATTTTGCAACTTCCTGGAACTTTCCATTATAGAGAACGGGGAGCGGATTTTCTACACCGTCGATTGTACCCTGTTGAAGTGCTGTGTAAGTGTCACCAAGCGGCATTGGGGTCGGCACGGCACCGAGCACTTCGAAGCCTTTGACCTGAATGGCGTTATTGGGAACACGGATTTTCATGCCCTTCAGATCTTCGACGGAGTTTACAGGCTTCGTCGTCAGTGTATGGCGTGCGCCGTAGACCCAGTTCGAACCGAGAATTTTCAGACCCTTGCCCTCGAGATCCTTGCTCTTGTCTGCGTACCACTGGCTCTTGACGAGATTCCAGCACTGATCCCAGTTGTCAAAGAGGAAGGGTCCAAAGACGATGCCAAAGTCCTTGACACCGCGGTCTGCGTAGAAAGCTCCATCGGCGAGTGTAACAACCGGCTGCCCAGCGATCATCTGATCAATGAGGTCGTTTTTGCTGCCGAGCTGGCTCGAAGGATATGTCTCGATGATCATTGTTCCATTCGATTTCTGCTCGAGCAGTTCTTTCCATTTGTTTACACCCTTGTCAAATGGCTCGCCGGGATTGTTTTCGTAGCCGACTTGAATGATGACTTTGCCGTCCTTTGCGGCGGATTGCTGACCGCTGCCGCAGCCTGTAAGCATTGCGGCGGCGAGGAGCGCGCTGACGGCGCCCAATAAGATACGTTTCATAGGGGAATCCTCCTTCGTTTGTTTCACCCTAAAATATGGATACACCGACTTATATTAAGCAGGAATCTGCAGGGGAAGCAGACCTTGCTGAATACCATTCGCAATAGTAGAACACAACATAATCATTTCATTTTGAAAAAGATTTTGTATATTTACTTTCCTTGATTAGCATTATAACCAATAGCTTTTCAAAATGCAACATAAAGTTTTTCTATTTGAAAAACTGCAGATAGAATATAAGCACCACTGTTAAATTCAGACATGCCATTTTGATTATTCATTGAAACCATTGATTTGATATAGGAGCTGTAGAATCGGAAAATCTTTTATTGCCATAGGGAGAGTGAGCAAAGGAACAAGCGAAGTGAAAATCTCCCCTGTATACATACAGATTCCATAGACATTTAGTGCTTTATCATGGTAAAATGTGCGCATATTTTTATTTTCGGAGGGATCTTGTATGGAATCGTTTCTTCCCGTACTGAATGCGGTGGACTCCTTCCTCTGGGGGGCGCCGCTCATCGTCCTGCTCGTGGGGACAGGCATCATGCTGACGCTGCGTCTCTCGCTGATCCAGGTGCGCCGCCTGCCGCGTGCGCTCGCGCTCATCCTCAAGGCAAAGAACCGCGGGGAGGGCGATGTATCGAGCTTTAAGGCACTCTGCGTCGCGCTTGCCGCGACCATCGGTACGGGCAATATCGTCGGCGTCGCGACGGCGGTCAAGGTCGGCGGCCCCGGTGCGATTTTCTGGATGTGGATGGCGGCGTTCTTCGGCATGGCGACAAAGTACGCGGAGGGGCTGCTCGCCGTGAAGTATCGTACGACGGATGAGCGCGGCGAGATCGCAGGCGGCCCGATGTACTACATCCGTCACGGCATGGGGGAGAAATATCGCCCGCTCGCAGGATTTTTTGCGTGTGCGGCGGTGCTCGTCGCATTCTTCGGCATCGGGACGTTCCCGCAGGTCAACGCCATTGTGGACTCGGCAGAACTGTCCTTCGGCGTGCCGCGTCTCGTGACGGATATCGCCCTCACGGTGCTGATCGCGGCGATCACCATCGGCGGCCTTCGGAGCATCGCCGAGGTCGCCGCGCGCATCATTCCCTTTATGGCGGTTCTCTACGTGGTGATCAGCGTCGGCATCATCGCGATGCACATCGACGGAATCCCCGCGGCGATCGACCTGATCCTCGACGGGGCATTCACCGGCACGGCGGCAGCAGGCGGCTTTGCGGGCTCCACGATCATGATGGCGATGCAGAACGGCATTGCACGCGGCGTCTTCTCCAATGAGTCCGGTCTCGGCTCTGCGCCGATTGCAGCGGCGGCGGCAAAGACGAAGGAGCCCGCCGAGCAGGGCCTGATCTCCATGACGGGCACCTTCATCGACACGATCATCATCTGTACCATGACGG
>ERZ772926.686-NODE-686-length-17953-cov-6.362722_pt1 | contig 17953 bp, 19 predicted proteins | sample MGYA00511136_ERZ772926 | MGnify/ENA primary metagenome ERZ772926 (study PRJEB29015, sample SAMEA2737917) | human oral metagenome | biome: human oral; feature: human-associated habitat; material: dental | place: China | collected 2153 ... | reverse complement strand
CGGCGTACTTCCTGCTCTTCGTCCTCGCCTCGCTCATGAACGGCTTCAACGTGCGCTCCACGGGCTTCGGCATCTTCTGTGGGCTTGGCGAGAACATCGGCTTTGTCAAAGTATGGGCGATGATTGTCCTCATCATGGCGGCAATTATCAATGCGCCCTATCTCCCGCACGATGTCGGCGCATGGATTGGCGGGATGTTCAGCTGTACGCCGATTCACGCGGGCGGCTGGGCTCTGGTCTTTCTCCTTGCCGCGACCATGATCCCGGTGGATCTGCTCAGGAAAGCGGTTTGGAAGGGGATTGTGCGGGGGAGGACGTAAAATACTTAGTGTGATTGAGGGTATTACACTGCTCCATTATAATATCGAATCCAATCACTTAAAATCCGGCACATACTGCGCCCCCACCGCCTCCGCTCCCTGCACATAGACGTGCTCCATGCCGAGATCGCGCGCCGCCGCAACCACGCTCTCATACTCAAACGTCGTGAGCCGTCGATGGAGCGGCGGAAACTCGGACGCGCGGTAGAGCGGCGTATACTGCCGCATCAGACTGAGCTGAATCGCATCGCCGAACGTCTCCCACAGCCGTCGTACGAGTGCGATGCTCTCGTGGCGGTGTCCCGGCAGTACGAGATGGCGCACAAGCACACCGCTGAGAAGCCGTCCGTCGGGAGCAAACTGCACGCTGCCGACCTGTGCGACCATTGCCGCAAGGGCATCCCATACCACTGCTGCATAATCGGGCGCACACGAATAGAGCCGCCCGCTCTCCTCTGTCGCATATTTCAGGTCGGGCAGGTAGATGTCCACCGTACCCGCCAGTCGTGCGATGTTTTCGGTCGTCTCATAGCCGCTCGTGTTCCAGACCACGGGGAGCGTCAGCCCCTTTGCTCTTGCCTGTGTGAGCGCAGAGAGAATCTGCGGCGTGTAATGCGTCGGTGTCACGAGATCGAGTGTTGCCGCGCCCTCTGCTGCGAGCGAGAGAAAGGCGGCGGCAAGTTCCTCCGTGGCTATCTCCCTGCCGCGTCCCTCGTGACTGATTGCGTGATTCTGGCAGTAGACGCAGCGCAGCGTACAGTGCGCGAAGAACACTGCGCCCGCGCCATGTGCGCCCACCAGACACGGCTCCTCCCAACGGTGCAGCATCGTGCGCGCAATGCGCACAGCACTGCCCGCGCCGCAGAAGCCACGCGCACCTGCATTCCGATTCACCCCGCAGCGGCGCGGGCAGAGCGTACAGTGATCGAGCAGATCGTCCATCAAACTCCCCCTTTTTCCATATTTTTACACAAAAAAACCGAGACGGCAAGACCGTCCCGGTTTTTGTTACGATACTACAAATTACGATGCTTACGGCAGCACGATATCCACACCGAGCTCTGCCGCCGCCGCGCGAATGTCCGAGGGCGGTTCTGTATCCGTCACGAGCCCTGCGAGTGCATTGAGCGGGGTAAAGTCATAGTTGCCGTCCGTCGAGAGCTTGCGCGCCTCTGCAACCACATAGGCACGCTTGCTGCGCGCGATGATACGCGCCTTGTTCAGCCCGTCGTCGATGTCGTAGGTGGAGACACTGTTCCCCTTGACATCCACGCCGACCGCACCCACGAAGGCGATGTCGGGTTTGAGCCTGCCGATGAAATCCTGCGTCATACCGCCCCAGAATCCATCGCGTCCGCGGTTGATCTGTCCGCCCGCAAAGATCAGCTCGATGCGCGGGTTGCGCGCGAGTACGCCGAGCACGTCGACCATGTTCGTCACAACCGTCAGATCGCGGTCGCTCTTCATCAGGAGTTCTGCAATCGCGAGATTGCTCGTCGAGACATCGAGGAAGACCATATCCTTCTCCTGAATGAGGGAGACGGCAGCCTGCGCGATGCGGCGCTTTGCCTCGACATCCATGTGACGATGACGACTGACCTCGATCATGTGAACGCTCTGCGTCAGTTTCACGGCGCCGCCATAGGTGCGCTTCAGACGTCCCTGTCGCTCGAGGGATCCCAGATCCTTGCGGATGCAGTCCTCGGTCACTTTGAATTTGGCGCTGAGCTCTTTGACCTTGACCTTACCGTCACGCTCCACCATGCGGACGATGAGCTCTTGGCGCTCCTCCAGAAACATGATATTCACTCCCTTTACGCAGATGAAATTGACAATGCTCACATATCTGCGGTCAATGAGCCGTCCATCCTTTTTTTCAGTGTACCTCAAAATAGATAAAATAGCAAGACAATTTTATCTATTGAAGCAAATTTATAAGAGTGAATTCATTGCGTATATTCTATTATAATAGACAATATCCTTTTTCTGAGCCGATTAAATTGTAATTATAGGCAAATAAAATGAGAAACTGCACATAGTTGCCCGTGCGATAGGTCGGAAGATACCCGATTTCATGCAGTATCCGACCTGTATACGCAAAGGACGGCTATGAACAGTCTCTCAAAAATTTTTAGGGAAATATTGATAAATTGAAGTCCGTCAGATTGGCGCAGATTTTTTGTCCGAACGAGGCGGAAAAAAGATACGTTAAGATAGCGCTGTTGAATTTATCAGTGCGTCCCTAGCTGCCAATCTTCAATTTTTTGCGCGCGGAAACGTGACGGTTAAATCCAACTTCGTCCCGTGTCATGCCCAGCGCGAGCCCGACAAGTTGCTGCAGGTGGAGGACAGGCATCTCGGTCTGAGATTTTACCGCCTCACGTCCCTCGGGGCCGTACATATCAAGCTGCATCTGGCAGAGGGGGCAGGGGGTGGCAATGAGATCGGCACCCGCGCGGTCGGCGCTTGCGGCAATCTGTCCCGTGATGGTCAGTACGTCGTGCTCTGCCGTAAACTGTGCGTGGAAGCCACAGCACTTGCGTCCCGCGTCGAACCAGACGGGCTCCGCACCGAGGCGGCGCACGAGCCGCTCGAATGACTCGGGATAGTCGCCGCTCTCGTGATTCATGACGGGCGCAGGGCGCAGGATGTGGCAGCCGTAGTAGCAAGCGACCTGCGTGCCCTTCAGCGCATTTGTGACCTTGCCGTCGAGGACTTCCGGGTGCTCGTCAAGCACCCAGAGGAAATGGGTGATCTCACTTGTTCCCTGATACTCATACGGATGTCCCGCTTCCTTTAGGATCGAGTTGACCTTCTCCTTGAGCGCTGTGTCATGGTCGAGCCGATACTTTGCCGTGCGCAGCTGCAAGGTGCAGGTGTTGCAGACGGTCAGGATCGGCAGATCCATGTGCTCGGCAATGGAGATGCTGCGTGCGTTGACGGCGAGCGCGGCGAGGTCGTTCACGCCCTGTGCGTGCGAGGCACCGCAGCACGTCCAGTTCGGAATCTCCGTGATCTCGATGTCCAGTTTTGCACAGACCTCTTTGAGCGAGGTATATGCCTCGGCTGCCGCTCCATCGAGGACACAGCCCGGAAATAATGCGTACTTCATGACTTTGCCTCCTCCTTGTCCGCCTGCTCCGCCGCCTTTACGATCGCGGCAATGGTCTTGATCTCAGGGTTGACGGGATGGCTCGCGAGCGGATCCATTTTGCCCGTGTTCATGAGGCGCAGTGCCATTGGCAGGCGCAGAGCGGACATGAAGTAGCCTTCGGACTTGATGTTGAGCTTCGACTCGTCGAGTGTGCCGGATTCGGAGATGTCGTCATAGATTGCCTTCGCGTGGCGTGCACCGACGTTGTCGTCCAGATGGTGACGGAACGTCTCCTCCTTGAGCTTTTCAATCGCACCTGCGGGATCGAGCCCCTTCGGACACTTCGCCGTGCATTCCTGACAGTTGAAGCAGCGCCAGAGACCCGCGTCGAGCACCGCCTTTAGATGTTCGGCGGGGGTCTTGCTGCGCGAATCGGCAACGAGCTTTTCCGCCTTGACAAAGGCGAACGGATCAAGGAAGTCATCTGCGTTCAGCGTGTTCTTATTGCACTCCGAGACGCAGGAGCCGCAGAGGATGCAGCCTGCGTACTTCTTGTACTTGTTGAAGTCCTCGGGCGACTGCAGGCAGCCGGTCTCGGGTGTGAACTCGTCCTTCGGGTGCAGTGTGGGCTTTACCTTCTTGATGCGTGCGTACTTCGGATCCCAGTCTACGACGAGATCGCGGATGACGCTGAAGTTGCCGAGCGGTTCGATGGTCAGCTCCTCTGTCTGATAACGTGCGAGGAGATCCTCGACGAGCACCTCGCAGGAGAGTTCGGCGTTGCCGTTCACGCGGACGGCACATGCGCCGCAGATGCTCGAGCGGCATGCACTCGTGAAGGAGAGCGTCGGGTCGAGCTTCTCCTTGACGTAGGTCAGCGCATTGAGGACGGTCAGTCCTGTGGTGATGGGGACGGTATAGGTGTCCACCCACTTCTTCCCCTCGACGAAGCGATGGATTTTGAGCTGCACGTCCATATCAATACTTCCTTTCCTGCGGCGGATACTTCGTGATGACGACATCCTGATACTCCGCAGCATAGCTGCCGTCCGACTTCTTGAAGATCAGCGTGTGCTTGAGGAAATTCGCGTCGTCGCGCTTTGGGAAATCACGGCGTGAATGACCGCCGCGGCTCTCCTTGCGTGCAATCGCGCCCTGCACGATTGCATGGGAGATCTGCAGCATATTGCCGAGCTCGACGTACTGTGCGAACGCTGTGTTGTATACATGGGACGTGTCGCCGACGAAGCAGTTCTTGTAGTCCTCCTCGAGCGCATGCAGCTCCTTTGCCGCCTCCTCGAGCTGCGGACCATTCCGAAATACGCCCGCCTTAAACCACATGGTATCGACCATTGCGTCGCGGATCTCGGGCACGGTGCGGTTGTTCATGTGCGGACGCGCGGTCACCTTGTCGAAGCGATCCTTCCACTTTGTGCAGCCTGCCGTGAGCGCATCCTGACTGCCCTCGTAAGCATGCTCCTTCGCGTAGGCAGCAGCACCCTCGCCGGCGGTCTTGCCGAAGACCAGAACCTCGGAGAGGCTGTTTGCGCCGAGGCGGTTCGCGCCGTGCACGGAGACGCAGCTCGCCTCACCTGCCGTGTAGATGCCGGGGACGCGCGTTGCGCCCGTACGGAAGTCCGCCATTTCGAGCCCGCCCATCGAGTAGTGGCAGGTTGGACTGATGAGGACTGGCGCCTTTGTGATATCGACGCCCGCGAAGCGGAGCGATAGGTCGGCGACCTGCCCGAGGCGCTCGCGGATGCGTTCGGCTGGAATCTTTGTAAAGTCAAGGTAGACGCCTGCGGTCAGCCCCTCGCCGATGCCGCGTCCCTCCTCGATCTCGGTTGCAATCGCGCGTGCTACGATGTCACGCGTCGCGAGCTCCATCTTCTCCGGAGCATAGCGCGACATAAAACGCTCGCCGTTCTTGTTGACGAGGAGCGCACCCTCGGAGCGGCTCGACTCGGAGAGGAGCACGCCGTTGACGGAGAGTCCCGTCGGGTGGAACTGCACCATCTCGGGGTCCTTGAACGGGACGCCCGCATTCATGCCCGCGACGATGCCGTCGCCCGTCGAACTGTACGGGTTGGAGGTACGCACCCAGTAGGCGCGTCCGTAGCCGCCCGTTGCGATGAGGACAGTCTTGGAGGGGATGCCGATGAGATCGCCCGTGCGCATATCCATCGCGATCACGCCTGCAAGCTTGTCTGCGTCTGTCATTGCGATCTCGAGCATCTGGCACTCGGAGATGAAGTCTACGTCATGCGCAAGGCACTGCTCGAAGAGCGCGTGCACCATCGCATGCCCCGCGCGATCTTCGAAGTAGGACGCGCGTGCGTGGGAGGATCCGCCCATCTTGCGCTGATGGAAATGTCCGTCCTTCTGGCGGTTGTAGGGATAGCCCATGTAGTCCATCTCATAGATGGTCTTGCCTGCGTTCTCCGCAAAGTATTCGACGGCATCCTGATCGCAGAGGTAGTCCCCGCCTTTGATCGTGTCAAACGTGTGCGACTCGACGCTGTCCTTGTCGTCCGTGACCCCCGTGACGCCGTTCATGCCGCCCTGCGCCATTGTTGATGCTGAGCGCGTGGGCATGAGCTTCGACATGACGGCGACCTTCAGATTCTTATCCTTCGCCGCCGCGAGCGCCGCGCGCATCCCGGCTCCCCCGCTGCCGATGATGAGCACATCGTAGGTCACATCGCCGCGCCTGACCTGCGCGGGAATGTTTTGGTTCCCGCAGCCGAGGTAGGCGCCGGACATGAGCACTACGCCTGCTGCCGCCGTACCTTTGATGAAGGTGCGACGTGAGATTTCCATTGCCATAGCATTCGTCTCCCCTTTTCCTGATACATAGAATTTATCTCAACTATTGATAAAAACTATGTAGTTATTTTCGTCTTTGTAGGTCGAAAATCCTGCAGTTTTACGGAGAAAAATGTACATGAAAAAGTCTCCCATTCGCGATGGGAGACTTGAAGTCCATGTGTGAAGTTGTTAGAATGGATTCATCTGCCGAGGACGGCGCGGCGTTTGAGGATGTAGTTCCACACCATGACGATGCCGGCGGCGATCAGCTTTGCGATCATGTAGTAGATGTGGGCGAAGTCGACGAGCAGCCACATGAGAAGCTGATTGAGTCCGAGTCCTGCGAGGCTCGAGCCGAAGAAGAGGATCTTCGCGCGCTGTGTCTGGGCGTTTGCCCCGCGAAAGACGCAGACAAGGCAGAGCCAGTAGTTGACGAAGACGGAGATCGTAAAGGAGATGCCCGCTGAGAGCAGGTAGTGGAATCCTGCGTACTCGGTGAGGATGTAGAGCAGGCTGTAGTCAAGCACGAAACACGCGCCGCCGACGAGGACGAAGCGGGCGATTTCATAAAGTCTGGGTGACATGGAATACCTCGCGTCAGATGAAGCATTTTTTGCGGCGCAGGGCGTAGTGCCGCGTCGTTTCCCTAATTGAAAGGAATGGATATGATAGAAAGATTCTTCACGTTGTATAAAATTCCTGCTGCGGTTCTTTTCTGCGCAACCCTCCTCCTCGGCGGGTGCGGGGGGGATGTGACGGCGGAGGAGACAAAGCTGGTGATGGGGACGGTGGCGCGGCTCACGGTGCGTGCGGATGAGATTACGTCGCAGGCGGCACTGCGAGACGGGCTTGCCGTGCTCGCGCAGACAGAGCGCGACGCGGACGGCACCGCGCTCGCTGCTGTTGAAGCTGCGGCGGGGACGGGAGAGTGGCGGGAGATCCCGCCCGCGCTCTATGAGACGCTGACGCTCGCACAGGAGATTGCGCGCAGTTCGCACGGGGCGTTCGATGTGACAGCAGGTGCACTGACGGAACTTTGGGAGCATGCGCGTGCGGAGAAGCTGTTGCCGTCCGTCGAGGCGGTCGCAGCGGCGCGTGCATGCGTCGGCTATGAGTTGCTCGAACTGCGCACGCGCGAGGAGAACGGTCAAACGAAATATGAGGCGAGACTCATGAAAGCGGGCATGCTGTTCGACCGTGGGGCACTCATCAAGGGGCATGCTCTCGACGGCATCGCGCGCAGCTGGCAGGATACCGGGATCACAAACGCGCTTGCCGATCTCGGCACGAGTTCGATGCTCGGTATGGGTGTGAACGAGGCGGGGGAGCCGTGGCAGATCGGGATCCGCAATCCGCGCGGCGAGAGAGCGGGGGACATGATCGCCGTCCTTCCGCTCTCGGATGAAGTCCTCTCGGTCTCGGGAGACGATGAGCGTTACTTTATATACGAGGGGAGGCGCTATCATCACCTCATTGACCCGCGTACGGGCTATCCTGCAGATACGGGGCTCTCCTCCGTGGCGGTAACACTGCCGCTCGCGGCGGATGATGCAGCAGGCTGGGAGGGGAATATGGGGATGCTCTCGGATATGCTCTCGACGGCAGTTTTTGTGCTCGGTGCAGAGGAGGGGCGGAAGCTGCTTGCGGATGTTCCGGCTGCCCTCGTCATTCTCATCGGAACAGACGGGAAGGTCATCGGAGAGTGAAAAACGAATGCAAAAACGCTGCCGCTTCGTCTGCGGCAGCGTTTTTATGCGGAGTTCAACCGATCTGGATGACGTGGCTGACGGTGAATCCCTTTGCCCGGAGGCGATCCTTGACGATATCCACGTCGTCGATGTCGGCGCGGATGATGATCTGGTAGGCGCCGTTCGGCTGTGGAAGCGTGACCATGCTGTCGATGCTGATGTCGAGATCGGCGAGAACGGTTGCAATGTCGCGCAGGACGCCCGTGCGGTCGGCAACGTCGATCGTGAGGCGTGTCTTGCCGCTGTCGAGCCCCATGACGGCGATAAAGGCGCGGAAGATGTCCGTCGAGGAGATGATGCCAACAAGTTTGCCGACTGCAGAAAGGACGGGCATACCGCCGATTTTCTCGCGCGTCATGATGAGCGCGGCCTCTTCGATCGTCATGGTGTCGGTGACAGTGATGACATTCTTCTGCATGACATCGGCGACCTTGATCTTTGAGAGCAGGGTGCGCACTTCGTAGCGATCAAGTGTGGTTGCCGCAGACGGTGAGGCACGCAGGAGATCGCGGTTTGTGAAAAAGCCGACGAGCTTTCCGTGCTCCACGACGGGGAGACGGCGGAAATGCCCCTTGTTCATGAGCTTTTCTGCCTCGTCGATCCCTGCGTCGGGGGAAATGGTGACGGGGTTCTTGGTCATACAGTTGGCAACAAACATAGGTGTTTCCTCCTTGCCAATGGATACGTGTGATATATTTCTAAATATTCGCCTTAATAAATGAAATATCCTTTTCGGGAAATGTAAAATCGTTCAGATTGGAGCAGATTTGTCGTTCGATCAAGCGGACAAACCGGACGCATAGATAACTATGTGGAGGATTTGGACGCGCAGATCGGGCGGAAAAGATGCCCAATCTGGGCGATTTTACCCGCCCAGATACGCCTTCCGCACATCCTCACTTGCCGCCAGCTCCTTCGCTGCACCGGAGAGTGTGATGCGGCCAGTCTCGAGGACGTATGCGCGGTTTGCAATGGAGAGTGCCATGTTCGCGTTCTGTTCGACGAGCAGGATGGTTGTGCCCGTCTTGTTGATGTCAACGATAATGGAAAAAATCTCCTTGATGAGGAGCGGTGCAAGCCCCATCGACGGCTCGTCGAGGAGCAGGAGGCGCGGGCGGCTCATGAGTGCGCGCCCCATTGCGAGCATCTGCTGCTCGCCGCCCGAGAGCGTGCCCGCCTGCTGCGAGATGCGTTCCTTCAGGCGCGGGAAGCGCGTAAAGACCATCTCCATATCGGCGGCGATGCCATCCTTGTCACTGCGTGTGAACGCACCGAGCTCGAGGTTCTCGAGCACCGTCATCTCGGCAAAGATGCGCCGTCCCTCGGGCACCTGCGATAGCCCCATGCGCACAATCTCATGTGCGCCCGTGCCCGCGATGCTCTTTCCTTCGAATTCGATGCTGCCGCTCTTCGGCGTGATCAGCCCCGAGATTGTACGCAGGGTCGTGGACTTGCCCGCGCCGTTTGCGCCGATGAGGGTGACGATCTCTCCTTCGTTTACTTCAAGGGACAGTCCTTTAAGCGCATGGATTGCACCGTAGTAGACCTCCAGATCCGAGATGCGGAGCATGGGGGCTTTTTTCGTGTTTGTTTCGTTTGCCATCTTACTCCTCCGCTCCCAGATATGCACGAATGACCTCGGGATTCGAGCGAATCTCCTCGGGAGTGCCGTTCGCGATGATTGCGCCGTATTCGAGCACGTAGATGCGCTCGCAGATACCCATGACGAGTGCCATGTCGTGCTCGATGAGGAGAATCGTGATGCCGAACTCCTTCTTGACCCAGCGGATCATCTCCATGAGTTCGAGCGTCTCCTGCGGGTTCATGCCCGCTGCTGGTTCATCAAGGAGCAGGAGACTCGGCTGTGCCGCGAGGGCACGCGCGATCTCGAGCCGCCGCTGTGCGCCGTAGGGCAGGTTCTTCGCCTTCTCCTCTGCCGTGTCCGCGAGGTGGAAGATCTCGAGCAGACGGTATGCCTCCTCCTCCAGCTTCCGCTCCTCTTCCCAGTATCGCCCGACACGGAGCACCGATTCGAGAAGGCCGTAGTTCATGTGGCAGTGGTATGCGATCTTGACGTTGTCGAGCACGGAGAGCTCGCCGAAGAGGCGGATGTTCTGGAACGTGCGCGCAATGCCGCGCTCCGTGATCTGGTACGGGGCGAGCCCGACGATGCTCTTGCCTTTGAACAGAATTTCGCCCGTTGTCGGCTGATAGACGCCCGTGAAGAGGTTGAACGCCGTCGTCTTGCCCGCGCCGTTCGGTCCGATCAGCCCAAGCAGTTCACCGTTCTTGATGTGGACGTTGAAATCGACGATCGCCTTGAGCCCGCCAAAGACCATCGAGACATCGGTCGCCGTGAGTAAATCCTTTGCCATTATGCCTCGCCTCCCTTCTTAAAGAAGCGGCGCAGAGGCTGCATCGCCGTCACCTCGACATAGCCGAAGAGCCCCTGAGGGCGGTAGAACATGAGCAGGATCAGAGCGAGTGCGTAGATGATCATCCGCGCGTTCGGGAAGCTCGCGAGCGCCGCTGAGAGGAAAGTGACAACGAGCGCACCCGCAATCGAGCCCGTCATCGAGCCGAGACCGCCCATGACGACCATGATGAGGATGTTGAATGACTGCATGAATGTGAATGAGGCGGGGCTGAGGATGTACATATTGTGGCCGAAGAGTACGCCTGCAACACCCGCAAAGAATGCGCCGATGGTGAATGCGAGCACCTTGTACACCGTCGTGTTCACGCCCATTGACTCTGCCGCAATCTCGTTCTCACGGATTGCGAGACACGCGCGTCCGTGGCGCGAGTTGACAAAATTCTTGATGATGAAGAGCGTGGCGAGCATCAGGAAGAACACCCATGTAAAATCGGTGTGGTGAGGAATGCCCTTGAAGCCTGCCGCGCCGCCGACATACGGCACGTTGATGATCACAATGCGGACGATCTCGCCGAGACCGAGCGTCGCAATCGCGAGGTAGTCGCCGCGCAGCCGCAGGGTCGGCAGCCCGATGAGTGCACCGAGGAGCCCCGCTGTCACACCGCCCGCAAGGAGAGCGACGGGGAATGCCATCTGAAAGTTCGTCGTGAGCACGACGCCGACGTATGCCCCGACTGCCATGAAGCCCGCGTGCCCGAGCGAGAACTGTCCCGTATAGCCGTTGATCAGATTGAGGCTCGCTGCGAGGATGATGTTGATCCCCGCGAAGATGAGGTTCAGCTGCCAGAAGGCGTTCAGCATGCCTGCATTCGTCAGCCCCATGATAATGCCGTAAATCACAAGGGCGAAGACGAGCATTTTTAGGTCATTTTTCTGCAATGAGTTCATCTGCGCCCCTCCTTAGACCTTTTCCTTGACATTCTTGCCGAAGATTCCCGCAGGCTTTATGAGCAGGACGAGAATCAGGATGGCAAATGCCGCCGCATCGCGGAACATCGAAAAGCCGAATCCCGAAATAAACGCCTCGACGATGCCGAGGACGAGCCCGCCGACGACCGCGCCCGGCAGAATGCCGATACCGCCGAACACAGCCGCGACAAATGCCTTGATGCCGGGCATCAGCCCCATCAGCGGGTCGATCGAGTTGTAGTAGATGCCGATGAGTACGCCCGCGACTGCTGCGAGCGCCGAGCCGATGGCGAACGTGATCGAGATGATGCGGTTCGCGTTGATGCCCATAAGCTGCGCTGCCTCCGTATCGTAGGACGCGGCACGCATCGCCTTTCCGATCTTCGTACTGCGTACAATGTAGGTCAGAATCAGCATCAGGACGAATGTCACACCCATGATGAGGAGCTGCTGCCCGCTGATGATCAGCCCCGCAAATTCGAGCGAGATGTCACTGATCGTTGCGGGGAAGGTGCGCGGTGTGGGGGAGACAATCGCCATCATCACGTATTCGAGCAGGAACGATACGCCGATTGCCGTGATGAGGACGGAGATGCGCGGCGCGTGGCGCAGCGGGCGATAGGCGAAGCGCTCGACAATGACGCCGAGCAGCGATGTGACCGCCATCGAGATGAGAATTGCCGGGAGCGTGGGGATACCAAGCGTGATCGCATAGAAGCCGAGGTATGCGCCGACCATGTAGATGTCGCCGTGTGCGAAGTTGATGAGCTTGATGATGCCGTAGATCATCGTATAGCCAAGAGCGATCAGCGCGTAGATACTGCCGAGTGAGATGCCGTTGATGAGCTGCTGCAGAATCTGGTGCAGGAACTCCATAGAATGACCTCCTCATGTGATAAAAAAGAGCCGCAGGACTGCGGCTCTTTGAGAATGCGTCAGCCGGATGAATTACATGCTCGGCATAATCTTTGCGACGACAACGCGGTCGCCGTCTTTATTTTCGAGAATAACCGCCTGCTTGATCGGGTTGTGCTGTGCATCCATCGTGATCGTGCCCGTGCCGACGACGAGATCCTTCGTCTCCTCGATCGCCTTGCGCAGCGCCTCCGGATCATCGGAACCTGCGCGCTTCAGCGCATCGACGAGCAGCTTGCCTGCATCATAGCCGAGTGCGGCGAAGACGTTCGGCGCGTGGTTGTACTCCTTCTGGAACGCGTCGATAAAGGGGCGAACCGATTCGTCTTTATCGGAGTAGTGCGTGCTGAAATACGTGTTGTTGAGAGCCGCCGCACCCGCGAGTTCTGCGACCTTCGGATCGTCCCAGCCGTCCGTACCGATGATGGGGGCGGTGATGCCGATCTCGCGCGCCTGCTTGACGATCTTGCCGACCTCTTCATAGTAGGCAGGGACGAAGATGACATCCGCATTCGCCGCGCGCAGACGCGTGAGCGTCGCCTTAAAGTCCTGATCCTTTGCGAGGAAGCCCTCGGTCATGACGACCTGACCGCCGCCTGCCGTAAAGACCTTCTGGAAGACCTCAGCGAGGCTCTTGGAGTAGTCCGTCGAGTTGTCGATGTAGACGACCGCCGTCTTTGCCTTTAGGGTTTCGAGCGCGAACTTCGCCATGACATCGCCCTGCTGCGGGTCGATGAAGCAGCTGCGGAAGATCCACGGCTTTACCTTGCCGCCCTCCACCGTCACGTCAACTGCTGTTGCATCCGGCGCAATGACGGGCACTTTGTTGTCTGTCGCCACCTGCGACTCTGCAATGACATTGCCCGTCGTCGCAGGACCGACGATCGCGCGGACGTGATCGTCGGAGATCAGCTTTGTTGCCGCGTTGACCGACTCTGCCGCCTCGGACTTGTTGTCCGCCTCGACGAGCACGATCTTCTTGCCGTTAATGCCGCCGGCGTCGTTTGCTTCCTTGATCGCAAGCTTCAGACCTTCGAGCGTCGACATGCCGTAGTTCGCCGTGTTGCCCGTCATCTCAAAGTTTGCGCCGATGCGGATCTCATCCGACTTCGCCGTGTCGCCGCCGCAGCCTGCAAGCGTCGAGCCGAGCAGTGCCGTGCCGATCAGAGCGGCAGCAAGGCGCAGCGCCTTTCCTCCGAATATCATGAAGATACCCCCTTATCTAGTTCCCCATTGCTGAATTGATGAAAATAAAAAGATAGCCTCCATTATAGGCGAGCGTGTGCCGTTCGTCAAGGGATACATTATTGACAGGAAGAAATTTTCGTTGTTATAATGAACCATCTATTTGAGGGAGGACCATATGAACGAAAAAAACTTTCCGCTCAGCAGGGAACAGACTCTGGCGCTGATCGAGAGATACCCGACCCCGTTCCACATCTACGACGAGGCGAAGATCCGCACGAATTTCCGCCGCCTGCGGGATGCCTTCGCATGGGCGCCGAGCTTCCGCGAGCATTTTGCGGTCAAGGCACTGCCGAACCCGCGCATCGTGCAGATCCTCCATGAGGAGGGCGCCGGCACGGACTGCAGCAGCATCGCCGAGCTCATCATCTCCGAGGCGGCGGGGGTCACGGGCGAGGAGATCATGCTCACGTCGAACGATACGCCGTATGATGAGTTTCAAAAGGCGATCGCCCTCGGTGCCGTGATCAATCTCGACGATCTCAGCCATCTCGATTACATGGCAAAGAATGCGGGGCTGCCCAAGGTGCTGTCGTTTCGCTACAATCCCGGCGACCTCATCGAGGGCAACGATATCATCGGGAAGCCGATGGAGGCGAAATACGGCCTCACGCGCCCGCAGATGTTCGAGGCGTATCGCCGCGCGCGTGAGATGGGCGTGCAGCGCTTCGGCCTGCATACAATGGTCATTTCCGCCGAGCGGCGTACGGAGGCGTTTCTTCTCACTGCCCGCATCATGTTTGAACTCGCGGCTGAGCTGAAGGAGCGGCTCGGCATCCACATCGAGTTCATCGACCTCGGCGGCGGCTTCGGCATCCCGTACCGTCCGGAGGAAAGCCCTGTGGACTACGCCGCGGTCGGCACAGGTATTGAGCGCCTCTATCATGAGATCATGTGCCCCGCGGGGCTCGGAGATGTCGGCATCCGTACGGAGAGCGGGCGTGCCATGACGGGCGATGCGGGCTGGCTTGTCTCTGCCGTCCTCCACGAGAAGGACACGTACAAGCACTACATCGGTCTCGACTCCTGCATGGCGAACCTCATGCGCCCTGCGCTCTACGGTGCGTATCACCACATCACCGTGCTCGGCAAGGAGAGCGCACCTGCTGACCATGTCTATGACGTCACAGGCTCACTCTGCGAGAACAATGACAAATTTGCCATCGACCGAGCCCTGCCGAAGATCGACATCGGCGACATCCTCATTATCCACGATACGGGCGCGCACGGCAGCGCGATGGGCTTCAACTACAACGGCAAGCTCTGGTGCGCAGAGCTCCTCCTGCGTACGGACGGCAGTGTCGAGCTCATCCGCCGCGCCCAGACCCTCGACGACTACTTTGCGACGCTGAAATACGAAGGCTCGCTGATGAAATAAAAACTGGGAGCAGTCCAACACATGGATGCTCCCATTTTTTGCAGAATCTACGAATTGAGTTTTCGGTTTGGATAGATGCTGAGCCCTTTGATTGCAGCACCGACCGCAAGTCCCTTTGTTGTGACCTGATAGACCCAGATGTCCTTGCCGACGATATCCGCGCCCTCAATCGCACCGCCGGAATAGCCGTCCGTCGCGGAGGCCTCCGCCTCACCGCCGACTTTGAACTTGCCCGAGATGAACGAGTCCCATGCACGCTCTGAGCCGAAGACGAAAATGAGATCGTATTCCTTTACGCCTATTCCGATGCCAAGCTGATATGCTTCCATCTTCATATAGACGCGCGCGCCCGTCGCTTTGTTCACGGCAAGACCTCGGCCGTGCGCACCGCCGAGGAGCCCCAGCTGTGAACCGGTCGCACTGATCGTGGCGTAGCCGTAGCAGTTCTCGAGCACCTCGTGCGCATTCGGTGTGAGCGCATAGAGATTGTCGAGTGCCTGCACTTGGAGTTCATTAATTTCCGCGCGCTGCTGGTTTGCACTTTTTGCAAATGCCGTGACAGAGAGCGCGAGGAGCAGGGTGAGCGTGAGAATAATCAGCCGTGTTGAGAATTTCATTGTGACCTCCTTGCTGTATTGCGGAAGAAATGAACTTTACTTTATTTTACGGCTTTTTGCTGCAGGTGGCAAGAAAAAGATAGATTGGAATATGGGAACGCCCGCATAAGAAAAAGAGCATTGCGCTGAGCAATGCTCTTTTGTGTGTTTCCGTGAAATATCAGCGCAGAACCATGCTCAGCAGAGCGATTTCCACGATCGCGGCAATGCCGAGCACGAGGGTGCCCATCGTCTGAACGCGGTAGCCCTGATCCGGGGTGAGGCCGCTGAACTCCGAGACCACCCAGAAATACGAATCGTTTGCGTGCGAGACGGTCATTGCACCAGCGCCGATCGCCATGCAGGCGAGCGTTGCCTGAATCGGCGTGTCAAAGCCGAGCACGGTGAGCAGCGGCGCGATGATGCCCGCCGTCGTAATCATTGCAACGGTCGAGGATCCCTGTGCGGTCTTCAGGATAGCCGAGAGCAGGAACGGGAAGAAGATGCCCATGCTGCCGAATATATCGGCGTGCGCCGTGATATACCGAACCATATCCGAGACTGCAATCACCTTGCCGAGCACACCGCCTGCTGCCGTGATGAAGAGGATGGGGCCGACCGCCGTCAGACTGCTGTTGCAGACGGAGTAGAACTCCTCCGAGCGGCCCACGGAGAAGAGCTGGAGCGTAGCAAGCGCCATGCCGACCGCAAGCGCGATGATCGGGGTGCCGAGGAAGCGCAGGAGCTCGGGAACGAACCCCGTCAGCCCCAGCATTACAATCACGGAGGACAGTGCCATCAGTGAGATCGGGATCATGATCGGGGCGAGTGTGCTGAACGCCGAGGGGAGTTTTCCGTAGGAGGCCATGAGATCGTTGTAGATCTTTGCGACCTCCTCGGGATCGACCTCATCCTTCGACTTCACCCTCGTACCGATCCAGCGCGCGAAGAAATAGCCTGCGATCAGCGGGAAGATCGAGCAGAGCAGTCCCAGTCCAATGACCTGCAGCAGATAGTCGCCGATACCGAGCGTGCTCGCTGCTGCGATCGGCCCCGGTGTCGGCGGGATGAAGACGTGTGAGATGAAAAGTCCAGAGCTGAGGGCAAAGGTCATGGAGACGGCAGAGACCGCCGTGCGGCGTACAAGCGCCTTGCGGATCGGGTCGAGGATGACGAAGCCCGAGTCGCAGAAGACGGGGATCGAGACCACCCAGCCCATGAGCTGCACGGCGATGACAGGGTTGTCCTTGCCCACGAGGCGAATCATCATATCCGCGAGCTTCAGGGCACCGCCCGTCTTTTCGAGGATCGTGCCGATCATCGCACCGAGGATGATGACAATGCCGATGCTCGTAAATGTTCCCGAGAATCCCTGCCCGATGACCGTCGCCAGACCGTACTGCACCGTACCGTCTGCGAGCTTGTGGTCGATGAGCGGAATGCCGGCGGCAAGCCCCAGTACGAGGGCGACCAGCATGATCGAGATGAACGGGTGAATGCGCAGCTTTGAGATCATGACGATCATAATGACAATTGCCACCCAAAAGGCGAGGATAAGCGGTAATCCGGTCATATCAAAACCTCCTTGCATTGGGGCACAATCATCATTTCTGTGCCCAGACAAAAGAAACGTCCTTGCACTGTTATTTTAATCCGATTCAAAAATTTTGGCAAGCAGGAACGCGAAAAAAACGGGCGCAAAATTCTGCGCCCGAAACAATATTTTAGAAAACGCTGAATTTATCCGTGTTTTCTTTGTTCACTATGCCGTGATTCCGAGAATTTTGTCCAGCTTCTCGCGGTCGTAGCTGAGAGCGAAGTCCACGCCGTCCGCTGTGGTGACGGGAACGATGGTATCGCCCGAGAGGCGGCGGCACTCCTCGCGCGCAGCCTCGTCCTTCTCAATGTTGTATTCCTCGTAGGGGATGCCGCGGTATTTGAGGTACTTCTTCACCTTGACGCACCACGGACAGACTGTGATAGAGTAGACCTTTACCATAGGAAGCCCCCCCTTAGGCACCGATCAGCTTGTCGATCGCGGGCTGATCGAAGCCGCGCACATATTCGCCGCTGTCCGCGAGAATGACGGGGCACGCGCCTTCGCCCGTGAGCTTCACAAGATCATCGTAGGCAGCGGGCTCCTTTTCGATGTCGCGCACGGTGTAGGCGACGCCTTTCTTGTCGAGATACTTCTTTGCCTTCGTGCACCATGGGCACGCATCGAACGAAAAAACCTGAATCATGGGATTTCCTCCTCTGTATCACTTCTTCGAACTTGCCAGATACTTCTCCGCATGGAGCGCGGCGGTTGTGCCGTCGGCTGCGGCGGTTGTGAGCTGGTGGATCTCCTTGACGCGGATGTCGCCTGCGACAAAGACCCCCGGGATCTCTGTGCGGCAGTTCTCATCCGCCGCGATGTAGCCCGTCTCCGTCAGTGCTATCTGCCCGACGAAGAGATCCGTATTCGGCAGCACGCCGATGTTGACGAAGATGCTGTCCACGG
>ERZ772926.685-NODE-685-length-17966-cov-34.337502_pt1 | contig 17966 bp, 13 predicted proteins | sample MGYA00511136_ERZ772926 | MGnify/ENA primary metagenome ERZ772926 (study PRJEB29015, sample SAMEA2737917) | human oral metagenome | biome: human oral; feature: human-associated habitat; material: dental | place: China | collected 2153 ... | reverse complement strand
GTCGGCCTGCTGCCCCAGAGCGCCGTCGTGCCCGGCGGCATGCTGGTGCGCGACCTCGTGGCCCGCGGTCGCTTCCCCCACCAGGGCCTGTTCCGCCAGTGGTCGCAAGAGGACCGGGCGGCCGTTGAGGAGGCCATGGAGATGGTGGGGGTCACCGACCTGGCCACCCGCCCCGTCGACGAGCTCAGCGGTGGCCAGCGTCAGCGCGTGTGGATCGCCCTGGCCCTGGCCCAGGGCACGGAGACGATCCTCCTGGACGAGCCCACCACCTTCCTCGACCTGGCCCACCAGGTCGACATCCTCCAGCTGTGCCGCCATCTCAACGCCGACGGACGCACGGTGGTGGCCGTCCTGCACGACCTCAACCAGGCCGCGCGCTGCGCCGAGCACATGATCGTCATGCACGACGGCCGGGTCCGCGTCACCGGCTCCCCGCGCAGGATCCTCACCGAGGACCTCATCGAGGAGGTCTTCGGACTGGCGGCCGTCATCGCTCCCGACCCGGTCGCAGGCACCCCCATGGTGGTGCCCCGTCACCTGGGCGCGGTCGTGCCGGCCAGCCCTGCCCCTGCCGCGACCCGCTCCGCTCCCACTGACTCCACTGGAGGTCCGACCCCACAGTCTTCTGCCGATCCCGCCTCGGCAGGCATCAGCCCGACTGCTCGCTCCCAGCAGGACGGATAAGAAAGGAACACAGATAGATGAACGCATCCTCGCGGCGTGCCAGCCGCCTGAGGCAGGGCATCCTCGCCGTGGCAGCCATGGTGCTGAGCACCGGCCTGGTGGCCTGCGGCTCCTCCAACAGCTCGACCTCCACCGCCTCCGCCGCCGGCTCCGCAGGGGCTTCCGGCGCAGCCTCGGCCGGAGCCTCCGCCGAGGCCACCTGGCCGGTCACCATCAAGGGGGACGACGGCGTCGACGTCGAGATCAAGGCCGAGCCCAAGAGCATCGTGTCCACCTCGGTGACGCTGACCGGATCGCTCCTGGCCATCGACGCCCCGGTGGTCGCCTCGACGCCGGCCAAGAAGAAGGACGAGAAGACCGACGACAACGGCTTCTTCACCCAGTGGTCCAAGCAGGCCACCGACAAGGGCGTCAAGGCCATCGACGGCACCGAGGACAACCTCGCCCAGACGGTCGCCGGCGACAACCCCGACCTCATCATCGTCGCCAAGACAGGGCAGGACTCGGCCGTCAAGGTCGTCGAGAGCCTGCGCCAGCTCGAGGTCCCCGTCCTCGTCATCGACTACGGATCGCACTCCTGGCAGGACGTCACCAAGACCCTGGGGCAGGCCACCGGCCGCCAGGCCAAGGCCGACGCCGTCGTCAAGGACTACACCACCAAGGCCGAGAAGGCCAAGAGCGCCATCTCCGCCCCGAAGGGGGCGACCTCGGTCTTCACCGTCCCGGGGGACGGCACCAAGGGCGCCAACGCCTTCACCGAGGAGGCCCCGCAGGCCCAGCTCCTCAAGGACCTGGGCTTCACCATTGCCGCCGTCCCCGACAGCGTCAAGGGTGACCAGTCCATGGGTGAGCGCAAGGACATCGTCCAGCTCTCTCCGGAGAACGTCCAGGCGGGACTGACCGGTGAGAACTGGGTGGTCATTGCCGCCGACGAGACCGCGAAGAACGCCGTCACCACCAACGAGACCTTCAGCTCGGCGGCCCCGGTGACCGGCGGCAAGGTGCAGTACATGCCGCCCTCGTCCTTCCGGCTGGACTACTACTCGGCCCTCGAGATGCTCGAGGCCGTCCAGAAGGCCTACCCCAAGGCCTCGTGAAACACTGATGGCAACACTGACGACCTCAGTGTCAACGCGATGGTGCCCCGGGCTCTCGGCCCGGGGCACCACGTATATCGACGACATCGACCCTCGCGGTCGCGCACTGCTCGGGGACGGGCCCCTCAGCCCCAGGCAACCGAGTAGTACTGAGTCTCCTGGAACTCACGGATCCCTTCACGCGCGCCCTCACGCCCGATACCGGACTGCTTGACACCCCCGAAGGGGGCGGCGGGATCGGATACGAGCCCACGGTTGACACCGACCATCCCAACCTCCATGCGCTCGGCCAGGCGCAGCGCCCACCCGAGGTCGCGGGAGAAGACGTAGCCCGACAGCCCGTAGTCCGTATCGTTGATCCACGTCAGCAGCTCGTCCTCGTCGTCCCAGGTGACGATCGGGGCGACGGGGCCGAAGATCTCGGTGCGCACGATCTCCGCGTCGGGGGCGACATTCGTCAGGACCCGCACCGGGACGAACGACCCCGGAGACTCCTGGGGCCAGGAGGACTCGGCGTGGACGACGGCGCCCCCGGCCACCGCCCCGTCCACCAGGGCGTTGATCTTGTCGCGGGCAGCCGGTGTCACCAGGGGGCCGATCTGGTTCGCCTCGTCCGCCAGGGCCGGCCCCACCCTCAGGTCGCGGACGACGGCGGAGAACTTCTCGGTGAACTCCTGGGCGACGTCGCGGTGGACGTAGAAGCGGTTGGCGGCCGTGCAGGCTTCGCCCCCGCCTCGGAGCTTGGCCTGAACGGCACCCGTCACCGCGGCGTCGATATCGGCGTCGGCCGCCACCACGAAGGGTGCGTTGCCCCCGAGCTCCATGGACGACACCAGGACCTTCTCCGCCGCCTGCTTCATGAGCACACGACCGACCTGGGTGGAACCGGTGAAGGAGACGGCTCGGACCCGGGAGTCCTCGAGCCACGTCGTCGAGACCTCCACGGAACGGCTCGAGGGCACGATGTTCACCACGCCCGCGGGCACGCCGGCCTGCTGGATCAGATGTCCCAGTGCCACCGCTGTCAGGGGCGTGAGGGACGCGGGACGGAGCACCACCGTGCACCCGGCGGCCAGGGCCGGGGCGATCTTGCGGGTCCCCATCGCCGCCGGGAAGTTCCAGGGGGTGATCATGGCAACCACCCCGATCGGGCGGTGCGTGACGATCGTCCGGGTCCCGCCTGCCGGGGAGGAGCCGAAACCGCCCTCGGTGCGCACGGCTTCCTCGGAGAACCATCGGAAGAACTCCGCCGCGTAGAGGACCTCCGCCCTGGCGTCGTCCAGGGACTTGCCGTTCTCGGCGCTGATGAGCACCGCGAGCTCCTCGACCTGTCCCACCATGAGGTCGAACAGGGTCCGCAGCAGCTCCGCGCGCTGCCGGGGCGGGGTGGTGCTCCAGGCAGGCAGCGCCTCGGAGGCCGCGTCGACGGCGCGTGCGGCATCCGCCGGAGTCGCATCCGTGCAGCGTGCGAATACGGCGTTGCTGGCGGGGTCGACGACGTCGAAGGTTCCGCCGTCGGAGGCTGCCGTCATCCGCCCGCCCAGGAGCATCCCCTCCTCGGGGCGGATCCTGTGCAGGTAGTCGGCCAGAGCCGGGTGGGCTCCGAGGGTGGTGTACGCCGCTGTGTCAGTTGCCGCGCCGGGTCGTGTGTCAGCCATGGTTGTGCTCCCTGAGTATCGACTGTCGCCTGCCACGCATCACGGGTAGAGACCGCGGGAGACGTGGGCCTCGGCGACGCGCTTGACGGCCATCGTCGTCGCGGCGGTGCGCAGCGAGAGTCCGTGCTCCCTGGAGAAGTCTGTGACCTCGTTCCAGGCCTTGTCCATCCTGGTGCGCAGGCGCTCATTGACCTCCTTCTCGGTCCACCAGTAGGACTGGTTGGCCTGTACCCACTCGAAGTAGGACACGATGACGCCACCGGCGTTGGCGAGGATATCCGGTACGACCAGGATCCCCTTGTCGGCCAGGATCGCGTCGGCCGTGGGTGTCGTCGGGCCGTTGGCGCCCTCAACGACCAGCTTGGCGTCGATCAATGGCGCGGTCTGCTCGGTGATGACCCCTTCGACCGCTGCAGGAACAACGACGTCGCAGGCGACGGCGAACAGCTCGCTCGCAGGGATCGGGTCCGCGCCGGGGAACCCGTCGACGGTGCCGGTCTCATCCACGAAGGCCTCGAGTGCGGGGATGTCGATGCCCTTGTCGTTGCGAATCGTGCTGTAGACGTCCGCCACGGCCAGAACCTTCACGCCCGCCTCGTGGAGGAAACGGGCAGCGCCGCGACCGACTTTGCCGAAGCCCTGAACGATCGCGGTGGCCTGCGAGGGATTCACTCCGATGCTCTCCATCGCGTTGAGGACGGAGTAGACGACGCCGCGGGAGGTGGCGGCGGCCCGCCCCTGTGATCCGCCGAGGTTGACCGGCTTGCCCGTGACGGTTCCCAGAACCGTGTGCCCGGTGGCCACCGAGTAGGTGTCCATCATCCAGGCCATGGTCTGCTCGTCGGTCCCCATATCGGGAGCCGGGATGTCCTTGTCGGGGCCGATCAGGGGGATCAGCTCCGAGGTGTAGCGGCGGGTCAGTCGCTCGAGCTCTCGTTCCGAGTGGGCCCGGGGGTCCACCTGGACCCCTCCCTTCGCGCCGCCGTAGGGCAGATCGAGAAGAGAGCACTTCCATGTCATCCACATGGCCAGCGCTCGGACCTCGTCGAGGTCCACGTTGGGGGAGTAACGGATCCCTCCCTTCGCGGGGCCGCGAGAGATGTTGTGCTGGACGCGGTGGCCGATATGCAGCTCCATCGTGCCGTCGTCGCGTCGCAGTGGGATGGCGACCGTCACCTCTTTACGGGCGGTCTCAAGCATGCGGCGCATTCCGTCGTCGAAGCCGAGGAACTGGATCGCCTCGGCGAGCTGCGCCCGTGCATCGGTGAGGGGGTTAGGGGTCGAGGGCATGGAGCTACCTCCTGGGTCGGTCGGGTGGATCAGCGTGATCCGGGGCCGGTGCGGCCTTAAGACGTGGGTGGAAGAGGGGATCAGGGCTGGTCTCGGAGCGCCTGCTCGAGGATCTCCATGCCTTCGGCGAACAGCTCGTCCGGCATGGTCACCGGTGGCAGGAGGCGGATGACATTGCCGTAGGTGCCGCAGGTGAGCAGGATCAGACCGCGTGAGCGCGCGGCCTGCGCGACGGCGGCGGTCAGTGCGGCATCGGGCTTCTGCGAGTCGGGGTCGACGAGCTCGAGAGCCATCATGGCGCCCTTGCCCCGGACCTCGCCGATGCGGGGGTCCTTCGCCTTCCACTGCTCCATCAGGCGGATGCCGGTCTCGCCGATCGTGCGGGCCCGTCCCAGGAGATCGTGCTCCTCGATCATGTCCAGGGTCGCCAGGGCGGCGGCACAGGCCAGGGGGTTACCGCAGTAGGTGCCGCCAAGGGCGCCCGGTTCGGCGGAGTCCATGATCTCGGCCGAACCGGTGACCGCCGACAAGGGGGTGCCTCCGGCCAGGCCCTTGGCGGTCGTCACCAGGTCGGGAACGACTCCCTCGTGGTCGCAGGCGAACCACGCCCCGGTGCGGGCGATTCCCGACTGGATCTCATCGGCGATGAAGACCGCGCCGTTGTCATGGCACCAGCGCTGGAGCGCGGTGAGGAAGCCGGGCGCCGGCACGATGAACCCGCCTTCGCCCTGAATGGGCTCGATGATGACGGCGGCGACGGAGGATACCCCCACCTGCTTCTCGATCTGACTGATCGTGCGCTCGGCGGCGGCCTCGCCGTCCAGTCCGTCGCGGTACGGGTAGGAGCCGGGGACCCGGTAGAGCTCAGGGGAGAAGGGGCCGAAGCCGCCCTTGTAGGGGGCGACCTTGGCCGTCAGTCCCATGGTCAGGGAGGTGCGTCCGTGGAAGGCGTGGTCGAAGCAGACCACTGCCTGGCGGCCGGTGTGCTTGCGTGCGAGCTTGATGGCGTTCTCGACGGCCTCCGCCCCGGAGTTGAACAGCGCGGTCTTCTTCGGGAAGCTGCCCGGGGTCAGGGCGTTCAGGCGTTCGGCGACCTCGACGTATCCGGCGTACCTCGTGACGGCGAAGGAGGTGTGCGTCAGGTTCTCGGCCTGCTCCTGGATTGCAGCGACGACGGGCGCCGCCGCACCGCCCACGGTTGTCACCGCGATGCCGGATCCGAAGTCGATGAGACGGTTGCCGTCCACGTCCTCCAGGACGCCTCGGTCCGTACGCCGTGCGAATGTCGGCATGGCGGCAGTCAGGGCGCGTGGGAGTGCGGTACCTGCGCGTTCGTCGAGGGCGCGGGCCTCGGGACCGGGCAGAGGAGTGGCGAGATGAATGGTCTGGGGCAGCGTTGCCATATGGACCTCACAGTGTGTCGTGACGGGCGGAGATCTGCCGCGGAACAGGGCGCTCCGGGTAGTCGTAGAAACGTGCTCGGCTATGAGTTCCGTCTCAGGTTATGCCCGCCTCTAGGTCTGAGCACCTAAGCCCAATGCACAAAATCTCGCGAATCCTGTGCGTGATGCATAGAACAGTGTTTGAATCCAGGCATGGTGTTGGTGTCGGATCTCATCGATGGAGCGGACCTGGGGGTTCGCGCGGTGCTTCTGCCCGCACCGCACGCCGCGGTCACCTGGGTCGTCGCGACCGAGCTCCTCCAACCGGCCTCCTACCTCGAGGGCGGCGAGCTCGTTCTCACCACGGGTCTCGTCATGGCCGATGCGGAGGCGGCCACGTGGCGGGAGTACGTGGCATCACTGGTCGAGGCGGGAGTCGCGGCTCTCGGACTGGGGACCGGCATCGCCTTCGACACCGTGCCCGAGGACCTGCGCGAGGCCTGCAGGGCCGGGCATCTCAATCTCATCGAGGTCCCCCTCGAGGTCTCCTTCGCCTCCATCAGCCGCGAGGTCGGGGCCATGCTTCAGGCCACCGAGCCTGAGATCGGTGCCGAGGGGGCGGGAGACGAGGAGACCCTGGTCCTGCAACAGCTGACGCGTGCAGCCGCCAAGGACAACCAGAGCGCGATCATGCGCGCTCTGGCCTCGATCCTCCGGGGCGAGGTGTCCCTGCGGGATGCCACGGGACGCACCGTGGTCGGTCCCTTCGGGCCGGAGGCGACGGGAATCGACGACGAGGTCGCCGAGTGCATCGACAGGATCCGTCCGGGAGGGATGCGAGGAGCCGGGGCGGTCGGCCTCGGCGACATGCGGCTGGTCGTCCGCCCGGTCGGCATCACCGGCGAGCCCGAGCGCTACCTGGCGACCGTTCAGCGCGAGACGCTCACGCGCGCTCAGACCCTGGGGGTCGATCTCGCCTGGTCGTTTCTGAATCTCATCGCCGAGTCCTCCAAGGCCTTCACCGGATGGCTCCTCCAGCTCGTGGGGGCCTCCACCCGGCATCTCCTGGCGGGTGACATCGCGCAGGGGCTGGCGCTGGCGGACCAGGTTCAGGAGCTCGTCCTCACACGCCTGCCGTCTCCGGAGCGGCGATCGGTGCCCGCTACCGGTGGTGGTCATCAGTGGCGGGTTGTCTGCCTCGAGGGTGGCAGTGCTGACGTTGCCGGGCTCTCCACAGTGCTGGCCCGCCTGCTCGTCGAGAGTCGGGGGGCTCCGGTGGGGGAGCAGCTTCTGTGGCGCACGGACCGGGGCGGGACCCGCCTGATGATCCTCGGTGAGGTCGAGCGCGTTCCCTCCCTTCTTGAGGACGGCAGTGTCACGCCCTGGACGGAGCGGATGCGGATCGGCGTCAGCGGTCCTGTCGGCGTCACTGATCTGCCGCGGGGCGCACAGCAGGCGCTGTCCGTCTGCACCGGAACTCGGCAGCTCGGACAGGCGGTGCGCTGGGAGACCTCGGGACTGCCGTCGGTCACGGACCTCCTGGACGAGGAGCGGGCCCAAGCCTTCGCCCGCGCTCGCCTCGGGGGCGTCGCCGATCAGCCCGAGCTGCTCGAGCTGTTGAGGATCTACCTCAGCGAGGCCGGGGCGGTGCAGCGCATCGCCGAGCGTCTGGGGGTGCATCGAAACTCCGTCCCCGCACGTCTTGCGCGCCTGAGGAGGGCACTCGGCGTCGACATCGAGGATGCCGAGCAGCGGGCGAATTTGTGGTGTGCGTTACATTTTTGGGCGGAGTGACGGTTTGTCATCTCGCACAAGGGTGACTTTTCCGCGTTTTGATGCGATTCCTTGAAGTGTGGAACGTGATGTTCGACATACTTGGTGGTGTGTGTTTACTATTACGCCGTCACCTAGGACCTTAGCCCGCGTTGTTGTCACAGGACTTGTGGCGCGTCGGGCGGTAGCGGCGATGTGGCCTGCGCCGGTCCTGCGTGAGCTTGGGCAGTAGAGGCCCGAGTCGTCTCATTTCTTTCGACTCTCGAAACTTCTCACCTCGACACCGACGTCCCGCCGAAGCCAAGAAACAGAGTGATTCACATGAGCCTTCCTCTCCTCCAGAACTTTATTAACGGAAAATTTATTCCGGCAGCCACCGATGCCACGTTCGACGTCGTGGATCCTCGAACGGAACAGGTCGTAGCGCAGTGCCCGGTCTCGGGTTCCGCCGATGTCGACGCCGCCTACGACGCCGCCCTCAAGGCATTCGAGAGCTGGCGGCTGACAACGCCGGCGGAACGGCAGATGCTCCTGCTCCGGCTCGCCGACGCCCTGGAGGCCAACGCCGACCGTCTCGTCGAGGCTCAGCGCCGCAACACCGGTCAGCTCGCCGAGATGATCCGGGCGGAGGAAGTCGTGACAGGGGCCTCTCAGCTGCGGTTCTTCGCCGGGGCCGCCCGTCTCCAGTCGGGTGTCGCCTCGGGGGAGTACGCCGAGGGTCTGAACTCGCAGATTCGCCGCGAGCCCATCGGCGTCGTCGGGCAGATCGTCCCGTGGAACTACCCCTTCATGATGCTCATCTGGAAGGTCGGGCCCGCTCTGGCGGCAGGCAACACGGTGGTGCTCAAGCCGAGTGCCAACACGCCCGAGAGCGCCATCGTCTTCGCTGAGATCGCCAGTGAGATCCTCCCGCCAGGGGTCTTCAACCTGGTGCTCGGCACCGGGGAGACCGGGCGGCTCATGAGCTCCCACCCGGTGCCCGGGCTGGTCGCGCTCACCGGTTCGGTACGCGCGGGCTCGGATCTCGCCGAACAGGCGGCCGGCAACGTGACCCGCGTCCATCTCGAGCTGGGAGGCAAGGCCCCCGCCGTCGTCTTCGCCGATGCCGACATCGAGGCTGCCGCCGAGGGCATCGCCGCCGCAGGGACGTTCAACGCCGGGCAGGACTGCACCGCCGCCACCCGCGTCCTGGTCGAGGCCTCGGTGGCCAAGGAGTTCACCGACGCGTTGGTGCGTCACGTCGAGTCCCTGCGCACCGGTCCGATCCCCGAGGAGGAGGCTTTTTATGGTCCCCTCAACAATGCTCGCCACTTCGACTCCGTGCAGAAGATCGTTGAGGAGCGGCCCGCGCACTCCCACCTGCTGACCGGCGGCCACCGCGTCGGCGAGAGCGGCTACTACTACGCGCCCACCGTCATCTCAGGGCTCAAGCAGGACGACGCGCTCGTGCAGCAGGAGATCTTCGGGCCGGTCCTGACCGTTCAGGAGTTCTCCTCCGACGACGACGCCCTGGCCCTGGCCAACGGCGTGGACTACGCCCTGTCCTCGTCCATCTGGACGACCGACCACCAGCGTGTCCTGCGATTCAGCAGGGACCTGGACTTCGGCTGCGTGTGGGTGAACTGCCACATCCCCCTCGTCGCGGAGATGCCGCACGGCGGCTTCAAACGGTCCGGCTACGGCAAGGACCTCTCCGTCTACGGCGTGGAGGACTACACACGTATCAAGCACGTCATGAGTGCCCTGTGACGCCCCGGAAGCGAACAGGAGGTCACCCCCATGCGCATTCTGACGGCCTTCACCAATTCGCTCGGCGGTCGAGACTCCTACCACCTAGGGGTGTCTCTCGCTGAAGCGTTCTCGTGCCCACTCGATCTCGTCACCGTCGTCAAGGGCGGCGGGGGACGCTACGTCCTTGACGTCACCGATCACGCCTTCCAGGACGTCGTTGCCACGCAGGTCGACGACTGGATGTCGGAGATCATGGAGGAGCATCGGCCCCGTGTGCCGGTGAGCAAGTACCTGCGGTACAGCCTCTCCTTCCCCGAGGGCATCATTGCCTCGGCCGAGGAGCTCAAAGCCGACCTGCTCGTAGCCGGCGGGGGCCGTCACGGGGTCCTGGGACGAGTGTCCCTCGGCTCCGTGGGGCAGACGCTGCTCAACTCCTCGACTGTTCCTGTCGCTCTGTCCCCGCGCGGCATGAGGCACGCCCCTCTTGACGGACTCTCACGCATCACGGTCATGCTGGGGGAGTCCGGCAGGTGGAGGGGGGTGCTCAGCAAGGCCAGGACCTTCGCTGACAGAGCCGGTGTCCCGTTGCGTCTCATTACGGTGGCCACCGGCGACTCGCAGAACACCGCGGAGATCGGGGAGAGGACCGAGGCCCTGCTCGCCGAGGTACGCCTGGATCTCAAGGGGCTGGATGACCAGCGTGTCCAGATCGTCCACGCTCACAGTATGAGCGCCGCCGTGCTGGCCATGGAGTGGAGCAGGAATGAGCTGGCCTTCCTGGGGTCGGCGCGACTGGCCCAGAGCGGGCGCCTGTTCCTGGGGCCGGACGCCAACAAGATCCTGCGTGTCCTGCCAGTGCCGCTCGTCGCCGTCCCGGCTGATCCGGCCGACGTCGGAGGTGGAACATGAGCGCCGCGACCACCAGCTCTGGAGGCGGGCTGTCGAAGAAGGGACTGGCTGAGGGCTCTGTCGGTCTGCTCGGCGCCATCATCATCGGGGTGTCCTGCATCGCGCCCCCGTACACCCTCACCGGCGCGCTGGGGCCGACCGCCTCAGAGGTGGGCGAGCAGGTACCGGCGATCTTCCTCGTCGGATTCATCCCGATGCTCCTGGTCGCCTTCGGGTACCGAGAGCTCAATGCGGCGATGCCCGACTCGGGCACCTCCTTCACCTGGGGGACGCGTGCCTTCGGTCCGTGGATCGGGTGGATGAACGGATGGGGGCTGATTGTGGCGACCGTCGTCGTCCTGTCGAACCTTGCGGCCATCGCCGTCGACTTCTTCTATCTGTTGCTCGCACAGGTGACTCGCAACTCCGCCATTGCGGATCTCTCCGACAACGTATGGGTCAATACCCTCACCTGCCTGGTCTTCATCACGCTGGCGACCTGGATCGCGTACCGTGATATGCAGACCACCCAGAAGCTCCAGTACTGGTTGGTGGGGTTTCAGCTGACGGTGTTCCTCGGCTTCGGCGCGGTGGCCATTTACCGCTACTTCACCGGAACCGCCGTCAATCCGACACCCGTGAAGCTCGAATGGTTCAATCCCTTCGCCGTCGACTCGCTGGGGACTTTCGTGGCGGGCGTGTCCCTGTCCCTGTTCATCTACTGGGGCTGGGACGTGTCGCTGACGGTCAATGAGGAGGCCGACGACGCCAGCTCCACCCCGGGGCGCGCCGCCGTGCTCACCGTCATGACCATCGTCTCGGTGTACATGTTCGTCACGATCGGATCCATGATGTTTGCCGGTCTGGGGAAGGACGGGATAGGGCTGGGCAATCCTGCGATCCAGGACAATGTCTTCTTCGCCTTGGCCAGGCCGGTTCTGGGGCCGTTCGCGATCCTCCTGTCGACGGCGGTGCTGGTCTCGTCCGCGGCGTCCTTGCAGTCCACCTTCGTCTCTCCCGCCCGCACCATCCTGTCGATGGGGTATTACGGAGCAATGCCGGAGAAGCTCGGTGAGATCTCTCCGCGCTTCCTCACCCCTGGTCGCGCAACAGTCGTCTCGGCGGTCGCCGCCTCGACCTTTTATACCCTGCTGCGATTCGTATCCACCTCCGTCCTGTGGGACACGGTTCAGACCCTGGGGGCGATGATCGCCTTCTATTACGGTCTCACCGCCTTCGCCGCGGTATGGTACTTTCGAGGGAAATGGTTCTCCTCAGTGAGGAACTTCTTCTTCACGCTGGTCTCACCGGGACTGGGAGGTCTTATCCTCTTCTTGCTGCTCGGCCTGACCCTGAAGGACTCCCTCAACCCCGAGTACGGGTCGGGATCGCAGGTCTTCGGCGTCGGTCTCGTCTTCGTCCTCACCCTCGCCCTCATTCTCCTGGGCGTGGTGCTGATGCTCGTACAGTACGTCCGAGCACCGGCCTTCTTCCGCGGGGAGGTGATCGCACGATCCGACGCTGTCACCGAGGAGTTGAAGGTGGCAACTGTCTTAGAGGAGGACGATGGTGAAGCCTCCCAGCTCCGTGCTGCGTCGTGACCGCTGGTGAACCGGAGCGAACGCGCACACATGAAAACAGCTCCCTCCGCGCCAGGCCGGCGGAAGGAGCTGAGAGGAATCACATTGTCATCGTATCGACGGCCACAGCTGATCGATGCGCCGGTAATCAAACGCACGATATGTGGACGCCAGGCCGGACCACGAAGGAGTGACCAATGAGCATCAACATGGAGCGAGTCGCTGAGCTGACGGAGATCGAGTCCAAGCGCCTCAATGAACGGACCAAGGGGTCCGGCGACATGTACAACCGCGCGAGAAACAGCCTTTCCGGCGGTGTCGCCTCCTCGTACCAGCTGCGCGAGCCCTGGCCCATTTACCTCGAACGGGGGCAGGGGCCGAAGGTCTGGGATGTTGACGGCAACGAGATGTGGGACTTCCACAACGGCTTCGGATCGATGCTTCAGGGGCATGCCCACCCGGTGATCGGAGAAGCCATTCAGGAGCGGTACGGCAAGGGCACCCACTTCGCCGCCCCGACCGAGGACGCCCTGGCGGTGGCGGAGAACCTCTCGAGCAGGTGGGGGCTGCCGAAGTGGCGCTACACGAACTCGGGCTCGGAGTCCACGATGGACGCGATCCGTATTGCACGCGCCTACACCGGTCGCGACACGGTCATGAAGATCTTCGGCTCCTACCACGGGCACCACGACACCGTCATGGTCTCGATCGGCGTCGAGTACGACAAGATCGGTGACCGTGACAACCTGGCCTCGCTGCCCTACGGAGGCGGCATTCCCGACGCCACCGTCCAGATGACGGTGCCGGTTCCCTTCAACGATGCCGAGGCCATGGAGCGCCGCATCATCCGGCTGACCGATGAGGGGCGTAAGCCCGCCTGCGTCATCATGGAGCCGGCCATGATGAACCTGGGCGTCGTGCTGCCGGAACCGGGATATCTGGAGCAGGTCCGCGAGATCACCCGGCGACACGGCGTCGTCCTGATCTTCGATGAGGTCAAGACCGGCCTGTGCATCGGTCCGGGCGGCGCCACCCAGCGCTTCGGAGTGACTCCCGACCTGGTGACCATGGCCAAGGCCCTGGGTGGCGGTCTGCCCTCGGGCGCCATCGGAGGCACCGAGGAAGTCATGTCCGTGGTGGAGGACCACACCGTCTTCCAGGTCGGCACCTACAACGGCAACCCCCTGGTGATGGCCGCAGTGCGGGCCAACCTCGAGAAGGTCCTCAACCCGGAGGCATACGCCCACCTCGACCACCTCAACGATCGCATTCTCGCGGGTTGCACGGAGGTCATTGAGCGCTACAACCTTCCGGGCTACGCGGTGGGCGTCGGCGGCAAGGGGTGCGTCACCTTCTCCCCCAAGAAGGTCGTCGACTACGAGTCCTTCAAGGAGCACCAGAACGCGGAGCTGTCCGAGCTCGCGTGGCTGTTCAACATGAACCGGGGGATCTTCATGACTCCGGGCCGCGAGGAGGAGTGGACCCTGTCAGTGACCCACACGGACGAGGCGATCGACGCCTACGTCAGCTGCTTCGAGGAGCTTGCTGAGGCGATCACCTCCAAGTGACGTCAGTACTCTCTGATCTCATGGGGGCCACCGAAGACGTCGGTGGCCCCCATGAATCGTGTCCTACCCGCGGTGGCGCTCGGTGGCACTCAGTGGCGTTTCCAGGCGCGGATCCTCGTGCGGAAGGAGGTGAAGGGCGCCACCGTGTTGATGTGCACCCACTTGGCCACCGGCCAGGCCGACGGCGTCGAGGAGGCCCACGCCCGCTGCCCGGAAGTGAAGAGCTCCTCCCGGCTCAGCGATGCCACGAGGGCGACGACGCCGTCGACCCTGTCCCGAAAGGCCTCCTGAAGCCGGGGCAGGGAGGCATCACGTCACTGCTCGTAGAAGGCGCTGTAGAGATCGCCGAGTCGGTTCCACCGGTAACCGGGAGCGGGCGTGACCACCTCGCGTCCGGCCTGCTCATCGCGCTCCCAGCCCAGCAGCAGGTCCATCCACCCCAGCTGGTAGGCGAGCATCTGCGCCGGCGTGCGGTCCAACCCGTCCTTGAGCGTGTGGAGTTCGGAGGCGGGGACGTCATCGAACTCGGCGATGAACAGCTCAGCGCGCTTGCGGATCTCCGCGATGAGCTCCTCACCGGAGGCGTAGTCCTTCACGGCGGTCTCCTTCTTCGTCCTCGCTGGCCCGCCGGTGGCAGTCGGAGACGTGCGATCATCGGTTAACCCTTGCGGTCGTGCCCTGAACCTGCTGTGTTGTCTCGTGGCTTCTGAGAGTTTCGGATGTCATGACATCTCACGACACCGGTGGGGTGCGTCTGCCAGATGGGAGAGCTGCTGTTTCGACCTGTCCGAGGTGGTGTCCCGGTCGCTCTGGTGGTTGCCGGCGTCGTCTGGATGCACTGCACGAGGGTGGGGTGCTACTGGAGGAGGGTGGGGGGCACTTTGGGTAGGTGGGGCCTTCGTGCAGTAGGCACAACCCTTGGCCAGTAGATCCCGACCCTCGTGGAGCAGGCCGACCCGAGGCGAGACTCAAAGCGGAGCCGGCGTCCAACCATGACCACCGGGACCCTGTGTAGACAGCGGGCAGGGAGCGGTGGGGGTGGACCTATGACGGAGGCGCCGGGCCGTGCCGCAAGAACCCCGGACTCACTCCTGCGAGGACTGGTGTCCACAGCGCTGACATTACCGAGCCTGCCGCCTAAGAACCCAGCGGAAATCGTTGGAATACTGCGGTTTTTCCTCGGCGAGCAGTCCCGATTAGGGGTTAATGTCAGCGCTGTGGACACCGACGCCCCACCAGACCTCTTCCCTTCGTCCTGTCCTCGCTTCCAGGGCCACCGGCCTGCCAAGGTTCCTGCCCGAGCGGGTGTCTCAGAAGTCATGACACTCACGTGTCTCAAAAGTGAGGAGACGGCACATGAGACGCACCGGCCCTGAGAAGCACCGCGCAGCCCGTGCGGCCATGAATGACAAACCTGAAAGAACAGCTCTGTGGTTCATCCACATCTGTGGACACAGGTGTGGAAACACAAGCGTGTAGTTATCCACAGGCCTGTCCACATATGGGGAAAGTCGACGTGGGTTGTGGGGAGTCAGTTGTCCACGGATCCACAGATGGCCTGGGGAGGAAGAAGGAGCGGGCCGAGGCCATGTGTGCCGGGCTCCGGGGATCCAGCCCGGGCCTCTTCGTGGGGCGGCCCTCGGTGATGCGATCAACAAGCAGTCCTGTCGGCTGGCTCAACCGCTGTGTCAATCCGCTGTGCCGGGCGCCTGGAAAGTAGGACCGCACCGCTGACGACAAGGCCCCCGAGCCGATGCTCGGGGGCCTGTGCGGATGCCTGATCGTGTGAGTGTCTGAAACCTGCTACTTCCAGCGAAGCAGACCGAGGAAGCCCGACATCATGATGAGGAAGCCGATGTAGAGGTTGCCGTTGTACAGCCAGTCTCCGGCGTGGTGCTCGGCGAAGTAGGGCAGCGGGTACCTGCCCTGGAAGAGGTAGGTGGCGACAACCCACAGCAGCCCGATGACCAGGAGCGTCACCATGGTGGGGGCGTACCAGCGCGGAGAGGCGGTGTCCTTGATCTTCTTGGGCGTGCGCGAGACCCGGTTCGCCGCGGCGCGCGACTCCTCCTCGAGAGCCTTGGCCGCCTTGGCCGGGTTGCCGGAGCGCTCAGGGTGCTTCTTCTTCGACGACGAGCTCTTCTTCGAGCCCTTGGTCGTCTTGTCCTTCGTCTCCGTCTTCTCAGAGGGGGCAGAGCCCTTCTTCGAGCCCGTGCCCTTCTCAGCGCTCTTCGCGCTGTTCTTCTCTGAGCTCTTCTTCGAGACCTTCTCCGAGCTCTTGTCGGCGTCGTCCGCTGTGGACTTCTTCTCCAAGGCCACCCTGGGTCTCCTCACTGTCTGGGGATGGTGGCATGAGACCACCGCAATACATCCGGGCCTAGCCTAGGACATGCTGCGAAGCTTCCTCGCGGCGCATCCTGTGATGAGTCCACCACTCCTGGCTGGTCATATGGGGGGTGTACCCCCTTAGACTGGCCGCTAGCCTGATGATGCCCTAGTTCTGAGGAGGGGCAATGACTGGAGGAGGTCTTGTGCGACACCGAGCACCCGGCCAGAGTCGTGCTGTCCGAATCTTCAACGGCACCTTGACCGGAATCGGTGAGCTGCTCATCACCGCCGGTCTGGTCGTCGCCCTCTTCCTGTGCTGGCAGCTGTGGTGGACCGGCATCGACGCCAACGCCAGTGCGAAGGCGGTGGCCACGCAGTTCCACGAGAAGCAGGTCGAGTCCCCCAAGCGGGCAGGGGAGAAGCACTACGATGCTCCGCCCGTCATGGAGCAGGTCGGCTACGGCGAGACTATCGGGATGCTCGTCGTCCCCAAGTGGTACGGCGTCACCAACAACAACATGCCCATCATGGAGGGCACCGGATCCGACGTCCTGGACCAGGCGGCGGCGGGCCACTACACCAACACCCAGCAGCTCGGAGAGCTCGGGAACTTCGCGATCGCCGGGCACCGCCGCACCTACGGCAACTCCTTCCGCCGCATCGACCTGCTCCAGGAGGGCGACGAGATCATCGTCGTGACGAAGGACATCTGGTACGTCTACACCGTGACCGGGCACGAGATCGTCGACCCCTCCGACGTCGAGGTCATCGCCCCCGTGCCGGACGACCCCACGAGCGCCCCGACGCAGCGCATGATCACCCTCACCACCTGCAACGGCAGCACGACCGGCGAGTGGGGCAACGACCAGCGCTGGATCGTTCACGGGACCCTGTCCTACTGGATGCCGCGCTCCGAGGGTCGCCCCAGTTCGATCGTCAACGACCCGGAGGTCAACTGATGTACGAATTCATCTGGAGGCACCTGCCCGGCCCCACGTGGTTCAGGGTGATCGAGGCCCTGGCGCTGACGGTGCTCGTCGTGCTCGGGCTCTTCGAGTTCGTCTTCCCCTGGGCCAATGCGACCTTCCACCTGTCGGGCGAGGCCACCGTCTGAAAGACGGACGACTCGCCCGGGACCGTCGCGGGCGCCGCGAGAAGGCGCCGCCGGTAGGGGCGCTCCGGGACGGCGCCGGAAGCCGGTGCGGACCGTCTGCCGGGGGCTCGCACCGGCAGACCGGCGCGAGCCCCCGGCACGTTCGGGATGACGGACTCAGTTATTTGTTGGTCGGCGACTCGGATGGTGTATTCCCTCCCGGCGGCTCCGCCGGTTTCTGCGATGCCCCCGTGGCCGGAGCCGTGGGCTGCGCCTTGAGGGTGTAGTGGGTGACGGTGATATTGACGGCGCTGCCGATCTCCAGGCTCGTGCCCTCGGCCGGGTTGACGGCGGTGACGACGTACTTGCCGTCCAGCGTCGAGTCGGTGGTGGTCGCCTCCACGGTGGAGGAGTTGTAGGTCAGACCCGCCGCCGTGATCGCGGCCTGGGCCTCCTGGGACTCCAGGTTCGTGATCTGGGGGACGGTCGTCCTGCCCGAGGAGATGACCACCGAGACGGTTTCGCCGCGCCCCACGGAGGCGCCCGCGCCCGGGTCGGTGCGGATGATCCGACCCGCCGACGTGGAGGCCGAGTCCTCGGTGAGCACATCGCCCCAGACCAGGCCGGCGCCCTCAATGCTCGAGCGCGCCTCGGACTGCGACAGGCCGGTCACGTCGGGGACCTCGACCATGGCCGAGCCGGATGAGAAGTGGACGGTGACCTCTCCCCCCAGGAGCACGGAGGCGCCCGCGCCCGGGTCGGAGGAGACGGCCTTGCCCGCATCCACGGTGTCCGAGGCGACGTCGTCGCCCTTGACGAATTTCAGGCCGGCGCCCTCGATCGCGCTGCGCGCGTCCGACTCGCTCATGCCCGCGACGTTCGGGACCGGGGCCG
>ERZ772926.680-NODE-680-length-18054-cov-5.192177_pt1 | contig 18054 bp, 14 predicted proteins | sample MGYA00511136_ERZ772926 | MGnify/ENA primary metagenome ERZ772926 (study PRJEB29015, sample SAMEA2737917) | human oral metagenome | biome: human oral; feature: human-associated habitat; material: dental | place: China | collected 2153 ... | reverse complement strand
TTCTTTACTCAAAATCGAGTACAGAAATGGTCTTTTTAATGAATTGTTTCAAACTGTAAGATTATCAAAATGGAATTTACATTTTGACACACCCTCAGTAAAGAGGAAAGTGGACCAGTAGCTGAATAAAACATAGAAGAGGATATGCCAACAACGATAGCATATTCTCTTTTTGCGTTTGACTAGCATGTATATTAGCTAATGCTTGCAAGTCCCAAGCAGTGGGGACTGCCCAGCCAGAGAGATAAGGGTGTTCATTTTATCTTCCATGCATAATACCAGTATCATTATCAGAGTTGGAAATACGTTTATTGATACTTGATTTGCCTTTCCCATAATTCAAATTGAACGTGAAGTTAAGCAGAAATACTCGTACCAAATTCTTTGAGAAAGCCAGTTGTCGGTTAGGAGCGAGGCGTGACAAGTTATCCGTTTCATTTGAGTATTGTTTAGAGAAAGGTGATGCCATGATGAGATTTAACGCCCATTTGTCTTTGTTATAACCTACTGATATGACGTGATTCGCCTCTCCTTTGGTAAGTGTTTCACCCCATAATTCATTGTACCTGGTCTGTACTCCGGCTGCGAATACCCATTGCTTGTACATTACAAGTAGATTTCCATTCAGTCCCCAGTTCGAGAGTGTATGTGCGTAAGTATGCCCGTTACTGATGTACCGATTGAAGAATGGAGTAAGTTGTAACGATAACCAATCGCCAAAGGGATGCAACTTTATGTCCATTTGGGTATGCAGTCTGTGGAAGTTCTTTTGGTTATCTATTGTCCTAACAAACTTTCCGTTGTCAATATAAGTCTCTTCCATGATAGGGTGGGAATCGTAACTATACCTTCCAAATAACGATAGATCGCACCATTTTGTACTCCAGTTTAAGGACAACTCATTCGATACGAAGGTTACAGACTTTAGGTTAGGATTGCCCTTTCTAAGCTGATATACGTCAATATCCTGTGACACATTGCTCATATCGGATAGTGAAGGAGCATAAGCCGAAACGTATCCTTGATATTTTAAAGTTACGTTATTACAAGGTTGATAAGCGAGAGAGGGCTTCGGACGAAGGATGAATTTCGATAACTTCTTATCGTGCTGATGGTTGTAAATACGCATCCCTCCCAACCCGAGGGTATAGGTTAGCTTACCCAGTTTTGACATCCATTCAGTGTAAGCGAAAGTCTCCGCTGTATTCATATTTACCTGGCTTTGGATGTTTCCATCATACGTATTATTGGTGTACATCTGCGTATGCTTCAACCCAAACGACAATTTGCTATTCTTGAACATGCGCTCATAAATGCCCTCACCTATTATGGAGTACTTGTTACCATCAGTAATGGAAGCAATCGTCTGAGTAGGTTGTGTGGTTGATGATAAGGTGTATGTACGCTGGCTATGGCTATTGATGTAAGTGCCAATTAGGTCGAAGTACAAGTGCTGGTTATGGGCAAGCTCGGTTTGAAAATACAAATCTAACGAGGGTGTGTTATCGTGTCCATGCCTAAAGTCGGTGATGTGGTAGACATCAGTACCACGATAAAGCGTACTGATTCTATCCTCCATTGAGTTAGATTCTTTATTGTAGTAATCACGGAAGATAGCACTAATACTGCTCTTCTTAAACGAATAGTTGTACCACAGAGAGAAGTTCATATTATCAAACTTAACCTTTGTTGGCTCACCAATCTCTCTATTCTCTATGGTCTGATGAGGGTAGTGGTACTCCTCGTAGTTCTCTCTTTTCCACTTCAAATCACGCCTATTCCAATAGAAAGAAGACTTTATCTCGGATCTACCTTTGTGATAGTTGGCAGACAAAAGGTTCTCTCCATAGCCTAACATCGATAGTCCATCGGTGAGGTCACCATTGATGTTTCCACCTTTATTCTTATACTTTACAATGAAGTCGAGGACGGCTGCTGCACCGTTAAAACGTAGTCCGGGCATATCGTGGTATTCAACCTTTACAATATCTTGAGGGCGTAGGGCTTTTACTTCTTCTATCTTTGCTATGACACCATTAATGCGTAATTGGACTGCATCTCCAGTCGTCGTCGTGATGGTATTATCAATGGTATTGACCCGAATACCAGCTAATTGCATGTTCTGTATGAGCATTACTCCGTTAGTAGAAGCCTTTAGCTGGAGTTTTGAAGGGGTGATAATCCGCCGGTCAATCTTCTGTATTTCACGCCTCCCAACCACTTCTACGCCTTTTAACTCTTGTGTGGAAGGAGTCAGTTGAATCTTTCCAAGGTCGGTATTCCTTTGTATGTTCTCCAGAGATACACGATAATCAGCATATCCCATATAGGTTATGATGAGTTCTTTGTGCCCATCGCTCTCCTCCATGGTAAGGTTAAATGAACCCTCATTGTTGGTTACTGTCTGCGTAATTAACGTTGTTTGGGTGACCAACTTGACTACGGCACCAATGATAGGGGATGTTGTTTCGTCAGTAACTTGCCCTGTTATGACAACTTTTGCATGCAAGTTAACGTAAAAACTCAGTGCTGCTATGCACAGAAGAAATCTTTTCATTATGGTTATATCTTATAGGTTATTGGATGGATAGAGGCTTTGGTTCTGCCCTGAGTGATTGTTGTTTCCTCTTTAACCACTATCTATTAAAAACTAAAACTCTGCGAAGTTAAAAAAAAAACAACGGCATTACAAAGACTCTTCGCATGTTTTTACATAATTACAGATGCTTCCTTGTGTGCTTGTTGTTCGATAAGCTCTTCTATATAAAAAGGTGAACTTGATACTCCCTAACCCGTAGCTACATTCGTACATGCCCCCATTAAAGTTGAATACCCTGCTGAACGTAGTTTATTGTTATCTATCGCCCTTTTTAGAATAGGACAATCTGCTATTCGCCAGTAGCCATTACGATTATTACCCCATTCGTATGCTTGGTATTCATTGATAACGCATCTGATGAGGTTTGCCACTTTTGTCCTGACTTTATTCCAAGCCTTCCATATACACATATGCAACGCTATCGAGTATTGCATTACTATGGCGTCTGCTGATTTCTCACGACAAGCATTACTCCGCTTCTTTCGTATAAAAACAACTAATTGAAGCGTCCGTGAGACCTCCTCGGATAAGAACATTATCTTTCCATTTTACACCTACTTCATTTTTTCGCTAAGCTCAAGGGAACTCCACCAACCATTCCGAATAGCTATGGGACTTTGATTTGTTATGCAATCTTATCCATGGTCATATGCCTTGTATGAAATTTCTGTTCGTTAGGTCAGATGTTTGCCGCCAGCTTCCTTCAGATTTCACCTCACGATGAACACCCTTGCTCTTGCCTATGTAATTCCCGCTATTAGGGCTTACTCGGGACTTGCACCCGTTAGATAATGCTCATGCTGAGCGTACACATAAAAAGAGGGTGTGTCAAAATGCAAATACCATTTTGATAATCTTACAGTTTGAAACAATTCATTAAGTTTAAGAGTTGTCAAGTTATTAATTTGCATTTTGACACACCCTCAAGAAAGAGTTGTACAGGCTTGTGAATAAAAAGCATTATACAATTTACAATAAACAAAATCACGCAATACCTGCATTTGTAAGTATTGCGTGATTCCTTATTAAAGCCTTCGTAAAGGCTTATACCATTAAAAACAATTCCTTATCTTACATAAGATGCAACCAACGAAGAATGTCGTTAAGGTTGGCAAATATCATAAGGAGGATTAGGATGGTTATACCTACATACTCCGCACGTACCATGAATTTCTCTGACGGTTTACGACGAGTAATCATCTCATAGAGAAGGAATACCACATGACCACCATCCAAAGCAGGGATAGGAAGAATGTTCATGAAGGCAAGCATGATACTCAAGAAGGCTGTCATTGACCAGAACATATACCAGTCCCAGAATGGAGGGAAAAGACTGCCGATAGCTCCGAAGCCGCCAATACTCTTAGCACCATCTGCTGAAGCAAGGTAACGGAAGTTACCAACATAGCCACGCAGTACGTTCCAACCATGCTTTATACCTGCTGGGAAACTCTCAAAGAAGGAGTATTCCTCCTGTACAGGCTTATAATAACTTGCCAATGTTGACTGTAAAACACCCAACTTCAAATCAGGTGTCAACATAAGTTTTAATGTATCGAACTTTGCTGCGCCCTTATGCTGAACCGTCAGCACAACAGAACGAACTGCGAGAGAATCCTTATGCGTATTCTTCACTGCCAAGACATCACTCAAGACACCTGTCTGATAATTCATATCTGTCCATGTCTCAACAGGCTTTCCATTGATAGACTTAATGAGGTCGCCTGCCTTAATACCTGCTTTCGCTGCTGGTGTATCACCCAACACGCTATCCACCTGTGCAGGAATAAAAGGCTCTGCAAACAAAGGACGTGTCTTAATCATTGGCAGCATATCCATATCGCCAGGCAGAGTAATACTATGCTTCTTGCCATTACGCAATACGTCTACACGCTTTGCTTGTGCTATCTGACGGAAGAAATCGCCATTCACATTCGCATACTCACGGAATACTCCTTGGTCTGTTCCCAACATTACGTCATGGTCATGGAAGCCCAACGCCTTTGCATCAGCATTGAAACGCATACCCATACTCATATCAGACACCTTGAAATAGCTGTCTCCCCATACAAACATCACCATTGAATAAATGAAGAGAGCGAGGACAAAGTTGACCAACACACCACCAATCATAATCAAAAGACGCTGCCAAGCTGGCTTTGTACGAAATTCCCATGGTTGTGGTTCCTGCTTCATCTGGTCTGTATCGAAGCTTTCGTCAATCATACCAGATATCTTACAGTAGCCACCAAGTGGCAACCAACCCATACCATATTCCGTATCGTCTTTCTTAGGTTTCCAACTAAAGAGTTTACCTTTCCACTTACCGATGCCCACATCGAAGAATACGAAGAACTTTTCAACGCGAACACCGAAAAGCTTCGCAAAGAACATGTGTCCGCCTTCATGCAGCAGGACAAGCAGAGAGATTGCCAGAATGAACTGGAGCAATCTAATCAGAAATGTTTCCATTATTTATCTATTCATTATTTATTATTCATAATCTCAAGTGCTACACGGCGTGCCTCAGCATCCGTCTGCACATATACATCATAGTCTGGGTTACTATCAAAAGCAACAGTTTGCATTGTCTTCTCAATAATATCGCCCATTGCCAAGAAACTACAAGCACCCTTGCGGAAGCCTTCGTTGACAATCTCATTGGCTGCATTGACAATACAAGGTATATTGCCACCCTTATTAATTGCTTCGTATGCCATTGCCAAACACTTAAACTTCTCTACATCAGGTTCAAAGAACTCTAACGGCTGACGGAAAAGGTCTAATCTATCGCCCCCTAATGGCAGACGCTGTGGGAACGAAAAGGCATACTGAATAGGCAATCTCATATCTGGAACACCCAACTGTGCTTTCACACCACCATCACAGAACTGTACCGCACTGTGAACGATAGACTGTGGATGAACCAACACTTGTATCTTATCAGCAGGAACTCCGAAGAGCCATTTAGCTTCTATCACCTCGAACCCCTTGTTCATCAAAGATGCGGAATCGATTGTAATCTTTGCTCCCATATCCCATGTAGGATGCTTGAGAGCATCAGCTGCAGTAACACTCTTCAACTGTTCATGGCTAAAAGTACGGAAAGGACCACCTGAGCAGGTGAGAAGAATCTTCTCAATCTCGTTCTCGTCCTCACCAACCAAACTCTGGAAGATAGCACTATGCTCACTATCTACTGGCAGGATAGGCACGTGGCACTGTTGAGCCAACTGAAGAATCAACTCTCCAGCAACAACAAGTGTCTCCTTGTTTGCCAAACATATCTTCTTCTTTGCTTTGATAGCATGGATTGTTGGAGCAAGACCAGAATAGCCAACCATCGCTGTAAGTACCATATCTATTGATGGTGACTCAACGATGTCCTCCAAAGCTTTGCTACCTGCATACACCTTTATGTCAGGCATATCAGCCAACTCTTGCTTCAAAGGTTCATAATAAGCCTCATCAGCAATGACAACCGCAGCAGGATTAAAACGACGAGCCTGTTCTGCAAGTTCCTTCCAACGATGGTTGGCAGTGAGCGCATAAGCCTCATAGAGGTCAGGATGCTGACTGATAACATCAAGGGCTTGCGTACCGATACTGCCTGTTGAACCTAATATACAGATTTGTTGTTTCATTAATTCTTTTAGTTTATACTGCGAATCAGAGGTCAAGTAGTCCTGCTGGAATCCGCATCGTGATCGTCTTTGACGCTATGTCTGTCGCAACGATAAGTTCATCACTGGCAGGAATGAGTATTTCCTCGCCTTCAGGTGTGCTCACCTCAAAGAGCGTATTGACAGTTGTTTCATCTACAGCAACAATCTTGCCAATTATATTCTTTGTTGCTTCATCTATCAAGGAATAGCCTACAATCTGCGCCCATGACACATCATCAGTCCCTTCTTCTGCCAACTTGCGTGGGAAATAGACAATACTTCCTGTCAGTTCACGTGCTTGCGCATCGCTATCGATGTCACAGAACTTCATCAAGGCTATCTCGTCAGAACGGAATCGATATTCCTCTATAAAGAAAGGAACGAGGATTCCATCAATGTCCAATATAAGGTAATCGGCATCAACCACATCAAAAACGTCATCGGAGAACTGCAACTGCAACTCTCCGTGTACGCCATGCGGCTTCCCGATGCGCCCAATCTTATAGACTTCTTCCTTCTTTATCATCTTTTCATCTTATATCAGTAGTACTGATAAAACTACAACTTATTTCAATACTAAATTGTTTTTTCAGTAAAACGGTCGACCCTTTTGCCCAAAACCGTCAACCTTTTTGAGGAAAAAGGTCAACCTTTTTACGAGAATAGGTCAACCCTATTTATCTAAAATTCACAACACACTCTTTCAAAGTGCAGTTTTAGATACGATGGGATTAACAAACCTCTGCTCGATGAATCTTTGCACCAAGGGCATTGAGACGTCCTTCGATGTTCTCATATCCTCGGTCAATCTGTGCAATATTATCAATACGACTTGTTCCCTGTGCTGTTAGTGCTGCGATAAGCAGTGCAATACCGGCACGAATATCAGGACTTGACATACGACCTGCACGGAGTTTCTTGGCATTATCATGACCAACAACTACGGCACGGTGGGGATCACAGAGGATTATCTGTGCACCCATGTCAATGAGTTTATCCACGAAGAACAGACGACTCTCAAACATCTTCTGGTGGAAAAGTACACTACCCTGTGCCTGTGTAGCAACAACGAGCAACACAGAGATAAGGTCTGGTGTCAATCCTGGCCATGGAGCATCACTAATAGTCATAATGGTTCCATCAATGAAAGAATCAATCACATAGTGGTCTTGACGTGGTATAATGAGGTCATCACCATCTTCGATTATCTGTATACCGAGTCGACGGAAAGTATCAAGAATCAATCCCAAATTAGGAACAGAAACGTCTTTAATACGAACGCCATCACCTATCATTGCAGCAATACCAATGAAAGATCCTACCTCAATCATGTCAGGCAGGATTCTATGGTCAGCAGCATGCAATTCCTTCACACCCTCAATAGTAATCAAGTTGCTGGCAATACCGCTAATCTTTGCACCCATTGCATTAAGCATCTTACAGAGTTGCTGGATATAAGGCTCACAAGCAGCATTGTATATCGTGGTTGTTCCCTCCGCCAACACAGCTGCCATAACAATATTGGCAGTACCCGTAACAGACGCTTCATCTAATAGCATATAGGTTCCCACAAGTTGATCAGCTTGTATCTCATATACATCACGGTCCTCAACACGCCCGAAATGCGCACCGAGATTCTTAAAACCAAGGAAATGAGTATCCAAACGACGACGACCAATCTTGTCACCACCAGGCTTCGCAATAGTAGCCTTTCCAAAACGACCCAACAATGGACCAATCATCAAGACACTTCCACGCAGAGAAGAGCATTTCTTCACAAAGTCACTACTCTCCAAATAATCGAGGTTTACTTCATCTGCTTGGAAAGAGAACTCATTAGGAGCAAGCTTCTTTACCTTCACACCAATATCCTGTAAAAGCTTGATGAGATTGTTCACATCAAGGATATCAGGAACATTGCGAATGATAACTTCTTCTGTTGTCAACAGGGTTGCGCAAATCACCTCCAAGGCTTCATTCTTTGCACCTTGTGGAGCAATCGTGCCACTCAGCCGATGTCCACCTTCTATGATAAAGGATTCCATGTGTCGTTATTTTACTTTTTCCTCTTATTACGAGATTGAACAAACTCCCTTGCATTAATTTTCTCAAACTTGAAAGTATCAAGGTCAAGTTGAATCTTACCATCTGTATATCGGGCAAGGTCCGAAGCTATCTTCTCATCATCAGAAGTACCATGTCCCCACTGCATCAGACTACGTTTCATCTGATTAGCTACTGAACGCACGAAAGAATCCCGACGAGAACCTGGTTCCATCACCTTCAACTCGTCAAAGGCTTCAAATAGCAGATGTCCATAGTGTCTCACAGGAATATGTGACATCGGATAACTCATTGGTTCTGGCTTAGTAGCTATCCTCAAAGCCTCTGACACATCACAAGGATAGTCAATATCCAACTCAAAGTTAGCCATTAATGCCAGATGATCCCATAGTTTCTCCATGTGGTCATAATTCCCACGATTCTGTGCATTCATCCTATCCATAATGGAAATGATGGTTTCTGCACACCGCTGACGCTCTTCCTTTGTAGGGAGCCCAATGGCATAATCCACCATGTTTTGTATCTCTCGCCCATACTGTGGTAGTATGAGTCGTTCTCGCTGTGTGTTATAATCTAATCCTTCTATATTCATTGAATGATGAACGTTACGTTTTAAGTGATGATGACAAGCCTTCTTATGGATGTGAATTACAGCAATGGCTTTGCCTCCTTAGCAACAAAGTCCTTGAGATAGAATGGAACGAAGTAAGCAACATCCTCAAACTTCTCTTGCGCAATACGCTTCTCTGCCAATGGAAACATATTCTTAGCCAAAGCATCAATGCCTTTGATTAGGTGCGCGTTAGGATGATTGATAATCTCTATACACTTCTCAGCACCATTACCAAAGAAGTAAACAGGGTCATGGTCAAGGTATTCCTTGTAGGTGTTTTCGTCTACTACATCTGCCTGAATGCCACGAACCTCTTTCAAGGAACGGTCATATACCGCAGAGTAAACCTCCATGCGGCGTGCATCAATCATCGGAACAAGGAGAGCATTCTCCTCAATTTCCTCATGATGAAGCAATACTGGCACTGCCAACAGTTCTAACGTAGGTACTGCCAACATCTTTACGCCACGTCCATAGCAGATTCCCTTTGCCATAGACACACCAACACGCAAACCAGTATATGAACCTGGACCACTACTAACTGCCACTGCATCCAATGGTAATTCATTCTTATCTATAAAGGCAAGTGCCTCATCGACAAATGTTCCTAACTTTTCTCTATGCTTCGGATCAAGTGTATCTTGCTTATCGAAAACACAAGTTCCATCCTGACTAACTGCAACAGAGCACACATTTGTACTCGTATCAATATTTAATATACAAGACATAAAAATCAATTATGTTCTAAATAACTTGCAAATATACTCTTTTTATTCCACATTTTTTGTACATTTGCAGAAAATTAACGCGAAAAGCTCATGATACTATCAATGACAGGCTATGGCAAAGCTGTTGTAGCCTACAAGGAAAAGAAAATCAACGTTGAGGTGAAATCACTTAATAGTAAGTCGCTCGACCTCTCAGCACGCATCGCACCCCTCTACAGAGAAAAGGAAATGGAAATCCGTCGTCTGCTCGCACAGAAGTTGGAACGTGGTAAAGTTGACTTCTCCTTATGGGTTGAAAGGGAGTCAACTGTTGATGCTACTCCTATCAACACTGCTCTTGTAGAAAACTATTATAAACAAATCAAAGCCATCTCTGCATCCACTGGTATTCCTGAGCCAGAAGATTGGTTTACAACACTTCTCCGTCTTCCTGATGTAACAACAAAAACTGAAGTTGAGGTATTGGATGAAGAAGAATGGGAAGCAGCACAGAAGGCTATTAACGAGGCTATTGATAAACTCACCGACTTCCGCAAACAAGAAGGTGCGGCACTGCAGAAGAAGTTGACAGAGAAGATTGACAACATCGCCAATCTCCTTCAAAGCATTGAACCTTACGAGAAGAATCGTGTACCAAAGATTAGAGAAAGAATCATTGATGGTCTCAAACTAATTCCTGAGGTCGACTATGACAAGAACCGCCTTGAGCAGGAACTGATATATTACATCGAGAAACTTGACATCAATGAGGAGAAACAACGACTGACCAATCACCTCAAATACTTCAAAGAGACAATGAAAGAAAATGGTCACGGGGTTGGCAAAAAGCTCGGTTTCATCGCTCAAGAGATGGGGCGTGAAATCAATACAACGGGTTCTAAAAGCAATCAAGCAGAGATGCAGAACATCGTTGTCAAGATGAAAGACGAGTTGGAGCAGATTAAGGAACAAGTTTTGAATGCGTTGTAGGGACCTCCCCCAACCCCTCCAAAGGAGGGGAGTGCCAAAAAGAATATAGTCTGCAACGAGTAATAAAACCTATAAACAGATAAGTAGCTGTTATGAAGAAGATAGACGGGAAACATAGCTACTTTGGAAGTTTTCATTATCAAACGAATGAGGCTTCTACCTATCAGCTACTTTGTCAAAATGCAAAATATAATAGAAAACATCCTACTTGGGCAGAGGCACTTTTGTGGGAGCACTTGAGAGGAAAACAATTAGGTGTACGTTTTCGTCGACAACATCCTGTCTATGACTATATCCCTGACTTCGTATGTCTTTCATTAAATCTTATAATAGAAGTTGACGGAGATTATCACCTCACAGCAGAACAGAAATTAAGCGATGAAGAACGAGATACTTACCTTGAAACTTTCGGCTTTCATATCATAAGGTTTTCTAACGAGGAAGTCCTTCAAAATCTCGATAAAGTATTAAACAAAATAACAACAGCTATGAACAACCTTTCATCTGAAAACCCATCTGCTAATATAACACCAGCAGCTAAGATACAAGAAGAAACTTCTAACATCGCATCGACTCCTAACACGTCCCACGACTGTCCGTTAGGCACTCCCCTCCCTCGGAGGGGTGGGGGGAGGTTACTCATCCTCTCTGCTCCTTCTGGTGCTGGTAAAAGTACTATCGTACAGTGGTTGATGCAGGAACATCCAGAATTAAAGTTAGCTTTCTCAATCAGTTGTACCACCCGTGCGCCACGCGGTACAGAGCAGAATGGTGTGGAATATATCTTCCTTACGCCTGAACAGTTCAAAGAGAAAATTGCTAATGGAGAGTTCCTTGAGTATGAAGAGGTTTACGAGGACCGCTTTTATGGCACCTTGAAATCACAAGTAGAGAGCCAGTCTGCAGCAGGACAAAACGTTATCTTTGACGTTGATGTGAAGGGTGGCTGTAACATCAAGAAGTTCTATGGCGATCGTGCTTTAAGCCTTTTCATCCAACCTCCATCAGTAGAAGAACTCCGCCGTCGCCTTGTTGGCAGGCAAACTGATAGTGCAGAAGCAATTGAAAACCGCCTTGCTAAGGCTTCAGAGGAGCTTACCTTCGCTGAGAAATTCGATAAGATAATCGTAAATGACGACCTTGAGAAAGCAAAGCAAGAAACTTATAAGGTTGTAAAGGCATTTTTAGAAAGATAAAGAAGCCTCCCCCAACCCCTCCGAAGGGAGGGGAGCCTCAATCCAACAAGAAGAATAAGAAGGGAGTATTTGTTATATAGTTTAGATCCTCCATAGTTGTTCTGACATATAATATACTGTAGCCATCAGTCCATAACAGAACAGTTAAAGCCTCAAAACACCGTCATGAAACCATCATCTCATTTCACCACTATTAGCACTCCCCTCCCTTCGGAGGGGTTGGGGGAGGCTTCCATTGGCATCTTTGGAGGTTCTTTCAACCCTATCCATAACGGACATATTGCCCTTGCAAAGGCTTTCCTTGAGAAAGAAAACTTAAACGAGGTATGGTTTTTTGTGTCACCTCAAAACCCATTCAAAGTAAATCAGCAGCTCTTAGCTAACCACCTTCGCTTAGAATTAGTGCGCAAAGCAATAGCCGATAACCCACATTTCAGGGCTTCAGACTATGAGTTCCAACTTCCGAAGCCTTCTTATACTTGGAACACGCTACAACATCTCAGCCATGACTACCCTACTCATCGCTTCACCCTTCTCGTTGGTGGAGACAACTGGGCAGCTTTCGACCGATGGTATCATGCAGAAGACATCCTTTCTAATTACAAGATCGTTGTTTATCCACGACGTGGTCAAGAAATAGATAAATCTACTCTCCCCACAAACGTTAGCCTACTCCAAACCCCACTCATCGATGTCAGTAGTACCGACGTCCGCCAACGAGTAGAGCAAGGCGAAGATATAAGTAAACTCGTACCTGAAGAGATTTTAAATGATATCCAACGACTTTATTAAGCCATAACACCTACTGAACACAAATAGCTTTCAGCAAAGAAAATGATTGGTCGACTTCATAAACCTTCATTACACAGCCAATCATTCGTAACTTACAACATTACTTATACACTTCAGCAATCACTTATGTCATCTTCTATGCTTGTGCATATGCCCAACACGCTTCGTGCGGAGGCTTAATACCAGACGTGCGGAGGCTTAGCACGACATGTGCGGTTGATAACAGAAAACGGACGAAAAGGCACTTACCTACTCAGATTGTATTATTTTACCCCTAAGCTTTGACTTATCTTAAAAATAGTGTTAACTTTGCAAGTAAATAAATACGCCTACATGAATTTTGCTAAATACGCAGTCAGCTTATTGAATAAGGCATATCAGCCTATTAAGGACAACGCCTCATTCTTTTTCTTCATGTACCTTATCGGTATATTAGTATCGTATGCGGAGTTGCCTACCAACAACCCCCATGCTGCTGTATATAGTAATCTTTGGTTAGAGTTATTCCTTGACCTTTATATCATCTGTATCATTCTATCGCTGACACCTCTAAAGATTCGCCGTTGGATTCGTGCTTTTTTGTATATCATCGCTTACGGAACAAGTCTTATTGACCTCTTCTGTTGGGTAAAGTTCCAATCAACACTCAATCCGTCAATGCTCCTACTTGTCGGCGAGACGGATGAGCGTGAGGCAAGCGAGTTTTTCAGCAGCTATTTTACCTCCGACCTTATCCTCTCAAGTGTAGGATTACTACTGCTTGTTATGCTTATTCATATCCTAACAACATTTCTAAAGAAGGTAAAACTGCCACCAGCTATCAGCTACAGAATCACGATCGTCAAGCAAATCATCAACCACAGCTATTACATCCTTGGTGGTATTTGTATCGTAATTCTTGGATGGGCGATAGAAGCCTCAGCCCATAACAAGAAAGAAATGGTACAGATGTTCTCTTTAGACACCATCGGTTCTGTGGAACATGAACTAACAACAGATGACTGCACACAGTTCTATTTACCCGTTTACCGACTTGCCTTCAGTATCTTCTCCAACGAGTTGGCATCGCAACAAATCAACCGACTCATCGAAGCAAAGGACAAGATGAGTGTAGATAGCTGTTCGTTCAAATCGCCAAATATTGTCCTTATCATCGGTGAAAGCTATGGGAAGCACCATTCGCAACAGTATGGTTATTTCATGCCGACAACTCCACGACAGATTAAGCGTGAAAAGTCTGGTTTGCTTATACCGTTTAAGGATGTCGTAGCACCGTGGAATCTGACGAGCTTCGTCTTTAAGAATGTCTTTTCCCTACACGTTGTTGGACAAAAAGGCGACTGGTGTGACTATCCTCTCTTTCCTTCATTATTCCGCAAAGCAGGCTATCATGTAACCTTCATTACCAATCAGTTCTTGCCAAAGGCTAAGCAGGCTGTATATGATTTTAGCGGTGGATTCTTCTTGAATCATCCAGAACTTTCGGAGGCAATGTTCGATTCCCGAAACACTCAATTATATCGATTTGATCGTGGTTTACTCGATGATTACGATAAAAATCAGCAAGAACACAATACCAATCACAATCTCATTATCTTCCATCTGCTCGGACAGCATGTTAAATATAAACAACGTTTCCCGAGCGACCGTCGCCACTTTAAGGCAGAAGATTATGCGAAGAAACGTGCAGATCTTGACGGGAAACAACGACAAATGTTGGCTGATTATGACAATGCTGTCCTATATAATGACTCGATCGTTGATGCTATTATCAGTCGTTTCGAGAATAAAGATGCTATCATTATCTATATGCCTGATCATGGTGAAGAGTGCTATGAGGGTAATCGAGGCTTCATCTGTCGTAAACACTCAGCAGCCATTGACTATGATTTGGCACACTATGAGTTTGAAATCCCATTCTGGGTCTACTGTTCCCACAAGTATGTCACTAATCATCCAGAGATTTTCCATGAAATCATCGGTGCCAAGAAACGACGTTTTATGACCGATGCCCTACCGCACATGCTACTTTATTTGGCAGGTATTCATACAAAAGATTATCATGCTGAGTATAATATTCTTAGTCCACAATACAACGAAAATCGACCAAGAATACTCAAGAACACAACGGATTACGATAAACTTATCCGCCCTTCTGAAAAGGAAACAACCCTTAAAAGAAAATAAGAATTCAATTAAAACGCAACCTCTTCAATCGCATTTCAATCCGAAGTACTCAAAAAGAATATTAGATTATAAGATAAAAAAAGACAATGTTCGATAAGATATTTAGCTCTAAAAAAAACAAAATTTCGTCCTTTTCATCGGGAAAGAATAGTGAAGAAACACTTACAAGGATGGAATGTAACGCATTGCGTGGACTTGCTATCATTGGCATCTTCCTGCATAACTACTGCCATTGGCTGCGACCAGTGGTGAAAGAGAACGAATATCAATACTTCCAACGTAATGTAGACGGACTTTATCAGGTGCTCCAAGGTTCATGGAATGAATTTTTCTTCTTTCACATACTATCTTTCTTTGGGCACTATGGTGTACCCGTATTCCTCTTTCTGTCAGCTTATGGCTTGACAATGAAGTATGAAAAGAGAGCTATTGTAACTCCTACTAACAATCAGTACACAGAAAGAAAACTCCCGCTCTTCGGTTTCATCAAATACCATTGGCTGAAACTCTTCCGCATGATGATTGTCGGCTTCGTTGCTTTTACAATGGTTGACGCTATTACCATAGGTCAGCATCATTACAAGGTGATGGACATTATCGGACAAATGGGACTTTTCAACAATCTTCTTCCCCACCCTGACGACATTATTTGGCCAGGCCCATACTGGTTCTTTGGACTTATGATTCAGCTATATATCGTCTATCGACTACTGCTTTATCACCGTCATTGGGCATGGAATATGACATTGATAGTCCTATGCTTTGCTATTCAAATAGCTTGTGACCCAGAAAGTGACGCTTTGAACAGATGGAGATACAACTTTGTCGGTGGAATGTTACCCTTCGGTGCTGGTCTGCTTTACGCAAGACACGTGCGCCCATGGAGTACAGCAACTAACCTTGTCGCCTTTATCCTGTCAGTGTTTGCGATTGTATTGATGAGTTTCAGCTATCTGACATGGTATTTTGTGCCTCTCGCTGTCTGCATCGCTTCCATTACATTCGTGAAGCTTTTAAGTCGCTTAGAAGCAATTATTGATTGTAAAAACCTATCGTTAATGAACATTCTGTCATGGGTTGGCAGCATTTCAGCAGCCCTCTTTGTATGCCATCCTATCACAAGAAAGATATTTATTCCAATATCCAAAGAAGGAGACTATTGGACAGGACTCTTGCTATACATCATTGCTTCGTTCTGCTTAGCATGGTTATTTAAGGAGTTAATGAAGAAGATTCCGAGTCCAAAACTGAAATAAAGAAAATATTAAAACATACGATTTCATCGCATCGAAATGAAGATAAAAGACATCGAATTAGCTAACATAAGCCGCTATCGTGGTGAATTGATGGGAGCAGCCATGCTCTTCGTCATCCTCTTTCATGTCAGTTTGCCAAGAGAAGACCTATTCTTTGGATTAAGAAGGATGGGGAATATTGGTGTAGACATCTTCCTTTTCCTTAGCGGTATGGGACTCTGGTTCTCATGGACCAAGACTCCTTCATTTCGACATTTTTATATCCGCCGCCTCTTACGTATTTATCCGGCATGGTTCATCATAGCTTGTCTATATTATATCCCAGATTATCTCTGCCCTGACCTCGTAGGACATAGCGGACAAAGCACGAGTTTCATCGATCTCATCGGTGATATAACAATAAACTGGGACTTCTGGCTACACGACGAGTTAACGTTCTGGTATATCCCTGTCATCATCTTTCTCTATCTTGTTAGTCCGTTTTATATGAACCTTATCATCAAGCATCCGATTTATCGATGGCTACCTGTGATGATGATTATGTGGTGTATCCTTGTACAGTATGTCACGCCCATCCATAACGCATTAGGTCATTTGGAGATATTTTGGAGTCGTATACCTATCTTCTTCATTGGAATCAACATTGCGGCAGCGGTGAAACGAAAGGAGACAATGGATGGAACATCCATTTGGATGATATGGTTAATGTTCATAATGGCGCTCGCAGCAAGCATTTTCCTCGAACAAGAAAAGCACGGACATTTCCCACTCTTCCTCGAAAGAATGCTCTATATCCCTCTTACCATTACAACGATACTCCTTCTGAACCGTGTCTTCCGGAGAACGCCAAAGGTGATAAACAAAGCGTTCAAGTTCATTGGGGCATTAAGTTTAGAAGCGTATCTAATTCATGCACACTTTGTTTTGGACTATGTGGAGAAATACAACTGGTCTTACTGGACTACTTTCTTAGTAACAACTGCCACCACACTGGTTTTAGCATGGCTTCTACACACGATACTTGAACGAGTCATAACCCCCATAGAGAAAAGGATAAAATGAGAAATCTCATACAGTTAATTCGCCCACATCAGTGGATAAAAAACCTCATTGTTCTTCTCCCAGTATTCTTCGGAGGAGCATTGCTACGGTGGAATGCCGTTTATGCAGGACTGATTACAACCCTTGCGTTTAGTCTAACAGCCTCATCAATCTACTGTCTCAATGACATTATAGATATCAACGATGACCGCCAACATTCTGTAAAACGCAACCGTCCGTTGGCATCAGGTGCGGTAAGCATCGTACAAGGTTATATCTTGATGGGATTGATGTTCATATTATCGATGACTTCGACGTTTTTGTTACCTTCCCACCAAGTTGAAACGGCCAGCGTGATACTCTTCTACTGGTTACTGAACATAGCCTATTGCCTACGACTAAAACGATATGCGATCATCGACGTGTGTATCGTTGCTTTCGGATTTGTACTTCGTATTCTTGCAGGAGGATATGCAACAAACATACAACTGAGTAAGTGGATTGTGCTCATGACATTCTTGCTAATGCTCTTCTTATCGTTTGCAAAACGACGTGATGACGTAGTTAGGATGAATGAGACGGGGTACGCACCACGCCAAAACACGATTCGTTATAACCTCACCTTCATCAATCAGGCTATCACGATAACAGCAAGTGTAACCCTCGTGTGTTACATTATGTACACCATGAGTCCTGAAACAATTCAGAACTTTCATACAGATTACCTTTATCTAACCAGTGTTTTCGTACTCTTAGGACTGCTGCGTTATATTCAGATTTCAGTAGTTGACAAGAAAAGTGGTGACCCAACGAAGGTGATGATACACGATCGCTTCATGCAACTCACCGTCTTAGCCTTTGGTTTGACATTCCTCTTCATTATTTACGTACTTAAGAATATCCAATAGGGCATGAGAAAGATATATGCTTTCGACTTCGATGGC
>ERZ772926.675-NODE-675-length-18136-cov-27.770754_pt1 | contig 18136 bp, 15 predicted proteins | sample MGYA00511136_ERZ772926 | MGnify/ENA primary metagenome ERZ772926 (study PRJEB29015, sample SAMEA2737917) | human oral metagenome | biome: human oral; feature: human-associated habitat; material: dental | place: China | collected 2153 ... | reverse complement strand
CGGCGCGCCCGTCGAGGACGGTGTGGACGTGTGCATCGAGACGACGCGTCCCGAGCTGCTGGCCGCCTGCGTCGCCCTGATCGCCCACCCGGACGACGAGCGCTACAAACCGCTGTTCGGCACGACGGTCGCCTCCCCCGTGTACGGCGTCGAGGTGCCGATCCTGGCCCACCCGGAGGCCGAGATGGACAAGGGCGCGGGCATCGCCATGTGCTGTACCTTCGGCGACACGACCGACATCGACTGGTGGCGTGACCTGGAGCTGCCGCTGCGCGCGATCCTGCGCAAGGACGGCCGCATCGTCACCGAGACCCCCGAGTGGATCACGACCGATGCGGGCCGCGCGGCTTTCGAGGAGATCACCGGTAAGACGACGTTCTCCGCGCGCGAGGCCGTGGTGGCCGCGATGCGCTCCTCGGGCGAGCTGAAGGGCGAGCCGACCAAGACGATGCGTCAGACCAACTTCTTCGAGAAGGGCGATAAGCCCCTCGAGATCGTCACCTCACGCCAGTGGTACATCCGTAACGGTGGCCGCGCGTGGACGAACCCGGCCTCGGGAGAGGACCTGAACGAGGAGCTGATCGGCCGCGGCCGCGAGCTGGAGTTCCATCCGGACTTCATGCGCGTGCGCTACGAGAACTGGGTGAAGGGCCTGAAGGGTGACTGGCTGGTCTCCCGTCAGCGCTTCTTCGGCGTGCCCTTCCCGCTGTGGTACCGCGTGGACGCGGACGGCCAGGTGAACTACGACGACATCATCACCCCGTCTGAGGATCAGCTGCCGGTCGATCCGTCGACGGACGTGCCGGAGGGCTACACAGAGGATCAGCGTGGCGTGGCCGGCGGCTTCGTGGGCGAGCTGGACATCATGGACACGTGGGCGACCTCCTCCCTGTCCCCGCAGCTGGCGTGTGGCTGGCTGGATGACGAGGATCTGTTCGCTCGCACGTACCCGATGGATCTGCGCCCGCAGGGCCAGGACATCATCCGTACGTGGCTGTTCTCCACCGTCGTGCGCGCGGACCTGGAGTTCGGCGCGCTGCCGTGGAAGCACGCGGGCCTGTCGGGCTGGATCCTGGATTCGGACCACAAGAAGATGTCCAAGTCCAAGGGCAACGTCGTGACCCCCATGGGCATCCTCGAGAAGTACGGCTCGGACGCCGTACGTTACTGGGCGGCGTCGGCTCGCCTGGGCCTGGATGCGGCGTTCGACGAGCAGCAGATGAAGATTGGTCGCCGCCTGGCGATCAAGGTGCTGAACGCCTCGAAGTTTGCGCTGACGATGGGCGGCGAGGGCGCGGCGATCGATCTGGCTCCGGCGCTGGTGACGGTGCCGCTGGATCGTTCGGTGTTGGCGGCGCTGGCCTCCGTCATTGACGAGGCCTCGGCTGCCTTGGCGTCCTACGAGCACTCTCGCGCGCTCGAGGTTACGGAGTCGTTCTTTTGGACGTTCTGCGACGACTACTTGGAGCTGGTCAAGGAGCGCGCCTACAACCGTGATGGCGCGTGGGACGAGGCCTCGGCCGCGTCTGCCCGTGCGGCTCTGGCGATCGTTATCGACAACGTGGTGCGCCTGCTGGCCCCCTACCTGCCGTTCGTGACGGAGGAGGTGTGGAGCTGGTACCGCGAGGGCAGCGTGCACGTTGCGCCGTGGCCGGTTTCTTCGGATCTGGCGGGTGCCCAGGGCGATCCGTCGGTGCTTCAGGCAGCGTCTTCTGCGCTGATTGCGCTGCGCCGCGTGAAGTCCGAGGCGAAGGTGTCGCCGCGCACCCCGTTCCTGTCGGTGACGGTGCGCGCGCCGCAGGCTCAGGTCGAGGCTCTGGAGTCCGTGAAGGGCGACCTGGAGGCCGCCTCGAAGGCGGTTGGCGCCCTGACCGTGGCCGCCTCCGACGACGCTGAGGCCACCGAGGCCTCTATCGAGTCCTTCGAGCTAGGCGAGGCGCCGGCGAAGCGCAAGGGCTGAGCGTTAGGCTGCTGGGGGGCCGCCCGTGGGAATCCAGGGGCGACCCCCCCTTTTCAGGGTCTGTATCGGTTTTGAAATCAGCCCAGCAGATTCTCCACCGCACCACCTGTTGACGTACGGCAATCTTCACGTATACTTATACGTAACTTCTCACGTAGATTTATACGCACAGGTTCACGTACAAGGAGGCCGCCATGACACTTCGACCGATCACACCACAGCCCGGAAATGATCGAGACCCCAACAACTTCGTCGGTCGCGTCGAGATCACCGCGCAGGCGCGCGAGCTACTGAGACACGGCACAAACCTTCTACTCACGGACCCACGACGCATGGGAAAGACCTTCTGGATGCGTAACTTCGCTTCGCAAGAAGCTGGCTTCCGCTGCTACTTCATTGACTACGAGGGAGTCTTTACCGTGCATAACTTCCTCATCAATACGGCAGACGCCCTCATCAAGGAGAGGAAACTCCCAGAGCGGGCACTCACCAAGCTCAAGACCATCTTCGACAATTGCGATCTCGAAATTTCTCCAGGCCCCATCACGCTTAAGACATACCACCATCAGACATCACCGCACGTTCTCCTCACGAATGTCCTCACGGCACTTGACGATGATGAAGATGACGCCATCCCCGTCGTCATGATGGATGAAGTCCCCATGGCTATTAACAACATTGCCGATCGAGAGGGGGCAAGTGCCGCAGAGGAAGTGCTTCAGACTCTGCGCGCACTCAGACAGAAGACCGCACGGGTTCGTTGGATCGTCACCGGTTCTGTTGGCTTCCACCACACACTCAAAAAGACCAACATGACCCAGGGAGTCCTGAACGACCTGGAGTCTTTGCGATTCGGCCCCCTTACAAATGACGAGGCTAAAGAACTCGCACATCGACTTTTACTCGGGGTTGAGCAAGATCCGAATGATGCGATAATTGACACACTCATTGCGAAAACCGGCGGAATCCCTTTCCTTCTTCACAAGGTAGTAGGGACACTCGCCCGTCAAAATTATGGAGTCTTCAAACCCTCATACATTGAGGAATGCTTTGAGGATTTTATCGACGATCCTGATGAATTTCGTTGGTTCGAACACTATCTCACTCGAATCGCACCTCATTACGGGACAAATGCAAAAATGGCCGACCAGATTCTACGAAGCACTCTTTCAGCGACAAACGACTGGACCTGCATTGATTCCCTTCCACAGGAAGATATCACACTCGAAGTCCTTGAAGACCTCATTAAGGACCACTATTTAGAGCGCCGAGATCACTCCGTGCGCTGGCGTTACCCTGCACTCCAATACATTTGGGCGCGCAAGAAGGGAGTGTGGGATCGCCGATGAACACCGTCTCAATTTCTCGTTTCACCCCGTCGACAATGTCCGCGGAGTTGCTTGAGCGCCTGTTTGTGGTGCGCCATCCAATCCTTGAGGCACTCATGAAGCATGTCAAAGGGCTTGGGCAAACGCCGAGTCCCCATCACACGCTCCTCGTCGGCCCACGAGGCGCGGGCAAAACACACCTTATTTCGTTGGTTTATCACCGCTCCAAGAGCCTTGCTGAAACCGGCAACGGCAAGCCTTTGCGCATCGCATGGCTGCCCGAAGATCCATGGACGCTCGTATCCTATGGACGGCTTCTCGCTGCGATTCTTGAGCGAGTCGTGCCGAATTTCGACGATCTGAAGTCTGCCGAGTCCGAACTCGATGCGTATATTCGACATACCAGCCGTGAGGATGGCCCAATTCTGGTCCTTGCAGAGAATCTCGACCAGATTCTTGACGCTCTGGGGGACTCCGGCCAGCAGAAGCTGCGGAACCTGCTACAGACCGAGCCAGGTATCTTGGTCATCGCCAGTACGACTCGACTAGATAACAGTCTCTCGTCTCATGCAGCCCCCTTCTTTGGCTTCTTCGATACCATTCATCTCGCTCCTTTTTCCCCCGAAGAAGCCCGCGACATGCTTGCAACACTCGCACGTGAAGCTAACAACAAAGAGCTTGCAAAACGCCTGTCGGACAATGAATCACTGGCACGGATTCATACGATCGCGCATTTGGCTGGAGGGCAGCCGCGACTGTGGGCGCTGCTCGGTAGCGCGCTCACGGTTGAGGACCTGCACGACCTTACGACATTACTCCTCAACCGCTTCGACGACCTGACCCCATATTATCAGGAGCAGTTGGCACGACTGTCACCCATGCAGCGCCTCATCGTTGCAGAACTCGCCTCGGCCGACCGTCCCCTCCCAGTTAAAGATCTTGCCGAACGAATCGGTTATGATCAGCGCAGTACGGCCAAGGCTGTCAGCGATCTGACTGAACGTGGATGGCTCAAGCCCACCTCGACCATTTTTACTGCTCTCCTTGATCGTCGCCGGACCTACTACGATCTTGCCGAGCCTCTCGCACGGCTCGCATTTCAGATCAAAGATTCTAGAGGTGAGCCACTACCGCTGATCGTCGATTTTCTCACCAACTGGTTTGATGTGGAACAGCTTCAGTCCTTCTCCGAAAACGACTACTGCATGGTGGCTTTATCGAGGATGGAAAGTGATGATGTCGGTACTCTTACACGGCGTCTGACTAGCCTTCCTGCTTCACGGGTTAAATCTCTCGATCTCTTAGGACAGGTTGAGGATGCGCTCGCTGCGGTTGCTGCCGGTGACGCGGAGCCAGTTATGGCTCTAGCCAGTTCACTTCGCCAGGCGGTCGAGCTCAGAGCACAGGATGAGGCGGGTCTTATTCCTGTGCGTTTGTCACTCCTCAGCGATGCTTTGCGAGAGGTAGGCGATGTTCCACGCGATGCCACAAATGCAGCATGGATTGCCCGCGCCGAACGCCTAGACATCAAAGCTCAGTCGCCAGAAAGCAGACTCATGCTGGTGCGCTGGTTTGCTTCATCTTGGCGCTTGGACGATGCCGAGGCCGCGCTGAGTACAATCACCTCAGATCTTGAACACATGCAAGGTGCGACTGCCATCGCATACGCGTACCTATCGGCTGGACGCATCACCGAGGCCGTCGCCCTGCTCGAGCAGGTCCTCACCAACAGCACCCGCATCCTCGGCCAAGACCACCCCCACACCCTTGTCTCGCGCAACAACCTCGCAGGGGCGTACCGAAAGGCTGGACGCATCACCGAGGCCATCACCCTGTACGAAAAGGTCCTCACCGACAGCACCCGCATCCTCGGCCAAGACCACCCCCACACCCTTGTCTCGCGCAACAACCTCGCAGGGGCGTACCTATCGGCTGGACGCATCACCGAGGCCATCACCCTGTACGAAAAGGTCCTCACCGACCGCACCCGCATCCTCGGCCAAGACCACCCCCACACCCTTGTCTCGCGCAACAACCTCGCAGGGGCGTACCGAAAGGCTGGACGCATCACCGAGGCCATCACCCTGTACGAAAAGGTCCTCACCGACCGCACCCGCATCCTCGGCCAAGACCACCCCCACACCCTTGTCTCGCGCAACAACCTCGCAGGGGCGTACCTATCGGCTGGACGCATCACCGAGGCCATCACCCTGTACGAAAAGGTCCTCACCGACAGCACCCGCATCCTCGGCCAAGACCACCCCCACACCCTTGTCTCGCGCAACAACCTCGCAGGGGCGTACCGAAAGGCTGGACGCATCACCGAGGCCATCACCCTGTACGAAAAGGTCCTCACCGACCGCACCCGCATCCTCGGCAAGGATCACCCCGCGACGCTGGCAACGCTCAACGCCTTAGCGAGCGCATACAAGGATGCGGGGTTTCTAAACAAGGCAACCGCGCTACTGGAGGGAGAAACGTCAACGGAAGGATAGAGTCCGTTACCTTCTTCGAAGAAAGTTAACAGGGTTAAACTTGCTCAGCCAATACGCTGGTCGTGGGGTGACATTGGTCAGCCCACGACCAGCTGCTCGAGATTGTGCCGTGATTCCCCCTGCTATTGTCATGCCATGGCCATCTCAACGCTTGACGAGTACCTCGCGACCATCCCGAACGACGACAATCGCGCGCGGATGGTCGAGGTGTTGAACTGGGTAGCTGAGCACTACCCGGAACTGGAACTGCGTATCGCGTGGAACCAGCCGATGTTCACCCACCACGGGACATACATCATCGGGTTCTCAGCCGCCTCCAAGCACATGGCGATGGCCCCCGAGCGCGCCACCATGATCCGCTTTGAGCCTGTCATGCGCGAGCGTGGCACGGACTTCGGAAAGATGTTCGCCCGCCGGCCCAGGAACAAGCCCTTCGACTACGAACTCTTTGACGCGTTCATCCAGGACCAGCTCACAGACAAACGCGACGTCACGTCATTCTGGCGCCCACAGTCATGAACATTCCATCATGAAGCAACACATCAGACTCTAACAACTTGTACAATTAGTACATGTCGAACGCTACGCTTTCCGATTTTCGCCAGAACCAGGCTCAGTACATCGCTGCCGCCCAAGTCGAACCCGTCGAGCTTCGCTCGCGCGGCGCACAGACTCGCGCAGTCCTCGTTTCCCCCGCCTTCTACGAGGAGGCAATGGAGGCGCTCGAGGAACGCCGCGATCGACGGACACGAGACGAACTCGACCGCTGGCTGCGAGAAGACCTCGCTCAGGCTGTTCGTGATTACGAGGAGAACCCGGACGATGTCTACACGCTCGACGAGATTCGCGCCGAGCTGGGATTGAAATGAACAGGCAACGCTCTCGCCTGATCCTGTCGAGCACAGCTCGGAAACAGTTCAGAGAACTTCGACGTTCCATCGCATCTGTGAGCGGCTCCGAAGTCACGGCACGCAATTACATGAGCGCCCTGACGGATTACATCGAGCAGCTTCCCGACTTTCCGCTACGGGGCCAAGCGTTCTCCTTGCATCACCCGGGTATGCGCATCATCGGATTCCGCAAGACTCTCCTCATCGCCTTCCTCGTGACTGACGACGGCGTCGTCATCCTCTCGGTTCTTTCCACACGCCAGTCCAGGCTGACACTCGAAGAAGCACTCACGCAAGCCCTCGAATCGTTCCAGCGTTGACGCTAACACACACGGAATCAAGAGCCCCACAATGCAGGACCAACGCTAAAGACGCTTCCTCTCCCCCACCCTACGGGAGCGTAGGATAGCGGGTAACAGCAACGACGCCACGGCCTCACAGGCTTCGTGGCGTTCCCGCCAAAACTCCAGGGAGCACGCATGTCCACGATCAACACCCCGGCCTCGTCCAACGACGATGAGACGACGCCGGCGCAGACGACCACCGAGGCCCTCGAGTGGCACGCTCCCGTCCTGGTGCGTGTCGACGAGCACACGACGATCCCCCACCTGCTCAAAGAGCGCGTGCAGCGCGGCGCCACCCGCCCGCTGATCCTGCGCAAGATCGGCATCGGCGACACGTGGCGCTCGATCACGGCGCGCGACTTCTACGACGAGGTCCAGTCGGTGGCCGCCGGCCTCATCGCGCGGGGCCTCGAGCCCGGCGACCGCGTCGCGATCATGAGCCGCACCCGCTACGAGTGGACGCTCCTCGACTTCGCGTGCTGGGCGGCAGGCCTCGTCCCCGTGCCCATCTACGAGACCAGCTCCATCGACCAGGTCGCCCACGTCCTCGTCGACGCGGACGTCCACCTCATCATCACCGAAACCGTGTCCATGGCGGAGATCGTGCGCGCGGCAGCAGCACGAGAAAACCGGGACAACACCCACGTGCTCTCCCTGGACTCCGAGGCCATCGAAACCCTCATCGCGGAGGGCTCGGCCACCCCGCGCGAGTGCGTCGTCGCCCGCTCCGAAGCCCTCACAAAGGACGACATCGCCACCATCGTCTACACGTCAGGCACCACGGGCACCCCGAAGGGCACGGTCCTGAGCCACGAGAACTTCACGAACCTGTGCCTCAACGCCCACGCGTGGATGCCGGAAATCGCGGCGGGCAAGGACTCGCGCCTGCTCCTCTTCCTGCCGCTCGCCCACGTGTTCGCGCGTTTCCTGCAGGTCTTCCAGATCAGCGGCAACGGCGTCCTCGGCCACGCCTCCAACATCAAGAACCTGCTCAACGACCTGGCGTCGTTCAAGCCGAGCTACCTCCTGGTGGTCCCGCGCGTCCTGGAGAAGATTTACAACTCGGCGGACACGAAGGCTTCGGGCCCCAAGCGAAAGATCTTCCGCTGGGCGGCCAAGGTCGCGATCACCCACTCCCAGGCCCTGGACACCGAGGAAGGCCCGTCGGTGTCGCTCAAGGCCCAGCACGCGCTGGCGGACAAGCTCGTCTACCAGCAGATCATCCGCCTGGTGGGCGGCAACGCGGACTACATCGTCTCTGGCGGCGCGCCCCTGGCGGCCTGGCTCGCGCACTTCTACCGCGGCGTCGGCATCCCCGTCCTGGAGGGCTACGGCCTGACCGAGACGGTCGGCCCGGTCTCCGTCAACACGCCCCGCCTGTCCAAGATCGGCACCGTGGGCCCGGCCCTGCCGCCCATGTCTTTCAAGATCAGCGACGAGGGCGAGATCCTCCTGAAGGGCTCGAGCGTCTTCCAGCGCTACCACAACGACCCCGAGGCCACAGCCGCCTGCTTCACCGAGGACGGCTGGTTCCGCACGGGCGACCTGGGCTCGCTGGACCGCGACGGCTACGTGTCCATCACCGGCCGCGCGAAGGAAATCATCGTGACGGCGGGCGGCAAGAACGTCGCCCCGGCCGCCCTCGAAAATCCGATGCGCTCCCACCCGCTCATCTCCCAGGTCCTGGTCGTGGGCGACCAGCGGCCCTTCATCGCCGCGCTCATCACGCTGGACGCGGAGATGCTGCCCGACTGGCTCGCCGCACACTCGCTGCCTCCCATGAGCGTGGCGGAGGCGGCCACGAACGTCGAGGTCCTGGCCTCGCTGGAAAAGGCGGTGGCCTCGGCGAATGAGCACGTTTCGCGCGCCGAGTCGATCCGCAAGATCAAGGTCCTCACGACCGACTTCACGGAGGCGAACGGCCTGCTCACGCCCTCGCTGAAGGTCAAGCGTCTGGAGGCCACGAGCCGCCTTGCCTCCGTCATCGACGAGATCTACGGCGGTCCCGTGCAGAACTGACGCGCCCATGAACGAGGCCGTGGCCGACTCGCGCTCCCCCCGCTCAGTGTCGGGGTTGGCGAGTCGGCCACGGCCTTCTTGTGTGGGCTTCCTACTGCGAGGCGAGCGCCGCTGTGGGCGGCGTGCGGGCCGCTCGGATCGCGGGGTAGAGCCCGGCGACGGCACCGATGAGGAGAGTGGCACCCAGGCCTGCGGCGATCACCCACCAGTGCAGGGTGGGCGGCCAGCCGTACGCGTAACACATGCCCCAGGTGACGCCCGCGCCGATGAGGCATCCGGCGAGTCCTCCGAGGAAGGACAACAGCAGGGCTTCGGCCAGGAACTGCACGGTGATGTGTCCCCTCTTCGCGCCCAGAGACCGGCGCAGGCCGATCTCCTTGCGGCGTTCCAGGACGGAGATGATCATCGTATTGGCCACGCCGATACCACCGACGAGCAGGGCGATCGAGCCGACGCCGGCGAGCAGGGTCGTCAGGGTCTGGTCGGCCGCGTTCTGGGCGGCCAGTGCGTCAGAGGGGCGCGAGACCTTCAGGCCGGTGGCCCCCTGCGGGGCCAGAGTCGGACCCAGGAGCTCTCGCACGGTCTCAACCTGGTCCTCGGTGGAGCGCTCGTAGATGGTCGTGGGCGTCTTGCCAGCATCGAAAAGCGACTTCGCGGCGGGCACGCCGATCAACGCGGCGTTGTCGAGTTCCTCGGCCAGGGGCGCGTGTTCCATAATGCCCAGGACCGTGAAGGAGCGCCCTCCCAGCCACACCTGGGTGCCTGGCTCGACGACGCCGAGCAGCGCGGCGGCCTTCGAGCCCAGGACGACACCCGGGTAGCGAGCGGTGGCATCATTGAGCCAAGACCCACTCTTCATGGTGCCCGACACAACCTTGAGCAGGTTCGTGTCGGCCGCCATCGTGAGGATACCGCCGGTCGCGTTGGGGTCTGACAGTCGCGAACGGTACACGGAGATGCCGTTGAGCGTGGAGGTCGAAGCCGCGTCGGTCACGCCCGGGATCATGCGGACTCGTCCGACGGAGTCTTCGGGCAGGATCAGGTCCTGGCCACTCAGGTCCGCCCCGCTGCGCGCGGTCAGCATGTTCGTTCCTAGCGCCCGCAGCTGTTCTTGCAGGCGGGCCTGCGAGGATGCTGACACACCGACAACGCCGACCATTGCCGCAATGCCAATCGCGATACCCAGGGCCGAAAGGATTGCTCGCATGGGCCGGGCACGCAGCCCGGTCAGGCCGAGGCGAGCAACGTCGGAGGCGCGCAGCGCGGAACGGCCGGCTCCCGATTTCTTCTTACTCGTCATGGCCACCTCCCGGGTGCGCAGAGTCGGAAACGATCTCGCCATCACGGATGGCGATCTGGCGAGGCAGCGACGCTGCCAATTCGTTGTCGTGAGTGATCACGATGATGGTGGTGCCGGCATCGTTGAGCTCCCGCAGGAGCTCAACGATCGAAGCGCCCGAACGCGAGTCGAGATTGCCGGTAGGCTCATCAGCCAACAGCAGGGCTGGGTGACCGATGATGGCCCTGGCGATAGCGACCCGCTGGCGTTCGCCACCCGACATCTGGTGGGGCTTGTGGTCCATGCGGTGCCCCAGCCCCACGCGGGTCAAAGCTTCGCGGGCCGCCTCACGCCGCTTGGCTCGCGGCACGCCCCGGTAGAGCAGGCCGTCAGCGACGTTATCCAGGGCGGACACTCCGGCCGTGAGGTGGAACTGCTGGAACACGAACCCAATCAGGGAGGAGCGCACGCCCGACAGCTCGGTGTCTCGCAGGGAGGACACGTCCGTGCCGTTGATGCACACGCTTCCCGAGGTGGGCCGGTCCAGCGTTCCGATCAGGTTGAGCAGGGTGGATTTACCGGAGCCTGAGGGGCCCACGATGGCGACGAACTCGCCCTCGTCGACGCTCAGGGATACTCCGTTGCAGGCGTGCACGGGCGGCGAGCCAAACGACCGGTGCACGTCGGTCAGTTGCAGAATGTGGCTCATCGGTTGGGCACCACCACGCGCTGGCCTTCGGCGATCTCATCGCCACTCACTTCGACGCGGTCACCCGCGAACAGGCCGACGGTGACGGGAACCCGACGAACTTCGCCCTTCTCATCCACGACCTCGACGCCGAACTGGTCGGTGCTGAGAGCAACGAGGGCACCCAAGGGCACGGACAGGACACCCTTGCGGGTCTCAGAGGTCAGGCCCAGGGAGACGGAGGCCTCCTGGAAGCCTTCCAGGGCGGAGGTGTCATCGGGGGTGACGGTGATCGGGATGATCCTCTCCTTGTTCGTCTCCTTGCTGCCTTCTTCGCTTTCCTTCTCGCGGGGCGGTTCCACGGAGGTGATCGTCCCGGTCGTTGTCGTCGCCGAACCGGGTAGGCGCACGGTCACGGAGTTGCCGACGACGCCCAGCGCCTGGTCGGAGAGCTTCAGGTTCGCGGAAATCACCTGACGCGAGGACGAGGCAGTGAACAGCTCCGTCTCCATCGTGGCGCTGGTGCCGACGCGGGCCTTGAGCGCACCGATGCGCAGGTCTTCAGGGGCGAAGAGCACGGTGCCCAGCGGCAGGGAGCCGCTTTGGGGCAGAGACAGGGCCTTTTGCCACCTCTTGATCGCAGCGATGGTGTTCCAGTCGAAGTGGGCGTTGGGGGTGGCCTCGAAGTATCCGAGGGCTTCGAGTGCGGTCTCCAGCTGTTGCACGTCCTCGCCGTCGCTCATGCCCTCCTCGAACGTGCGCCAGGCGGGGGTGGAGCCGTGGAGCAAATAGGTGTTGTTCCCGGCGACCGTGTACACGTGTGATCCCTGGGTGAGGGTTGTGCCGGGCGTGGGCAGGGCTGTGACGACGCCTTCAAAGGCGCTCTTGAGGGTGTAGGAGTCGGCGTAGTGGAGGGACCCCTGGACAGTGGTCTCACCGACCAGGTCTCCGCGGGTGACGGTCGCGGTGGCACCGTTAAAGGACTGCGGGGCATCGGCCTCGGCTTGAGCGCCCGAGCAGGCCGACAGGGTCATTCCCGCGACCGCCACCATCGCTAGTGCTGCGGCGAAGCGTGAGGTGCGTCGACAATTCACTTCGCGCCTCCGGGGTTACCGAAGCACTTGTTCAGAGCATCCTGCGGGATGTCCTGGATGTTGACGCCCTTGCCCGGCTCGGGGTCCTTCACGTCGTAACCAAGATCGCGCAGGCACTGGGCGCCCTTGACGAGGGCTTCACGTCCATTCGGATCCTTCGTCAGATCGTCGTCACCCGTCAGACCCGACACCTTCGTCATGCACTCGTTGAGCGCCGAGTTGAAAGCATCGGAGTTGTCCTTGATCTGCTCGGGCGTCAGGCCGGTGTCGGGCACGTCGAAGCCCTTCTCACGCATGCACTGAGCGAACACCAGGTTGGGGTCGTTGCTGGCCGCGTTGGTGGCCGCCGAGCTTGGGCTCTTAGCGCTAGAGGCGGACGAGCCGGTCGAGCCGGTCGAGCCGCATGCGCTGAGGGCCGCTGCCAGGGTGATGGCGATGACGGCGAGGGCGCGCGTCTGGGCGCGATTGTTCATCGAAAACTCCTTGTGGACTACTGTTGGGCTGTGGTTCTCACTGCCTGGATATATTAGAGATCACAAGCCTGAAAGGTACCTGAAAACTATCCGAGAGCGCGCGCAGAATTTCGTCAGACAACCCTGAGAGTTCGCGTGGCCGGCCCAACGTGCAGTTTAGAGGCGCGAACCCTCGTCGTACTCGGCCTTAATGTCCTCGTGGTGGCGGATGACCTCGCGGACCATGAAGCCCAGGAACTTCTCGGCAAAATCAGGGTCGAGGCCGGAGGAAGCCGCCAGGGTACGCAGGCGCTCAACCTGGCGAGCCTCGCGATCCGGGTCGGCGGGAGGCAGGTCCAGGCGGGCCTTGATGTGCCCGACGCGCTGCGTGCAGCGGAAACGCTCGGCGAGGATGTGCACGAGGGCGGCGTCGATGTTGTCGATCGTGGCGCGCGCCTCCGCCAGCTCGGCGGGAATACCGCTGACTCCCCGATCGGCCGAAGCGGCCACCGAGGCCTCGTCACGCTGTGCCATTGTTCCTCCCGGAAGCTCTCGACTGACCTCAGTGTAGCGGGCGGGCTCAGGCGCTGCGCTTACCTTCCGAGGAACGTTCAGGGTAGAGCTCAGCGGGCCCCACGCCCTCGACCAGGTCGCGGGTGACGACCACGCGGGCGACGTCGTCGCGGCTGGGCAGGTCGAACATGAGGTCCGACAGCGTCTGTTCCATGATCGAGGACAGGCCACGGGCACCCGTCTTACGCTCGTTGGCGCGTGCAGCGATCGCCAGGAGAGCCTCGTGCGTGAACTCCAAGTCCATGTTATCCAGCTCAAAAAGGTGCTGGTACTGGCGCACGAGCGAATTCGACGGCTCGGTGAGGACGCGGACGAGGTCCTCCTCCGTCAGTTCCTTCGTGGAGGTCAGGATGGGCAGACGCCCGATAAACTCGGGGATCATGCCGAACTTGTGGAGGTCCTCGGCGGACACGGCCTCGTAGAGGTCGCCCATCTCGGAGGTGCTCTTCAGCTCGGAGCCGAAGCCCGTCGAGCGGCGACCCAGGCGGCCCTTCACGATGTCCTCGATGCCCGCGAAGGCACCGGCAGCGATGAAGAGGATGCCGGAGGTGTCGATCTCCAGGAACTGCTGGTGGGGGTGCTTACGACCGCCCGTGGGAGGCACGGAGGCGACCGTGCCCTCGATGATCTTCAAGAGGGCCTGCTGGACGCCCTCGCCTGACACGTCGCGGGTGATCGAAGCGTTCTCAGCTTTTCGGCCGATCTTGTCGATCTCGTCGACGTAGATGATGCCCTTCTCAGCCTTCTTGATGTCGCCGTCGGCCTCCTGGATGAGGCGCAGGAGAATATTCTCCACGTCCTCGCCCACGTAGCCGGCCTCGGTCAGCGCGGTCGCGTCCACGATCGCGAAGGGCACGTCGAGGAGGCGGGCCAGGCAGCGCGCCAGGTGGGTTTTGCCCGTACCCGTGGGGCCCAGCAGGAGGATGTTGGACTTGGTGCCCAGCATGTCCTCGGCGTTGCCGGCTTCGCGCGAGCGCACGCGCTTGTAGTGGTTGTACACGGCCACCGACAGGGCGCGCTTGGCACGGTCCTGGCCGATCACCCACGTGTTCAAGAATTCGTTGATTTCGCGCGGCTTTGGCAGCGGCGTCGTCGACGAGGAGGACTGCTGTGAACCGAGTTCCTCCTCGATGATCTCGTTGCACAGCTCAATGCACTCGTCGCAGATATACGCGCCGGAGCCACCGATGAGCTTACGCACCTGCTTCTGACTCTTCCCACAGAAGGAGCACTTGAGCAGTTCCGCGCCATCAGTCAGACGAGCCACGAGACCTCCAAGGTGTTGAACGTTTTGCCGTTCGGTCGGATGCACTTTCGCACTTACTAGCAAACAACGTAGTCCACACGCGCAAAAAATCCGCGCGGGCACGCCAATTGTTACAAAATCTTCACCAGCAGCTCACAAATGTCACTGCACTCAGGTGCCGCAACGCTGCACCGGGCGGCGCGCGCAAAGAACGAGGCCGTGGCAACCACCGCACGAACAGGTGCGGGAAAGCCGCGGCCTCGTCAACAAAGAGGAGTCACAGAGCCTTGCGGGACTCCAAGACCTGGTCGATCAGGCCGTATTCGGCGGCCTGCGGGGCGGTCAGGATCTTGTCGCGCTCAATGTCGCGGCGCACCTGCTCCACCGGCTTGCCCGAGTGCTTCGAGATAGTGTCCTCGAGCCACGCGCGCATGCGATCGATCTCGTCGGCAACGATCTGGATGTCCGAGGCCTGCCCCTGCATACCCTCCATCGCCGGCTGGTGGATGAGGACGCGGGCGTTGGGCAGCGCCAGGCGCTTGCCGGGCGAGCCTGCGGCCAGCAGCACGGCGGCGGCCGAGGCAGCCTGGCCCAGGCACACCGTCTGGATCTGCGGCTTGATGTACTGCATCGTGTCGTAGATCGCGGTGAGCGCCGTGAACGACCCGCCAGGGCTGTTGATGTACATGGTGATCAGCGAATCGGGGTCCTGGGACTCCAGGACCAGCAGCTGGGCCATCACATCGTCGGCGCTCGCGTCGTCCACCTGCACCCCGAGGAACACGATGCGGTCCTCGAAGAGCTTGGTGTAGGGGTTCTGACGGCGGAAACCGTAGGCCGTGCGCTCCTCGAAGTCCGGAAGCACGTAGCGCGCCTGCGGCATCTGGCGGGCAATCGCCTCGAAATAGGGCTGGGTGCTCATCGGTTCTCTCCTCGCGTTCCGATCTCGTCGGGGCTGTTGATCACGCGGTCGACGAACCCGTACTCGAGCGCCTCGGCGGCGCTGAACCAGTGGTCGCGGTCGCCGTCGGCCTCCACCTGCTCGACGGTCTTGCCCGTGCGCGCCGCCGTGATCGAAGCGAGTTCCTTCTTCATCCCGAGGATGAGATCAGCGTTGATGCGAATCTCCGTCGCGGATCCGCCCGCACCGCCGAGGGGCTGATGCAGAAGAACGCGGGTGTGGGGCGTGATGTAGCGCTTGCCGGGGGCGCCCGCCGTCAGCAGGAACTGCGCCATCGACGCGGCCATGCCCATGCCAACCGTCACGACGTCGGGCTTGACGTACTGCATGGTGTCGTAGATGGCCATGCCCGCCGTCACCGACCCGCCGGGCGAGTTGATGTACAGGTAGATGTCGCGGTCCGGGTCCTCCGCCGCCAGCAGCAGCAGCTGCGCGCAGATCGTATTCGCATTCTCGTCGCGGACCTCGCCGCCCAGCCAGATGATGCGTTCCTTGAGCAGGCGCTGGAAGACCGCGTCCCCCAGTCCCAGCTGCGACCCCTCGCCGGCAGCTCCGGCATTGTGCACGCTCACGCGTACCTCCTCGTCTGTTCGCGGGCCCAGACGGCCCCATTGGTGTCCACCGTACCCGCTGGCGGGTGCGCCACGCACGCGCCGGGCCACCGTTTCGCTGTCGGCACATGCGCGGGAGGGGGCGGGGCCACCGCCCCGCCCCCTCCCCGGGAGTTCGCTGGTTGCTACGCGCGGCAACGCCTCGCGCTCACTCCTTGTCGTCGGCGGAATCGGTGACGATCTCGGCACCCTCTTCACTGGCGGGGGCGGTGCCGAAGAACTTCGACAGGTCAACGTCCTGCCCGTTCGTGTCCTTGACGCTCACGAGCTTGAGGGCCTCGATGAGGGCCTTCGAGCGGCCGAGGTCGGCAACGACGTTGGCCATCTGCTGGGGGGAGGAGAAGAGCTGGTTGATGTCGACGCCGAAGTTCTGCGACATCTGGATCGCGTAGTCGATGAGCTCCTGCTGGGAGACCTGCACGTCGAACTCCTTGGCGACCGCCTCCGACAAGAGCTCGGAGCGCATCTCCCTGACGACCTCGGCGCGCAGGGCGTCCTGGTCGGCGGACTCGCCCGCCGCCTCGACGCGGTGGGAGAGCTCGTGCTCGACAGCCGACTCGGGCAGCTGGATCTCCACCCGCTCCAGCAGCAGGTCGATGAGGCGGTCGCGGGCCTGGAGGGCCTGCTGGGACTCCTTGGACTGGGCGGCCTGCTTCCTCAGGTCCTCGGTGAGCTCGCCGATGGTGTCGAACTCGGAGACCATCTGGGCGAAGTCGTCGTCCGCCGTGGGCAGCTCGCGGACCTTCACCGACTTGACGGTGAGGGAGACCTCCGCCTCCTCGCCCTCGTGGTCGCCGCCCTTGAGGACGGCGGTGAAAGCGACCTCGTCGCCGGCGCTGGCGCCGGACAGCGCCTCGTCCTGGCCGTCGAGCATGTCGCCCGAACCGATCTCGTAGGACACGTCGGACACGGAGTCGACCTCTTCCCCGCCGATGCGGGCGACCAGGTCGATGGTCGTGAAGTCCCCGGCCGCAGCCGCGCGGTCAACGGTCTTGAGGGTCGCGAAACGCCCGCGCAGCTCCTCGAGCTCCTTGTCCACGTCCTCGTCGGCCACCTCGGCCGAGTCCACCACGACCTCGATCGACTCATCGATCGCGGGCAGCTCGAAGGGGGGGACGACGGCGACCTCGGCGGTGAACACCAACTGGCCGCCCTGGGGGCCGGTCGTGTTGGGGATCTCGGTGACCTCGACCTCGGGCTGGGCCATGGGGCGCAGGTCGTTGCTGGCGACCGCACTGGAGTAGTGCCCGGGCAGGACCTCGTTGACGACCTGCTCGATCACGGCGGCCCGGCCGAAACGCTGGTCGATGATGCGCGGGGGCACGTGCCCCTTGCGGAACCCCGGGATGTTGACTTGGCCGGCGATGTCCTTGTAGGCCTTGTCCATTTCGGACTTGAGCTCCTCGAAAGGAACCTCAACGGTCAGGCGGACCCTGGTCGGCTCGAGTGTCTCGACACTGCTCTTCACGTGCGTATGCTCCGTTACGTCTGGCTGATTCCGCGCCCTTCTGGGCACATAACGCGCTCAGTCTACGACAGTGCCCCGCCCGTGTCGCCGCGCCACCTCGTTTAGTGGGCAAACGCGCCCCGCAGCCCTGGTCTTCCGCCATGGTTTCGGGCACACTGGATCCATGGCAACGACGCTCACATTCCTCGGCGGGGCACGCACCGTGACCGGGTCGAAGTACCTGCTCTCCATCGACCCGCCCGGCGGCGCCCCGGACCGCCCGGGCGCAGGACCGCGCCGGATCCTGGTCGACTGCGGACTCTTCCAGGGGATGAAGAAGCTCCGCCGCGCGAACTGGGCGCCCTTCCCCGTGGATCCGGCGTCCATCGACGACGTGCTGCTCACCCACGCCCACATGGACCACACCGGCTACCTGCCCCGCCTGGTCAAGCACGGGTTCCGCGGCTCGATCTGGGGCACGGACGCCACCCAGGCGCTCACCGAGATCGTCCTGCGCGACTCGGCGTACCTGCAGGAGCGGGACGCCGACTTCGCCAACGAGCACGGGTTCTCGCGCCACGAGAAGGCCCTGCCCCTGTACCGCATCGGCGACGTGGCCAAGACCCTGCCCCTCATGCGCTCCGTCGAGTTCCACCGGCCGCTGGACCTGGGCGACGGGATCGCGGCGACCTGGCACCGGGCGGGCCACATCCTGGGCTCGGCCTCGATCCGGGTCACCACCCCGGACG
>ERZ772926.673-NODE-673-length-18158-cov-4.751588_pt1 | contig 18158 bp, 15 predicted proteins | sample MGYA00511136_ERZ772926 | MGnify/ENA primary metagenome ERZ772926 (study PRJEB29015, sample SAMEA2737917) | human oral metagenome | biome: human oral; feature: human-associated habitat; material: dental | place: China | collected 2153 ... | reverse complement strand
ACACGGTCAACGTGTGCTGCTTGGAACTCTGGTACGTGCGAAAGCGATGCCTTGCCATAGAAGTACTCATGACTCTCGATGTTTGCCTCGCTCTCTAAGTAGATACCATATTTGTTGCAGAGATAATAGAAGTAAGGATCGTTAGGATAATGAGAGGTACGTATGTGGTTGATATTCGCACGCTTCATCAGCATAATCTCATGTTCCATCTGCTCACGAGAGATAACCTTACCCGTCAATGGGTTGGTATCGTGGCGGTTTACACCCTTGAGTTTCACTGGTTTACCATTGATATAATAATATCTTCCAGCTAAACCGAACTCATCCTGACTTGCAGGAGTGTCCTTAATCTCAACCGTGCGGAATCCAGTTTGGAAGCTGATGGTCTCAACAACCTTCTTACCCTGCATCAACTCACCAACAACAACATAGACGTTAGGCTCTTCTGCTGTCCATGCTGCCGCATTGTTCACGGTAAGTGTCTGACGAACGTCGGTCTGCCCCTTGCTGCCACAAGCGGTCTTAGCCTTCGTATCTTCGAAAGTAGCAACCAACTCGTTGTCGTCAGCAAAGAGTCTGTTCTTATAGATACTCCAACGAAGGTGCAAGTCTTTTGCATTCTTTGTTGTGAGGTTCTGCAATGTTGTGTTGAGGTCAACAGTTCCCTTACCATCAGCAAATGAAGGGATAGCCTTTACGTCAGCAACGTGTACCTTCGGAGTCGCTGTTACGCTCACATTACGGAAGATACCCGGCAGGCGGAACATATCCTGTGCCTCGAGGAAGCTACCGTCTGACGAACGATAAACCTCTACTGCTACCTCGTTCTTACCCTTAGTGATATAAGGGGTGATATCGAATTGTGCCGTATTGCGTGAGTTCTTTGAGAAGCCCACGTAACGACCGTTAATCCACAAATAGAAGAATGAGTCTACACCATCAAAGTTAAGATAGACTTCCTTGCCGTCCCAAGTTGCAGGGATATCAAAACTTCTTCTGAACGAACCCACCTCATTACGATATTCGTAAGTGGTATAGTTCTTTGGCGGTTCACGCATAACACCTTTCTTCCAGTCACCCGGCTCGATGTTATATTTGAAGATAACCCACTGATTCACATAGATTGGTACACCATACTTCAGTGTTCCATCCTTCTGAATACCTGCCATATTCCAGCTTACTGGCACCTGTAGACGATCCCACTTGCTGTCATCATAACCCTTTGTAAAGAAGTCCTTTGGACGCTCATCAGGGTTCTTTGAGAAGTGAAAATGCCATTCTCCGTTAAGAGAAAGGTAGTCCTTTGCAAACTCTGGCAACACCTTTCTTGCCTCGTCAACTGACGAGAAAGAAGAAAACAACGCATGCGCTGGCAGCTTGTTATAACCCAATGCACTGGGTGACTGCCACTCATCACCCGTTGGTGCTGTAGCCTGACCGAAGAGATAGCCTCCTGCAGGGTAGTCATCAGCCTGTATCGGCGCAGCTGTTAATGACGAAAATAGTAAACCGAATAGTAATTGCTTATACATAATAGTTAGGTTTTATTCTTCTTCTGTCGTGCCTTAAAAGCCTTCTTCATGACTGGATTAAAGACACTATGGGACTGTTACCCAGCCAACAAGTCCCACCTGTTTTCTCAACGTAGGCAAAGTTAATAAAAAAAAACAAATAACCAATATGAAAAAGGGTATTATTGACAAGGCTAAGGGAGAATGCCCCAATTAGCCTTATTAGTCCAATTGACCCAATAAGCCCAATAACCAAAAACAGGGACAAGTCTCGCTTGTCCCTGTTTTTAGACTCTTCACTGCCACAAAGGGCAGCTCATTAATTATTCACCGTACCGCCAACAATATCAAGCAACTCAGACGTGATGGCTGCCTGACGCGACTTGTTATACTGCAAGTTGAGTGCACGAAGCAGTTCGTCAGCATTATCAGTTGCAGTCTGCATGGCAACCATTCGCGCTGCATGCTCAGAGGCATTGCTGTCAAGAAGGGCTGTATAGACCATGAGATGCAACAGCTTTGGTATTAATGAAGTTAATACTGTGTGCAAATCAGGTTCAACAATGAAGTCGTCATTCAGTGGAACAACAGTCTCATTATTAGACTTCTGTGTTTCAGACTGTCCTTTCTTCTTCAGATATTCCTGTGCAGCCTTACTCGTAACATCCGATGAGAGGTCACGTGTAGTATCGGCATTGAGTTCTTCCTCAAGGTCTATCGGAAGGAAGTTCTTACGTTGTAGAATCTGGCTTCCTGCACTCTTGAAGTGGTGATAGATCATCTCCACCTTATCAAACTCACCTTTCAGCCACTTCTGCCCTAACTCCTTGGCGATATTACGGCACTCCTCAGAGTTGGGTTTGTCGGCAAGTTGCGGATAAGGATATACACAGGTATATCCACGCTTCTTAGCCGCTTCAAACATTTTTCGTCCTACGGGATAGATAACGATGTCCTCATTGGTCAAACCCTGCGCATGATATTCGTCTATCGTCTGCTGCATCAGCTTGATGACATTCGCATTGTATCCACCACAGAGAGAGCTGTTTGAAGAGAACACGAGTAAGGCAACACGCTTCACAGGTCTCTGCACATCGAACGGAGTATCCGTATCGGGAGTAGAGATAAGGAAGGTCTTAAGAATGTGTTCGAGCATAGCCTCGTAAGGAAGCATACTCTCGATAGCATTCTGAGCATGATGCAGTTTACTCGACGCAACCATCTTCATTGCACTCGTAATCTTACGAGTACTCTGAACACTGGCTATACGCGTTTTGATTTCCTTTAAGGATGCCATTCTGTATTGTCTTTATTTATATTGTCCGGCAATATTGCCCATGACTTCTTCGATTACCTTGATTGAAGTATCTGTGAGGTTGCCATCTGCTAAATCGTTGATGACGTTAGCATGTGTGCTACGCATGTTCTCGAGGAACTCATCTTGGCACTGACGAACCTGGTCAACAGGTACGTTGCGAAGCAGTCCGTGTACACCACAATAGAGGATGGCAATCTGCTCACCCACCGGCATTGGGCTGTACTGAGACTGGATAAGCAACTGGTTGTTCTTACGACCACGGTCAAGGGTCATTGCTGTAACCTTGTCCATATCTGAAGAGAACTTAGAGAATGCTTCCAACTCACGATACTGTGCCATATCAATCTTCAACGTACCAGCTACCTTCTTCATACTCTTAATCTGTGCTGAACCACCCACACGTGATACGGAGATACCCACGTTGATAGCTGGACGGAAACCCTGATTGAATAGGTCGGACTCAAGATAAATCTGACCGTCGGTAATAGAAATCACGTTCGTAGGGATGTAGGCTGACACGTCTCCTGCCTGTGTCTCAATGATTGGCAATGCTGTGAGTGAGCCACCACCCTTTACATGGCCCTTCATACACTCTGGGAGGTCGTTCATCTTCTCAGCAATCTCCTGCTGGTTGTTGATACGTGCAGCACGCTCAAGCAGACGAGAGTGGAGATAGAAGACGTCACCCGGATAAGCCTCACGACCTGAAGGACGACGGAGAATCAATGATACCTCACGATAAGCTACAGCCTGCTTTGACAAGTCATCATAGATAACGAGAGCAGAGTAACCACGATCGCGGAAGTATTCACCGATAGCAGCACCAGCAAATGGTGCATAATACTGCATAGCAGCAGGATCAGCCGCTGTAGCACTTACGATAATTGTATAAGGTAATGCGCCACGCTCCTTGAGGTTCTGTACCAATGTAGCAACGGTAGAAGCTTTCTGACCGATGGCAACATAGATACAATAAACAGGATTACCCTGCTCGTAGAAGCTCTTCTGATTGATGATAGTATCAACGGCAATGGCTGTCTTACCTGTCTGGCGGTCACCAATGATAAGCTCACGCTGACCACGACCAATAGGAATCATTGAGTCAACAGCCTTCAGACCCGTCTGGAGTGGTTCCTTCACTGGCTGACGATAGATAACACCTGGTGCCTTACGGTCCAATGGCATCTCAAACGAGTCAGTCAGGTCGATATCCCCCTTACCATCGATAGCCTCTCCAAGCGGATTGACTACACGTCCCAAGAAGTTGTCATTGACACGGATAGAGGCAATGCGGTGTGTACGCTTCACGCTCTGTCCTTCCTTGATGTCTTCAGTAGGACCCAAAAGGACACAACCGACATTGTCTTCTTCCAAGTTCATGACAATAGCCATGGTGCCATTCTCGAATTCAAGCAACTCATTGGCTTCAGCATTGCGAAGACCATAGACACGTGCTACACCATCACCGACGGTTAGTACGGTACCGACTTCATCAAACTTTTCCTCAGAGTTAATGCCTTGAAGTTCTTTAAAAAGAATCTCAGACACCTCACTTGGTTTAATTTTATCTGACATGTTATTAATCTAATTACTTTTTTAATTGTGTGAGGATAGCATTCAGTTGGTTCTTCACGCTGGCATCCATTCTATAAGTATCATACTCCAGAATAAAACCACCAATGAGCGAAGGATCAACCTCAGTGTTGAACTCTACGGTTCCCTGCGTTCTGGACTGTATGAGAGCCTTCATCTTGTCTTCCGTTTGGGAAGAGACAGGTGAGGCTGTGATAACCTTTCCACGAATGATGTTCTTCATCTTACGATACAGCGTGACGTAATCATTCGCCATGAGCTGCAGCAAGTCTTCTCTCTCATCTTTCAAGACGAGGGATAGGAATCTCCCAACAAGCTCAGGACAGTCGTTTCCACAGGCTACTTCCAATAGCTTACGCTTCTTCTCCTTCGGAAGCATCGGGTTTTCAATCGTCATGCAGAGGTCAGGTACCTTAAGGTAACTCTCGGCAAGCGTCTGCATGAGTGCATAGACCTTGTCTTCAATCCCTTGCTCACAGGCAGCCTTCAACAGCGCACGAGCATAGCGAACCGATATTACACCTGTATTCATAAGCGATTATTTACTTTCTGTTCCGTTAGAAGAAGCAACTTCATCCAATAAGCGGTCGATAAGCTGGACCTGCTCGGCAGAAGAAGACAGTTCCTTTTGCAGAATCTTCTCCGCAATCTGCACAGAGAGCTCTGCTACCTGCGCACGGATGTCGCGGATGGCAGCCTGCTTCTGACTTTCAATCTCAGCCTTGGCCTCAGAAAGGATACGAGCACTCTCTTCATGTGCCTTCTCCTGTGCCTGACCGACTATGGCATCACGTGTATTAGTGGCATCCCTAAGGATTTGTGCCTGTTTCTCACGTGCCTCCATAAGCAGCTCCTCACCTTGTTTCTGAATGTTGGCAAGCCTCAAGTTGGCTTCCTCCGCTTTGGCAAGACTCTCGTCAATATACTCCTTGCGCTCGTTCACCATCTTGATGATTGATGGGAAACCCCATTTCCACAAGACGAAGAAGACCACTAAGAATACGAGGGTCATCCAAATGAGTAAGCCACTATCTGGCAATAATAATGACATAAGCTGCTAAATTACTTTCTTACCAATTATGTTTAATTTATTCTTCTGTGTTGTTTAGAATACACAGAGCAGTGCGATAATGGCAGCAAAGAAGGCTACACCCTCAACCAACGCAGCTGCGATAATCATTGCAGAACGAAGTTCACCAATCTTCTCTGGTTGGCGTGCCATAGCGTCCATAGCCTGACCACCGATACGACCAATACCAAGACCTGCGCCTACGGCTGCGATACCTGCACCGATAGCGGCGCCTAACTTTGCAGTTTCTGCTGCTAATAACAATGATGTCAACATAGTTTTTTGCTTTTAATTTATTAATTATTTTTATTTCTTATCTATTTATAGGGAGATGAGAAGTGTTTAATAGGGAAATGAGAAGCGTTTCTCTCCTTTACTCCTTCTTATCCTTCCGCCTCATGAACGCGTGCCAATGAGATAAACACAGCACTTAGCATAGTGAAGACGAGAGCCTGGATGAAGCTAACCAAAAGTTCCAAGAGCATCATAAAGATACTCATCGCCACGCTCACAACTGTCATGGACGAGCTTAACACAATGCCCATCGTAGCCATGATGAAGATGATACAGGTCAGTGCCAACGCAATAGCATGTCCAGCCATCATATTGGCAAAGAGACGAACCATCAAGGCGAAGGGTTTTGTGAAGATACCAAAGATCTCAATCACTGGCATCAATGGCACTGGCACCTTCAACCATGCTGGCACATCTGGCCAGAAGATATCCTTCCAATAATGCTTCGTTCCAGAGAAGTTGGTTACTAAGAACGTGCAAACAGCCAAGAAGAATGTGATGGTTATGTTACCCGTCAGGTTACCACCGCCCGGTGGGAAAGGAACGATACCCATGATATTTGCCACAAAGATGAAGAAGAAACACGTCAGAAGATAAGGCGCATACTTCTCAGAGTCCTTACCCAATGTCGGTCTTATCACCTCATCGTAGACATACATCACGAACATGTGCATCAAGCCTGTAAAACCTTTCGGAGCCTTATCAGTCACCTTATGGCGGCGACACCAGCGCGCTGGAATCAAGATACACAACAAAAGGATGATAGCATCAATGAAGAGCACACACACCGACTTCGTTATAGAGATGTCGAAGGGGCGCACTTCCGTACCATCCTTCTGCAACTCTACGATACGACGTTCGTAGTTACCCTTCGTCGCGATGAACAAATCAGGATTGTTCTTGCAAGGACGATAACCAGCGTGTGGACCTTCCTCTAACGGCTCTTCCGCAAAGTCTTCAGTCCAACCTGTATACCAACCCTTTGACGTCTTCACAATGACGGGTAGGTTGATGATGATAGGCTTGTCCCCGATATTAGTGACGTGCCACTCGTAAGAGTCCTTAATGTGTCCCCACAATATCTCCTGCAGGTTTACACCCCCCTCCTTATGCTCAGATGCGGCAACGCCAGGCACGAGCAGGAAGAGCATCACAACCACACAGAAGAGATGTTTGAGATATTTCATTCGTCAATTATTAATTTTATTATTCTTTTCCACTTTGTAAAAATAGACGGTATCGAATGCTAACAGCACAAGATAGAAAATCATAAAGATAACTGCGAAGTCGATGACCATCACACGCTCCTTCACGACGAACGCATAAATCAATACGGTCAGGAACGCCAACAGCATACGAAGAACTGAGCCAACGAGATAGAAGTTACGCAGCACTGCGGGCGACTTACTGGCGATTGTCTTCCATGCTCCTCCATATATAGAAGAGGTGATAAGCGAATAAACAGCACAGATGGTCAGCGATTGTATGCAAGCCGTCTGCTGCGTCAGCTGCACCACGAGTAAACCCATAAGATAGAGTCCTGCGATAATCCACAAGTTGTTCTTATAGTACTTCTTATACACGCTACTCGCATTCATCATTCTTATTCAGCTATCTGTCAGTTTTATCTTTTAGATTTCTACGCAAAGGCTGACCAAGTTCTTCTTCACCTCAACAAATCCGCCAACGATATGAAGTTCCTTTGTATCACCTTTTACGCTGTAAGCTACCTTGCCTTCAACGAGTGTAGAGATGATAGGCGCGTGATTATTGAGAATCTCAAATGGTCCCACTGTACCAGGAACCAGCACACTATCCACCTCACCTGTAAAGACAATCCTTTCCGGAGAAACTATTTTAAGTGTCAACATAGACAATTCAATTATTATTAAGTTTGTGCACGGAGCCGATTACTTTGTAGCCTCCAAGAGCTGCTTAGCTTTCTCCTTCACGTCTTCAATCGTACCCACGTTCAAGAAGGCCTGTTCTGGCAGATCGTCAACCTCACCATTCAAGATGGCGTTGAAACCCTTGATAGTTTCCTCGATTGGCACCATAACGCCCTTAACACCTGTGAACTGCTCAGCAACAGTAAATGGCTGAGAGAGGAAACGCTGTACACGACGAGCGCGGTTCACAACCAACTTATCCTCGTCTGACAACTCGTCCATACCCAAGATGGCAATGATATCCTGCAATTCATTATAGTGCTGAAGCAACTGCTTTACTCTTTGCGCACACTCATAATGCTCCTTACCAACAATCAGTGGGTCAAGAATACGTGAGGTACTACCCAATGGGTCTACCGCAGGATAGATACCAAGCTCGGTAATCTTACGGCTCAACTCTGTTGTTGCATCCAAGTGGGTAAAGGTAGTAGCTGGAGCAGGGTCGGTCAAGTCGTCAGCAGGCACGTAAACCGCCTGTACTGAAGTAATTGAACCATGCTTTGTAGAAGTAATACGCTCCTGCATCGCACCCATCTCACTTGCCAAAGTAGGCTGATAACCTACGGCTGATGGCATACGTCCCAACAACGCTGACACCTCAGAACCGGCCTGTGTGAAACGGAAGATGTTATCGATGAAGAACATGATATCTGATGCCTCACCATTCTTACCTCCGTGATCGCGGAACTCCTCAGCAACGGTCAGACCAGAGAGTGCCACTGATGCACGTGCCCCTGGTGGCTCATTCATCTGTCCATAGACAAGTGTTGCCTGTGACTTCTGCAACTCCTCCTGATCAACAAGTGAAAGGTCCCACTTGCCTTCATCCATTGCCTTGCGGAACTTCTCACCATAACGGATAACACCTGACTCCAACATATCGCGAATCAAGTCGTTACCCTCACGTGTACGTTCACCTACACCGGCAAATACAGAGTAACCATTGTGACCCTTAGCGATGTTGTTAATCAGCTCCATGATAAGCACCGTCTTACCTACACCGGCACCACCAAAGAGACCAATCTTACCACCCTTCATATAAGGCTCAAGCAAGTCGATGACCTTAATACCAGTCTGAAGCATCTCCTTATGCGTAGAGAGGTCTTCAAACTTTGGTGCCTCGCGGTGGATAGGATAAGCACCTTCCATACTCAGTGCCTCCATACCGTCGATAGGCTGACCGATAACGTTCATCATACGACCCTTAATCTGGTCACCAGCTGGCATAACGATAGGACTGCCTGTTGGCACAACCTCAAGGTTACGCTGCAGACCATCCGTATTATCCATAGCCACACAGCGCACGGTGTCTTCACCAATATGCTGCTGTACCTCGATAATCAAATCCTGCCCATTCGCACGTTTTACGCGTAGGGCATCATGAATCTTTGGCAGAACCTTCTCAGGATTCTCTCCCTTGGTATCAAAGTAGACATCGATAACTGGACCGATAATCTGGGAGATGCGCCCATTAATCTGTGACATAAATATCTTTGTTGTTTTTTATTATTATTTCCTCTATATATAAATAAGGTGGAAAGACCCCTCCTAGATGCTCAACTCGTCGAGAACCTTAATAAGTTTCTTGTCGAAAGGCTTATCTGAACGGATTGCCTCTGACAATGGGACATAGACTACCTCATTGTTTCTTACACCTACCATAATATTACGTTGTCCCTGCATAATGGCCTCAATAGCACCAACACCCGTACTACTTGCAAGGATACGGTCGCGTGCTGAAGGACGACCACCACGCTGCAAGTGACCAAGAATTGACACACGTACATCATAGTCAGGGAACTCCTTGCGTACACGGTCTGCATAATACATAGCTCCACACTTAGGGCTCTCAGAGACAATGACGATACAACTTCTCTTAGACTTACGAATACCACGTTCCATGAAGCGTGCCAACTGGTCAACATTAGTAGAGTCTTCTGGAATAATAGCTGCCTCTGCACCGCTGGCAATAGCCGAGTTCTGTGCAAGGAAACCAGCATCACGTCCCATCACCTCTACAAAGAAGATGCGTTCATGGCTCTGAGCGGTATCACGAATACGGTCGACACACTCCATAATTGTGTTCATCGTCGTGTCATAACCGATGGTGCTGTCCGTACCATAGAGGTCATTATCTATCGTACCTGGCAGACCGATGCAACAGAAATCAAACTCCTGTGCAAACATCATCGCACCCGTCAATGAGCCATTACCACCAATGACAACCAGCGCATCAATACTCTCCTTGACAAGGTTATCGTATGCCTGCTGACGTCCTTCCATCGTTTTAAAACCTTTTGAGCGTGCCGTCTTGAGGATTGTACCGCCCTGACCGATTATACCACTAACATTCTCAGTGGTAAAAGGCTTAATGTCATCCGTAATCAATCCCTCATAACCACGATAGACACCTTTGATTTCAAAACCATTATAGATGCCGGCTCTGGTCACAGCACGTATTGCTGCATTCATTCCAGGGGCGTCACCGCCAGAGGTCAGAATACCTATTGTCTTTATTTTGCCCATATATAGTCTTAGAACTCTTTTTAAATTAAATCCAAGCGCAAAGATAACAAATAAAAAGTACAAAAGCAAAGTTGATAAGGAAAAAGTTGGAATTAAATCAGAAAAAGGGGAAGAAGGAATATCTCCCCCCCTAACAACCACACAAAGAACCACCAGCAACCACCAAGCGGTCCCTTCCCTTGAGGGTATATCAAAAATGCTACACCCTCAAGGGAAGGGACAACTACTCCTTCTGTGGATTCGATATGTACACAAACTACCTCAACTCATGCACTGCATATGGTGCACCAGAGGTTTTTACCTTGAGGATCTCGTAGGTGGCAGTGGCTGGATGATAGACAGAATAGCCCATGCCTTGATCGGTGGACATACCAAAGATGATGTCATTACCCGACTTACAGAGGGTTGCAGCCCACCCAGCTGTGGGTGAGAGGTCCAACTTCTTGCAGGTCATATTGTAGAGATTAATCTCGAAAGGTTGGAAGCATTTATCGTGGACATAGTCTGGTGGATTGCTTGCAGCACCTGGGATGTTCAGGTAAGCATACACCTTTCCGTTGCCGCCATATACCTTCACGTACGCATACGACGTCTTATTACCTTTGACACCCACTAAGTTAACATCCGCAAGGGTGAAGCAGTAGGATTTATCAAAGTCTGTTTCTCCTTTCTTAATACGCAGGAATCCCTCCTTGACACCCGGTTGATAGCCGAACATCGCTACACAGTAAAAGTAGATATCGCCCTTCTCATCGATGAAGGGGTCGCCAGCTGGCGACTCACCAGAAGCCATTGAGGCACGAGGATCACTAACGACTTTGATTGGCTTATCGGTCTTTGTGTCAATCAAAGCCACGTAAGCACCCGCCTCACAGGTGTAGGTAGACTTCATCTGACTAAGTGCCACGTAGAGTATTCCGTCTCTTATGACAGATGCGGCAGGCTCAGGATTATTGTCACCAGCGGCTTTCCCCAAGGAATACTCCGCCAAGTCAATCTCTCCAACCTTCTCCATTGCGGTAGGGTCGATGATGATCACCTTTCCTAACCCATGACAAGAGACGTAGGCCTTATGGTCAGAAGCGAAGGTGATGTACATTGCTACCGCTCCACTGGGTAGTAGGATGGTATTCCCTTCCTGCACGAGTTTACCCTCTTTCGGTGCATATTTATAGAGGTGTTCGGTGTCGGTAATATACACTTTCCCCTTATATACGAAGGAAAAAGCACCCTTCGGCATCACCAGCGTATTATCGGTATTGAGCGAGCCAACGTTCATGTCTTTGAAAACACTTACGTATGTATTGTCTCCGATGTTAACACTATGGACGAAGCCCATCTCCGTCTTGGCCGGTGCAGGCGGTGTGTCAGGTGAGTCTTTGTCGCAAGATAGTAGTCCGACGGTCGTTAGCAGCATGATAGCTGCGGCTAAGAAATAATGTTTCATTGTGTTTTGATTAAAGAAGTTAATAATTATAAGCTCATTGCCCCACCTGCCAGTTTGTCTCTGAACAGGTTGAAGCGTAGTTTTGCCTTTAATGTTCTTCCGGGCAGAGGCATCTTAAATTCCATGTAGTTCTCCTTGTTGAAGACGTTTTCTAACTCAAGGCTCAGTGACATATTATTATGCCATAAAGACTGTTGGAGGCCTATCGTGAAGACATCATTGGATGGGATACGCCATTTCCTACGCTCCTCTGTGAGTGTACTCATCTGCCATCCCCAGTCAAACTCACCCACATGCGACACGTCAATATATACTCTCGACAGCTCTCGGCGCCCTATCAAGCCCTCTGCATGGTACTCCATGCCATAGTTATAGTAAAAGGCAGGGATGTTAGGGACGTGCTTATTATAGGTAGGGTTGCTCGTTCCTTGTTCGTCATTAAACCATCTTTGCCTGTCTCGGATATCCTGTAAAGTCAGATTAAAGTAGAGATAGACATTGCGTGTGACATCCACTTTCACGTCAGTGTCCATTCCGATGGTCCTTGTCTTCCCTAAGTTCGTATAGATAGAACGTGTGTCAGCAGGAAAGAGTCTTATCATGTTCTTCATCATCATATAGTAGAAATTCGTCTCCCACTGCACCCTCATGAGTCCACATAGTCCTCTTCTATCGACGATGAAGCCAAGGTTCAGATTATTCCCCACCTCTGGCTGCAGGTTGACCGACGGTTTGATGCTTACCCCATTACCAAAGAGTTCGCCCGTATCGGGTATCCTCACGTTATGCGAAAATGACAGCTTTGCCCGCACATCCTTCCACAGTTCATAGCTGAAGCCCTCACTAAATCCATAATACGCCCGTTCCACACGGGTCTGCTTCGGTGCTAACTCGTCTGTTGCCTGCCCTTTCGCTAGCGCGTCACTGGTTCTGTAAATCCTCGAGTTAAGGTAGTAGATGCTGAGTGTCAATGCGTTTTGAAACCGATGATTAGCCGAGACAAACAGATGACTGAGGCCGATGTTGTTAGCAGTCATCCTACTTGGATAGGCACTGGGGTCAAAGCCAAGATAGTCTTTCATGCCTTCGTCCTTAGGAGTATAAGCCGAGTAGGCGTATTGGTCATTGAGATTAAGAGTGTGCCGACCCCATGTATATTTCAAGTTAAACTTACTCCTCACCTCAAACTGCCGATCATGCGACTCGTTAAAAAGATTGTCGTCCGTCTCTCCTACGGCTTGCGTGACTGTTCCGTCCCACTGTCTCCTCGTAGTGGCGGTGTCTGTCATATTCGAGCGGATGATAGGTGTGACGATAGTGTACTTCATATCCAGTCCTTTAACGAGAAAGTCTTGTTTCTCCAGCACGAGGTTTGGCATGATATTTATCCCTTTTGTATAGGCATGACGAGTGTCGAAATTAAGCGACTGTATCCCCTTCTTGTTCTGATAAAAGGCACATTCTAAGTCGAACTTATCAAAGTAAAGTTTCCTAAACCCTAACCCAACATGATAAAAATTGGCTTCGTAATAGTCGTTCCTACGTCTCACCTTTCTATATGCCGACGCAGGCAGATTGGTCTCGAACACTGGCCACGACATCATATAGTCGTTTTTCGACTTATTCTTAAAGAATGCCACGTTAAATAATATCCCCGGTCGGCTAAAGAGCTTTTGTCCACTTACGAGTGTCTTCACCGTCCCAAAGGATGCCAGTTCTTGTGTGAAGCCCACCAAGTCGCACTCGTCTTCTCGCGTGACGATATTGATAGCGCCTCCTAAGCCATCTCCGCCATACTCCGCAGGAACAATTCCTTTATACACCTCGATATACTTGATGACGTCTATCGGGATGTCGTTAATATCGAACGAACCGTCGGGACTGTTCAGTGGGAACCCATCGATATATACCGCCACACGCTTCCCTTCTAAGCCATGAACCGAGATGCGCGATGCACTACCCAGTCCACCTGCCTTCCGAACCTTAATTCCTGATGTCCTCGTCAGTATCTCCTCAATGCTACTCGACCGTCCTCTCAGTTTCGCACCATCCACAACTGTCACGGCCATAGGGCTTTGTCGTATCTGGTTTATCTCTGCACTCTGCACTGAACTCCGCACGACAACCTCACGAAGCGAAGTCGATGAGGGTTCGAGGTAGTAGTCTCTTGTCGCATCACCACCCACCGTAACGACCTCTCTAAGCCGTTTGTAGCCTACAGCCGACACCTCTATCGTATAGGCACCCGCTGCGGTAATCGTCAGCTCATAACCGCCTGTCCTGTCAGAGAGCACCTTCTGCTTCGTTCCTTTAACTGCTATGCACGCTCCACAGATAGGAGTCGACGTCTCTTTCTCCACTATCTTACCCCTTAACAGCCGTTGAGCCGCCACGAGCAGAGGGCACAGACATAACATTGTAATAAGAATTAATCTCTTCATACTTAACTTATTGTTTTATGAGTTCTTGCCACCCTGCCGTATTATAGCATATATATTCGGCCAAAGCCTGCCTCACTTCCTCCTTCCGAAGGTCGGGGTTCATCACAATCTCACCGATGATGGTCACCCATGTAGAGGCGCTGATACGAAAGAAGAGGGGCGACACACTCGTCTCCACCTGCTCCATGTAAGTTTTACTTATCGCCACTTGTTCGTCGATAAAGTTCTCACGGAAATTCTCCAAGGAGGTACCCTGCGACTCAAAGAGCAGTAGTCTCAGTTCTTCCTTATATAAGAAAATGAAACGAAGCATTTCCTTTAGAAAATCCTTCTGCCGTTGTGGGGAGAAATCAAGGTGCTTTTCTTCGTGTTCACCCTTGCTATGCGACGCCATTCGTTCGCCTATCGCAGAGAGTAGCGGATGCAGGACAGCACATAAGATATCGTCCTTTGTCTTAAAATAATTATATATATTCCCCAGCACAACACCGGACTTTGCCGAGATTGTTCGCATCGATGTCTTTCTATATCCACACTTAATAAATTCACTGCGGGCAGCCATAACAATCCTACTCCGCACATCTTCTTTTAATGTTTTCATTATTATCTTATTAACGGACAATGTTTTATTTTGTTCATAAAAAAAAGCGTATTGCATTCATTCTGCAGTACGCTTTCAATTGCTTGGTGCTCTATGGCATTTTAATATCTTCTCCATTTTGTCTACTTTTGCTGCAAAGATAGCCGAAGATTTCCGTCTTGTCAATACTTACTAATAGGTATTTTAACCCAAATCGATTATTAGAGCCTGAACATATTTTGTTTTATCATCGAGCAGCTTGTTTGTCTTTTAGGCGCAGGCGTAGCAGGCTACGTCAAGTTACAAAGACAGACAAGATGCCGATAAGAAAATAAAAGTTGTTAGGAAACAATATCATATCACCGTAAATCTATGCCCTCTATGAGAAAATTCATTCGCCCTATGTTGTAAAATATTGTTACAAATTAGCAAGAAAAAAGATGGAGTAAAAGACTAAAAACGAGCATTTTAAACATCGTTATAACACTCTTGTGTTCAAGTAGTTGCAAGGATGGTTTTCAAAAGGGCGTTAATAAAGGTTCAAAAGGGCGTTAGTAAGGGGCTTAAAGGGCATCTATTGCAAGCCAATTGGGCGTCTTTAAGAAGTCAAATGAGCATCTTTAGATTTTTAAGGTCTGAATTTTCTTTACAAAGCAGAATAGTAAATGAAAATGGAAAGGAGAGAAAGAAAGGTGAAAAGGTAAAATGGTAAAAAAGATAATGCTCAAAGGGTAAACCATTATCTCACTAAACGCACAGATGGACAGAAGAAAAAATCTTCTCATCCTATGGTATTATTTATGGCATCAAACATTTTTAACAAAAATTTATTCTTATGCGAGGCAAGATATTTAGAATATTGCTTTTAAGTAAGCGAAATCAATTCGATAAAAAGAATATTTTCAACTTAATATAAAACTAAAACAATGGAAATGAAAAGTATTTTCAAAACAATGGTAATGGCAGCTCTCTGCCTTGGTACAGTAACTCTCGCATCTTGCAAAGATGACAATGAAGACAAAAACACTGGTCTGAAATTTAGTACTACTAAAGTGAATGTAGCACCCAGTGCCTCTGCAAACGTAACTATTGGTAATGGAACACAACCTTTCACTGTTAAGTCTACTGACGAAAAGGTTGCCACCGCAAAGGTTGACAAGAATATCCTGACCGTTACAGGAGTTAAAGAGGGCAAGGCATCCATTACTGTTACCGATAAGAACAAGCGCTTCGGTACCATCTCTGTCAATGTAGTTACACCACTTGCCTTTGACAAGACAAGCGTAAATATTGCCGTTGGTAAGATGGAAGATGTTAACATCAAAACAGGTAAGGCTCCATATATGGTTACCTCGAAAGATCCCAAGATTGCAACTGCTACTGTTAAGGATGCTAAGATTTCCATCAAGGGCGTGAAGGCAGGGACAACAACTGTTAACGTACTTGACAAGAACAAGTTGGCTGGTACAATAACCGTAACTGTAAAATAAAAAAGCACTACACAGGATTAGAGTGTAGCAAAATGCAAAAAATAAACTGACACCTTTCTATTTGTAAGTATATTTAAAGTCTCTTAACAAGTAAAAGACCATTTCTTTACTCGATAACGGGTTTTGAAATGGTCTTTTTCCATTAAGGTGGGTTCTATTAATTTGCATTGTCATATTTCAAGACTATCTTCGAGGGCAAATTGATAAGTTATGCGAGCATAACGACTGAGCGAGAAACCCATGATTTAATAATTTTATTTCGGTGGTAATTAATAGAACCCACCTAAAGCATAATGTTGTAAGAGTGACTTCCCACCATCTTCATTTTTCCTTTTAATCAATGACTATTGGTTAGGGAAGAGACTGGAGTGAGGTTATTTATTTCTACCTACAATCCCCCTCAACCAAAAGTACACTTCCTCTTGCAAACAGAAGATGCTCCACGAAAATCGGAGGGGTATATAACCGAATTTTCTTTTGATAGAAGGGCTTACCTGTTTTAAATTGATAGTTTGCCAAACATGATGCATGACGGATAAACCATGCTGGCGGTCGGCTGGGGAGAGTTCATGGCGATGAAGGAAATAGAACATATAAAGACCCACTAAGTTGAGCCATCTCACCGTCTCGAAACAACGGAGGGTCTCCTCTGATGCACCCAAAGAAAGAAGCTGACGACGCATACTCTCATTCGCTACAAGGTAATCAAAACGGCGAACGGTGACACTACGCGTAACGGAAACTGGTTGCTGGCGATAATAATAAACTCCCTCACAGAAAGCAACCTTACGTGAATAATAATAATGAATACGTGTGGTATTATCATCGCTGTATGCTCGTTGCGACTCATCGTAAGGGTGCGCCTTATGAATGGCATTGCGCACAACATAACAGCCATGAATCTGCCAAGTAAGACTCGCCCGAAAAGCCTCATCACCTGTCATCGTAGTAAAAGGTGACATCTGATAATCCTTCATACTTCCGTCTGTATAAGCATAAAGCAGACGAAACAAGACACTATCAACATCATCTCGGAACGATTCACATACCTTCTCCAAAGCATCTTGACTGAGCCAGTCATCACTATCCACAAAGCCGATATAATCGCCTGTGGCATGAGACAATCCCACATTCCGAGCATGTGCTTGTCCACAATTCTCCTTTAGGGCAAAGACTTTGACACGATTGTCCTTTTCAGCATACTGATGCAGAAGAGCCAAAGAGTTATCCGTAGATGCATCATCGACACAGATAACCTCAATATCTTTCAAGGTCTGCGACAACAGCGAGTCAAGGCATTGCGGCAGATAAGCTGCTGTGTTATAAATGGCTACAAGTAGGCTAATCTTTGGCATGGCGGACAAACTTATTCTTCACTTTATTTATTAGGGCATTCCATAGTCCCGACTTCGATTTCATTACACGGAGAGAAATCATCATACTGACAACGCATAACAGACTGGCTACACCCCATCGCATCCATTCAATCTCGGAGCGTACACAAAGAAACACAAAGAATCCGATTGACAAATGAAGGATGGCATAGCGCATCACAGATGAGGATAGCCGATAACCATAACGGCTGTAGGCATAGATATAAACACAAACGAAGTTGAGAAATCCTGCCACTGCCATACCAATACCTGCACCAAGGAGCTCCCATTTCCAAAAGCCAAGAATTACCAGTGCGACAAGGAAAACGTCATACAAAGACTCTAACAACAGATAGGATTTTGAATCGCCCTTTGCCAAAGGGATATACTCTATTGGCAAACGGATAGCACGTATATACATCGCCAATACCAACACTTGCGCCATACTAAGAGCTGGAAGAAACTTATCGGAATAAAGGAAAAGTATCAGTTGGGGCAGGAACAAGAGGAAGAAAGTCAGCAAAGGGGAGATGAGCAGGAGTGTCACTTCTATCTGTCGGTTGACTA
>ERZ772926.672-NODE-672-length-18164-cov-14.805566_pt1 | contig 18164 bp, 14 predicted proteins | sample MGYA00511136_ERZ772926 | MGnify/ENA primary metagenome ERZ772926 (study PRJEB29015, sample SAMEA2737917) | human oral metagenome | biome: human oral; feature: human-associated habitat; material: dental | place: China | collected 2153 ... | reverse complement strand
TGTCGTCGCCGACGGTCTCGACCTTGTAGCCGGGGATCGTGGGCTGGAGCATGGCCAGGTTGGTCTTGCCGCAGGCGCTGGGGAACGCGGCGGTGACGTGGAACTGCTGGCCGGTGGACTCGCGGGTCAGGCGCAGGATCAGCATGTGCTCGGCCATCCAGCCGTCACGGCGGGCCATGGTCGAGGCGATGCGCAGCGCGAAGCACTTCTTACCCAGGAGGGCGTTGCCGCCGTAACCGGAGCCGAAGGACCAGATCTCATTGGTTTCGGGGAAGTGGGTGATGTACTTCTCGTCGTTGCAGGGCCAGTTGTCGTCGACGGCGCCCTCAGCGAGCGGAACGCCGACGGAGTGGACGGCGGGGACCCACGGCTTGCCCTCGGCGATGAGGTCCATGGCAGCAGTACCCATGCGGGTCATGATGCGCATGTTGCACACGACGTAGGGGGAGTCGGTGATCTCAACGCCGAGCTGGGAGATCGGGCCGCCGAGCGGGCCCATGGAGAAGGGGATCACGTAGAGGGTGCGACCAACCATGGAGCCGGCGAACTTCTCCTTGAGGATCGCCTTCATCTCCTTCGGATCGGCCCAGTGGTTCGTCGGGCCTGCATCTTCTTCCTTCTCGGAGCAGATGAAGGTGCGGGACTCAACGCGCGCGACATCGGAGGGCTTGGAGCGGGCGAGGAAGGAGTTCGGGCGCTTCTCCTCGTTGAGCTTGGTGAACATGCCGTTCTCAACCATGAGAGCGGTGAGACGATCCCACTCTTCCTGCGAGCCATCGCAGAACTCGATGGCGTCAGGCGTCGTCAGCGCTGCGATCTCAGCCACCCATGCGAGGACGTCTTCGGGAGCGTTGGCGGGCGCAGCTGCGCGCACATCCTGTTCAGTCACGGACATTTTGCCTCCTGAGGCACTCGGTATTCAGGAGCGCGGTCACGCTCCTTTAGTACGCGAACAATCATCCCTGATCGTGTGGCAGAGCGCACGGGCGAATGGTCCCGTGAACAAATGTGCAACAGTTCACACACTTGCAGTCCGTAGCAATTCGCATGAGCTACCGCACTCTCGCACTGCTTCGCGTGCCCTACTCTGAGCATGTGCCTCGTCCGCACACCCCATCCACAGGAGGACAATCGTGGGATTCCGTAAGGGCTCTGAAGGGCCGTCTTTCTTCGACCTCTTCTCGCAGCAGGCCGCGAACCTCGTTTCCGGCGCTGCTCTCCTCGCGTCGATCCTCGACGCCTCCGCTCAGGAACGCGTCGCCCTGCGCGACCACCTCCACGAGATCGAGCACCAAGGCGACGAGATCAACCACCGCATCGCCCAGCTCGTCAACCAGACCTTCGTCACGCCCTTCGATCGTGAGGACCTGGGCGCCGTCGCCTCTTGCCTCGACGATTGCATGGATTTCATTGACGAGGCCGGCGACCTCATCGTCATGTACGGCATCGAAAACATTCCCGCATCCGTGCATTCGCTTGTCGCCGAGCAGATCGACATCATCGCCCGCTGCGCCGATCAGACCGCGCACAACATTCCCGCATTGAAGTCCCCCCTCGATCTGCGCGACTTCTGGGTTGAGCTCAATCGTTTGGAGAACGAGGGCGACCTGACCTACCGTCGCGCCTTGACCGCAACCTTCGACTCTGGAGCCGATCCGATCACGATCATCAAGCTCAAGGATCTCGTCGAGGTCCTTGAGGAGGCGACCGACGCCTTCGAGAACCTGGCGAGCAGGATCGAGACGATCGCGGTGAAGGAGTCTTGAGACCGTGGATCTCAACCTGATCCTCGTTTCGCTCGTCATCATCATCGCTCTTGGTTTCGACTACACGAACGGTTTTCACGACGCCGCGAATGCGATTGCCACATCGGTCTCAACGCGAGCCCTGACTCCGCGAGCCGCTCTGCTCATGGCAGCGATCATGAATGTCATTGGCGCCCTCATGGGCACCGAAGTCGCGAAGACGATCGGCAAGGGCATCATCGACATTTCTCACTACACCTCTTCCACCGACCTCATGATGCAGCGCGAAGGCCTCGTCATTGTCTTGTCCGCACTCGTCGGAGCGGTCGTCTGGAATCTCATCACCTGGTGGTTCGGTCTGCCCTCTTCATCCTCGCACGCCCTCATCGGCGGCCTCGTCGGAGCGGGCCTCGCCTCCGCAACAGAAGTGCACTGGTCGGGGATCGTCGAGCACGTCATCATCCCGATGTTCGCTTCGCCTTTCATCGGTTTCTTCTTCGGCTACATCCTCATGTGGATCATGATGCGCCTCCTCACGCGCCTGCCCTACCACCGGACGATGCGCCGATTCCGCGTGCTGCAAACGCTCTCGGCTGCGGCCATGGCTTTGGGCCACGGCCTGCAGGATGCACAAAAAACGATGGGCGTCATTGTGATGGCCCTCGTCGCAGGTGGCTACGGACATACCCACAATGTCTTCGACCCTGTCACTGGGGACATGACGATCCCCCTATGGGTGAAGCTGGCAGCAGCCGGTGCTATCTCCTTGGGAACCTACTCGGGCGGCTGGCGCATTATGCGCACCCTCGGCAGGAAGATCATCGACTTGGATCCGGCCCGCGGTTTCGTCGCCGAAGGCGTGTCCGCACTCGTCTTGTACTTGTCGGCCTTCGTGTTCCACGCACCAATCTCGACGACACACACGATCACCTCGGCGATCCTCGGTGTCGGAGCGACCAAACGCTTTTCCGCAGTCCGTTGGGGTGTTGCCGGCAATATCGTTGGAGGATGGTTCCTCACCCTTCCAGCGGCTGCCCTCGTCGCGGCCATCATGTTCTTCATCGTGAACTTCCTTGTGGCTCTTGCATGAGGGTGAGGAGTTCGCGTTTCACTCGGGTCGCCCGTCTTTTCGGGGCGGGCGGTTTCGTCTTGTGCGCAATCGGACTCAGCGCATGTCAAAGCTCATCCGTTCTGGACTTGAAAGTCGGGGACTGCGTCATGCTTCCCCATGGGGATGAGGCTGTCACCATTGAGCACACCTCCTGCTCTGAGTCTCACGAAGCTGAGGTTTCCACCCTCGTCGACACGGACCCGAAGGACGCCTCAGCGCCGTTCCCGGGCGAGGAGGCATTGGCTCTTCAGGCAGAAAGCGCGTGCGTGGAATCCTTCGAATCCTACGTGGGCACGCCCTACGTCCTCTCATCTTTGGACGTCACCTGGTTGCTGCCCACAAAGACTTCCTGGGGCGAGGGCGATCGTCAGATCGTCTGCCTCGTGAACGCGATGGACGCTCAGCCTCTGATGTCCTCCGTCAAGGATTCGAAACTCTGAGCCTGAGACAAGCACCTTTGCTGTGAAGCACAGGAAGCTTTTCAGCCACGACTTTACCTTCAGGAGGAGTGCACCCACAATGCGCTCGCCCCGAAGCGGAATCCGCCCCGGGAGTGGGGTACGAGGAGCAGTGTCCCCCGAAAGAACCCGAAGAAACAGGGCCTCAAACCATGAAAACGGAGCTTCACACTCCGAAAAGAAGTTTCGTTCGCGTCGCGTGGCGCTCGAGCGAGAGCAGGTGGGGCTCGGTGTCAGCGCGAGAGATGTGCGCGACGAGGATCTCTGCAGTCGCAAGCCAGGGGCTGTGATTCGGGAAGGAGCGCGCCAGAGACGAAGGGGCGATGGCCTTCAGGGGCTTGAGGAGGACCGGGATCGTTGGGCGGTGCACGCATAGCGCCGTGGGCACCTCGATCTTTCTTAGGAGCGCTGCAGTCATATCCACTGCCGCACTCGGGTCCCCTTCAACCGCCGTCTCGGTCAGCTCCCCTCGGACACTGAGTTCCCCTCCACTGAGCCCCGCCCAGGGGGAAAGGGTCTGCATGCAGCGGGTCCAGGGTGAACTCACGCACTCTTCGATACCGAAGGCCGAGAGAAGATCAACGAGGTCGATTGCCTGACGCGCGCCAACGCGCGTCAGGGGGCGAGTCGTTTCACTCTCGTGCCAGGAGTGGCGCGAGATCGCTTTCGCATGACGCGCCATCACCATAGTCGTCGTGACGAGGCGCCCGTCCTGGGCGCGGGCGACAAGCTCGGAGAGGAGACGTCGATCGCCGCGTCGGGTGAGAAGCTGATCAGCCTTGGCGGGACTGGCCCAGCGGGTCTGGTCGATTTCGGAGCTTGGAGCGGGGCGAACCGGAGTTCTCGACCGAGCCACTGGGGAGACTGCTTCTCCGGGAGCGACAGTACCCACCCAATAGTGAACTTCCTTCGTCTGCCCGGATCCGAGGCGGTACCGCTGAGTCGTCAATGGGGCATGGAGGACTGCGACAACACCTGTTTCTTCTTCAACCTCGCGAACCGCAGCGGCGACGATCGGCTCATTCGCCTCGGCTTTGCCTTTCGGCCACGACCAATCTCGGTAACGCGGACGATGAACTATGAGCACTTGAATCTCGGAGGCTTTCAGGCTTTCACCGGGAATGGCGGTCCTCTCCGGGTCGGTGAATCGCCACACCAAGGATCCTGCGGCTCGCACGAGGCGCGAGGGGACAGGGGCGGGGCGAGACATTCGGGGCACGCTTCAAGGGTAGCGGGGATCTGCTGAACGCGGGTCCGGGAGCATTCGGGGTCCTCCCCCATCGCCCCTCCTCCCGGGGCCTTCTAGGCTTGACTACACGCTTTCGATCTTTAGGGGAGGAACCCATAAGTGAACGCATCCAATTCCACGAACGAGAAGATCCAGGTCTTCGCCAACGAGCTTCTCACCACCGTGAAGAAGCTCGTGAAAGACGGCTCTGTTCGCAAGATCGTGATTCGTGATGAGACCGGTAAGGAGAGAGTGTCGATCCCCATGAACCTTGGTGCGGGTGTCGGCATTCTCGCCCTCGTGACGAATCCAGTGCTGACTCTCCTTGCCGGGGCGACGGCGACCGTGGGCGCGAAGATGACGAGGTACACCGTCGAGGTTGAGCGGACCGACATCGTCACGAGTGATCCGATTGACACCGAGGCCGGGGCGCCGCTTTCTGACCCGGACTCTTCCGAGAAGAACTAGGCCCAACTCTCAAGAAGCGCAGCCTCCCGCAGGACGAGGAACGAAGTTGAGCGGCCTTGGCTGTCACAGTACGCACAGCCGAGGCCGCTGCTGAGCACGGAACACTCGAGCTATTCATGTCGTTCCTCACCCCATTTGTATACCCCCGGGGGTATTAGCTACCCTTTCGTGACCACACGTTTTCGAGAGGTTGGACCACATATGATCCCCCGCTTCAGCGAGAATTACCGCCCGCTGTACTTCCTGGCCGCACTCGGCATGGGCGGCCTGAGCATCTCCTTCTTCATGTACCTGATGTTCCTCGTCCCCCACCCCGATACCCCCATCCCCACATTCGATGCGCTTGCCACTCAGTTCGCCAAGGGGACCATGCTGAGCAACACCCTCATGGTTGTGGCCCTCCTCGCCATCGCCTACTTCGCAGTGCGCCACGTGCAACTGCTCATCGCGAACATCGGCGCCCACCGCCGATTCAGCCGTACACCCGAATACACGGCATTGATCTCCTCCAATGGGGAAGTCCAACTCATGGCGATCCCACTGACCCTGTCAATGACCGTCAGCGTCCTCTTCGTCCTCGGCGCACTCGCGATCCCCGGACTCTGGGACATCAAGGAATGGCTCTTCCCCTTCGCCCTCGCAGCGAATATCGCCATCGGCGCCTACGCCCTGCGACTCTTCGGCCGCTACATCACCCGGATCCTTTCCGACGGCTCCTTCAACGTCGATGACACGAACCACTTCAGCCAAGTGCTGCCCTCATTCGCCTTCGCAATGATCGGCGTCGGTTTCTCCTCCGCCGCCGCCATGAGCAACACCCTGGTGACCTCCCTCATCGGTGCCGCAGGAACCGCCCTCTTCCTCGCCGCAGCCGCCCTGTGGGGATTCGTGAAGATGCCCGTCAGCTTCGGCGCCATGCTGCGTCACGGAATGGCACGCGAGGCCGGCCCGACCCTGTGGCTCGCCATCCCGATCCTCACTCTCTTCGGCATCGCAGGCATCCGCGTCAGCAGCGGAATCGCCCACAATATCCTCCACGCCAACATTCCGAACATCGTGTGGCTCGTTGTATTCGGGGCTCTGATCGCCTTGCAGCTCATCGTCGGCCTCTTCGGTTGGGCGGTCATGCGCCGCCAGGGCTACTTCTCGCACTTCGTCTCCGGGCCGGGACGCTCCATCCCCGCATACGGCCTCATCTGCCCGGGAGTCGCTCTCGCAGTCCTCTCCCAGTTCTTCATCGGCCGCGGCCTCGTTGCCACCGGCATACTGGAGAAGTTCTCCATCCCCCACCTGGCCTTGCTCGCCCTCATCTTCGCGCTCCAGCTTCTGACGATCCGCACCGTGGCGCGCCTGAACGCCAAACTCCTAGGCGCACCCAAGGCGAGCGAAGAGGACAAGGCGGAGGCAAAGGCGGCCTGAGCCGCGCTGCCCGCACCAGAGCCGAGGACCAGGCTGAGGGACTGAGCGGGCTTGCGCTGAGCCTGGCCGACAGGGCTGCGCCGACCGCACAGTACCGCGGCACTCTCAACCCACAACGCAAGGTGGAGGAGGTCTACCTTCCGACAACTCGGGAGGAGGCCTCCTCCATCAGTTCTTCCTGCACATCACTGAGAAGAGAACCATCCTTCGCATACTGTTGGCGCTTCCACTCCCCACGCTTCTTCAAAGCCCAAGAGGAGGTCTTCGGCGAAACTCCGCGACGCACAAGCTCCGCAAGATAAGAAACCTGCCTCGGATCAGCGATCCTCACGAGAGCTTCAACACGACGGTCGAGATTGCGGTGCATAAGATCCGCTGAACCGATCCACACCTCTTCTTCGCCCTTCGGGCCAAAAGCGTAGATTCGCGAATGCTCAAGGTAGCGGCCAAGAATCGAACGGACCCGAATGTTCTCCGAAAGACCGGGAACGCCTGCACGGATCGCGCAGATCCCCCTCACTTGGACATCAACGGGGACTCCCGCCTGAGAAGCCCGATAGAGGGCATCGATCACGGCCTCGTCAACAACGGAGTTGACCTTAATGCCGATCCACGCCTCCTCACCTGCCTTCTTACGGGCGATCTGGCGCTGGATCCTCTCGATGAGTCCATCCCTGATCGACAGGGGCGCGACGAGGAGCCTGTGGAAGGTCGAGCGCGGCGCGTAGCCGGAAAGCTGGTTAAACAGGCGCGTCAAGTCCTGAGCGACCTCACGATCGCAGGTCAAGAGGCCCAAATCCTCGTATCCGCGCGCCGTCTTCGGATGGTAATTGCCGGTGCCGATGTGACAGTAGCGGCGCAGCCCCTCAGATTCTTGACGGACGACGAGGGAAAGCTTGCAGTGCGTCTTCAAGCCCACCATGCCGTAGACGACATGGACGCCGGCGCGTTCAAGCTTGCGCGCCCAGCCAATATTCGCCTCCTCGTCAAAACGAGCCTTGATCTCGACAATCGCAACAACCTGCTTACCCGACTGGGCGGCCTCGATCAGAGCGGAAACGATCGGCGAATCACCTGAAGTCCGATACAAGGTCTGCTTCATCGCCAAAACATTCGGGTCGCGCGCCGCCTGGGTGATGAACGCCTGAACTGAGGTCGCGAAAGAATCATAAGGATGATGCAAGAGCACATCATGGTCGCGGAGCCTCGCGAAGATATCCCCCGCCCTCGCCGATTCGAACTCCGCCAGCCCCGCCGCCGTGACGGGAACATACTTCGGGTACTTCAAGTCCGTCAGATCAAGCTCGTGCAGTTCATTGCACAAAGTCAAGTCGAGTGGCGCGGGCAGGGAAATGACATCCGTCATCTGGATCTCAAGCTTTTCGGCGAGGAAGTCGAGGACGAACTTCGAGATCGTCTCTTCGACCTCGAGGCGCACGACCGGGCCGAACTTACGGCGTAGAAGTTCCTCCTCCATCGCGGTCAAGAGGTTTTCAGCGTCATCCTCCTCGACCTCGAGATCCTCATTGCGCGTGACGCGGAAACCGTGGGCCTCCACGATCTCAACTCCGGGGAAGAGGTGCTCAAGATGCGCCCGGACCACGTCCTCGAGCGTCACAAAAGTCGCGCCGCCCTCACTTTCGACGAAGTCCTCTGCGACTCCATCCATCCCTGCGGTGTCCACATTGATGAGGCGGGGCAAAGACTGCGGGACCTTCACCCGCGCAAAATGCAGCTTGCCGGACAAAGGATTGCGGACCACGACCGCAAGATTCAAAGACAAACCCGAGATATAGGGGAAGGGATGCGAAGGGTCGACCGCGAGCGGGGTAAGGACCGGGAAGATCTGGCGACGGAAGTAGCGGGCGAGTTCATGATGCTGCTTTTCGCTCAGCTCCGCCCAGCGCCGCAGGTGGATGCCCACAGCATCCAAGGCCGGGCGGATTTGGGTTTGAAAGTCTTCGGCCTGGCGGGCACTGAGCTCGCGAGTACGAGCCTGAATCCCCTCAAGGACTTGGCGCGGTTCCAGACCCGAAGCCGTCTTCTTCGCGATTCCCGCAGCGATGCGACGCTTGAGGCCTGCGACGCGAACCATGTAGAACTCGTCAAGGTTCGAAGAGAAGATGGCCGAGAACCATGCGCGCTCAAGCAGGGGAAGCTCGAGGTCCTCCGATTGTTCGAGGACGCGCTGATTGAAGGCCATCCAGGAAATCTCACGATCGGCGAAACGCCCCTTGGGTAAGGGCTCGTCCTCACCGAGAGGAGCGGAGGTGTCGACCTCGCTCGTGAGGATCGGCTGAGCGGGACGAGCCTTTCCGTTTTCCCCTTCGAACTCCTCGTCCTCATACTCGACGCCGACCAGCCCAGTGTCGTCGGCGGGAACGAACATCTCCTCCGCTCGAGCGCCCTCGACGAGGGCCGTGGAGGAGGATACGGGGAGGGTGTCTGGGGCGAAGGCCTCCTCGGGGATTTCAGAGCCTGGGACCGGCCAAGAGGAGTCGGGGGCGGAGAAGACGGGACTATCCGCTCGAAGTTCCCGCTCTTTCTTTAATGGGGAAGTTGTCTTCGCTGACCGGTTCTCGTTTGAGCTCTTCTTCGATGTCTCCGGCATTGGCCGTCCTTCCTCGCTCGCAGTGACCCGGGAAGGGCCGCATTGCGCCCGCTCCCTCGGGAGCACACTCCCATGGTGTCATCTCACCTGCGACTTCGCAGCCCCCCCTGAGGTCCTCGTCTCGCCCTACAGCGATCCCTCTACCTCGGGAAGACAGATCTCACTGCCTCGGGAATGACTCACATTCGCCTCTGACATGAGGAGCATTCATCCTCAACAGGGGAACCACAGAGCGTTTCTCAGAGGTTTCCTTCCTCGAAGTCTCTTCTAAAGTCCTTTCAACATCTCCGGATGCCGAGGATTGCACCTCGCAGATTCCGCTTTTAGCATGTACTCAACGATTCACCCGGGAACTGAAAGGCCCCCATGGATGAGCTCCTTGTGATCCCACATGAGTTGACTTCGGTTTCTTCTACGGCCTGTGATGTCGCTGATTCGCTGTCTACCTCCCGCATTCTTGACGCTCTTTCGGAGGGGACTTCAGCGATGCCGGGAAGTACCTCGCGAGCCTCGATGGAGGATGCGGGCACTCAGGTTGACATCGAAAGCGCAGACTCGTGGAAGATTTGCGTACCTTCAGTGACGATGTACTCGCCGCGAGGAACGCCTTCATGGCGAACGAGGAGAATCTCAGCGGAGCATTTCAAAGAGCCGATGTCCCTCCTGCCATTCCCTCTTCCGCCGCCTCCTCGTCCATGTCATGGCTTGTCGAGAGGTTGGGCTAAGAGTGCTCTCGTGGGGTGATGTGAGCGCATGGAAACCAGGGCCGCTCAATGCAGCAACTGCCGATCTGAGCGAGTTGAGGCGAATTGCGGAAAGCAATGGAGATTCCTTGGAGCAGGCGCACAGTCTTTTCCTCTTTGGAGAGTCACGGGGTGAAACCCTTGAGGCAGCGCGTTCACAGCTCAGTGGAGCGAAGGGGGACCTTGATCGTCTCATCAATGACGTGTCGGAGTTATTGATGGCGACTGCCCAGGCCGCCGATGGCGTGTGGGAGGTGCAAAGAAGGGTTCTCGAGTGCGAGCAGTTCGCCGGGCTCAACAACATCAGCGTGGAAGCTTCCGGGAAAGTGTCATACTCACTTGAATCCGTCCCGCCTTCGGCCTCGCAGTACACCGTTGATCCTGCCCAGTCGCGCAATATCGCCAAGATTCAGGCCGGGCACGAGCTGCAAGAGATGGTGAACGACGCACTCGAGTACGCTGAGCAGGTCGACGCGGATTATCGGGCGCGCTTGAATGCTGTGGCCTCGGGGACGTATAGGTGCGAGGAGATGTCATCGAGTCATTCTCCAGGTCTGGCGGATCTACCCCAGGTCGGCTGGTCGGTCTTCGCGGTGTCCTCCTGGTGGAACGGTCTCAGTGACGAGGAGCGGGCCGAGATCATCATGAATCATCCAGAGCTGATCGGAAACCTTGACGGGATCGACGCTCGTTCGCGTGATCTGGCGAACCGTCGACGTTTGCTTCCTTTGAGGGATTCCTTAGCAGCCGATGTCGACAGGATTCGTGCCTTATACGCTGAGGCCGCCAAATCGCGCGGCTCGGCGGACGGCCCCAACCCCTACGCGGAGCAACTGCGCATTGCCTGGGCCAAGCTTGCTGACATTGATGAGACTATTCGGCAGGCGAATAAACACCCTAGTTACAAGCTGCTCACCCTGGATGCCTCGGGCTCGGACCATCTGCGCGTTGCGATGGCGATCGGCAATGTCGATACGGCGGATCATATCGCTACCTATGTTCCGGGAATGAGTACCAACCCGGCGGATAGTTTGGAGCTGTGTCTGAGGCAAGCCTCCAATATCGAAGAGGAGTCGGTTTCCCTCAATAAGGGGACGGTCGCGACCGTCGCCTGGCTGGGCTATGACGCGCCCGCGGCCTTAGGAGATCCAGGCTGGACCGAGGTGGCCTCCACCCGCAGGGCGGAAACCGGAGCTCGTCTTCTCTCTTCTTTCCAGGAAGGCTTACACGCCTCTCGCGCCATGCACGCCTCCTCTGTCCCCGGCTCTGCCTCTGATCCGCACACGACGATCCTGGGTCACTCCTATGGGTCCATGACCTCAGGGAAAGCCGTGTCTCACATCGCTCCCGGAGCGGTTGATGATCTGGTGATGTTCGGCTCTCCAGGTTCAGGCGTTCAAGACGTCCGCGAATACAATCTCGACTCGGGCAGGGCTTATGTGTCCGCCGTCGACTCTGAGGACTGGGTTCAGGGTGTCGGTCCCGACCGCACTTTCGGCACCAACCCCACGGAGCTCAAAGGGATCACCCATCTGTCCGGCGATGCCCCCGACACCCCGAATAAATGGTCGCCCGTCGGGCGCCACAGCTCCTATCTGGAAGAGGGTTCTGGGGCTCTCAAGGACTTCGCTCGCGTCGTGACAGGAGCATACGAATGAAACATCTGCGTCTATTGCTCGCCTCTGCCCTCACCCTGATTGTTGTGGTGGTTTCGGCGTGTTCTGTGGGAGGAGACACTGTGAACAAGAAACTGTGGTGGGACGGGTCGTTACCCTTCGAGCAGCGTCGGAGCATCGAAGAGTTCGAAAACCACATCGAAAACACCCTCGGCGAGTTCGCTTACACCTACTCCGCTAACACCGGACCCATCAGCGTCTACGTCCCATCCAGGCTCGAAGCCTGTGGCGAGGAAGGCTTCGAGCTCTTCACGGCGGCGATCGCTTTCGCCCCGCCCTTCGACCACGACGACATGATCAATGCCGTCGCCCACACCTTCACGCCCCTGGGCTATGAACTGCTCACCCAAGACGAACGAGACATCCTGTGGATGGACAAAGCCAACGGCGGATACGTCAACCTCCTATTCCTCGACGACGGTAACGCAGGCCTCCGTGTTGCTTCAGGGTGTCGGCCCACCGACGGCACCACCAAAGTCGGCCAAACCCGCAACATCCCCACCTGGGAACACGAGCTCACCCCCAACACCCCACAATCCTAAAAACACCACACCCCAAAACACGCGGACTGGGAGAATCAGACCTCAACTCCACAATCTCGATAGGAACAGAACCCACCCCACAATCACGAAAGGACAACAACCCAACCCCCACCCGAAAACACGAGGCCTGAAAACCCCCGCGTGATCCAACCAGCACCAGGCTTACAAGAACCCCTCTCGCACGCCCCCACGGTGAAGTGAATCAGGGGAAAGGACATGAATGAAACACCTGCGTTTACCACTCGTAGCCCTGACCACTCTCACCCTGGTTGCTGTAGTGGTGGTTTCGGCGTGTTCTATAGGAGGGAACACCGTGAACAAGAAACTCTGGTGGGACGGGTCCTTACCCTTCGAGCAGCGTCGGAGCATTGAAGAGTTCGAGGATCACATCGAACGCACCCTCGGCGAGTTCGCCTACACCTACTCCGCCAACACCGGACCCATCAGCGTCTACGTCCCATCCAGGCTCGAAGCCTGTGGCGAAGAAGGCTTCGAGCTCTTCACTGCGGCGATCGCTTTCGCCCCGCCCTTCGACCACAACGACATGATCAACGCCGTCGCCCACACCTTCACACCCTTGAGCTATGAACTCCTCACACAAGACGAACGAGACATCCTGTGGATGGACAAAGCCAACGGCGGATACGTCAACCTCCTATTCCTCGACGACGGTAACGCAGGCCTCCGTGTTGCTTCAGGGTGTCGGCCCACCGACGGCACCACCAAAGTCGGCCAAACCCGCAACATCCCCACCTGGGAACACGAGCTCACCCCCAACACCCCACAATCCTAAAAACACCACACCCCAAAACACGCGGACTGGGAGAATCAGACCTCAACTCCACAATCTCGATAGGAACAGAACCCACCCCACAATCACGAAAGGACAACAACCCAACCCCCACCCGAAAACACCAAGCCTGAAAACCCCCGCGTGATCCAACCAGCACCAGGCTTACAAGAACCTCTGCCACCACCCCACGACCCCTCGCAAGCAAGCGAAAGCCCCCACAGGCAGCTACTTAGAAGCTCCCACCTTCCCAGGCACTACTCCAAGTTCCCGAACGCCGCTTCGCGCGCCGCGAGATCCAACTCTTCAGCAGTCTTCAACAAAGCCCGAGCGCGGGTCGTCACCATGTGAGCCAAAGGATCACCCGGATCCGTGATCCATGAACCCTCACCGCCCTCACCCGCGGCGAGCACACGCATCGCGATCGCTGCTCGCACGACAACACGCTCAAGGTCGTCATCCGTCAGCTCCCCGCGCAGCAGAGCCTTCGCGTCCTCGATGACGGATTCAAGCAGAGGAACCTCACTCAGAATCTCCATTCCGGGGACGATCTCTGCCTGACGCCCGACCTCGTACCTGTCCTTGACGAGAGAGAGGTCTCTCTCGCACCATTCGATGAACAGATGGAGGCGCCACAAAACACCAGGCAGGGTGAACTCCGGGCTGCGCGACCACAGGTGCGCAACAATATCGGGCCCTTGAGCGCATACGAGAGAACGGAGGCGGGTGATCGCTTCCAAGTCGAAGTCCTCATCCGGGATCCCCAGGAGAGCCCAAGCCGTCGAATGCGCAATCCCCGAGGCGGCAGCGGGATCCTCATCGCCGATGATCGCCTCGGCTCTGGCGGGAGAGAGGATCGCAGGACGCCGAGGATGTCTCAGTTCGGCCATTTCGCCTTCCTCCTCTTACAATAGAATCGGATCTCATGATCCCGCGGGTAACCGCGAGCGCGGTGAGCCGCGCGGGCCTATAGCTCAATGGTAGAGCAGCGGACTTTTAATCCGTGGGTTGGGGGTTCGAGTCCCCCTGGGCCTACCACCGCCCCGGGCAGCCTCGCACACGCTCCGGCACACTCGCCCGAATACTCCTCGCAACCCCAGCTTTCCCCTCACATACACGCCTGTACACGACAGGTGGCACATCCCACACAGTGAATGATCTCCCCCTCAAAAACAGCGAATCTCGGCGAAAACACCTGCTGGAGCGGCGTGACAATCGAAGTATGAACAGCCCGAATCCTCCCAAGAATGAGAAGAGCAGCACCATCCTCGGCGGCGCAGTCACCGCGACGCTCCTCATTACGATCGCTCTGCACAATGCGGTCCCTCCCCTGGCAACGGACATGTACTCCCCCGCCTTCCCGGAGATCACAGCTGATCTCTCGACGAGCGCAAGCGCCGTCGGCTTCACCCTCACCGCATTCTTCATCGGCTTCGGCGCCGGGCAAATCGGCGGTGGAGCACTCTCCGATCAGCGAGGACGCCGCGGCCCCATCATCATTGGAGGTCTTTTCGCAATCCTCGGATCCCTCGCATGCGCTTTCTCGCCCTCGATCCTCTTCCTCTTTTTCGGACGAGTTCTCCAGGGGCTCGGAGGTGGAGCCGCAGCAGCAGTCGCACGCGCTATTCTCGTCGACCTTGCGCACGGGCACGTCCTCGCGAGGGCAATGTCTCTTCTGCAGGCGATCGGCGGCTTGGCCCCCATGATCGCGCCGGTGCTCGGTGGCGTGATCGTTACGTACATGCCGTGGCGCTGGGTGTTCTGGTTCCTCACGGCCTTTACGATCCTCATGACTCTGGCGGCATGGGCGTGGGCACCCGAGTCATTGCCCGAGGAGCGGCGACACGGCGGCGGCTTCTCGCGTTTCCTGGTCGACATGGGTTCGGTTCTGAAGATCCGCGCCTTCCTCGGCTTCATGCTCACCTCCGCCTTCTCCGGATTCTGCATGTTCGCCTATATCGCAGATTCGTCCTACATCCTCCAGCAGATGCTCGGAATGTCGCCGTTACGCTTCTCGATCGTCTTCGCATCCAACGCTCTGCTGTCCACTGTGCTCGCCCTGGTGAACGTTCGTTTGATCGGGCGTTTCGAGCCCCGGCCCCTCATTACCTTCGGTCTTGCTCTGTCCCTCCTGGGCGTCGTGATCCTGAGCCTGTCGGTCTTCATCTTCAATGTGCCGACTATCCCTGTGCTCATCGGATTCGCGCTCATCATGGCGGCGACAGCATTCATCTTTGGCAATGCGGGGGCTCGCGCCCTGGCTGAGAGCCGCGAGCACGCGGGCACAGCCTCGGCCGTTCAAGGGCTTGTGCAGGCGACGGCGATGGCGACCGCCTCCCCGCTGGCGACCTCGGGCGGAGGTACTTCGGCAGTCCCGATGATCCTCGTCATGATCCTCGGCACGCTCGGCGCCTGGGTGTCCTTCTTCCTGATCGCGCGCCCGAAAGCGTCCTGACAGTCAGTTCATCCGCCGCCCGAGAACTCATTCGCTCCGAGGAACGAAATTCAACGCAGCAGAGTTCATGCAGTAGCGTCGACCACTCGGCTGGTCCGGCGCATCAGGGAACACGTGTCCGAGATGCGAACCGCACTGTGTACAGCGGACCTCGGTGCGGATCATCCCATGAGAGGTGTCCTCAAGTTCGGTCGTGGACGAACCCTTCGACTCGTAGAAGGACGGCCATCCGCAGTGCGACTCGAATTTGGTCGTCGCATCGAAAAGCTCGGCTCCGCATGCGGCGCAATGGTAAGAGCCTGCTCGCTCCTCGTTCAGGAGTTCCCCGGTGAAGGGGCGCTCCGTTCCGCCCTCGCGAAGGACGTGGTACTGCATGGGCGTGAGCATACGGCGCCACTGCGCCTCGCTCAGCTCCTTGAAGTCAAGACTCGGAAACTCACTCATGCCCCAATGTTCCTCCACATTTTAAGCGTTCGCGACATCTCCCTCGATGCGGACATCGGGAACATCGACGAGGACGGGAGCTTCCTCCACTCATCACGGGGTCCCCACCTCATCACGAGGTTCTCCACAGCCTGTCGAAGGTAGTGAGGGCATAATCGAGGGCCGCAGGGCCTGGCCGTTCGGCCACTCCCTGGGCTCTTCATGGCATGGTCTTCATGGAGAGGGGCTTCATGGCCCAGGTCTGATGGCATGCTTCGTCTTCAGCAAGCGGGCTGACGACGCCGCAAGGATGCACACTCAAGCCAAATGCCACTCAAACCAGATGCCACTTGGGCTGAGGTTCAACTGTGTTCTCTACCTCGAGCCTCCGCCTCACGGCGCTTGGCCACCGCTTCACGTTCGGCAAGGGCCTCTTCGCCGGGGCCAGCGAAGATCCCCGAACGCTCCTCAGCATCAGGCGAGCCCGAGTAGAGGCGTTCCCCTCCACTCACTGCACTCTTCGGCGTAGCAAGGATCCGCGCCAGAGTCCCCTGGGTCATGACCTGTGTACGCGCAGAGGACGGCATCTGCGAAGTCGCAGTAACATCCGTGTCGCCCTTCTCGGCGAGCTCACGCATCCGATCAGACATTGCACGCCTGCGGGCCCTCTTCGCCTTCCTGCGCGCAGCGACCATTCGCGCCGCATGGATCGCCTCATCCTGGTCCGCAAGACCAGGACCGGAGGCGAGAGCCGAAGCCGCGCCCTCGTGCGAAGCGGTCTGCGTCGGGTCGCCCGCAATCGAAGCAAGCTCGGAAGCGAGGGTCGCCACTCTCGCGCGCGTCGGATCGACCTCGACAGTGATGCTCTCCTGAGGCTGAATACGCGAGGCAGGGCGGATCCAGGGTTCTTCGGAAACGATCCAATCAATGAGGTGCTCGCGAATGTAACAGCGCAGATCCGACAAATTCCCCGAGTTCTGAGCAGAAACAAGGACTCGGACCGTGACCGTCGACATGTCCGAAGCCGTCATTTGAACATTCCAGGTGCGCCCATCCCACAGGTCCGTAGAGGCGAGGATCGCCTCGACCCTCTGACGCAGCAGAGCCATCGGCGCCGCCCAATCGAGTTGGAGCTCCACCGTGCCAAGCTGGGCGGCTGCACGACGAGTCCAGTTCTCGAAAGAGTTGGAGGTGAAATAGGTCGAGGGGACAATGAGGCGACGCTCATCCCACAAGCGCACAACCACGTATGAAAGGGTGATCTCCTCAATCGCACCCGATTCACCCTTCTGATTCGCGACGACCACATCACCCACGCGGATCGCATCCGTGAAAGCGAGGAGAACACCGGCGAACACATTCCCAAGGGTCTGCTGTGCGGCAAGACCCGCAATCACCGAAATCAGGCCTGCAGACGCCAAAAGAGTCGTCATCACTTGTCGCGCAGCCGCGAAAGTGCCCAGAACCGACACGATCCCAACGATCACGACGATCACCTGGATGAGGCGGCGAATGACCTGCGCCTGAGTCTCGAAACGGCGCGCCCGCCCCTGGTCCGCCCCCTGCCGCAAGCGGGCCGCGTCCTCGAACACCCACGCGGCCGAATAGGCGATCCAGGTCATCGCGGCGATCGCAAGAATCAGGAGCGCGTGCGCAGCGGTCGCAACCACAGTCGCGTTCGTCGAATCCCCATCCGAGTTGAAGAATGGCCACTGCACGCCCATCCAGGCGAGCCACACCATCCCGGAGACATACAGCGGAGTACGAATCCGCTTCGTGAGGACAGCGCCAACCGCCCATCTGCGCATCGTGCGGCGCAGCAGCCAAGACATTAGTGCCGCAGCGAAGAATCCCAGCACGAGGCCGACCACGATTCCCAGCAGCGGAGACACGAAATCGACGGCAACCGCGACAGCAGCATCTGCGCCGGATTGGAGTTCATCCGCAGTTGAATCGGCTGCTGCTCGCAGCGGCTCAAGGGAGAAATGTTCTTCGGGGGCGAAGTGTCCTGCCTGGGCGGATAGGGCTGGTTGTATCGGCACGGAGGTCTGCAAGTCAGCCCTTCCGTGAGGGACCTGGCTCAAGAAGTGAGGGGCTGAGGAGAGCCCACGAAAGTCGAGTGCGGTCATCATCCGATTCATATCGACCAGACTAGAGGGCGACTCTGCTCTTTTCCTGTGGACCCCACGCGATTCTCACAGGACTTTCCCGCAGGATTCCGCCACTTCTTTCGATTGTGAGAGGCGTCACCCAATCTCGTTTTGCCAAGAGCCATCGGAATTGCATATGCTTCTCTTCGTCTTCGGACGCCACCTCGGTGGCCGAGATTGGCCCCCATCGTCTAGCGGCCTAGGACACTGCCCTTTCACGGCAGCGACACGGGTTCGAATCCCGTTGGGGGTACTCCTCAGCGCGAATCCTTCGCGCAGTGGAAAACAAGTCAATAGGTCTTACCTGTTGTAAGGCCCCGTAGCGCAGTTGGTTAGCGCGCCGCC
>ERZ772926.671-NODE-671-length-18211-cov-5.378553_pt1 | contig 18211 bp, 16 predicted proteins | sample MGYA00511136_ERZ772926 | MGnify/ENA primary metagenome ERZ772926 (study PRJEB29015, sample SAMEA2737917) | human oral metagenome | biome: human oral; feature: human-associated habitat; material: dental | place: China | collected 2153 ... | reverse complement strand
CCGCGCCTCCCGTGACTAGCATCTTTGTCATAAGTATAGTATATCAGGTATAATATAGAAGTTATAGAGGAGGATACATGAAAATTGTAATTGTTAGCGGCTATTTTAATCCATTGCACGGTGGTCACCTTAATTTATTTGAAGCGGCAGCTCAGCTAGGAGATAGGTTGCTAGTGATTGTTAATAATGACAAGCAGCAGCTGATAAAAAAAGGCAAAATTATCCTTGATGAACAAAATCGATTGCGCCTAATTCGGGCCTTACGAGTAGTTGATGAGGTGGTGTTATCAATCGATGAAGACGGTACGCAATGTGCTACTCTTGATCATCTTGCGAGATTGTTTGAGGGTAATGAACTAATATTTGCAAACGGTGGCGATCGTAATTCTACTGCCGAAATACCAGAGGCGACTGTCTGTGAAAAATACGGTATTAAAATGCAGTTTTGTGTTGGTGACAGCGAAAAATATGATTCATCGACGCGAATCAATCAAGCGACTGGCGCAGAAAACTAATCCTTAACTACACTATTGTAAACTGCCAGCGTCTGCTCGGCCATTCGCTGCCAGGAAAAAGTTTTGACGTGTTGCTTGCCCTTTTTAATCAATTCTCGACGTAGCTTTTCATCAGACAGAATTTCATCAATTACCCGCGCTATATCCTCGACATCGTATGGGTCAAAATAGCAGGCGGCATCGCCGTGAGTTTCTGGCAGGCAAGTAGCGGTGCTTGAAGCAACTGGCGCGCCGTGCAGCATGGCCTCAAGGCCTGGCAAACCAAAACCTTCACTTAGTGACGGGAAGCAATAAACAGCCGTATTTTCGTACATCCAGCGTAATTGCTCATCTGATATGAAATCAGTAAAAATGACGTTTTTAATACTATGTTCATTAACATAAGATTCATGTCGAGCGTAATTGCTATCCTTCTTGCCAGCCAAGGCTAATGTCAGCTCTGGGTGTTTTTTTTGTAATAATGCAAAAGCATCAATCAGTCGCCGTAGGTTTTTATGCGGAGTTGGCCGACCGATATACATAATAAATTTCTTGCCAATCAGCTCTTTAACAGGCTCGTTACCCTTTGGCAGTTCGTCAGCCGACTCCAGCGTCACTGTAATTTTATCTGGACTAATACCAGTAAAGCCAATCAAATCATTTTTCACAAAATCAGAAATAGTAATTATATGAGCGGATTTTCGAGCGACTTTTTTATTGACCCATTTGTAAATTTGCTGCTTTATCCAGAAAATAACGGGGTTTTTATCAGGATTCTTGAACCGAACGGTGGTCAAATCTTGCATGGTGGTGACGACTGGACTAGCATGATACCAAACCGGTTGCTGAACCATTGCAAAATGCACCAGGTCTAGATTCAGCCCCTCCAATTGTTTTTTAAAATCAATTTGTTCAGCAAAGGTATATTCTTTATAAGGACAGGCTACTTTTTGGAAACGCGGATTAGTTGGCTGCCAGCTATCAAAATCCTTTGGCTTTAGTAGAATAATATAGTCATTTTTCTTATCAATCTTTTGCAAATAATGAATTAGGCGCTCGATGTAGCGGCCAGTACTTGTTCGTAATGTGCGAGCGTCAATGGCGATTTTCATGAGAATACTCCTTCCATGATTTTTCAACTATATTTTTCATTGATTTGCGGAAAATGGCGGCTGAAAATTCGTTAGCGGTAGCGGAAATTTTTACTGGCGAAACTTTTTTACCCGGCAATTCTTTCAAGGTTTTTATCAATTGCTCGGCTGTTTGCTCCGAGAAAAACCAGCCGTTTTTTTCTGGCTTAATATAATCAAGTGCGCCGCCAGCTTGGTAAGCAACTACCGGAATTCCTGCTGCTAAAGCCTCAACCGGTGCGATACCAAAGTCTTCATGCGAGCAAAAAATAAATAAATCGGCTTCTTTTATGTACTTTTCCCGCGTTGCATCATCAACAAATCCTAAGAAATTTATATGTGAGCCGGCCAGTTTTTTTAGACGGTCCATATCGGGGCCTTTACCTATAATATCCAGCTGCCAACCAAGTTTTTGACAGGCGTCGATAGCTACATCAAGTCGCTTCATTGGTACAATTCGTCCCCAAATCAGACAGCGTGGTTTTTTAGGAATGTTCTTTTGCTGACGAGTTTTAGCCAGCGGCGAGAAATTTGATATGTCGATTGGCGGAAAAATAACAGTGCTTTTTTTCTGGTAAAATTCTGCGATATCAGCTTGGATGCCAGTGGAGTTGGCAATGAAAATATCAACTTGCTGGGCGGCAGCAAAATCGCGTTTTTTCAGCGGACGAACCAAAGTTTTTAAGCCTAATCTGGCTAGCCAGCGCGGATGAAAACTGGGGCGCTTAATATATTCATCATAGTGCCGCCAATAAAAGTGTGTTGGCGTGTGGCAGTAGCAAATATGCAGTTGTTCGGGGCGGGACTTACGGACAAATTTAGCTTCGCCATTACCTGAGCTAGAAATGATAATATCATACTCGCTAAGGTCAAGCTGTGCAAACCACCATTGCCTCAAGAGCGGCAAAAAGCGACGGATTTTCGAAAATGGCCAGCACTGCAAGTAGCCAGTGATGACTTTATGGTCTAACTTTTTTCGCCATTCATCGCTACAAAATGAAGTATAAATTGGTGCCTCTGGGTATAGCTTATGGATATCTAAAACGACTTTTTCAGCGCCGCCGCCATACAACCAGTCGTGAACTATGGCAATTTTCGGCTTGCTCATCAATTATCCTTTTGGAAAATAACCAAGCAGGTTTTTAATAGAATAGTAATATCCAGCCATAAACTCCAGTTCTGTACGTAATAAAGATCAATTCGCCGCCGTTCCTCAAAGCTGATGCTGCGCCTGCCAGAAACTACCGCTAGTCCGGTCAATCCGGATTTTACCGCCAGTAAAACATGTTTTTTATCGTATGCGCTGAGTTCATGCGGCACCAAAGCACGCGGTCCAACTAGGCTGATGTCGCCCTTTAGGACATTAAACAGCTGCGGCAATTCGTCCAGGCTAAACCGGCGGATAAAACGGCCGACTGGCGTAACGCGAAAATCTTGATCAAGTTTATCGCCGTTTTTACGATACTCTTCAATCAGTTCCGGTTTGCCGACCATTTGGAATACTTCTTCGTCGGTTTTACCGTCAAATTTGGCGTAATGCGAGCGGAATTTGTAAACTTTGAACGGCCGGTTATAACGAGTGAGTCGCTTTTGTTGTTTGCCGTGCATCAGGATTGGGCCGGCTGGGTCGCTAATTTTCACGGCAATTGCTACCAAAAGCATTATCGGCGAGGCTAAAATAATACCAATCGTTCCGCCAACGATATCCATAATTCGTTTCACAATCTGGCCATAGCCCATCAGCGGCGTCGGATGAGCGTGAATTAGCGGCACGGAATCGATGATGTCAATAGTGTGTTTGGCGGTCATAATTCCGTCAAGTTCTGGCGATTGGTAAAAATCAAGATAGTGTTTTTGGGCAAGTTGATAATGTTCGCCGACTTTTTTTGAATCGGTTTGGATGATAACGTCAATTTTATCTCTAGTCAGCGCCGATTCCAGCGACGATCGTCTTAGCTTCTTCAGTTCAATCGGGATAAACTCAGTCCGCGCCGCAATCCCGCTAATCTTAAAGCCAGTCAATGGATTGTTCTCAATAAAATCGGCCAAAACATGAGTTAAATCGCAATTGCCAATCAGCACAACTCGGCGCGCTCCCAGGCCGCGTTTTAACAGCCGCAAGCGAATAATATTTGCCATACTCCGAAATATCATCAGTAAAATAAAGCCAATTCCCGCGGCATAGACAGCGACAAGCTTGGCTGGAAACAGCGGCGTATTGGTGAAAAAGGTTACTGAAATCATAATCATAATTCCGGTAACTGATGCCAGAAGAATTCGTCCAAATTGGCGCAAAGGATGCGTGTAGCTTTCGCGGTCGTATAGTCCGAAGAAATAAAACATAATAATCCATAACGGCAAGGTCATGATGATAGAAGTGATGAAATCTAGAGCGTTAATGCTAATGTGAAACGGTCTGGGGTCTAAGGAAATTCGCAGTACGTAAGCAATGGTAAAGGCGCTCACTAAAGCCAGAATATCCAGGACAACTAAGGCAATTTTGAAGTAAAAATCAGACTTTTTCCGCATAATCTTTGGGGTAATTATACAAAAAGATACCAATTATAGCAAAACAATGGATTGTATTAATGAAACTGCCGAAAAACCAAAAGTGTATAAATAAGGCAATTGTCAACGATAAAATAAATTGGGCTTTAGTTTGGCGGAGATTTTTTATGGCAAAGAAGAGAATAATAAACGGCGTAATGATGAGCGGCAGCAGTCCAACAACGCCCAGTCCGCTAAGTAGTAAAATGTAGAAAATGTAGACGGTTTGGTCGGTTGGCACACTAACGTGGAGGTGCTTTTGGATAAAGCTGCCGAGATTGCCGAGACCGACGCCGAAGAAAAAGGCGCGCGGCGAGTTTAGCCAGGATTTAATCGCTAGATCGCTGGCGCTAAGACGGTCGTTGGCTGAGGCTTCGACAAAACCGGCAGGTTGAAAGGTTTGTTCTGGTGAAGTTGGTTTTGCGCCCGGTGTGCTACGCGGAGAAGGGTTTTTCGCCGCTTGTGCTGGCTGGTTTTTCACGGTGGTTTTTTGCGGAATTTTGATTCGGCCGAGTGATAGTTGGTCAATCATACTAACAAGCGTGTTGTGCGCGATGAACGGCGAGCTGCTATAGCGGATATTGGCGGATAAAAATAGTAAAGTAAATCCGAAAAACGTGCCGATAATAATCAGAGGAAGCTTTTTATAGAGGAAAGAAATATTGAGGCGCTTGATTGAGGCTATAGCGATGAAAATTATGATAGCTAGAAAAATTGCTAAGAACCCGCCGCGAGAAAAAGTCAAGGCGATGGCTGTGGCGGTGAAAAATAAGCTGAATTGAGCGAGGCGAGATTTTGGCTGGAAGAGGGCTAAGAAAAAGGCGGGTAGCAGGGCGTTGGCTAAAAACTGCGGTTCGGCAGCGAATAGATTAACGCGCGGAAAACCAAAAACGTCAGCCTTACAACCAGAGCAAAGCGTGCCAAAGCCAGTTGGCTCAAAGGTGGCGACGATGAGTTGGATGATGGCTAAGATTCCGAAAACCAGGCCGCTCCATAAGCCAATGCGGATGAACTTATGTTTTTGGTTTTTAGATAATTGGCGGTAGGTTACAGCGGCTGCCAAACCGATAGCTAGTAAAAACAAGAGCGATAATGAATAAAGTATAGTGCGAAGACGCGCCTCGGCGAAAAAGACGCCGATAGACATAGCTAGAAAAATTGCTAAGAACCCGCCAATTAGGTAACGATTTTTAAGGAATCTTTGGCAGTTTGTAAATAATAGCGGTAAAGATGTGACAAGGAGACCAACGGCCGCTATTTGATACAAGCCCAGGCGTAGAGAGGGAAAATCGAGGATTGCTAAACTTAAGCTGGGACTTAAGGCAAAGACGCCGCCAAAAATAACTATTGCCAGAAGCCAAAACCGAACATCGCCCATAAAATTTTTTACCATATTGTAAGTATAACGCATGGTGTATACTTTAGATATGCAACTGACGAAAAAGCAGAAATTGATGCTGGATTTTATCGATGGATTTATCAAGGGCAATGGCTATAGTCCGACGCTGCGGGAAATTATGCGGGCGCTGGGATATAAGTCGGTCTCAACGGTGGCGAAGCACGTCGATAATTTGGTGGCAGCCGGGATGTTAGATAAGCGCGACGGTGAGGTGCGTTCATTGGTGTTATGCCAGGCGGAAAAAGAGGCTTGGTGGCAAAACCTGGTGAAGGAGATTAAACAACGGGAAACGGCGGATGATGAGAAATCACACTCGGAAGCGGAGGTTTTGAAAAAAGCCCTGGAAATTGTCCGCCGGTAACTTTACAACTGATCAAAAACTCGCTATAATACGACACATATTCCGGGGTAGCTCAGCGGTAGAGCGGTTGGCTGTTAACCAATAGGCCGCGGGTTCGAACCCCGCCCCCGGAGCCAAGAAACTGGCTGAAGACTGTCCCGTGCGGGCAGTTTTATATAGCTTGTAAATTATATAATTATGCAAAAATCTTTCAAATATTACGATATTATTCTGGCGGTGTTCGCGGCGGTGCTGCTGATTTCTAATTTGGCAGGTACTAAGCTGATCGCTTTCGGTCCGATCACTACCGATGGCGGCGCGGTGCTGTTTCCGCTTGCCTATATTTTGGGTGACGTCTTAACAGAAATTTACGGCTATAAATACGCGCGGCGGGCGATTTGGGCGGCATTTGGTATTATGCTGCTGGCAGTGGCAGCGTTTACAGTTGTGCGCTATATGCCGCCAGCCCCAGAGTATACCGCTCAGGCGTCATACGAAGCGGTCCTAGGGTTTTTCCCGAGGATAGTCGCAGCCAGCTTGGCAGCGTTTTTGACCGGCTCGTTCCTAAACTCGTTTGTATTGGCGAAGTTGAAAGTTAAAACGAAGGGTGAGAAGCTGTGGCTGCGGCTGATCGGCTCGACGTTTGTCGGCGAATTTTTCGACACTGTGGTGTTTGCTCTGGTGGCTTTCGGCGGTATTCTTCAGGGTACAGGCATGCTGGTATATATTCTGATAGGCTGGTTGTTTAAGACCGGGGTGGAAGTCGTGTGCTTACCAATCACCTACCGCGTAATTGCCAAAATGAAGCAGATTGAAAAAGTCGATACCTATGACGATAAGACTGATTTTACGATTTTTCGGGTTGATGTGGGATGAACTAATTGTTAAATAAGTCCGAGTCTCTAACATTATCAGTAGAAACATCTTTTGTTCAGATTACTACATTCAGCAAACTATTCACTATAAACAGCGGTATCATTGAGTCTCAAAATAGTGCCTTTTTTATCTCTGGCAGCTCAGACTTAAAAAGGATATAATTAGAACATGTCGAAATCAGAAAAACAAGGAAACTACCTCTCTCCGAAGCAATTTCTAAAATCAAGAAGGCCTAAGCAGTTCTCAGATACAATAATGTCTGAAAGCAAATCTATAGACAGGGCTCAACTTGAATACCATCTCTCAACTTTATCGAATAGGAGTCAGGAGAAAGAATTTGAATGCTATGCTAAGCGTTTATGTGAACTAAAGATTTGTCCTAATCTTCAATCAAATACAGGTCCTTCGGGCGGAGGTGACGGAAAGGTCGATTCTCAGACCTACCCAGTCTCGCCGACTACACAACTTGGATGGTATATAGGGGCTAGCTATGATGCAGCAAAAGACAGGTGGGCTTTTGCTTTTAGTATTAAGAAGGATTGGCGAGCAAAACTAAAATCTGACATTAAAAAGATAGCTGAAACAGGGAGGGGCTATAAGGTAGCCTACTTTGTGACCAATCAGTATGTACCCTCTAAAAAGCGCTCTGACCTAGAAGACGAATTGTCAAATAAATATTCTATATCAATTAGAATTCTTGACGCTACATGGCTTCTCGACGAGACATTTAAAAATAATTATCAACAGATTGCCATAGATGAGCTTGGTATACAGACTAGTGAGCAAAGTTTGATTAATAAAGGTGATCTTGATATGAAACGTGCCAAGATGCTGGAGGATTGTGACAAGCAGATTGAGGAGGAAATTAGTAGAAATAAGATTACTAAAAATACATTAGACTTATCAATCAAAGCGGCAATTTTGTCTCGTCAGCTTGAGCTACCGAGACATGAAACAGATGGTAGATTTAGTAGAGCTACTAGACTCGCCAATGATGTCGGCGACGAGTTTAGTAGATTTGAAGCTGCATATCAGCATGCTTGGACTGCTTTCTGGTGGTTTGAAGATTTTAAGGCATTCAAATCTCTTTTTTTGATCGCCGAAAAGGAAGTGATTAGCACAAACAATGTTTATAACCTTGAAAAACTCGTGAACTTGTGGTTTTTATTAACTACAATTAGAGAGCATAACAAAAATCTGGTTCCTAAAGTTTTCTATGATCAACACACCAACAAACTTAAAAATAAACTTACTGAAATTCTTAAGGATACTTCCAGGATGACTGCACCACTATATGCAAAGAGTCTTTTACTGCTGGTAGATCTAAAGGAAAAAGCTATCGCTGGTGATGATGAGTTGGGGCGAGTACTGACAGACATAGAACAAGTAGTAAAAGAGTCACAGAATTTTATCGGCTTTCCGCTCAGACCATTGATAGGAGTATTAACTGAACTAAGCGACTTCCTAGATGATTATCCGGAATATGAGCAGCTATTTACGACCATGAGTGAAATCATCTCTAGGCGAGACGGTGAATTGGCCGCTGCTAATATGGCGCTTGCACGAGGTAGTAAGCAACTGCAGGCAGGAAAAAACTATGAGGCCATTAAAACACTGGGAGGTGTATTGAGAAATGTTCATAAGTATGAAAGCAAAGATGATGCCATTCGAGCCCTGTATATGATGGGGGTTGCCTATAAAAACGTAGGACTCTATTGGGCGGCGCGTGGCTCCTTCTTATCGGCTGGATCACTGGCTACAGATGACTTTTGGAATCATGGAGAAGTAACCTTGGAGTAAATGTCCTGCTACGAGGAACTAAAGAAGTTAGAGTTAAAACTAGGAAGGCTACCTCACTTATTGGAATGGAATAGAATTGACCTATGCATAAAGTCTATTCTAGTATCTCAAGGAGAGGATCAGAGTAAATTTGACGAAGCTGTTATGATTTTTGACTTGATGCTCGGAGTGGTATTTCTTCGGATGGACTCAAATGAACTTAAAAAATACCAGAGCCTACCGAATACTCTACTAAGTAGTGGCCTGGAGCATTCAAGGATAGCCTTATTACATGCACTTGGCCATGATGACGAATTACCCAATGATTTTGCAGATATCGTCCCCGTGGAAGACAGAGAGAAATATTTCAAGGGTTGGGCTGCGCAGTATTCATCCGAGCATCACCCAGAGGTACTAGATGACCTAGAGGATGACGAAGTTTGTTTATTTTCTAATATACTTGGTTGCACAATGAATGTTACAACTAATAGACAAGAAAACTGTTTGGAATTTGCTGAGTCTTTGCTGGCTGCAATGGAGTCTATATTGGCGACTTCCACTCTATATAATGCCATATCAACAGAGCAATTTGCTCAAGTCAATATCACCTTTTCTAGCCAACAGAATGAGTTGGTGACTTATTCTGTGATAGATAATGATGATCGACCAACTGTCAATGTTGTATGTGGCAAATTTAATCCACACAGACTTGGATCAACAGAGCAATCTGAAATAAAGGATAGTATTTTCAAAATCAATGCTGAACTAATAACTCGAATAATTACGTTCAAGGACTTTAAAAGGGAGTTTAAAGCAATACTGGAAGAAGGTGGCACAGATAGAGCTTTGAGTTTCACAAGTACTTTTGTACGACTAGGTAATGTGCTCGGCCCCAAACCAAAACATAAGACTAGTGATTGGATAAAAAATCAAAAGGAATACACTTTAAACCGGCCCAAGGGTTATAGGGGTATAGTGGCTTTGCTAGAAGAATCCCCATCCATTGTTAAAGAACAACCGAGCAGTAGTCGGGGGTTATATAACAATATTAAGCATACTGACATAAAGACTGTTTCTGTTATTAGAGAACAGCTTTGGAACGATGCTCAGTGGGAGGGTGCTGGCTTTGCAACATCGCCTGGCCAACCTCCGATACTAATGTTCCTGTTTAAGAATGCTGAGAATGGTAAAAAGATTTTTAGCGCCTGGATAGAAAGATTTAGTAACATAGATAAAAAGGATGATCTTAGAATAACCATCGTGCGTGGTATAGATAAGAAAAACCCATTTTACTACAGGATAGGAGTTGGAGCTAATATTAAGAAGGAGTTTTCTCCGGCAAGGTTAGTGGGTACTATTGTAAGAATTAAAATGATGACTCCGACTAACTCAGATAATTTAGACCGCTTTCTTGCGGACTACAAAAAGTATGGCTGTTTTTGGATAGTGCCAGCTGCTTTTGATAAAAATGGAAAACCTGATATGTATCAATCACTCTCCATTTTAAAAGAAAAAATCGTTATTAGAGATGCTTGGGAGATAGGTGTTAATGATCTTGATTCTAGTTTAATACGTCAAGGCGACGACCCTATAATTCCAAAAAGTGAGGCTGAAAAAGCACCTGTTATAGAGTTGATGCAGTCTAGGATAACAGCTGAATAGAATCCTGATTAGTGAACTTGAATATTAAAAGCAGTAGAGTGGCGCATTGATGGTTGTTTAAAACCAGTGGACGCTGACTGGTTGTTGAGCGACTGGTCACTAAGAATGTATCAAATAAAGTCAGTCTAGAGATGGTGTAGTTTTTGGTTGAGACTAACTCTGAGTAAATTGCCTATAGAGACTTAAAGCAATTTTACAGCCCCCTCCTCTATAGTTGCTCGCATGAAAGCAGCAACCATACCCCAACCACTGACTCGGCCGCGGCACCTCGCCGCTGAGAGCCAGCCGTCATTTCGGGCGATTGCCCGTCCGCTCATTGACATTGTCGTCCCGGTGTTAAATGAGGAAAAGATTCTTCAAAAAAGCATCACGACGCTTGATGAGTATATGGCGAAACACCTGCCGTATCGCTATCAAATCACCATCGCGGACAACGGCAGCCAGGATGAGACGCTGGAAATTGCCAAGAACTTAGTGGAAAAGCACCAGTCAGTGCAGGTGGTTAGCCTAGCGGAGCGCGGTCGCGGACGAGCGCTCAAACAGGTCTGGCAGAATAGCCCGGCAGACATTTTGGCGTATATGGACGTTGATCTGTCGACCAGCCTGGATGATTTTCTGCCAATGATTCAGCCGTTGTTGGCGGGTGAAGCCGGCGTGGCGATTGGTTCGCGGCTAATGAAAGATTCTAGAACTAGTCGCGGCATGAAGCGGGAGTTCATCTCGCGTTGCTATAACAGAATTATCAAGTGGACGTCAGGTACCAAGTTTAGTGATGCGCAGTGCGGTTTCAAGGCGATTCGCCGGGACGTCGCCGCAAAATTCTTACCGATAATCAAAGACAACGAGTGGTTTTTCGACACTGAATTGTTGATCAAAACTGAGCGGGCGGGCGTGCCGATTTATGAGCAGCCGGTGACCTGGATTGAGGATACGGATAGCCGTGTGAAGATTGTGAAAACGGCTGTCGATGATCTGAAAGGGCTATACCGCGTTAACAAGGAACTAGACAAACGGTCGTGGTTTGAGAAGTGGACATTGCCGGTGCTATTGGCGCTAACTGGCGCGCTGTATTTGTTCGGTGCGCTTCATAACGGCATGGCGAATAGCTACTATGCGGCGGCGGTGCAGGCGGCCAGTCAGGATTGGACGGCGTGGCTGTTTGGTAGTTTGGATGCGGCCAATTATGTGTCGGTTGATAAGCCACCACTAGCGACGATGGTGATGGGACTGAGTGCTCGGTTGTTTGGCTTTTCAAGCTTTTCGATGTTACTACCGAGTGTGCTGGCGGGAGTTGGTTCGATGTGGCTAGTCTATGCGGCGGTAAAACGGCAGTTCGGTTTCACCAGTGCCGTGATTGCTGGAGCAACGCTGATGCTGACACCAGTGGCGGCGCTGATGTTTGGCTTTAATAATCCTGATGCGATTTTGACACTGATGCTGACTGCCAGTGGCTACGCATTTTTACGCTCGCTAGAGGGTAAACGACCACTGTTGTGGCTGGGTCTAGCAGGGCTATTCACGGGGCTAGCGTTTAATACCAAGATGCTGCAAGGACTAATGGTACTACCAGCGATGGTACTAGTCTATCTGGTGTTTGCCAAGCCGCCGATCATCACGCGGTTTCTGCACATGATGTTTGCCGGCGTCATCACCACGATGTCGACGCTATGGTGGAGTGTACTGGTCTGGCTGACGCCAGCTGGTAACCGGCCGTGGGTGGGTAGCACTAACGATAATAATATTTGGAGTTTGATTTTTGGCTATAACGGCTTTGGTCGATTACTCGGTGGGCGCGGTGGGGGCGGTGGTACGCCACCAAGTGGTGGTGTGGATGGCGCCACAGTACTTCAAGCTACTGGTAGCACTACGCAGACTATGGCAGACGGCGCCGGTATGATACCGGGTGGAGGCGGTGGCTCAGGTGGCGGACATGGTCCAGGCGGTGCGGGTTTCGGTGGGCAAACGGGAATTTTCAGGATCTTTAACAATGATTTTGGGCCAAATATTGCTTGGTTGCTAGTCCTAGCGCTGGCAGGTGGTGGATTATTACTGTGGATTCTACGAAAAACACCGCGGACGAATCGAGGACGAGTAGCGGTAATTTTCTGGATGCTGTGGCTGCTGATTCACATCGTGATTTTCAGTATGACGAGCGGCGTGATTCACCCGTACTACGTGGTGGTGATGGCGCCGGCGGTGGCGGCCCTCGTTGGCATTAGTCTGCCATTCCTGTGGGGCGCCTATACCAGACGTAAACCATATGCGTGGCTCCTGCCGGTGCTGGTCGGCGTGACGGCAGCGACCACGGTGATTATCCTCGGTTATGCTGGGACGATGACGTGGCTGATATGGATAGTGGGCTTGTTGGGTTTGATAGGAATGATTGGATTGTTGGTCAATCTTTACACGCCGCGCCGGTGGCTGCAAAACTCGGCAATTATCACCGCCCTAGCTGCCTGCACATTCGCCCCGACGGTGTATACACTAGCGACAGTCAACGTCGCGCACACTGGCAGCATCCCGACGGCTGGGCCGAGCGCCACGGCCATGCAGGGTAGTAATAACGAAACATCACAGGCGGACAGCCAATTAGTACAATATCTCGTAGAGCATCAAAACGGCGCAACGTGGTTGGTGGCGGTGGCGAGTGCCAACGAGTCGGCAGCGATTCAGCTAACGAGTGGCCAGCCGGTCATGGCGGTCGGTGGATTTAACGGTAGTGATACGCCACTGACGCTGGAGCAATTTAAACAGTTAGTGAAGGCCGGCAAAGTTAAATATTACGCCATCAGCTCACATGGTCACGGCGGCGGCCCAGGCGGTGGTAATAGTGAAATCACGGCATGGGTCAAACAAACTGGCACCGTCGTTAATTATGGAGGTAGCGATGTAACATTGTACAAATTATCTAGAGAGTAAACTAACGAAAGGAGAAATTATGGTAATTTCACAAACCAAACAAGCACAAATTACCACGCCAGAAGCGGTCTATGATCAGCCGCCTACGCCGCGTCCGAATAGTACGAACTCTGGCAGGAATGGGTTAAGTGCCGGGGCAATCGCCGGCATGGCGGTCAGCGGCGTCGTGGCCTGCGCGCTCAGCTTTGTCGTCGGTATGCAGGTCGGCGGTTCGCAAAATGGTGGTATGAATAATCAGGCTGGCGGCCCGCCAGGTATGAGTCGAAGTCAGAATGGCCAGCCAGGCGGGCCAGGTGGACAAACGGGCGGCGCACCGGGTGGTGGTCATAACCAGACTCAAAATTCACAAACACCATCGACACGGAACAATAACAGTGCCGCGCAAAATAACCAAACTACGCCGTCGGGTCAAACCGACTCAGCGCAGTCGCCAACCACTAACACCGCGCCGCAGACCAATTAACCAGTGGCGAATCAGCAAAAAGCGGCGTCTGCCTCCTCGGGCGCTGCTTTTTCGTGCGGTAATTCTCGCATCAATAACCAACGCCCACCCCCAACCCTTTACAGCAAAATTACAGATTTTTTGGCTATCATATACTCATCACTAACAGAAAGGATGATCATGAACAAGGTGCAAGCAAATGAAATCAACTTAACCACTAACGAGGCGTTGGTACTCCAGCAAGTCTACGAAGACGGCGGTGATGATGCAGCCATGCTGGCAGCGCAAATGGGCATGCCGCGTCGAACGGCGATGAATGTGCTGGCGGACTTGCGGCATAAAGGTTTGATGGCGATCGACCAGGCCTATGGCGACGCTTGGGTGCGGCTAACCACGCGTGGCAAACGACTGGTGCAGCGAATTTGGCCGGAGGCGCAGGCGATAGTATACTAAAGAACATGAGATATATCTTGTTGCTTCGGGGTATTAATGTTGGTGGTAAAAATAAAGTCTCCATGAAAGACCTCACGGCAAGCCTCGAAGACTTGGGATATCAGCGCGTCGTCACCTATATCAATAGTGGTAACGTCATATTTGACACTGATGATGACTTGACGACAGTCAAAGAGAAAATTGCTATCATATTGGGGCGTTTTCCGTTTGCCATCAAGTATGTCATCCTGATGAAAGACGAGTACCTCGACGAAGTATCAAATTTGCCAGAATGGTGGCATCAGCCTTTGGTGCGAACCGATGTGTTGTTTTATACCGATGACGTTGATCCTGAGTATATCAAGGAGCGGATCAGTCAAATGCCGCTTCATGACGAAATCGTTCATTTTGGTAAAAAGGCAGTATTTTGGGGTAAATATAATGAGAAAGAATTTTTGCGTACGTCATATCATAAGCTACTAATGAAAGAAAAGTTTTACCCACTAATTACCATCCGCAATGGGCGAACATTTGACACGTTAGGAAAGATGCTGGGGTAGGGCATGCGGATTTTACAGATTGAACAGTATGAGTAGAAATAACACAAAAGCAGTAATTTTTGATGGTGACGGCACGCTTTGGCGGCCTACTGGCGCGGATAAAAATTCCCGGCCGGATAGTATCTATAAAGGTAATCGGGTTGAGAAACATAGCCATAACAACTTAAGCTTAGTCGATGGCGTGTATGATTTCCTGAAAAATCTTCGGGCTTGCGGATATAAAATATTTATTGTTTCAGCCCACCCCGTCCCAGGGCCAGAAGCGCTTGAGGAGTTGAAAGCTAAAATCGTTAATCTTAATATTGAGGGGTTTATTGATGGATTTTTCTGTTCAGACGGTGGCGATAGGAATGGTAAAACGCATGTGATACAAGATATCGTGCGAGATTTTAATCTTGATGCTAGAAATGTATATATGGTCGGCGATAGCTACTATTATGATTACGAAGCTGGTATTAACGCTGGGGTAAACAGTTTTTTCATAAAAAACGACTATTGCAAGCAGCCCGTACCATTACCAGATGATGTGCAGGCTATTGATAATGTTACGGATCTGTCTTATCGTTAAATTAACTTTGGTATAATAATCTATATGATGAAATTATTTTCACAACAGCACCATCATCTCCACGTGTAAGCAGGAGGTGTTTCGTTGCTGTTTTATGCCTCCTGCGGGAGGTTTTTTGATTAATTAATTTCAGGAAAGGAAATATATGATACCAGATAAATTACAGCCAGGCGATGAAGTCAGGGTGATTGCGCCGGCGCGCTCAGCAAGTGATATTGACGAAAGAGTTTTAGATAAGGCGAAATCAGTCCTAGACTCACTGGGACTAAAAGTTACGTTTAGCAAAAATGCTTTTTCTCGCAATCAGCGAGGTTGTCCGACGGACGACGAGAAGGTTGAGGATTTGCACGAAGCGTTTATGGACGAAAACGTGAAGTGTATTCTGGCGGCTATCGGCGGATTTAATTCCAACCAGTTGCTTGGTAAAATTGACTGGCAAATTATTAAAGACAATCCGAAGATCTTTGGTGGCTTTTCTGATATTATCGTTCTTAATCACGCGATTTTGGCAAAAACTGGGTTGGTGACTTATGCGATGCCGAATTTCTATTGTTTTGGTTTGCCGCCAGAAGCTAATTATTCGTTAGAGTATTTTCGGCGGTGTTTGTTTGCCAATCAGCCAACAGAACTTGTCGTTCAGCAATCGGAAACATTTTACGATTTTCCGTGGAATTATGACGAAACTTCGCCGCGCCAGGCTTTGAAAAATAATGGGCCGCGAGTTGTGCAGGGCGGATCGGCTGAAGGGGTAATGATTGGCGGCAATTTGTGTAGTCTAAATCTGTTGAATGGTACGGAGTATTTTCCGAAAGTTGAAGGCGATGTTATTTTGTGCATTGAAGACGACAGCTATGATTCAATTCCTGAAACGTTTGAGCGCCACGTGCAGGCGTTGATGCAACAGCCGTTTTTTCGTCAAGTAAAAGCAATTTTAGTTGGGCGTTTCCAGGGCGAATCTCGGGCGACCGACGATATGATTAGCGACATCATTCTTTCAAAGAATATCGATTCAAAAATTCCAGTGATAGTTAATCTTGATTTTGGTCACACCGACCCGAAGTTCACGTATCCAGTTGGTGGCAAGTGCGAGGTTGTAGCGGAAGGTGATACTAAAATTGTCATTCGTTGTGACGATTAATTTCTTTTTGAGAGGGGTGTTTTCAGCAATTTTTCAGATCTATGTACTAAAGTCGAGAAAGAGGATAGTTAGCTAATGAGAATTTTACTAGTAGAAGATGACGTGGCGATTGCGCCGTCGCTGAAAGAAGGCCTGGAGGATGAAGCCTATGCGGTCGATGTGGTGCATGACGGCGACGAGGGCTATCGGACGGCGACGGCGGATGAGTATGATGTGATTATTCTTGATGTGATGCTACCAGAAATGAATGGCTACGAGGTCTGTCGGGCGCTACGTCAAGATGGTAATCAGACGCCGATTTTGATGCTAACGGCACGTGATGCCGAGCGGGATATTGTCGAAGGCCTGGATATGGGTGCTGATGATTATTTGGCGAAGCCATTTAGTTTTGAGGTGTTGTTGGCGCGTCTGCGAGCGTTACTGCGCCGCCCGAACAAGAAGTTGGAAGAAGTCTTGCGGGTCGGTGATTTGACGCTTGATCCGAGTTTGAAAAAAGTAACGCGGGCGAATCAGGAAATTAGCCTGACCGCCAAAGAATACGGCGTTTTGGAATATCTGATGCGCAACACTGGCAAGGTCCTGTCCAAAGAGCAAATTATCTCGCACGTGTGGGATTTTGATGCCGACGTCTTGCCGAACAATGTTGAGCTATTCATCATGTTTTTACGACGCAAAATTGATAAACCGTTTGGCTCAAAATTGATTCACACCGTCCCGGGCTTTGGCTACAAGCTGGAGGATAAATCATGAAACAGCAGCGCGTCAGGCGCCTGGCACTGAGCTATCTGGCGGTGATTATGACACTGTCGCTGGCCTTTAGTGTGATTATTTATGCCATCACTTCCGTGCAATTAAATCGTCCATTGCCGCCGAGCGAACATGCCCAGCAGCCGCCAGAACTTATCGAACGTCAGTTCAGTCGCCGCCTAGAGCAGCGCAACCGCGAGACGCGCGGGTCGGTGATTATGTCGCTGGTGGTACTCAATGGCGTGATGTTGCTGGTCGGTTATTGGCTCAGTCTGCTATTGGCACGTCGGACGCTCAAGCCAATTGAGCGGTCGATTGAGCAGCAAACGCAATTTGTATCTGACGCCAGCCATGAACTGCGAACGCCGCTGGCGGCGTTGTTGCTTGTGAATGAAGTGGCACTCAGAAAATCAACGCTAACCGAGAAGAAAGCTCGCCACGTTTTGGGGCAAAACGTTGCAGAAATCAAGAAATTGACCGAGCTCAGTAACTCATTGCTTGATTTGGCAAAGTCGGAAGGTGTCATGACTGATCCGGAACTAGTTAATCCAGCTAAGCTTATTGAAGAAGTGGTGACGCGGTTTACACCAGCCGCACAGGCAAAGCAGGTAAGGCTTGTGTGTGACAATCAGTCACCGACCCGCGACGTACCGCTTCAGGTAAATGTGGTTCGTCAGATTCTAGCAATTCTAGTGGACAACGCCATCAAATACGCGCCGCCAAAAAATGGCGAAGTGAATGTGATTATTACGTGGGTGAATCGTAAAAAACACGCGCTGGAATTCGCGGTGAGAGATAACGGCCCAGGCATCGCGCCGGGCGACCAAAAGCATATTTTCGAGCGATTTTACCGGGCAGACACGGCACGGACGCGGACTGATGTGTCAGGCCATGGTTTAGGGCTGGCGATTGCTCAGTCGCTGGCAGATCGCTGCGGCTACGCGATTCGGGTTAAAAGCCAGCCGCCAAATGGCGCGGAATTTACGCTGGTTTTTCCGTGTTCTTAGTCGCGATCAGTGTAGTCAATGTTATACTTTAATCATGGAAACCATCGAGACGCCGCCTGATAGGGATGCATCATTGACCAGCAGAGCCTTGCAGTGCACTGCAACGGAGCTTGGTACTAATATATCTGATTTACAAATTACCTCGGTGAGCGGCGGTTTTTCGCGCAATCG
>ERZ772926.670-NODE-670-length-18235-cov-8.164356_pt1 | contig 18235 bp, 12 predicted proteins | sample MGYA00511136_ERZ772926 | MGnify/ENA primary metagenome ERZ772926 (study PRJEB29015, sample SAMEA2737917) | human oral metagenome | biome: human oral; feature: human-associated habitat; material: dental | place: China | collected 2153 ... | reverse complement strand
CTTACACACCACCATACGCCAAGAACCGACACGAAACAATAAGAATACACTGTAACCGTCACGCAACTATTCGCAACACATCTGCACATACGTGCATCAAGATGGAAGTCCTCGCCCTGATCGCGGCCGCCTCCTCGCTGAGCAGCGAGGACAAGGAATCTGGTGTGACGCGCGTACGCAGATGTAGATGGGCCGCCATACTCTCTGCTTGACAGCCAGGGGCTGTCGATGGTGACAACGAGCTATACGAAAGGAAAGACCGTTTTATGCCAGTTAAGTTTGCTGCCTCTTGCTATAGGGCATCATCGGGTGTTTTCGCGATTATCGCAGTGAGTAGTCCAATGAGCGCAGGAATCGATGCGGTGGTGGTTGCCTCGCCGCTGATGCGCCAGGAGAGCCGACTTTTTTGCGGCCTGATGATCTGATGTATCGATGAGGCGCGCATTGGTCCAATAATGGTTTTGATTTGGGATGAGCGATCCACACGGTCGGTCATCAGCTGCTGATTCATGGTAGTGGCGTCCGAGTATTCTATGTGCAGTGCCATACGTCCTGGGAACGAAGAGGCCTAGTGCCTCGGTCGGCACCCTCCTCTTGTGGGTAGTAGCGTTGCCGTGACGCGGACGCTGTCACGCTGCAAGTTCACCTCAGAATGAACAAATGAGCGGTGTGCCAGAAGTATGAGCCACGCGAAGTTTGTCGCGCCTCGACGAACAACCATGCGTTATAGTGCTACAGTAGCGGCTTCCTCAAGCAGGATGCGGACCTTGACGCTCACCATCCGGCCGAAGGCCGCGGCCCTAAGATTAATAACGTTTGAGTTTGAGAGGGCTTGAGACATGGTTCCTAAAGGGCACAAGAATCGCTCCATCAAACGCCTCCATCTCGACCTGCGAAATCCTCGCCTGGGCCGTCCCGCAGTAAAGAACGAGGCAGAGGCCACGAGTCGGCTACTGAGGGAATTCGGGCCAAAGATCGTTGCCTTGGCGAAAAGTATCGCCGAACACGGTCTTAATCCCACCGAGTCTTGGGCAATCGTCCAAGAAGAGGGCAAGTACGTTGTCCTCGAAGGCAACCGTCGCCTCGTTGCTTGTCGGCTCCTCGACAACCCCCGCAAGGCCCCCGACCCGCAGACAGTTGCAACCTTCGAGCGCATCAAACGAGGAGTCCGCACCACTAGCTCCTATCTGAACCCCAGCTGCGTAGAGTTCGAGCACCGCGCCGACGCCCGCTACTGGATCCACCTCAAGCACCATGGCGCAGGCAGTGGTGAAGGCACCGCCCCTTGGGGCCCGGAGATGGTCTACCTCGACCAGGTCAACAGCGGCAGCGCTCCTGTGGAGTGGAACGAGTTCTGGTACTGGCTGGAGGAGACCTACCAGCACGACCGCCTACTGGTCGACCTCATCGACCGGGCCCGACGCGAGCAGTACACCCTCATGGACCGCGTCTACACCTGGAAAGTCAAAGAGCTCCTCGGTGCCAGCTTCACCCAGCCCGGCCAGATCAGCATTGGTATTGATCCCGACAAGATTAAACCATTCATTCACAAGCTCATCACTGGGATGCTTACGCCTCAACCCAAGGATCCCAAAGCGCCCGGCGCTGCCGACATTCTCGTCATTTCCTCCCGCACTCTCAACAGCAGAGATGTCGCCGAGGAGACGATTGAGAAGGTGTGGACGGAAACCGTTGGAGAGGCCGACGTCACTCCCGGAATAGACATTGATACAGCCAAACCTTCAGGGGACACGGCAGATGCCGCGCCGACACCAGACTCTTCCACTCCAGATAATGATGCTGCGAAAAGGGATCCGGGCGAGGATCCGGATCCTCACCCGAAAAACGACTCCCGACCCCGCCCGCCCAAGCCTCGTAAGAGTGATACCCACCTCTACAACGGCGTACGGTACGCCCACATGCCCGACCGACTCCGGAAGTTGATAAAGGAGTGCGGCGAGCTGGAGATCAGTAAGCATCCTGAGATTGCGTCAGTCACGGCGCGCGTCGTGGTCGAGCTCGCTGTTGACACACTCATCGATCATCAGAAGCTCCAACCGAAAGGCAAGCAGCTCAATGACAAGCTCGCTGCCGTTTTGCGCTACCTTGACGCACGCCTGGATTCTAAGAACCCCGCTCGCCCAGATCTGACTGGAACTTGGGCTGCTGTGCGCACCGACACCGCTGACGGGCACTTCGTCCGCGATCTCAACAACTGTGTGCACTCTTACCAGTTCACGGCCGCGACCGAGATAGCCAAACGAGCAAACGCTCTGTTCACGCCCCTGCTCAACGCCATCAACACCGACCTCGCCAAGCCGCCCGCTAGTGTGGTGGCCACGAGCAAGAAAAACGGGCAGGCTTGATCCGTGAGGTATCTGTCCCCCCTGCGCTACCCTGGTGGCAAAGCCCGCCTGGCCCCCTTCTTCGCCCGCTTGATCCGCGCCCAGATCCCCGCCCCGACCCACTACGCCGAGCCCTACGCAGGAGGTGCCGGCGCCGCCCTACGACTCTTGACCGACGGCGCCGTTGACCACATCCACATCAACGATATCAATGTTGGCGTTGCCGCGTTCTGGCGCACCATCACCGCCCCCGACGGCGCCAACGCGTTCTGTCAGCTCATCAACAACACCCTCGTCACCGTTGAGCAGTGGAACCACCAGAGAGCCATCTACCAGGCCGGTAAGGGAGACGACCTCGCCCTCGGCTTCGCCACTTTTTACCTCAACCGCACCAACCGCTCCGGCATCCTCGACGCGGGCCCCATCGGCGGGTTCGAACAGGTCGGCAAATGGAAGATTGATGCCCGCTACAACAAGTCGGCGCTTATCGAGAGGGTCAAACACGTTGCCGCCCTGGGCGACCGCATCCACGTCACCCAGCTCGACGGCCTCGACTTCCTCACCACAATGGAAGCCCACGCCACGGACGTCCTCGTCTATGCGGACCCGCCCTACGTCGAGCAAGGAGGAAGGCTCTATCTCCACGCCTTCAATGGCGACGACCATAAGGCTCTAGCCGAAAAACTACAGGCTGCGAAGTACCCATGGTTGTTGACCTACGACGATCAAAGGATTGTCTGGGACAACCTCTACGATGCCGCCCGCTGCGCCCGCTTTGATATTGCGCATACAGCTGCTATCCAGCATGTCGGCAAGGAGACCATTGTCTATGGCCCAACCCTCACAGTTCCCACAGATGTAGAGATTACCCCTGGAGTCAGTCCAACTTGGATTGAGAGGTCGCGCCACTAGGAGGAGACATGGGCACCACAGCCAGCCGGATTCGCTGGTCCCCGGGTGCTTGTGATCCGCGTGGTCGGCACCCGGGGTGCGGCGCGCGGCGCGCAGGAACTTCAGCTCCGCGCCGCGTCTCCCGTTGCCAGGTGTTCGGCCTGTTCAATCACGAGCCGCACGGCTTCTTCCTGCTTGTCGGGCGGGTACTTGTACCTGGCCAGCAAGCGTTTGATGGCTCTTCATAATTGGGGGTGTAGGTGTCGTGGGCGGCGTTGGGCGTGTCGTGGTTGTGTAGGGGTTGAGGTCTTTCGATGATGGAGATTCCTACACCTTCCATCTGAAAGACCTCAACATGCCCAATACTATCTTAAGCCGCCCTGATCTGAGTGCGTTCACGCGCCTGGATGGCCTGGGGCTGGAGGTGACGGGCCAGCGCGTTGAGCCAGACCACGTGGTGTTGGCGTGCCGTATTACTGGTGAAGACCGGTGGTGTCGACGCTGCGGGTGCCAGGGCATCTCTCGTGACACGGTGGTCAGGCGCCCCGCTCACGAGCCTTACGGGTGGCGTCCCACGATCGTGCACGTGAGCGTGCGCCGCCACCGGTGCCGGGAGTGTGCCGATGTGTGGCGCCAAGATATGAGCCAAGCGGCCCAGCCGCGTGCCAAGCTCTCGCGGTCGGCGGTGCGCTGGGCGCTCACCGGCGTGGTCGTTCATCATGTGACGGTGGCGCGCATCGCCCAGGCCTTGGGCGTGTCCTGAAAGAGCCGCCAACACCGCTGTCCTGGGTGAAGGTCAGCGTCTGCTGATCAATGATCCAACTCGGTTCGATGGTGTGCGTGTCATCGGGGTGGATGAACACGTGTGGCGCCACACCCCCTACGGAGACAAATACGTCACCGTTATCTTGGACGTGACGCCCATCCGAGAACGCAGCGGCCCCTCCCGACTCTTGGACATGGTCCCAGGCCGCTCCAAGCAGGTCTTCAAAACCTGGCCTACCTCAAACCACCCCCACACCACAGGCGGCCCTACCGAAGCCATCAACGCACCCCTCGAACACCTACGCGCATCCGCCCCAGGACCTTCGAAACCTCACCCACTACATCACCCGAGCACTCCTCGAAACCAGCGGATTCAAACCCCAACCACACCCCCAATTATGAAGAGCCGGCAACTGACACGGGGGCCAAGGGGACGAGAAATGACCCTCCACCAGCGCCTCATCCTAGGCATTGGCGTAGACGCGTTCTTCGCTGACCCCCACAGTCTTTGAGAAAAGGGACTAACGAAAACACCAACCGACTCTTCCGTCACTACCTGCCCAAACGAACCCCATCACCACCCACCAACCCTACCTCGACGCCATCGTCAATGAACTGAACAACTGCCCCAGACGCACCCTCAAAGGGTTCAACCAGCTCATTGCTATCACACATTGACACTGCCCTGATATCGAGCAATGGGAAGGTATGAGCAGGTGCCATAAGCGTAGTCGATAACAAGCTCGAGGTTATGGAACTGCTCATGTAGCTCCGAGCAGAGTAGTTTAGAGTCGATGTACGCAGGTTCTTCCTGCGGCTGTGTGCCGTACCTAAACTCCGTACCCGACTTGTCTGCATGATGAAGTAAAAGCACTAGAGTATCAATCTCTGTCGGAAACTTCTCCGGAAAGTCAAATGAGTTGAAGTCCCTTTTGAACGTGTCCAGGAGTATCTTTAGGTTGTGCCCAAGGCTTCGAAGGTATGCAGTTGGAGACTTGTCCTTATAGAGTTTCTCAGGGTTTGCTCTGAAATGCTCTATTTTGAGTTCTTTCAGGGTCAAGATGCCATCTTTTAATAGTAGCTCAAATGCCTGGCGGATCAAGAATAGATATGGAAGAAGAAAAATATCTGAAGGTGCGCTCCCGTTGAATCTGCTTGCAATAGTCTGAGCGCTCTCATAATAGGCGTAAGATAGTTCACCAAGTGAATACCTTTGACTGTGCATGACCAGTGTCGACGGGTCAGTACGTGGATGTCGTTTGAACAGGTCAATACTGTTCTCATTTGATGGTGTCACCGTTCTGCTCCTTCGGGAATGCTGAGTGCCGGCAGCGTCGCCAGGAGCTCCTGGGTGCGCATCGAGACCGTCACCAGGCGCTTGATCAGGTCCACGACCGCCTCGGGGCGGCCCTGCTCGCGCAGGAAATCGTTCGGGTCGTTGACGATGCCCGACGCCTTGTCCGTCTTCACGTGGTAGCGGTCGATGATCCACCCGAGCGGGCTCCGGCCCGAAATCGAATAGCCCTGCGCCTCCGCAGGAATGCCTGTCAGCGTCACGTAGTCGTTGTACTCCAAACGCGTGAAGTCCTTATCGCGGCGCCCCAGCTTCGGAAAACGCATCTTGCGCTCGCCGATCCGGTAGCGCTCCCACGGGTCCGCAGGCGCGTGCAAGCTCGCCTCCTCCTGCACCGACGGATACGGCTCCACCCGCTCGTAGTTCACGTGCAGGTCCGCCAGCTCGCGGCCCACGCTCGCATACGTGTGGAAACCAGCCGCGCGAGGAATGTGCGGCAGCATCTTCTTCAAGTCATCCTCGTAGCGCTCCCGATACTCCGGGTGATGCAGCAGCGCGTACACGTAGAAGAAAATGTCCTCCTTCGTGATCCCCGCATCCCCGTAATGCTCCCGGTACGAGGCCAGCGTCGCGTCCGTGACGTTGTCGACGCGGCGGTAGCCGTCCAGGATCACCGGGATCTGGTCGCCAATCGGCCGCGAGAAATCCAGGGACGAGGCCGTGGCTGGTTCATCCGCCTGGCTGCCTGAGGTGGTTGCGATCTCTGCGAACAAGTCGGGCTCACTCCCGGAAGTGGGGGAGAGGGGCTCCCAGGTGTAAAGGGGGAAAATCTGTGGAGTTCCAACCGAATTTAGGTCCGGAAGTAACTCTGTAATGAATGGAGTGAAATGTTTCCTGTAGTCAGTTGAAACTGTGATAGATAAGTTCTGTTGGCTGGATGTCGGGAAGAGCTGAGGAGTCTGATAAATTCGCTCATTCATTGAGTCAGAGAAATACAAATATTGCGTACAGAAAGGTCTATATAGTCCGATTCTAATACTATTCGAATCGAATTTATGGCGAATAGCCTTGTCGAGATCGTTGGGAAGGTCGCCGCCCCATGCAATCAGTTTGGATTCTTGTGTTGCAGTTTTACTGGTATGTCCTGCGTCCACCTCAGCGTTGTAGTTGTCGATCATTCGTTGCATGTTCAAGGCTACAGCATGAAAAGAAAAGTTGTAGCACCAGGCATCTCGGCATGTCTTGACGCCGCTCGAAAACTGACAGAATATTGCTGGGGTGAATCTTTTCCTCTTGTTTTTGTATTTTTTGTTTCCAATTTCTTGGAAGGTGATAAAGTTGTCGTCTCGCCCATCAATCCAATCGCCATGTTGATTCGGTTCAATTGTCTTGAATGATCTGTCTTCGCCGGTATGTTTCATCGACTGATAGTGAACAATCTGATCAATCTTTTCCTGGCGTGTCGCGAAATCAGGTGATTCTGCATAGAATATTTCCACCGGTCCAGTGTGGGTGGGATCTCTTACAAGAATACTGATTGCGACACCTGTCTGAATGTCGAATATGCTTCCACCTTCGCGTAGTGAAGGGATTCCAACCTTTCCGCGAGTCCCACCTCGTAGGTTGAAGATGAAAATCTGAGAAAACTCTTCTTGTAGTGAGATTCGTACGCCATCCGCGGAGTTTCCTTCAATGAAGGAGTTATTGGACACGAAGCCGATAACACCTCGTTCGCCGATGCGATCCGACGCCCAGCGTAGGGCACGTAAGTAGGAATCATAAAGACTACCTTTGCGGCTGGCCGTCGAATGTCGCGTGTAGGTGGTAGCGATGCGCTCGTCGAGGTGAGGATATGCCAGGTTTTTGTTGTTATCGTTTGCTCGTTTTTGGCCAACGGAGTAGGGCGGGTTCATGACGATGACCGTGATCGCCGAGTCCTTTTCCGCCTTCGCGCGCTCGTTGTTGGCGGCCAGGCCTTCGAAGTCCTCGGTGATCGTGCCGTCGCCCTCGTGGAGCTGGAAGGTGTCCGTCAGGGTCATGCCCGGGAACTCGACGTAGCCCTCGTCCACGCCCTGCTCGGCGCGCACCTGGTGGTACACCTGCTCGATGTTGATTGACGCGATGTAGTAGGAGAGCAGCACGTACTCGTTCGCGAAGATGTCGTTCTTGTACTTGTGTTCCAGGGCCTCGGGCGGGATCACTCCGAGCTGCAGCAAGCGCGCCACGAACGTGCCCGTGCCCGCGAAGGGCTCGATGATAGCCACGCCCGGGTCTCCCAGGCTCTGGCCAAATGCCGTGCGCATCGCATCGTCTGCGCTGCGGATGATGAAGTCGACGACCTCGACGGGCGTGAAGACGATGCCCAGGCGTTCGCTCATGCGCGGGAAGGCCTGCGAGAAGAAGCGATCGTAGAGCGTGCGCATGATCTCCTGCTTGCCCGACAGGGTATGTACCGCCTCGATGCGCTCGACCATCGCCTTATAGAAGGCGTCGAGTTCCCGGCGCTCGTTCTCGAACATCGAGTGCGACGCCAGCATCTCCACAATCGTGTTCATCGCACGGCTCACCGGGTTCTGCTTCGAGAACGAATGATCCGGGAACATCGCGTCGAACAGAGGGGCGGTGAGAATGTGCTGGGCCAGCATCTCCACAGCCGACTCGTTATCCACCGACGGATTCAAGGTCTGGCGCAGCGCATCCACGAACTCCTGGAACGCATCCTGGCGCTGCGGATCCTCCAACAGGCGGTCAATCAGGTGAATGTAACGATCGGCGACCGTCGCAATGTCCTTCGACCAGTCATCCCAGTACAGGGACGAGCCCACCTTCTTCACGATCCGGCCGAACACCGACTCCTTCCAATCCGAGGGAAGCAGCGTGAGCTGGCCCTGGATGCCCTGGGCCACCCCGTCCGCGCCCGACCCCGAGGACCCGGCCCCGGCCTCGTCCCCATCGGGTGCAGCGCCGTCGAGCGGATCGTCACGCTTCTTGTCCTTCGCTAGGGACACCTGCTCGACGATGATGTTCTCCGGCCCTTGGCCGTTGAGCTCCATTGAGTTAATCGCCGCATCCAGACGCTCGTCGTGCGCACGCAGGGCCTTGAGGACCTGCCACACCACCTGGAAACGCTTGTTGTCGTCCAGCGCCTGCTCCGGCGACATGCCCGACGGCACAGCAACCGGCAGAATGATGTACCCGAAATCCTTGCCCTCCGCGCGGCGCATCACGCGGCCCACCGCCTGAATGACGTCCACCTGAGACTTGCGCGGCGCCAGGAAGAGCACCGCGTCCAGGGTCGGCACGTCCACGCCCTCACTCAGGCAGCGCGCGTTCGTCAGGATCCGGCACACCGGGACCTCATCCGTGCCCGCGCCCTCCGTCAGCCAATCCATCTCGCGCGAACGCACCGCCGCGTTCATCGTGCCGTCGACGTGGTGGCACTCGACCTGCAGGTTATCCGACGCATCGTCGTTACTCAGGTCGCTCAGGCCGTGGGGCCCGTTCACCAGGTCCGGGAACTGATCCGTCACCTGCTTCGAGGCCTTGATGTTCTTGCAGAAGGCCACTGCGCGGCGCATCGGAGCGCGGTCCTCGCCGTAGTCCACGTCCGAATCACGGTTCTTGCGCTTCGCCAACGCGTTCCAGCAGCCCGTCAGCTTCGCCGCCGTGTCGAGGTTCAGCTCGCCGCCCATCTCTGCGATCGCCTGATACTGGCCCGAGACCTCCTCCTCACTGACCGTCAGGATGATGACCTTGTAGTCCGTCAGCAGGTTCTCCTTCACCGCCTGGCCGAAGCCCAGGCGGAAGAACACCGGACCATAGGTCTCCTGATCATCCATCGACGTCAGGATCACGTCCTTCTCCGAGGCGGTATTTTTCGTCTTGTCCGCGAAAATACGCGGCGTCGCCGTCATGTAGAGAGTCTTCGCGCGGCGGATGAACTCGCCGCTGTGAATCTTCGTGAAGGCGCTCTCATCCTCGCCCGTCAGCGTCGCACCCGTCGTGCGGTGGGCCTCGTCGCAGATCACCAGGTCGAAGTCACGCCACTCGTCGCCCGCGAGCTCCTGCGCGCGGTGAATGACCTCAATCGACTGATACGTCGCGAAGACGACCTGCAGGCCCTCCGTCGCGTTATTCGCGTTCAGGGAGTCCGCGAGGCGCTGGCCGTCCGTCGTCGCCGGAATCGGCAGGTCCACCGCCGACTCCTCGGCAGTGTCGTTACGCGCCGACGAGGACACCTTCGTATCCGAACACACCGCCCACGCCGTGAACGCGCCGTCGGCCTCGGCCGCCCAATCGTCGAGCGTCTGCTTGAGAAGCGCGAGCGAGGGGACCGCAAACAGGATTCGGGCGGTGCCGCCCTCCTTCTCCACGAACTCGCGCGCGATCGTCAACGCCGTGAACGTCTTACCCGTACCGCACGCCATGACCATCGTGCCGCGGTCGTGCTCCTCGAAGCCCCTCATGACCGCGGAGCGTGCGCGCACCTGGTGGTCGCAAGGCACCTTGCGCTCGCGGGTCTTAGGCGCCTGTGTCGACCCCAGCGAATACGTGCGCCAATCGATGTCCGAATCGCGCAGATACGCCAGCGTGACGCGGGAAACCGGGATCTGCTGGCCCTCGATCGCATCCTGCGCGTTCTTGCCCCACGGCGCCCCCGACGTGTCCACGACGATGCGGCGGCCGAACGGCTCCTTACCCGAAGCCGACAGGAACGAATCGATGTCCGCCTTCTGAATGCGGTGACCCAGTGCGTAGAACTTGCACTGAACCGCGACCGGACCCGCGCTCGGGTCGACGGGGATCGCCACCAGGTCGATGCCCGTGTCGCCCGTGCGGCGCTCCGGCCACTCGCTCCACAGGTAGATTTCCTTGAACTGGTGGGCGAAACGCGCATCATGGAGCAGGAACTGGCGCGTCAGCTCCTCGAACAGCGTGCCCTTCTCGCGCTCGCTCTTCGCGCGCGCACGGTACTCATCCAGCAGGGCATCCAGCGCGGACTTCGAGGAGACCGGGGCCGTGTTTGCGGCATCTCCCAGCGAACGATCGATGGCGGTTGGGGGAGCGGGATTCGCGGTCTCCATTCCGGGCAGTGCCATGAAGTCGTCGTCGCGCGCAGCAGTCATGCGACTAAGAATAGCGGGTAATCTACGACACACAACTTGTTTGACGCGGCGAAAACACTACAAGGGATCTTACGCTCAGAACCTTGACGGATCTGGTGGGAGTTTGATCGGCGAATGTCGCCGCCGACAGAAACCCTGGGACTCGGTCCTCCGGCCCCAAGGGCTCTGACCTACCCCTGACTCACCTCGGCCCGGATGAGGGGGATCGGGTAGGCGGCGGCCGAGATGGGGGAGAGGTAGGAGTCGGTGATGCCCGCGGTGAAGGCGTCGATGCCGAGCACCTTGTACAGGGCGTTGCGGCCGAACTTGGTGGAGTCCGCGACGAAGTAGGCGGTCGACGCGATCGAGCGGACCTTCTGCTGTAGCTCGATCGAGTAGCCGGAGGAGGCGTAGATGCCGTCCTCCATCACCGAGTTTGCCCCAAACACGGCGGTGTTCACGCGGATGTGGTCCAGCTGATCGATCGCGGTCGGCCCCCACATGTGCGTCCGGTTGGGCAGCAGCTCGCCCCCGACGAACACCAGGTTGAGCGACGGCTTCTTGAGGATCTCCAGGCCCACCAGCAGGTCGTGCGTCACCACGGTGACGCGGCGGGCGTTGAGGGCGCGCGCAACTTCCAGGCACGTCGACCCCGAGTCGAGGAAGACGGACTGCCCGTCCAGGATCCGCTCCGCCATCGCCGGCCCGATCGCGCGCTTCTCGGCTCGGTTGGGCGAATCGTGCAGGAACTCCTCGGTGTCCTCGTCCTGCGGGACGGGGATCGCGCCTCCGTGGGTGCGGCGCACGAGGCCCGCCTCGGCAAGGTGCTCCAGGTCCCTGCGGATGGTTGACACGTTGACCTCGAGGGCTTCCGCCAGGGAGGACACGGTCTCGAAGCCTGTCGCCTCAATCATGGAAACAATGGTGTCTTGCCGGGTCACGATGCTTCCTTCTGCTGGCTACGGACGGGGGACGGCGGCGGAATCGACGACGGATGCCTGCAACAGGGCATCGCGGACTCCGCCCTCTTGACACTGTAGCGAACTTTCGGAGCGAATGTGCGCGATACCGCGCAACGAGGGATCTCGCGAGTAATCGCAGCTACGGGGAGTTATTCGCTCAGTATTTGCGTGTAACCGTGCAAACAAGCGGAGGTGACCGCGCGTTGATGGCTGCTTCAGTGCATGAGACATGCGCGAAAGAGAGTTGCACATGCGCGAAAGCGCGTGTACTGTTGGTGATTGCGACGCGGGTCACGCCATGTTGCGTGCGCCATCGCGGGAGATGGCGAACCCACAGCGTCGGCCAACGAGATCACGAGGAAGTGACGACATGAAGATCGGAAGACTGAGCGCGGCAGCGATGTCCATTGCGTCGATCCTGGCTCTGACGGCCTGCTCGACCGTCGGTGGGACGGCGGGGGAGAACCCCGGGAGCACCACCGGATCGGCCTCAGGCGATGCCAGCAAGACGATGGTCACCGTCGTCAAGGTCAAGGGAATCGCCTGGTTTGATCGAATGGACGTCGGAGTCAAGGAGTGGGGTGCCGCCAACGGCTACGACACGCGAACGGAGGGAGGAACGGACGTCTCCCCCGAGAAGCAGATCCAGATCATCCAGGATCTCATCGCGCAAAAGCCCGCGGCCATCACCGTCGTCCCCAACTCCCCCGAGGCCCTCTCCGCGGTCCTTGAGCAGGCCCGAGCCCAGGGCATCAAGGTGGTCTCCCACGAGGCGACCGGCATCAAGAACGTCGACGTCGACATTGAAGCCTTCGACAACGCCTCCTATGGGGTAGACATCATGAAGAGCATCGGCGAATGCACTGGCGGCACCGGCAAGTACGTGCAATTCGTCGGCGGCCTGACCGCCAAGACCCACATGGAGTGGGTCGAGGCCGCCTACGACTACCAGCAGAAGAACTTCCCAGGCATGGAGCGAGTCGAAACGCCCATCGAGTCCACCGACAACGAGACCGCCGCCTACGAGAAGGCGAAGGAGGTGCTCGGCAAGTACCCCGACATCAAGGCCTTCCAGGGCTCCGCAGGTAACGACGTCCCGGGCATCGCACGCGCGATCGAAGAGGCCGGCCTCTCCGACCAGGTCTGCGTCATGGGAACCTCCATCCCCTCCGCCTCCGCCAAGTACCTCGCCACCGGATCGATCGACAAGATCTTCTTCTGGGATCCCGCCCTCGCCGGGAAGGCCCAGCTCCAGATCGCCAAGATCCTCGCTGACGGCGGAACCATCACCGAGGGCACGGACCTGGGCATCGAGGGCTACAACAACCTACACAAGCTCGACGGCTACGACAACGTCTGGGTCGGCTCCGCCCAGATCGCCGCCGACGCCGAGCAAGCCAAGAAGTACAACTTCTAACGAGGCGGCCCCGGCCTCGGCGCGAGAAAGGCGAGGCCGGGGCTCGCGTCCCACGACAGCGCAGTCCACACGACACTCGAAGGAGAGCACATGCGCACCAATGTGGAACAAGCACCGCGCCCAAACGGACAAGGCTCGAGCTCGCACGAGAACCCCTTCCTAGAGGTTCGCCATATTGTCAAGAACTTCGGCGGCGTCCGAGCCCTCGACGGTGTCGACCTGGCTGTGTGGCCCGGAGAGGTCCTGTGCCTGGCCGGAGAGAACGGCTGCGGGAAATCAACCCTCATCAAGGTCATCTCCGGCGTGCACCGGCCGGACTCGGGAAGCATCGCAATCGAGGGCCAAGAGGTCACGGCGCTCACGCCGCTCAGCGCGATGAAAGCCGGAATCCAGGTCATCTACCAGGACTTCTCCCTGTTCTCCAACCTCACCGTGGCCGAGAACATCATGATGACCGCCTCCGTGACCGACAAGAAAAGCTTCTACAGCCGCTCTCGCACGACCCGGCACGCCCGCACGATCGTGGAACGCCTGGGGGTCGCCCTCCCCCTCGACGCCGACGTCGAACAGCTCTCCGTCGCCGACAAGCAGCTCACCGCGATCTGCCGAGCCCTGGCAGGCAACGCGAAACTGCTGATCATGGACGAGCCAACAACCGCCCTGACCCAGCGGGAGGTCGCTCGACTCTTCATGGTGGTCGAGAAACTCAGCGCCGAGGGGGTTGCACTCATCTTCGTCTCGCACAAGCTTGACGAGGTCATGGCGATCTCCCAGCGCGTCACCATCATGCGCTCCGGCCGCAACGTCATCGACTCCCCGGTCGAGGAGCTCGACCGCGAGAAGATCACCCACTACATGACCGGCAAGGAACTCGACCAGAGCAGACGCGTGCCACCCCTCGACGACGACGCCCCCGAACGCCTGCGGGTCGAAGCGCTCACCTCCGCGGGCCGCTTCGACAACGTCTCCTTCTCCGTGAAAAAAGGCGAGATCCTCGGAATCACCGGACTTCTCGGATCGGGGCGAACCGAAATCGCGCAGGCCCTCTTCGGCCTCCTTCCGATCGACAGTGGACGGGTGTCCATTGACGGCGAACAGGTCGAGGTTGCCTCCATCAAGCAGGCGATCGACGCCCACATCGGATACGTCCCCGAAGACCGCCTCACCGAGGGCCTCTTCCTCGACAAGTCCATCGCGGACAACGTCATCGCCGCGTCCATCGACCACCACACCTCGAAGCTCCACACGCTCCGCAAGGAGCGGATTCGGCGCACCATCGCGCACTACTTCGAGGCCCTCCGGATCAAAGCGCCCGACGTCCTGGCTCCCGTGCGCTCACTGTCCGGCGGAAACGCCCAGAGGGTCGTCCTCGCCAAGTGGCTCGCGCGCTCGCCCAAGGTCCTCATCCTCAACGGCCCCACGGTCGGTGTCGACGTCGGATCGAAAGCCGAGATCCTCGAGATTCTACGAGAGCAAGCCGCCGCCGGAATGGCCATCGTCATCATCTCCGACGACGCCCCCGAACTCGTCTCCTGCTGCCACCGCGTACTCATCACCAAGGGCGGCCACATCGCCGCCGAACTGGGCGGAGAGGACGTCGATGCTCGAATGATTAGAAAGATGGTCGTGTCATGAACATAAGTACCGTCGCTCGCAACGTGCTGCGTTGGATCTGGGGACCCAACCGCGAGGGAATCGTCCTCACCGTCCTGGTGGTGCTCGCGCTCGTCATGTCCGCGATCAGCCCCGCCTTCTTCACGGTCTCCACGCTCTTCTCCCTCCTCCGCTCCTCCATCGTCCCGACGATCTACGCCCTGGGCGTCCTCCTCGTCATCATCTCCGGCGGAATCGACGTCTCCTTCGCGGCGATCGCCTCCTTCGCCTCCTACGCCACCATCGTGTTCCAACTGAGCCGAGGCATCAACATCGGCCTGTTCGGATCCTTCGCGATGGCCCTCATCATCGGAGCCGTGCTGGGACTCCTCAACGGCTACCTGATCTCGAGATTCAAACTCCCGACCCTCATCGTCACCCTCGGCACCCAGGGCATCTTCCAGGGCTTCCTCCTGGCCTACATCGGCTCCACGTACATCGCCCAGCTGCCAGAGGGAATGGCCTCGGCCTCGACCGCCAACATCGTCTCGGTCGATACCGATACCGGCGTCGCGCTGCTCCACTCGATGATCATTCCGGCCATCGTCCTGGCGATCGTCATCGCTGTGATCCTCAGCAAGACGATGTTCGGCCGCTCCATTTACGCGATCGGAGGCGACACCGAGTCCGCGCACCGAGCCGGAATCAACGTCAAGAGAACGCAGATCTGCGTGTACGTCATCGCGGGAACCCTGGCCGCGACCGCAGGAATGGTCTACATGATCCTGGGGCGCTCGGCCAACCCCCAGGAGCTGGTCGGGCACGAACTTGACATCATCGCCGCCGTCGTCCTCGGGGGCGCGTCGATCTTCGGGGGACGAGGCTCCGTCCGGGGAACGATCCTCGGGGTCCTCCTCGTGCAGCTGATCAACAACTCGCTGATCCTCATCGGAGTTCCGAGCGCATGGCAACGCGCCGCAGTCGGCCTGCTCCTCGTCGCCGGCGTCGGCATTCAGGCCCTGGCCGCCAAACGAGGAACGAGGCTCCTGCGCAGCAAGAACGCGCAGGTCGACCACAGCAATGCCGCCCCCCAGGCCGTCGAAGGATGAGCGCCATGAATACGACACTTCGTGAAACCAACTCCCGCATCGACCTCTTGAGCGCCTCCCTGCTGTCTCGGCTCAGACGCGACAGGTCCATCGGCCGAATGGTCCTCATCCTCCTCGTCGCCATCGCAGCGTTCTCGGTCCTGTCCCCGAGCGTCTTCCTCACGGGACTGAACCTGCAAAACATGCTCCTCGGGGTCGCGGAGATCGGGATCCTCTCCATCGCGATGATGATCTCCATGGTCACCGGCGGCATCGACCTGTCGCTGGTCGCCATCGCCAACCTGTGCGCGATCACCGTCTCCACGCTCTACACCTCCTCGGTCCTGGGCGGCGCGGGAGCCGAACAGTGGAGCCCGGTCATCATCCTCATCGGCCTGGTCGTGGGCCTCGCCTGCGGCCTTGTCAACGGCGTTCTTATCGCCTACGTGGGCGTCACCCCGATCCTGGCCACGCTGGGCACCATGCAGATCTTCAACGGATTGGCCGTCGTGTGGACCGGAGGAAAGACCCTCTACGGATCCCCCGAAGCCCTCACCGCCTTCGGGAAGACGGCCGTCGCGGGCGTCCCCCTCCTCTTCATCGTCTTCGGCCTCGTCGCCCTGCTCGTCGGTTTCATCCTGAATCGCTCCCCGCTGGGCCTGTCCCTCTCCCTCGAGGGCTCCAACGGGACGGCCGCGAAGTTCTCGGGCATCCGCTCGACGCGCATCCTGATGAGCTCCTACCTGCTCACGGGCCTCCTCGGATCGCTGACGGGAATCGTGTTCATCGCCCGAAACCCCACGGCCTCAGCCGACTACGGCGCCTCCTACGTCCTGCTCGTCATCGTCATCGCCGTCCTCGGGGGGACGAACCCGAACGGAGGCTTCGCCACCGTCGGGGGCGTATTCCTGGCCGCCCTGACCCTCCAGGTCGTCCAGAGTGGATTCACCTCGATGAGGCTGTCCGCCTTCCAATACTCCATCGCACAGGGAGTCATCCTCATCGGTGTACTCGTCCTCGACTGCATCGACTGGAAAGACGTTCGATCGCACCTCTCCATTGCCGTCAGGCGCACAGATTCGGTAGCCGCTCACGACAGCGGTTCAACAGAAAGGAAATGATCATGAAGAAGATCATTAACAACCCCGACCAGTTCGTCGATGAGATGGTCGAGGGCATTCTCCTGGCGCACCCCGATCAGGTCAAGACACCCGGCGACGACCGCCGCGTTCTCGTCCGCGCCGACAGCCCGGCCGCGGGCAGGGTGGGAATCGTGACCGGGGGCGGCTCGGGTCACCTCCCCCTCTTCAAAGGCTACGTCGGACGAGGCCTGTGCTCGGGCGTCGCCATCGGCAACGTCTTCTCCTCCCCGTCGGTCCAGCAGTGCGCGGATGCAGCCAAGGCGGTCGATGGCGGCGCGGGTGTGCTCTTCCTCTACGGAAACTACGGCGGCGACGTCTTCAACTTCGACCTGGCCGTCGACCTGCTCGAACTTGACGGAATCGAGACGCGCACCGTGCTCGGCTGCGACGACGTGGCCTCTCAACCCAAGGAACGCGCTCGGGATCGTCGAGGTGTCGCGGGCATCTTCTTCGCCTACAAGGCCGCGGGCGCGGCCGCCGAGCGGGGGGATTCGCTCGACGAGGTTGCCGCCGTTGCCCAGAAAGTCGTCGACAACACTGCCACGATGGGCGTCGGCCTGTCCCCGACGATTCTCCCCACAACCGGTTCCCCGTCCTTCGAGCTGCCCGACGGGGAGATGGAAATCGGCATCGGCATCCACGGCGAACCCGGCATTCACCGCGGACCCCTGGGAACCGCCGACGAGATCGCGGATCGGATCCTCGACTCCGTCATCCCGGACCTGAGTCTGCGCGAGGGAGACCGCGTCGCCGTCCTTGTCAACGGCCTGGGAGCCACGCCGCTGGAGGAACTGTACCTGCTGTACAGGCGCACGCATCGCCGTCTCACCGACCTGGGGGTCGTCATCGAGCGACGCTACGTCGGCGAGTACGCGACCTCCCTGGAGATGGCCGGAGCTTCCATCTCCCTCCTCAAGGTTGACGACGCTCTCCTCGAGCTCCTCGACGCTCCCGCCCAGTCCCCGTTCTTCAGGGAGGCGTGAGCATGCGATCGCGTGAACTCATACGCCAGATCCAGGCCTCGATGTCGCTGCTGATCGAGTCCTCGGACGAACTGCGCGACCTCGACCAGGTTCTCGGCGACGGCGACCTGGGCATCACGATCTCCGCGGGCGCGCGTGCGGTGATCGACGCCCTCGACGCCATGCCGACCGAGCCCGAGCCGGTCCCCTCCGACGTGGCGCGAGCCTGCGCGAGAGCATTCGCGAACGCGAATCCGTCGACGATGGCGGCGCTCGTGGCCGGAGGACTGCTTGCCGGTTCGAAGGTCTGGGTCGGATGCGAGGACGTGACCGCGGCGGAAGCGGAGGCATTTATCCGCGCGGCCGCGAACTCGATCTCGCACCGTGGCAAGAGCCAGGTGGGAGACAAGACGATCCTCGACGCGATGGTGCCCGCCGTCGATTCGCTGGCCGACAGCCTCGCGGCGAATCCGCAGGTGGCCACGGACAGCGACCTCGCCCTGGGAGCCCTCGAAAGCGCGATCTCGTCCTCGGCCGCAGCCGTCGTGGCCACCCGAGACCTGCAGTCCCAGCGCGGACGAGCCTCGTGGCTGCAGGACCGGTCGATCGGCCTGCAAGATCCCGGCGCGACAGCCTTCCTGCGTGCCCTTGAGGCCTGGCGAGATGCCGCC
>ERZ772926.668-NODE-668-length-18301-cov-5.388469_pt1 | contig 18301 bp, 17 predicted proteins | sample MGYA00511136_ERZ772926 | MGnify/ENA primary metagenome ERZ772926 (study PRJEB29015, sample SAMEA2737917) | human oral metagenome | biome: human oral; feature: human-associated habitat; material: dental | place: China | collected 2153 ... | reverse complement strand
TTTTGATGAAATATCTTCAAATAATATGGAACAAGCTGCGACAGAGATAGAAGAATTAGCCACTAAATATTCTAATAATCCAATCCTTGTGACTAGCCGAAAATTACCTTTTAATCATATAAATAATGCCTCTTTATTTCATCCCTACCAAACGAATGGCTTAAGTAAAGAGGAAGCGATAGCCTTAATAAGGCGTATTAGTAAATTGCCTATAGCAGAGTTAAAAGAGGAGGTGTTTGAACGATTTATCAATAGTTTGGAAGTACAGTTATATGATGAATATCAATCATTTGCAGAAAATCCAATATTGCTTTTTTTGATGCTACAAATGTTTGAAAGAAATGCAAGTTTTCCGACTGAAACAGCTACATTTATCAAAGATTCTTACCGACTTCTCTATAAAGAACATGATCATTCAAAATTAGTTGCTCTAACTAGAGAGTTTAAAACCGACTTACCTGAGTCTACGATGATGCGGGTGATTTCTTATTTCTGTTTTCTCACTTATTTTGAAAATAATGGAGGGAAATCAGAGTTTACAGAAAGTGAGATTCTTTCTTTGCTAAATAGGGTATTAAATAACGAAGGCTTATCTTTGATAAGGGCAGAAGATTTGCTTGCTGATTTGATAACTTGTCTATGTATCATACATAAAGAGGGACAATCTTACTATTTTGTTCATAATATTTTCCAAGAATTTTACGCCGCCAACTATTTATATGATTTGGATAATGAAGTTCAAGAACAATTTTTTAAAGATAATTTTCTTGCTGAAGATATGAATAGTCGTTTGATTGAAACTACTTTAGAATATTATGCTGAATTGGATAAAGAATTTAATAAGAAAAAGTTAAACTACAATATCTTCCTGCCAGTTTTAGAAGAATTAAAATCTAGAAATAAAAGAAGAGACTTTATTGAATTGGATACGATTTCATACAGAGTGAAACTATCTCCTAAAGGTGAGGGGGACATTATTTTCTATGATCTGGGTTCTTATGTTTTATATTATTTTATGGATTATACTAAAATAGATTATTTGTCAGTGCAAGATAAAAATCTGCCTTTGCCTGTGAAATTACCTAAAATTAAAGTCATAGAGACACCTTTTATATATCCCGAAAATTATCGTAATTTAACGGATGAAAAGTATATTCAACTGCGTGTTAAAATTTATAATGAACTCCAAAACGTAAAATTAAAAAGTGAAGCAATGGAACTTATGGAAAGGTATTGGATAGAATGGATTGAATACTCTATTGACTATAGTACGATTTGTAAAGACGATGCATGGTATGAATTCTTCAAAAATAGTAGCGCATATGAGCGCTTAAAGGCTATTGACGACTGGGTAACCAAGACAAAGTCTGAAAAAGAAGCGGACAAAAGAAAAATCCCAGTTTTAAATTTTAAAAAATAAATCGGCAATATTTGCTGATTTATTTAGTTTTGAAATCGTTTCCTTGACATTTTCTCTTCTTAGTGTTTTAATATACCCTATAGGGGTATAAAGGAGGAAAAATATGTTTCATTTTTTTACAAAGATAGATAGTATTTCAACGGATGAGTTGGAGAAGCGATTGAAGTCCAATATCCAACTAATTGACGTACGGACGCCATCCGAATTTCGTAGAGGACATATCAAAGAGGCCCAGAATATTCCTTTGAGCCAAATTGGTCAATTTGCACCAGCAAAAAAGGAGACGATTTACGTCATCTGCCATTCAGGCATGCGGAGTAAGATGGTGGCGAAAAATCTGAAGAAAAAGGGCTATGATGTTGTCAATGTCCGCGGTGGTATGAGCGCTTGGACAGGTAAAACCATTTAAGTAGAAGGGGTTAAACAATGAAAATTATTATCATTGGTGGAGTTGCAGGCGGTATGTCTGCGGCAACACGTTTAAGACGGCTGATGGAAGATGCTGAAATTGTAATTTTTGAAAAAGGTCCTTTTGTATCTTTTGCGAACTGCGGCCTGCCTTATTATATTTCTGGTGAAATTGCTGAGCGAGATGCTCTTTTGGTTCAAACACCTGAAAGTCTCAAGGCGCGCTTTAACTTGGATGTGCGACCTTTTCATGAGGTGGTGAAAATTTCTCCTGAAGAGCACACGGTGACGGTGGTTCATGACGGTTCAGAGTTCACAGAGAAGTATGACAAGCTGATTCTTTCACCTGGGGCGAAGCCTTTTATTCCTGAGATTGAAGGATTTTCAGAAGCAACTAATGTATTCACTTTGCGCAATGTGCCAGACTTGGATCAGATCATGTTAGCCTTGGATGAAGAGCCTCAAGAGGCTGTGGTCATCGGTGCTGGATTTATCGGTTTGGAAACGGCTGAAAATCTGCGCAAGCGTGGCCTGAATGTGACAATCGTAGAAAAGGCACCGCATGTTTTGCCACCACTGGATGAGGAAATGGCAGCTTTTGTCCAAGCGGAATTAGTCGATAAGGGAGTGAAGGTCATTACTTCTCAGTCAGCTACTCGCTTCGAAGAAAATGGCAAAGTAATAGTCTTGGAAGATGGTCAAAAATTGGCTTCAGATGTGACTATTCTCTCTGTCGGGGTCCAGCCTGAAAATAGCTTGGCTAAGGCAGCAGGCATTGAGACGGGTCTTCGTAGGGGCATCTTAGTTGATGAGCATTATGAAACGAGTCAGAAAGATATTTTTGCAGTCGGAGACGCCATCCTTGTCAAGCAGGAAATTACTGGTGAAGATGCTTTGATTGCCTTAGCCTCACCTGCTAATCGTCAAGGCCGTCAGGTAGCAGATGTGATTGCTGGCTTGGAGCGGAAGAATAAGGGAAGCATTGGCACGGCTATTGTGCGTGTCTTTGACATGACAGCCGCTTCAACAGGCCTGAACGAGCGTTTCCTTCAGCAAAATCATTTGCCTTATCAAGCGATTCATGTCAGCGGTAAGGATCATGCGGGCTACTATCCAGGTGCGACTGACTTGACTTTGAAATTGCTCTTTGAGCCAAAAACTGGCAAAATCTATGGTGCTCAAGGTGTGGGTAAAAAAGGCGTTGATAAGCGGATTGATATTCTGGCGACGGCTATTAAAGGAAATCTGACGATTTTTGATTTGCCAGAGCTGGAATTTACCTATGCACCACCTTTTGGCTCAGCCAAGGATCCAGTCAATATGCTGGGCTATGCAGCTATGAATCTAGTAGAAGGCTTGAGTGAAAATATCCAATGGCACCAGCTGAAAGATGAGCTGGCAAGCGGGAAACTCTTTTTAGATGTCCGGACACTTAATGAGTTTAAACAAGGACGCCTGAAGGCGGACAAGACAGTTCATATTCCGCTAAATGAACTCAGAGAACGCTTGACTGAGCTGGATAAGGAAGCAGAATATATCGTGAGCTGTCACAGCGGTCTGCGCAGCTATATTGCCGAGCGAATCTTAAAACAAGCAGGCTTTGCAGTGAAAAATCTAGACGGAGCCTATGCTTTATACAAAATGGTAAAACCAGAAGGAGTAGAAAAATGAAAACCATCTCAGCAGCTGACTTAGAGCAGCAGTATCAATCTGAACAACTGGCAATCGTAGATGTGCGTGAAAGACATGAATTTCAAGCGGGTCATATCCCGACCGCTGTCAATCTCCCTCTAAGTGAGTTGGAAACGGGCTATAAAAAGCTTGAACCACAGTATAAATATTATATTATTTGCCAAGCAGGGGCACGCTCAGCAGCAGCTTGCCAGTTTCTTGCCATGCAAGGATTTGATGTGACCAACGTTTCGGGTGGCATGAACGCTTGGTCAGGAGAGATTAAATGATACATAAAAAAACGATTCAATTTTGCAGTTGAATCGTTTTTTGTTATAGATTTATAATTCGATGATATGAGGCGTGTAACCAATATCTTCTAGGAAGCGTAGGATATCCTTGGTGTCTAAGAAAAGTGTTTTCTCATTTGTATTAGGATGGAAACACATGCGTTTTTCATCCATGATTTCTTTGTCAAAAAAGACTTCGATATCTTTGCTTTCGTTATTTAAAAGGCCAAAAGGAGAGACGGTGCCAGGAGGTAACTTCATTTTTTCGAAAAGACTGTCTGAGGAGGCCATTCTAATACGATTAGCTCCAACTAAATCTTTGAATAAATCCATGTCCAGCATTTTTTTATCATCCATGATCAGCAAGTAATAAGCTGTTTTTTTCTTATTGGTGAGAAACATGGTTTTGGTGCGGACTCCGTCGATGCCCTCTATGAAGGAGTCGGCTTGCTCTGTCGTCAGGACAGGCTCGTGTTTAACTAATTCAAAAGAAATATCCAATTCTTTTAATTTTTCTTTGACTGCTAAGTATGGGTCCATTTGAATCTCTTTCTATAAAATATGAGGCAAGGGGAGTGTGTACATGTGAAAAAAATAATTTTATTTACAATTTTGGTTGTCTATTAGTAAAGCAAGAGGAGCGCTTGATACTGCCTTCTTATTTTCGGCTGATGAGGAAACGAATAGCTTTTTCAATACGCTCCTTTTGATCCAGAGGGTTTTCCAAAGGATTTTCCAAACACTCTGTCAAATGTTCTGTAATAACCATCTCAATAACGCGGTCAACACTAGAGCGAACAGCTAGTAACTGCGTAAGGACATCTGAACAATCTCGATTTTCCTCAATCATCTTTTGAATCCCTCTCAATTGTCCTTCAGAACGTTTGAGACGAGTGATATAATTAGAATCGGCCATCATCTTTCCTCACTTAATTACCTTTATTTTATTATATTCTTTTAAAAAATGTTTGTCAAAGTTTCTATATTTTGGCTAATATTTTTAGAAAATTCATACATATTTGTTGTTTTTCCTCCTCTATCTATTTACTTTTTATATTTTTTTTGATATAATTATCCATGTTATAAAATATAACATTAAAAGGAGGTTTATTAATGAAAGCATCTAAATGGCTTATTACAACTGGTGTCGTACTTAGTGCTGGCCTGTTACTGTCTGGTTGTGGGAATTCAACATCCAGTACTTTAACTTATACCTATGTTTATGGATCAGATCCTGATAGCTTGAACTACCTTACTGCAAACCGTGCAACGACTTCTGACGTGATCACTAATTTGGTCGATGGCTTGTTAGAAAATGATGAATACGGGAATTTGATTCCATCTCTGGCAGAGTCATGGACAGTTTCGGAAGACGGTCTTACCTATACTTATAAGCTACGAAAAGATGCGAAATGGTATACTTCTGAAGGTGAAGAATATGCGGATGTGAAAGCAAAAGACTTTGTAGCTGGTCTGAAATATGCAGCTGATGAAAATTCAGAAGCTCTTTACTTGGTGCAAGATTCTGTCAAAGGCTTGGATGCCTACGTAAGAGGAGAAGATAAAGATTTTGCAAATGTTGGTGTCAAAGCTCTGGATGACTACACTGTTCAGTACACACTGACTCGGCAAGAACCTTACTGGAATTCTAAGACGACTAGTACCATTCTTTTCCCAGTAAACGAAGAGTTTGTCAAATCAGAAGGAAGCAATTTTGGCTCTGTGAAACCATCAAGTATCCTTTACAATGGTCCCTACCTTTTGAAAGCTTTGACTTCAAAGTCTGTGATGGAATTTGTTAAAAATCCAAACTACTATGACAAGGATAAAGTTAGCATTGAAAATATTAAACTAACTTACTATGATGGAACGGACCAGGAAGCACTCATTCGTAACTTTAATGATGGCGTTTATAGTGCTGCTCGTCTGTACCCAAATAGCTCTGGTTTTGCTGCTGCTCAGAAGAAATACGCTGATAACATTATTTACAGCGAACAAGACTCAACTTCTTATTATGCTAACTTTAACTACAACCGTCAATCATATAATCACACTTCCAAAACAACTGACGCTCAAAAGTCTGCTACTAATGAAGCGATTATGAATAAAGAGTTCCGTCAAGCGGTGAACTTTGCGTTTGACCGTACCTCATACGGAGCTCAAGGAAATGGTGAAGCTGGTGCAACTAAACTGTTGAGAAACTTGCTGGTTCCGCCTACTTTTGTTCAAATTGGGGATAAAACATTTGGCGAAGTAGTCTCAGAAAAAGTAGTAAAATACGGTACTCAATGGGAAAATATGGATTTCTCAGACGCGCAGGATGCTTACTATAATCCCGAAAAAGCAAAAGCAAAATTTGCAGAAGCAAAAGCTGCTCTCCAAGCTAAAGGAGTGGAGTTCCCAATTCATTTGGACATGCCGGTTGATCAGTCAAGCTCAATTTCAGTTCAATGGGCAAGTTCAATGAAACAGTCCATCGAATCAAACCTTGGTGCAGAAAATGTTGTCATTGATCTGCAGAAGATGAGTACTGATGATATTAATAATATTACTTACTTTGCAAATACTGCTGCTCAAAAAGATTATGATCTTTCTGGTGGTGGTTGGACTGCGGATTATCAAGATCCATCTACTTATTTGGATACTCTGAATATTAAAAACGGAGGAAGTCTACAAAACTTTGGTTTTGAACCTGGTCAAGACGTGAATAATGAAAAAGTTAAAGCACTTGGTTTAGATACATATACCAGTATGCTTGAAGAAGCAAATGCAGAAACTACAAATGTACAAGCTCGTTATGAAAAATATGCAGAAGCTGAAGCTTGGCTCATTGATAGCGGTTTGATTATGCCGACAATTTCTCAAGGCGCAACTCCGCGTGTGACGAAGTCAGTACCGTTTAGTAAGGCTTACTCTCTTGTAGGGGCTAAGGGAGCTTCAGTATTCAACTTCAAGTTGACTAAACTGCAATCTGACGTTGTGACAGCGAAGGAATACGAAGCTGCTAAGAAAAAATGGGAAGAAGAAACGGCTGCTTCAAATAAGAAAGCACAGGAAGAACTGGCTGACCACGTCGAAAAAAATAAATAGAATTTTATAGAAATGATTCTGGAAAAAGAGAAGACCGAGATGTCTTCTCTTTTTTTGCTATTTGAAAACAGCTGATTTTTCAGATTGCTTATATTTTTATCCTACTGTCATTTTCTTAATGGTTTTGTTACAGAAAAACACCTGAAAATAGTGTAAAATAAGATAAATACTGATGTCTGTTGATAGAATGGATGTTGAAATGTAAAGGAAAATACTATGTTTAAACTAGTTAGAAAACTGTTTGGGTTTGCTATATTGCTCTTTCTGGCAGCGGTCATATTTTTAGTGCCATCATCAGTCAACTCAAAGGAACAATTAAAAAATATTGAAGGCAGCACTTCTTGGACTAGTATTATTGAGCCGGCTTTGAGTAATGCCAATGTTACAGCTCAGGGCATCAGTACAGAAGTATCTCTCAATACTGCCCAGGTTAATCAGCTTTTAAAAAGTTCCTTGTCAGACAGTGAAAACAAGGAACTTCTGGAGGGTGTTTACAGCATCAATGGAGACAAACTCAGAGTCCAGTATCCTGTTAAATTAGCCTTTGTGGATAGTAAGGTAGATTTAGAATTGGGTGTGGTTTTTATAAATAATGTTCTGCATTTTGATATTACTAGTGCCAAATTGGGGAATTTTCCTATCCCCAAATCTCTGGTGACTGCTATTCTCAAACAGCATCTGGCGGCCAATAATAACTCTATTGCAATCGAAGGGGATCGTTTCATCTTCTCTTTGCCTCAGTCGCAGTTCAGTATTGATAAGGTCAGTCTTCAGGATAATCATGTGAAAATCCAGTTCAGTGTGGGTTTGCTTTAATCTCATTTTCAAAAACTTCATTTGATGCTGGTTTGCACTAGCTCAAGTGGAGTTTTTATACTATCGTATTTTAGTTGTAAAGGAGAAAAGATGCCTATTCCCAATGTAAGACAAGAAGAATTGATGATTGTTGACGATGGCCTGCGTTTACGGGCTTATGATGGTCAGTTTGAGTTAGCTTTTGATTGGTATCAGGATCCAGATGTGATTTATTTGATTGATGGTAATAGAAATCCATACTCACTGGAGAGGATTCAAAGGATGTATGAGTATTTGGCGGCACGGGGCGAAGTGTATTTTATCGAGGTATGGGAACAGGAGCGTTGGTTGCCAATTGGTGATGTGACTTTTTGGCAGGAAGATTTGCCTATTGTGATAGGCAATGTGGCTTATCGGGGGCAGGGGATTGGAAGGAAAGTTATTTCTGCCTTGGTTGAGCGTGGGCGTTCGCTAGGTTATCATCAGCTGACTGTCCAAGAGATTTTTGATTTTAATCAAGCTTCACGCCGAATGTTTGAGGCGATTGGTTTTTATCAAACAGTTCCTAAGGAGAAAGGATGGGCCTACGCTTTGGATTTAAGCTTACCTCTTACGAAGATTCAGCCTAGTCAGTTTTATCTTTCACAGGACAAGCTGGACAAGATTAGTATTGATTTCGAAGCTGGGGAGATGTCTCCCTTACCCATAAAACGCTTGGATGGTAAGATTTTCTTTACCGATGGACATAGCAGAGCTTTTAAGGCCTATTGTGTTGGGCTTTCGGATATTCCAGTCTATTTTGATGGAGACGAGCTCAACTGGGATTTTTACAGATACTGTGTCCAAGCCTGTGAGAAAATGGGAATCTTTTCAATAGCTGATTTGCAGAATAGGATTTTGTCTCAGTCGGATTATCAGATTCAGTGGCTGGACTGGTGTAAAAAAGAATGCAGAAAATTTGGCAGCAGCTAAACTCAGCGAGATTTTTGTGTTATAATAGATAGAAAAAATCAATATATTAAATTTGAGGTAGTGCTATGATTTATGAATTTTGTGCGGAGAATCTGACTTTGGTAGACAAAGCTTTGGAGGCTGGAGCAAGGAGGATTGAGCTGTGTGACAATCTGACAGTTGGTGGGACAACGCCTAGTTTTGGTGTCATTGAAGCTGTGGTCCGAATGGTTCAGCCTTATGATGCGACTGTGATGACCATGATTCGTCCTCGCGGTGGGAATTTTGTCTATTCAGATATGGAAATCGAGATAATGCTCTCGGACATTCAGAAGGCACGTGAGGCGGGGAGCCATGGCCTTGTTTTTGGTGTTTTAACGGAAAATAATGAAATTGATTATCCTAAGATGGAACGGCTGCTTGAAGCGGCTCAGGGGCTGGAGGTGGTCTTCCATATGGCTTTTGATGCGATTCCTGCTGAGTATCAGTTTGGGGAGTTAGACTGGTTGGTTGAACATGGAGTGAAGCGGATTTTGACTCATGGCGGGCCAGCGTCAGAGTCCATTCTAGAGCATTTGGCTTGGCTGGATGAATTGATTGAGCATGCGGCAGGGCGGATAGAAATTTTACCTGGGGGTGGAATCAACCTAGAAAATCGTGCTGAGATTGCTGACACTTTGGGTGTTGATCAATTGCACGGCACCAAAGTAGTATTTTAGCAGGCAAGTTCATGTTGGATTTATTTGACAAATACAGGCTGAAGGAAGAAAGTTTGCTGGATTATGGCTTTGTCAGGTCTGGTGCAGAGTACAGCTATTCGACCAAGATTATGGCTGGCGACTTCCAGATGGATGTGCTGATTTCCGATGGAGAGCTGGATTTTCAGGTGTTTGACTTGGATACGGGTGAGGAATACCGGCAAATCAAGATGGAAAGTATGGTTGGAGAATTTGTCGGACAAGTCAGGTCGGCCTGTCAGGAGGTTTTGCTGGATATTCGGCAGCATTGCTTTGAGGAAGTAGGCTTTCTTTATGAGCAAAGTCAGCGACTGAGTAGCTATGTGGCGACTACTTATCAAGGGCAGTTGGAATATCTTTGGGAAAATGCTTCTCGTAAAAGCGCTAATAGAGCCGCTGTTTTTCGCCATCAGGATAGCAAGAAATGGTACGGAGCTTTTTTGACGACCGATTGGTCTAAGTTTGAAAAGGAGCGCAATGGTCTGATTGAGGTTCTAAATGTCAAGAGTGACCGAGTTGCGGAGCTTATTCAACAAAAAGGGATTTATCCCGCCTTTCATATGAATAAAAAATACTGGCTCAGCCTGCCCTTGGATGGAACTTTGCCCGACCAGCAACTTTTTGATTTGTTGGACACCAGCTTTGTCCTGACCGATAAAAGATGAACTTAGTTTGCCTGAGTTTCATTTTTGTCTGAAATAGCGTATAATAGAGATAGTGAGAAACGGACAGTCGGATTAAGGGCTGTCCGTCCTTTGTTTGGAATGAGGAAACGAAATGAATCTTATCAGAAAACTGGACTGGTTTTTTAAACTGGAGGAACGGCGCTATATGATCGGCATCTTGGCCTTGTCTCTGGTTAGTGTATTTAATCTGATTCCGCCACGAGTCATTGGGCAGGTCATAGATAGAATTGCTAGGCAGAGTCTGACTACTGAAGAACTTATTTATAATCTTCTTCTTTTGATTTTGTCCGCTTTCATCATGTATGGTCTGCGGTATGTCTGGCGGCTCTATATCTTTGGCACTGCAAATAATCTGGGGCGCATCTTACGCTTTCGCCTTTTTGAGCATTTTACACGGATGTCGCCAAGTTTTTATCAAAAATACCGAACGGGTGACCTCATGGCTCATGCGACCAATGATATCAATGCGGTAGTCAGCGTGGCTGGCGGTGGTGTTATGTCAGCGGTAGATGCTTCTATTACGGCCTTGGTGACCCTCATCACCATGTTTCTGGTCTTGGATTGGCGGTTGACCCTGATTGCGATTCTCCCTCTTCCTTTTCTGTCCTGGGGAACCAGCTTGATTGGTCGAAAGAATCACGAGAGCTTTAAAGCGGCTCAGGAGGCTTTTTCTGATCTCAACAATAAAGTTCAGGAAAGCGTAGCGGGGATTAAAGTAACCAAGTCCTTTGGCTATCAGGAGGCGGAGAAACAGTCCTTTGCAGCAATCAACCAAGAAGTCTATCAAAAGAATATCTTGGCTGCCAAGTATAATTCCCTATTTGACCCTATGGTGCTGATTTTTGTCGGCTTATCCTACGTTCTGACTTTGATTTTCGGAGGAATATTTATCTCTCAGGGTCAATTTACAGTCGGTGAACTGGTTACCTTTATGACTTATCTGGATATGCTGGTTTGGCCGCTGCAAGCGATGGGTTACCTAGTGAATATCAGCCAGCGGGGAGCTGTTTCTTATGAACGGATTGAGAACTTGCTAGCTGAGGAGTCAGATGTCGAGGAAGCCCAGCAGCCACTTGCCAGTATTCAAAATGGTCGACTGGACTATGAGATAGATTACTTTGCTTATGAGAACGAAGTGACTTTGAAGGATATTCACTTTACATTAGAAAAAGGGCAGACTATGGGAATTGTCGGGCCGACTGGATCTGGGAAGACCACCTTGCTACGCCTTTTGCTGCGGGAGCAGGATATTCAAGAAGGAGTAATTTATCTGAACAGGCACGATATCCGAGAGTATGCTCTTAAGGATCTGCGCGGCCTGATCGGTTATGTGCCTCAGGATCAGATTCTTTTCGCCCTGTCCATTCGGGACAATATCCACTTCGCCAATCCAGAACTATCAGAAGAGCAAGTCATTCGAGCAGCCCAGCTTTGTGGTGTTTATGAGGATATTAAGGCTATGCCGGATGGTTTGGATACGCTGCTTGGTGAGCGGGGTGTCTCGCTTTCTGGTGGTCAAAAGCAGCGTTTGGCTATGAGCAGAGCCCTCATCATCAATCCAGAAATTTTGATTTTGGATGATTCCTTGTCAGCAGTGGATGCCAAGACCGAGCATGTGATTTTAGAAAATCTCAAGCAGGAGCGAGCTGACAAGACGACCATTATCACTGCTCATCGTCTGTCGGCCATTGTCCATGCGGATTTGATTTTAGTGCTGGAGAATGGGCACATCAAGGAGCGAGGTACTCACCAAGAACTTCTAGCAGCACAGGGTTGGTATGCCCAAACCTATCAAAATCAGCAACTATATGAACGCTTTAAGGAGGAGTCTTCAAAATGACAAAACAATCAACTTTTAGACGCCTCCTAGGCTATATGTGGCGCTACAAATGGATTAGCCTATTGGCTCTAGCTTTTATTTTTGCGACAACTCTGGTGACAACGGCCTTGCCGCTCTTAGCTCGTTCTTATATAGACCAATTTGTCAGTCGAGAAGCAGCCACAAATGGTCTCTATCTGCTGGTGATTTACTATGGTCTCTTTCTTTTGCGGGTGCTCCTTACTTTTCTGGGGCAATATGCTTTTGCACGGGTGGCTTATAGCATTGTCCGTGATCTTCGACAGGAAACTTTTGCGAATATGCAGCAATTAGGCATGGCTTACTTTGACCAGACAGCAGCAGGGGCTATCGTTTCTCGCCTGACCAACGATACCCAGTCAGTGGCTGATATGTTTAGCAGCATTTTTTCAAATTTTCTCAGCTCCATGCTTATCTTGGTGGTGACAATCGTAACTATGCTGGCTCTGAATTGGCGACTGACTCTGCTGATTGTCCTCTTTTTGCCCATCATGCTTGGCTCGATTGTGCTTTATCAGCGGCTCTCTAATCGCTTGCTCAAACAGGTTCGAGCCAGACTGAGCGACCTGAATGTCAAACTTTCTGAGAGCATTGAAGGGATGCGGATCATCCAAGCCTTTGGTCAGGAAGAGCGGCTTTTAGAAGAATTTGAAGTAATCAATGGGGAACATTTGGCTTTTAGCAATCGCTATCTGAATGTGAACAGCCTCTTTCTGCGCCCAGCCATGTCCTTGCTGAAAATCTTGGCTTATGCTCTTATTCTGACTTATTTTGGCTTGAGCTGGCAAGTAGCTGGAGTGACTGCAGGTGTCATGTATGCTTTCATCCAGTATGTCAATCAGCTTTTTAATCCCTTGATTGATGTCATGCAAAATTACTCAGTTCTTCAGACATCCATGGTGGCTGCGGAGCGCGTTTTTGAACTGATGGATCGTCGAGACTTTGAACCTGAGCAAGCAGAAGAAGGACCTGAGATTCAGGCAGGCAATATTGACTTTCAGCATGTGAGCTTTTCCTATGACGGAAAGAGAGAGATTCTAAAGGACATTTCTTTTAGCGTTAAGCAAGGTGAGACGATTGCCTTTGTCGGATCAACGGGGTCGGGAAAATCCTCTATTATCAATCTTTTCCTGCGCTTTTATGAATTTGAGAAAGGTAAGATTCTTATTGATGGCAGAGATATCAGAGACTACAGTCAAGCAGAGTTACGACGGAATATTGGTCTTGTTTTGCAGGATCCCTTTCTCTACCACGGCACCATTGCCTCCAATATCCGCATGTATCAGGAGAGTCTCTCACAAGCAGAGGTCGAAGAAGCAGCTCGCTTTGTCGATGCCCATGATTTTATCAGCCAGCTAGCTCAGGGCTATGATAGTCCGGTTACTGAACGCGGCTCCACCTTCTCCAGTGGCCAACGACAGCTTTTGGCCTTTGCCAGAACCATCGCAACCAAGCCTAAAATCTTGATTTTGGACGAAGCCACTGCCAATATCGATTCGGAAACTGAGGAGCTGATCCAGCATTCTCTCCGGAAAATGCGGCAGGGTCGAACCACTATTGCCATTGCCCATCGGCTATCTACGATTCAGGATGCTAATTGCATCTATGTCTTAGATAAAGGGCGCATTATTGAGTCTGGTAGCCATGAAGAGCTTCTAGCACAAAATGGAACGTATAAGAAAATGTACCAGTTACAGGCTGGGATGATGGATGCCTGAAAAACAAGGAAAAATTCAAAGAAAAGAGGCTGGGACAAAAGTCCTAGCCTCTCAATTGTTTTTGGATTGTCGAGCAAGACGCAGTGGTTGAGTGGGCTCTACTACGCTGATTTCATCAGCTTTTACAGCCCTACTCAACTGTGCGGAGGTGGGACGACGAAATCGAATTCTAACGAATTACCGATTTCTATCCCACTCTCTTTTTTAGATAGTCTTTAAATTTTTCCAGATTTTCCTTTAAATCATCAAACCCTAGCTTAGCATAGTGGTAGGGGCAGGTCTGAATGTAGCTGCTTTCAAAAAAGTCTAGCGGCAGCTTGCTGTGTTTGAGGGAGCTGACAGAGGGAAGGGATTGGAGATTAAAAATCACGCCATCTGTTGTCAACTGGTGGGGCAGAGGGAAATGAAGGTCGTCCAAGAGGAATTGTGCCTTATTTTTTTCAGTTTCCAGACGGTTCAGCAAGGCTAGGCGATTCTTTTCAAACATCAGATTGTCAATATAGAGGGATAGAGCCTTTTGCATGATGAGGTTACTGTCGTAGTCAACCGCTATTTTATAGGATAGAAAGGTTTCTCGAATCTGAGGTGGCAGAGCCAAGGCCGTGATGCGCAGGGCAGGAAAGAGACTGGTAGAAAAAGACTTGATATAGAGGACATGCTGGCTGTCATCTAGATAGTGAAAAGGCAGTTCTCGCTTGCTATCAAAGTCGGCCAGATAGTCGTCTTCAACGATATAGACATCATAACGCTCAGCGAGGGCAAGAATTTCTTCCTTTTCTTGACGGCTGTAGGAATGTCCCAGAGGATAATGGAAACGGGGAATCGTATAGAAAAACTTAATCCGCCTTGTTTGAAAAATCGTCTCTAACTCTTTCAGGTCAATACCTGTCGGTTTACGTTCAATCGTCTCATAAGGCAGTTTCTGATTTAGCAGTAAATCATTGATCCGATGATAGGTTGGTTGCTCAACCAGAATGGTGTCTTTGCCATTTGGGAAGTCAATCTGAGAGAGAATGTAGAGGGCTTGTTGGGTGCCGGAAGTCAAAATCAGATTGTCTGCAGAAGTGTAGATTGCGGAGTCCAAGAGCAAGCGCTGGACTGACTGTCGCAGCTCCTCCAATCCTTCTTGTTGGGAATAGTAGTTGAAAAGATAGTTTTCTCGACCAATCAGTGTTTCATTAACACACAGGCGGAAGTCTTCGTAGGCTTGGTGGCGGTCATCTGTCACAGCCAGCTTGATATCTTCCTTTTCCTTCTGGTTATTTTCCAAGACATAGTAGCCACTCTTAGGCACAGCATAAATGTACTTCTGATAACGAAGCTCAATCAGGGCCTTTTGGGCAGTATCCTTGCTGCAGCGGTAGCGGTCTGCCAGCTTGCGGACGGAGGGAATCTTTTGCCCTGTAGTAAGCCTTCCCTTCTCAATATCCCTGATAATTTTATCCATGATAATTTGGTATTTTGCTTTTGCTGCCATTCTGTCCCCCTACAGATTTCTTTCTCTTATTTTACCCTATTTCTAGGAAGTTGACAAAGTTTCTTGGTCATTTCAAAATGGAAAAACCAGCTTTGACTTCCTTTCAAAACTGGTTCAATCTAGAATATTTGCGTCGCGTTTATTCTTGCAGAAAGCCCAGTGTAGCTAAGGCTTCCTCGATATAGTCTAGGTCCTGCTGAGAATCTGCTTCGATTAGATGGTAGTGGACTCCATTTGTTAGCTCGGATAAGGCACGAAAATCGCTCTCTGTGATCTGCTCCAAAAATTGTTGCACATCGCGGCGGCAGGTCAATTTCAGATAGGTCTGGATTTCCCCATAGACAGGATGCTCAATCATGATATTTTGCACTCGTCCGCCATTATCAACGATGGTCAAAAGTTCGGCTTCGATATCATCCGCCTTGTGTTTAAGCTTAAAAAGCCGATGAAAATGGGCAGATACGTTGCTTTCTTTATAGACATAACCTCTATTGGTACTGATAATAGGAGCACCGTCGGCTCGCAGCAGGGCAATATCCTGAACGATAATCTGGCGAGTGACATGAAATTGTTCAGCTAAAAATTGACCGTTTAAAGGTTGACGAGCTTCTTTTAAAAGCTCTAATAAATCATTTCTTCGTTTTTTTGTCATAACTTCATTGTAAATCAAATCTCTAGAAGATTCAAGGTTTAGCGAATCTTTTTCAGAGCCTGATAGACAAATTTTGCAATGACAAAGTCAACCATGCTGTGAATGATTGTTCCAAATCCAACTAAACCGAAGAGGATATAGAAGGCATTCGCCGGATAGGCTGTCGTAGTGTAAAAGAGAATGCAGACCACTACCTCGCCAAAGGCATGAATCAAGGCCAGCACGAAATTAAAGATCCAAGTTTTTTTCTGACTGTCCAGTGTTTCCGGGTGCTTTTGCAGGTAAAGAGCGCCGATAGTCCCGAAGAGCAGGTGAGACAGAGCTCTCAGTGTGATGATGAAAGGAAGACCGGACATGAAAAATCCGATGGTAGAGCCGAGGACGACAATCACTGTCATGAGGGGCGAGATGAACATGGCCAGAAAGATAGCAACGTGACTGGCTAAAGTGAAGGAAGCGGGCGGAATGACAATCTTAATCGGCATAACCAGCGGGATAACAATGGCTAGGGCAGTCAAAAAAGCGGTCAGTGTCATAAACTGATTTTTAGATGTTGGTTTCATAATAAACTCCTTTTATATACTGTATATACACTAGAATAGTACATTGTTTTGTCACAAAAGTCAAGAAAGTTTTTTGAAAATAGAATGATTTTCTGGACTTATTTGTCAAATAAGATAAAATATCGTATAATAAGACGGTAAAATATGGATGCCATTCAGGTTCTGTTCTTTTTCTGAATGTCTGTCCGCCTATAAGGAGAAATGATTTAATGAATAATTTGCCAAATTGCCCAAAATGTAACTCAGAATACGTTTATGAAGACGGTGTCCTCTTGGTTTGCCCAGAATGTGCCTATGAATGGGACCCTGCAGAAGTTGCAGCAGGAGAAGCTGGTCCAGTGGCTATTGATGCAAACGGAAATCAGTTGGCTGATGGCGATACGGTGACGCTGATTAAAGATTTGAAGGTCAAAGGTGCTCCTAAGGATCTCAAACAAGGAACGCGCGTGAAAAATATCCGCATCGTCGAAGGCGACCACAATATTGACTGTAAGATTGACGGATTTGGTGCTATGAAGCTCAAGTCAGAATTTGTCAAGAAAATCTGAGAAATCTTATGAATAAAAAAGTAATTTTTGCTTATCGCCTTCTTCTTCTGGTTTTGGCTTTTGTCGGAGTCTATCTGGAAATTGCTAAACTTGGCGTGGGAATGCTGATGTACTACACGGTCTTGTCTAATCTTCTGGTTCTGTTATTTACCGCCTATCTTATTTTTAGGATGTGGACAGTCAATAATTGGGAGAGTTCTAAGCTGTTGCGCGTGAAGGGCGGCGTGACCATGTGTATCATGATTACCTGCGTCGTCTATCACTTGCTCCTAGCTCCGATTGCGACAGATTTTTATCGTTTGGAAAATTTCCTTTGCCATTACATTGTGCCTCTCATGTTTTTCTTTGATACTCTTGTATTTGATAAAACTCGGCAGTATCGTTGGTTTGATCCCATTTCTTGGACAAGTGTTCCGCTAATTTACATGATTTTTGCCCTTATTAACGGCTTTTTCTTGAAAATTGATATTCCCAATGCCAAGGATAAACCCTTTCCCTACTTTTTCCTTAATGTCTATAAGCACGGTTGGCCTTATGTGATCAAGATGTGCTTGATTATCTTCGTGGTTTATCTAGTCTTTGGTTATGTTTTCTACGGAATCAAATCTATCTCATTTTCAAAGAAGAAAGCTTAGATTCTTATAATAGGAATAGAAAACAGATGTTCTCTGTTTTTTATTTTGTTGAAATGGATTAGCAATTTATCGTGAAAAAAGTTCATTTTTTTCTTGAAATGGAAATGAAATTATGGTATAGTTATAAACAATTAAATAGTCCTTTAATTCTATCCAGAGAGATAGGCAAGGAGCAAAGTAAAAATGATAGGTGGAGTGTGACAAGTGCGTCTTGTTTCAGCCTATCTCTATTTTCTGAGGTCTCCTTGCAAAAGGAGGCTTTTTTAATGTTTTTAGGAGGTTTAGATGAAGACAAAGGAAGTTGTCGATGAGATCACTATGAATCGTGCCATCACGCGAATCACCTATGAAATCATCGAGCGCAACAAGGATTTAAGCCAAATCGTTTTGGCGGGCATTAAGACTAGAGGGGTTTTCATTGCCAAGCGGATCCAGCAACGACTGGCTCAGCTAGAGAAAATTGAGATTCCAGTTTGCGAAGTTGATACAAAGCCCTTCCGAGACGATATCAAGGTCAAGGAAGACACGACAGTGATTCCAGTTGACATTACTGATCGTGAAGTGATTCTCGTCGACGATGTACTCTATACAGGCCGGACTATCCGTGCAGCCATTGATAATCTTGTCAGCAATGGGCGGCCATCACGCGTCAGTCTTGCCGTTCTAGTGGACCGTGGGCACCGTGAGCTGCCGATTCGAGCAGACTATGTTGGCAAAAATATTCCAACGAGCCGCCGAGAAGAGATTATTGTTGAAATGACTGAAAAAGATGGTCAGGACCGTGTTCTGATCGTAGAGGAGG
>ERZ772926.667-NODE-667-length-18305-cov-3.705041_pt1 | contig 18305 bp, 15 predicted proteins | sample MGYA00511136_ERZ772926 | MGnify/ENA primary metagenome ERZ772926 (study PRJEB29015, sample SAMEA2737917) | human oral metagenome | biome: human oral; feature: human-associated habitat; material: dental | place: China | collected 2153 ... | reverse complement strand
TATTCATAATGTATTGTGAGTGCGGTAAAATCATGACTATATAGAAAGATACAAAAGGAGATGAGAATAGTGAAGAATAAAGTTAAGGTCATTAAAGGCGATACCACACTCAAAAGAAATATTTCTGGTTGTGTTGAACGTTCACTTAAGAGAGTTGCAGCATATTGCAGAGTTAGTACAGATAGTAAAGACCAGCTTAACAGCTATAATTCTCAGGTAGAACATTACACAAATTTTATAAAAAAGAATTGTGAATGGACACTGGCCGGAATTTACGCTGATGAAGCCATAACAGGCACGAAAGTTGAAAAGAGAGTGGATTTTCAAAGGCTTATTCAGGATTGTATAAATGGAGATATCGATATGGTTATTACTAAATCCATATCCAGGTTTGCCAGAAATACTTTAGATACTTTACGATATGTTAGAAAGCTAAAAGAATCTGATGTTGCAGTTTTTTTCGAAGAGGAAAATATCAATACTTTAACTATGGACGGAGAGCTACTCTTAACTATTTTGAGTTCTGTAGCACAACAGGAAGTAGAAAATATTTCAGCTAATGTTAAAAAGGGCTTAAGAATGAAGATGGAAAGAGGTGAACTGGTCGGATTTCAAGGCTGTTTAGGGTATGACTATGACCCGGAAACTAAGAGCATTTCTGTCAATGAAAAAGAAGCTGAGATTGTGCGATATATTTTTAGAAGATACCTTGAAGGCGTTGGAGGCATGGTTATTTCCAGAGAGCTTGAAGAACAAGGTTATTTATCGCCAAGAGGATATAAGAAATGGACTGAAACTACGGTTTTGGGAATTATTAAGAATGAAAAATACAAGGGTGATCTTTTGATGGGTAAAACATTCACTGTTGATCCTATTTCAAAGAGAAGATTGGATAACTTTGGAGAACAAGATAAATTCTACATTGAAAACCATCATGAACCTATTATTTCAGAAGAAGATTTTGAAAAGGCTCAGGGAATTAGGCTAAGAAGGGCGAAGAATAGAAATACAGTTGCTAATAATGGCGGTAAAAGAGAAAAGTATTCAAGGAAATATGCTTTCAGCAGTATGCTGGAATGCGGCTTTTGCGGTCATATGCTTTCGAGAAGAAATTGGCACTCAAGTTCTGAATACAAGAAAGTAATTTGGCAATGTGTCAATGCCACTAAAAACGGAAAGAAACATTGCCCTAACAGCAAAGGTATTGAGGAAGAAGCCATAGAAAAAGCATTTATGGAAAGCTATCGTCAGGTATGCCACAATAATGTAGAAATTACAAATGAGTTCTTGAAAACAGTGGAAGAAGAACTGAAAGATAATAGTTTAGCAAAAGACTTGAAAAAAATTAGTAATCAGCTTGATAAAATACTGAAGAAAGAAAAAGACCTTGTTGAATTAAGGCTTAATGAATCAATCAGTATGGACATATATCAAGAGAAATATAATGAAATCTCTATCAGTAAGGAAAAATTACTTGAAGAAAAAAGATCGTTAGAGATAACTCTGACCGATGAAAAAGCATTAAAGAAAAGACTTGAGGGATTTAAGAAGCTATTGGAGTCAAATAAATATCTTGAAGAATTTGACAGAACTGTATTTGAAAGTATAGTAGAAAAAATTATAATTGGCGGGACAAATGATGATGGAGAAATTGATCCGGCAATGATTACTATCATATATAAAACAGGAAAAAAAGACTCTCAAGATGGGCGATTATTTAAGAGTAGAAGAAAAAATGCAAAAGCTGCTGAGGAAAATGACAGCAATAAATTGTATCCTCAATCAAGCAACGAGGTCAATAAATTGTGTTCCTATACAATAGACAACACATGTCGAGTGCGTGGTCTTGATGTCACGGGTGACAAAGTAAAGAGGACTGAAAAGGCTTGAAATAAGGGGATTCTACGGATAATGCCAATAGCGGGCGACTTTCGGGAATCCCCTTTTTGTTGCCTTTCAAACAAGGCTGACCACTACAAAAATACAGGTGGAGGCTATAGAACAGTTTTTTGGCTTATTGAGTGTGTAGGATTGTTGGAAAATGAGGTTTGCGGGGAGGGCGAGTGGTCGGGATTGTTGGAAATATCTTGTTGTAAAGAGGTCGGTCGTTTAGAATTGCTGGAAGTTGCTTAACAGCAGTCTGTTATTTACGCTTTGAAAGAAAATCTTTATTCTTTTGAATATTTTGATGGATTTTCAGGGGAATTCATGCTATATTGATATATGGCTGACTATAGGAGTTTATTGAAGTGCGAAAGGTACTATAGCTATGAAGGTTTCATATAACGGATTATGGAAAATAATGATCGATAAGGGGCTTCAAAAGCAGGACTTAGTAAACAAAGCAGGGTTGAGCTCAGCGACCGTTGCAAAAATGGGAAAAGGCGAACCCGTTTCGAATAAAGTGCTTGAAAAGCTTGCTAAGTACTTAGAATGCAACATCAGCGAGATCATTAGCTATGAGTGATTCCCTATAGTGAAGTCCCAATTATCGGACAGCTAATTTGATAGAATAAGTGCTGTAAGGCACTATATTGCGAAGGATACCGGGGTATGTGGTGTAGGAATTGTAATATTGAATTGAATGAAAAAAAGTGCCCGGTTTGTGGGAGCGATACGGTCGAAGATATTCCTGCCGAGATTCATTGGTGTAGTGAATGCAAAGTTCCTGTACTCCAAGAAATATCACAGGCTGATAAAGGTGTTTGCCCGCGATGCGGAAACAAGATGAAGTATATGACCTCAGATATCAGACCTGTATTTCCCGAAGAGAGGTTGTTGCTTGAAATCTTACTTGATCGCAAGCCAAACGAGTACATTGAGAAATCTGTATGGGCTGTAAACAGCAGATATTACATTGATGGCAAATCGGTGTCTCTGCCAAGCTCGCTTTTTAGAACCGCTGATGCAGATGATATAGCCAGAAAACTTGAAACACATAAGAATGACAATAACTATACCTTCTTTGATGAAAATATAAAGCGCTTTGTTGAAGCGAATGCTTCAAGATTGCATTATTTGAAAGACGAGGCGTACCGTTTTGTCAATCAGGAAGCCTCCAAATTCCCGGAGGAGAATGTTGTTATATCGTTTTCAGGTGGTAAGGATTCCACAGCAACGGCTGATGTGGTTATCAAATCGCTAAGCAATCCGAGCCTCGTGCATATTTTTGGAGATACTACTCTTGAGTTTCCTTATACGACAGAGTATGCGAATCGGTATAGAGAAGAGCATCCACAGGCAATCTTTAAGATCGCGAGAAACAATGAGCAGGTTTTTATGGACGTTTGTGAGGATATTGGGCCTCCGGCTCGAATGATGAGATGGTGCTGCTCGATGTTCAAGACCGGACCGATTACAAGGGTGATTAATAGTCTATACCGGAACCAGCAAATTTTGACTTTTTATGGTATTAGGAAATCAGAATCAGTAAGTCGTTCAAAGTACAATCGCGTCGAGGACGATGCTGAGTCGGTAAAAATACAGCAACAGACAGTTGCCTCACCTATCTTTTTCTGGAAAGACATGGATGTTTGGCTTTACTTGCTTGCAGAAGGTGTTGATTTTAATGAAGCATACAGGCTTGGATATGATCGAGTGGGATGCTGGTGCTGCCCAAACAATAATCAAAGGGCTCAGTTCCTTTCGAGAATCTATATGCCAGAGAAGTCAAAAGCATGGCGAGATTTCCTAATCTCTTTTGCGAAGAAAATCGGAAAACTCGATCCGGAGGTGTATGTTGATGAAGGAAGCTGGAAAGCACGACAGGGCGGTAATGGATTACCGGCCGCGAGAGATGTGAAGATTAAGTTTTCTAATTGCACCAGTGAGGAGCATGCGAAGATATATCGTTTGGTGAGACCTTTTGCTGATGAGTTGGTGGGAATGTTTGTTCCGTTTGGAAGAGTTGCTCCTGAACTGGGACAAAAACTTCTTCATGAGGTTATTGTTTTAGATCCAAGGACTAATGTTCCGATACTGTCGATACAACCATTTGAACATGACGGTTACGAACATGCGGTTAAAGTCAGAACAATGAATGTTGCGGATCATGACGATCTACAGCGCATGGTGGGATATCAGATACGTAAATTTAACGCTTGCCGCCAATGTTTGAAATGTGAATCGCTTTGCAGGGCTGGTGCGATATCTATCGCCGGAGGACAGTATTTCATAGATCCGGAGAAATGTGTTCACTGCAAGATGTGTATGACGGCCAAATACTTGGATGGCGGCTGCACGATGGATAAATATTTACGAACCAAGTAGTAATCGGAGGGATTATGGTAGAGATGAAGTTTCGAGCCCATGACACATTCTTCATTAGAAAAGGATGGATCAGCAAGGGAATGCGCTATGTAGATAAGAGCCATGGCGAGGTTTTTATTGATAAAAAAGAAAATCCTATGGATGTCCTGGGCATCGGAGCTAATATGGTAAAGGCGCTTCGATATTGGTTGCAAGCTATTGGGATTACCGAAGAACCCAATAGTGGGAAGCGCATTCAGAAATTTACAGAATTTGGCCAGCTTGTTTTTGAACATGACAAGTATATTGAAGAGCTGGGTACACTCTATCTTCTTCATTATAAACTGGCAAGCAATCAGAAATTGGCAACATCCTGGTACTTCTTTTTTAACGAATTAGGGCTTTCCGATTTCACAAAAGACGATTTTGTGTTGCAGATCGGGAATTACATAAAAATAAAAGACAATGATGCTAATGTGGCGGTTAGGTCTTTGGAAGACGACTTCTCCTGCATTATCAACACATATGTTCCAAGATATAAGACCATGCCTAGTAAAGTATCTGCAGAGAATAATATCGATTGTCCACTCGGAGAATTGGGGTTGATAGATATCTTAAAGAAAGAACGTAACAATGTTGTATATAAAAAGGCGGTACCGGCAGCGGCAACTTTTAATCCGTGGACAATTCTTGCGGTTATTCATGCGAATGCAGATGGAAGAAAAGAAATAGGCTTAAACGAGTTGCTTACTTCAGAAAACAATATTGGCAAGATTTTCAACTTCGATTCAATAACAATGCTCGACGTGCTTCATGCAGCAGAGAGAACCGGAGAACTGAAAATTATAAGAACAGCCGGTTTGGATGTAATTAACCTTACACATTCATATAGTTTTGAAGAATGCGTAGAACACTACTACGAAGATATAGAAACGGTAGAGTAGGAGAATAACATGAGCGAGATGATTTCCGTAGCGTCTGGATTCCAGTATTCGGTAAACATTGGATACGACATAAACCATGACGACAAATTACAAAATTTCATACCGACAAAATCCTCATTGCAGCTTTTGCAGGATATTCTGGAAAGCACGGATGAATCATCTACAGAAAGAGCGAGGGTTCTTGTTGGTGCGTATGGAAAGGGGAAATCCCATATCGTATTGACAATCCTCTCAGTATTGATGGGTAGGGATTGGAGTTTGTTTTCAAAACTGAGTGAGAAAGTGGACAATAATCCAGATTTGGACAGATTAAGAAAAAACTACTATGAAAGCAACAAAAAACTTCTTCCGGTAATCATTAATGGTAACAGCACAAGTATGCAACAGGCATTCCTGCTGGCACTCCAGAAGGCATTGTCCGAAAATGATTTAATGAGTGTAATGCCGGATACAAACTATCAGGCCGCTATTAAAGCTATAAAAAAATGGGAAGACGAATTCCCTGACACTTATAAGAAGTTTAAAAAGGAAATCGGCCAGCCGGTTGAAAAATATATAGAAAAGCTGGAAAACTACGATCTTGAGGCTTATGGGGATTTTGAGAAGCTTTATCCAAGACTTACATCTGGAAGTATGTTTAATCCCTTCTTAGGGTTTGATATTGCTGAGTTATACGAGAGTGTTGTTAAATGCATAAAACCGATTGGGTATGCTGGTATATTTGTTGTATATGATGAATTCAGCAAATTCCTTGAGGCCAACATAAAACAGGCTTCAGTTAGTGACACCAAGATGCTGCAGGATTTTGCAGAAAAGTGCAACCGAAGCGGCAAAGATCAGTTGCATCTTATGCTTATTTCGCATAAAGAAATATCAAACTACATTGACAAGCTTCCAAAACAGAAAGTTGACGGCTGGCGTGGAGTTTCCGAGAGGTTTAAGCATATTCACCTGAATAATAATTTCACACAGACATACGAGATTATTTCTTCAGTAATAAAGAAAACAAAAAGAAGCTGGGGACGCTTCCAAAAGGATTATGCTGATTCTTTCGATTCTTTGCTGAAGAGATATGGGTCGCATGCTATTTTTGCGGATATGACTAAGGATGAGTGCAGCCGTACAGTTTATGACTGCTATCCCCTTCATCCGGTAACCACATTTGTTCTGCCGCGTTTATCAGAAAGAGTGGCGCAAAATGAACGCACCCTTTTTACATTCCTTTCTGCAAAAGGGACTTCAACATTGCCGACTTTTCTTGAAGATTATCATGATGATTGCTTCCGGGTAATAACCCCTGATATGGTTTTTGATTACTTTGAACCACTGTTCAGGAAAGAGTCATATTCGAGTGAATTGCATAAGAACTATATCCTTACAAAAGCAATTCTCGAAAAATTAGAGGAGGGCTCCCTTCAGGCGAAAATAATCAAGGCACTGTCGCTGATATATATTTTGGAACAGTTTGACAAGATTAAGCCTACTGCAGATGAACTCGATGGAATGTATTCGCTCGACTATACACATGAAGAAATCCGCGAAGCAATCGATGCCCTTATAAACAAAGAGTATGTGATTTATTTAAAGGTAAGCAATGAATACCTCCGTCTCAAACAGTCATCAGGTGTTGATGTCAAACAAGAGATTGCTGATACTATAGGACGATATGCGTCGGAGTTCTCGGTCAAAGAAACATTGAATTCCGTGAGCCTTGATAATTATATGTATCCTTCAAAATATAACGATGAACGGGAAATGACAAGGTATTTCTCGTTTGAGTTTATTGATGCGTCTGAAATTACTAAAGATACTGATTGGGGCATTAAAAGCGAATCTATCGTTGCGGATGGTGTTATTTATGGGATAATCCTGGATAGCGAGGAATCTATCGCAAAGATTAAGAAGCTAACGCAAACAACGAGCAAGGGGTTCGAGAGATTTATATTCATTATTCCCAAGAAGTATTCGGAAATAAAAGATATCGTTCTTCAGTTTAATGCAGTTATGAAGCTTAGGGCAGCTGCTGAGGGCGATGATCTTCTCTTTGATGAATACGAAGTAATTTATGAAGATCTCAGGGATGTTATATCAGAATTCATAAGCTCCTACACGCACCCGGAATACTTTAAGTCGGTATATATACATAACGGTGTTGAGAAATCTATAACAAGAAAAGCTGCCCTTACCGGTTTAATGTCGGAAATTTGTGAAAAGATTTACGCAAGAACTCCAGTAATAAATAACGAGGCGATTAACAAAAACGAACTGACAGGAACCGCCTCAACAAGTAGAAATAAGATTATTGCCGGACTTCTTCGAAATACGCTTGAAGAAAATCTTGGTTTGGCAGGAACAGGCCAAGAGGTATCAATTATGCGGAGCACCCTGATCCGTAAAAATGTTCTGATTACCGAGGCGGGCGGGCTGACCAGAATCAATCTGAATACTGGCGACGATAAACTCGATTATATGTTGAGCGTTATCTCAGGCTTTATTCAGGATGCAAAGCGTAAAGGAAGCTGTGATTTCGGCGAGCTATATTATGATCTTATGTCTCCGGAAGGCGGTATAGGTATAAGAAAGTCCTTGATACCGATATACCTTGCGGCAGTTTTACATGAGTACAAGCAAGAGGCAGTGATTGTTGGCAATATGGGACAGGAGCCTCTAAATGTTGACACACTTCTTCAAATTGAGGCCAAGCCCACTATGTTCAGGCTTCAGTACTTGGACTGGGATCCTGAGAAAGAAGAGTTTATCAATGAGCTTGAAGAAATATTCAATGAGTATGTGATAGAAGCAGAAAAGGCAGTCAACTCCTATGATTATGTCGCATCAGCAATGAAACGCTGGTATATGGCCTTGCCAAAGTATTCAAAAGAAAAAATACCAGAGGCTCGTGCCAAAAGATATAGGAGCCTGATAAAGCTATTGAAACAGAATATTGGTAGCTACGACTTGCTCTTTGTAAAGCTTCCTCAAGAGTTTGGTCTCGATGAATTCAAATCTTCCCTTGCTGATAATATCAGGGCAGCAAAGAAATATTACGATAGTATTCTCGCGGACCTTACACAGAAATTGATTGAATCAGTTAAGGAAATATATGCTACCGGAACCGGCAGAACTATACAGAAAAGAAGTTCTCTTACATCCGTAATAAAGGATTGGTGCGACAGCTTAAATCCAGCAGTTTTTGAGCAGCTGTTTGATAACGGAGCAGACAGATGTATAGGTTTCTTCCGGGAAGTCACAAATGACGAAAAAACATTGGTAGTCCGATTAGCGAAACTTGTAACGGACTTAAGGATTGAGGACTGGGATGAGAAAACAGTTGACCTTTTTATTGAAAGACTAAAGGAATACAAGTCAACTGCAGAGGAATTTAGCGGTGATTCAATATCCGATATCGGGGAAAGTACAAATGCGTATTCCCTGACTTATATCGACGAAACTGGGGGAACTGTTACTAAGAGATTTGACAAGGTAGAGCAAAGCAAAAGAGGCAAGTTGTTGATGAATTCATTACTTGCCGATATTGAATCCATGGGACATTCAATTTCGGAACAGGAAAAGAGACAGATTCTCATGGAGGTACTTAAGAAGTTGTGTTAAGGAGGCAGACCTGTGGCTTATTTTGACAATGCAGCTACCACATATCCAAAGCCAGCTGAAGTTTATGATTTTATGGATAGTTTTTACCGGAAATCCGGTGCAAATTCAGGCCGAGGAAACTATGGGATTGCTCAAGGAGCAGGCAGACTTATTGGAGAAACGAGAGAGCTGATTAAGGATCTCTTGCATTGCCCTGCAAAACAGGTAATCTTTACTCCGACAGCAACAATTGCACTTAATATTATCCTTCAGGGATTGATTAACCTGGGTTTAAAACATGTGTACATTAGTCCTTTCGAGCATAATGCAGTGATGCGAACCCTTCACGCATTTGAGACCAATGGAGATATTCATCTGTGTGAACTTACGGTTAACGCGGAACTGCAATATGACTTGGAAAGAATCAAATACCAATTTGATAATAACAAACCTGATCTTGTGGTTGTCAGCCATGCCAGTAATGTAATAGGATTAGTGGCTCCGGTAGAAGATATATTTGCTTTGGCAAAAGAGTATGATTCATACACGGTTGCTGATATGTCACAGTCAGCAGGACTTGTGGATTGTAATGTAGGTCTATCCACTTTTGACTTTGCAGTGTTCGCTGGACATAAAACACTGTACGGACCAACAGGAATATCTGGCTTTGTAATGAAGCCGGAAATAAAGCTGCCGTCAGTTTTATATGGAGGAACCGGAACAGAATCAGCAAATCAGGGTATGCCCGAAAGTTTGCCGGAACGATTTGAGATGGGGACTCTTAATATATCTGGGATAGCGGGACTGAATGCAGCATTGAAATGGAACAAAAAGATAGGCATTGATGAAATCTCTAAAAAGGAGTGTGAAAATCGAAATAAGCTCATTTCGATTTTAGAAGATTATGATTGGCTGAAAATTGTAGGAGATGTTCCAGAGAATCATTATGTGGGTATTGTAGCTTGTTTTATCAGCGGTATAAGTAGTGACAGTGCTGGAACCATTTTCAACGAGCAAGGAATAGCGGTAAGAACAGGTCTGCAGTGTGCGCCATTAGCCCACAGATTTTTAAACTCTTTTCCTGCAGGAACAATAAGGTTTAGTGTGAGCTACTTCACATCTGATGAGGATTTTGAAGAACTTAAAACGGCCTTAGATTATATTGAAGGAGAAATGTGATGAGCCTTAAAGATTACGATTCGGAAATAAAGTCTGAATATCGCTCATTAATTGATAATGTAGTGCAGGATTTTTATATTCCCCTTCTTAAAGAAGCTGACTCATATAAAAGAGCGGTTGGCTTTTTCTCGTCTACTGCACTAATAGAGATTTCTAAAGGTATTGGCTCGATGGCTGAACGAGGAGGGCATATTAAGATTGTTGCATCACCATATCTATCTGATGAGGATTTAGCCGCCATAAAAAATGGATATGAAGAACGGGAAAAGATTATCGAAGGAGCACTATTAAGGTCTCTTTCTGACGAGCATTCTGACTATTATTCTATGCAAAGGTTAAACCTTCTCGCCTCTTTGATTGCTGACGGAATACTTGATATAAGAATAGCCTATACCGAAGATAAAAATGGAATTGGAATGTACCACGAAAAGATGGGAATTATTGAGGATCCAGAAGGAAATAGGATAGCATTCTCTGGTTCGATGAACGAGTCCTTAACTGCCATGGCAGTTAACTACGAAACCATTGATGTTTTCTGCAACTGGCGAGAAGGGTCGGATTCGGACAGAGTTGCACTTAAGAGCAATGCCTTTTATTCTATCTGGAACGACAGCGAACCTAATATCAAAGTAAGGGAGTTTTCGACTATTTCGGATGCGCTAATTGAACGATACCGTAAAAGTCCTCCGAACTTTGGACTTGACGAAGAACAGTTTAAGCGAATAATGCATTACCATCGTGAACTTCAGAAAGCGTCGTCAAAGGTACTCTCTGTTGGTGCAAGGATTCCTTCTGATATTACACTCTTCCCGTATCAAGAAGAAGCCATATCAGTTTGGGTAGATGATAATTATCGTGGCATCTTTGATATGGCGACCGGAACAGGAAAGACTTATACGGGACTCGGTGCTATTTCTAAGTTGTCAGAAGAACTCGATGATGATCTTGCGGTTATCATTGTGTGCCCATATCAGCATCTCGTGGAACAGTGGGTTGAGGATATTGTTAGGTTTAATATTAAACCCATCATAGGATATAGCAGTTCGGCTCAGAAAGACTGGAAAAAGCGACTTTCTAAGGCAGTCCTCGATCAAAAAATACGCAAGGATAAAAGCTTCTTCTGTTTTATATGCACTAATGCAACCTTTACAAATGCCTATGTGCAGGAACAGATAAGTAAGATAAAAAGTCCTATTCTTTTGGTCGTGGATGAAGCACATAATTTTGGAGCGAGGAGCTATGCAAGGCTTCTTGATAATAGATTTACGTATCGTCTTGCTCTTTCTGCAACGCTTGAGAGACATAGAGATGAAGAAGGCACAGAGTTACTGTATAACTTCTTTGGAAAGAAGTGCATAGAATACACCCTTGATCGGGCAATCGAAGAGGATAAGCTTACGCGGTATAAGTATTACCCTATATTGGTTTATTTGAATGAAGATGAACTGACAGTGTATGAGCAGCTTTCTTATGAGATGTCCAAATGCTTGATCAAGGATAAGAACGGACAGTATAAGCTCGACAAATGTGGAGAACTTCTTGCTCTGAAACGAGCCCGGATAGTAGCCGGTGCCCAAGAGAAGCTTGAGGCGTTAAAAGAGCAGATACAACCATATGCTAAAGATAACAACATTCTTGTTTATTGCGGGGCAACAAACGTATTAGATGAAAATGCTGATGTGTATGACATAGATGAAAGCGAAGTCAGACAAATAGAAGCCGTAACCAGGATTCTTGGAAATGATTTAGGGATGGAGGTTGCTCGCTTTACTTCTCAAGAAAATATAGAGACCAGGGCTATGATAAAAGAACAATTCCTTAAGGGAGATCGTTTACAAGCCATTATTGCAATAAAATGTTTAGATGAGGGTGTAAATATTCCTGGAATAAGGACGGCTTTCATTCTTGCAAGTACGACAAATCCTAAAGAATACATTCAGAGACGTGGACGTGTTCTAAGAAAAGCACCCAATAAAGACATTGCAGAAATATATGATTTTGTAACATTGCCAAGACCGTTAGATGAGGTGTCTTCATTGACGACGGAACAGGCGCAACGTGATAAAGCACTTGTTAAAAATGAGTTGGCGCGAATAAAAGAATTCGGGCGATTATCAGAGAATTCTATGATATCCAATAAATTAATTTGGGATATCGAGGAAGCATACCATTTGACAGATGAAGCAACGGAAGGAGGTTTCACTTATGAGTGATACAAACATTGAGATTGATGAGAAAATCGTAAAACGTTTAAAAAGGAACATCATTATCCGAGAAAACATCAACCTCAAAACGAGAGAGAAAAGTGATGCGGATATGGTTAAGTGCATTAAGAGCAAGATAGAGGAGGAAGTGCAATGCTGCTTGAATCAATAAAGTTACATAATTTCAGACAGTTCCGCGACGAATCCATAGATTTTGCTCAAGGTGAAAATGGGAAAAACGTCACGATAATCATAGGTGAAAATGGAACGGGTAAAACTACTTTTGCCCAAGCTTTCTTTTGGTGCATGTACGGTGAAACTGAATTCTCAGACAAGACCATCTTAAACAAGGTAGTAGCTGCAGAAATACGTGCGGGACAGGAAGAAAGGGTTAAAGTGACACTGTCTCTTCGTCATGGTGAGGTTGGATATACCCTGATACGTGAACAGGTTTATCGCAAATATTATAACAACAACGTGAAGGGTGATAATACGATCTTCGACATTGCAATTAAAGACGCTGGTGGGAATACAACCTATGTGAGGAAAACTCAATGTGAAGCGGAAGTCAAAGGAATACTGCCCAAGGAACTGTCCAGATATTTCTTCTTCGATGGTGAACGCATTGAGAAAATGAGTAAGGACATATCCTCTGGAAAGAAATCGACGGATTTTGCCGAAGCCGTAAAGGGCTTGCTTGGTCTCAATGGATTTATTAGTGCTATTGCACATTTTAATCCACGCAGCAAAAATGGTGTAATTGGCAGTTACGATAGCAGCTTCGATGCAAAAAGCAATAAGAAGATATCCGAGTATACTGATACTATTGTTAGATGCAATCGTGAAATCGAAAGGCTTGAAGCCAGATTGGAAACGCTTGATTCCCAGATTGAATCTGCAAAGCAGCATAAAGGTGAAAAGACAGAGGAGATAAAGCAGTACGCTGAAGGCGAAGAACTTCAGGAGCAAAAGGAAAAGCTCCAAAAGCAAATCCGAAATGCCGAAATTGCTCGTGCTAATGTCTATAAGGCAATATGCAAGGATTTTAATTCTTCAATGAGCACATTCTTTTCAATGACCTTGATGAAAAGAGCTCTGGCATTTCTCGCCCAAGAGGATTTTACCGGAAAAGATATACCATTTATGCACACCAAGACAATTGAATATCTGATAAAGCAAAAGTTGTGTATTTGTGGCACACACTTAGATGAAGGATCTGTTCCGTATAATAAGGTAATGGAATTAATAAACTACCTTCCTCCTCAATCTATCAGCACTACGATATCAGATTTCAAGAAAGAAGCTCGGAGAAGAGCTGGAAGTTTGGATGATATCGTCTCGCAGGTGCAGGAAAATCTTGCGGTTATCAGTTTTCAGGATGACGATATCGCTGAGAAAATGGATGATATTCAATGTATCGACAAGAAACTTAGTGGCGGTGATGTTCGTGAGAAAGTCCGGGCTATCAATACTGAGATTCAGATGTGTAATAAGACAATACGAAAGAGCGAGGATGAAAAACAGAAGTGTGACCGTGAAATTGGCGGTTACATCAAGGAACGTGATCGCGCTGATGCGGAACGTAGAAATCTTACGCTTCTGGATGAAAGGAATAGAAGGATTGAGATTTACAAAGCTTATGCCGAGAGGATTTACTCAGAACTTCTCGAAGTGTACTCGACGAGTGAAGCTGAAATCAGGAGAAAGCTGCAGGATACAATTAATGATATCTTTAAGCAGATTTATGAGGGCGGTCTTTATCTTACCATAGATGATAAGTATCACATTTCGGTATATGCCAATGATTATGAAGGTGATGTAGAGACATCTACTGCACAGAGTATTTCTGTTATCTTCGCATTCATTACCGGAATTATCAAGATGGCCAGAGAGAATCGAAATGCCTCTGATGATGATGCAAAGCTGCTTTCTTCAGAACCATATCCGCTGGTAATGGATGCTCCGCTCTCTGCATTTGATAAGCGAAGAATTAAGGCTGTATGTGAGGCTTTGCCTAAGACAGCAGAACAGGTGATTATTTTTATCAAAGATACTGATGGTGAGCTGGCCGAGGATTACATGGGAGATAAAATTGGTAGCAGATATCGCTTTGATAAGCTCAACGAGTTTGAAACTGTTCTTGCGTAGGAGGTAGCAATATGTTTGATAAACAATATAGATTTAAAGGACGTCATGCATTAAGAGTCGATCATCTTACAGCTGCCTTTGATACAGTCAGTAAAGCGAAGCTGTTTGAGAGAAATGTTGATGTTTACACTAATGCTCCTTTGGTGGGCTTCCTTTATGGAAGACTAGCAGAACCGGATGATGAGAAGAATCCTGAGACGGGACAAGTTTATAACCAGAATGTTATGGGAGACAGAGTAATCTACTCACAAGAAGAATTAATGTTCAATTTCCGACTCATAATGCTTTTAGACGCTGGATATGAGCCTGATAAGGACGCAAAAATTAATAAGGCTTTCCGACATATGGGTGAAGATCCTGCTGATGAGGAACGGTTTGATAGTTATGTTCGTGGCGGTGTCGATGTACTTTACGAAAAACTTATTGAAGGTGCTGGGAGTCCGAATGATTACATGACGAGACTATATGAGTTCCTTGAGGAATTTGAAGAGAGGTTCAATTCATCAGTCAGCAGTGACGATATCCTTGCGCTGTGCGTAAAGTAACTTTTAGGAGATGCGCTAATGACCGGAGATAACAGACAGGATGCATACGCTTACCTGTTGAATTTAGCAACGCAGCAAGGTTATGTTACGTTTGATAACATAATTGATGCGGCGGATCGATGGGAATTACCTATAAACAAGGTAGATTGGCTGTCAAATTCAATAACCACACGGGGCATACTTGTCTATGACGAGGCTCCGAAAAAAACTAATAGAGTAAGTGACGATGACGAGTATAGCGATTATGCTCAAAGTGATTATGAGGCTGTGTTTCAAAGAGTAATCGAATTGGAACCATCATTGAAACCCTTAATTGATGGGATCCGATTGATTCGACCTCCGCAATTCAGAGAATTGTCAGGAATTATTTATCAGGCAAAGGAGGGAAACGAATATGCCCGTAATCGTATAGTCGAGATGCATTTAAGAATTGCTGTTCGGATAGGATTACAGAGAGCTGAAAAATATGATGCCGATCTTATAGATTGTATTGGCGATGCGTGTATAGGGTTGCTAACTGCTATAGATAGATACGATCCTGACACAAGCGGACCGTTTGGCTCTTATGCTTCTTTGTGGATGCTTCAAAAAATATCAAGAGAGCAGAAAACGCAACGACCGGATGTTTATTATCCTGTTCACAAAAAAGAGCAGTACTATACGATGTATCCTATCCTACGAGATCGGGGTTGTACTTCCTGTGAAAAAATATGGAAGTGCAAAAAAGTTAGAGACTTAATACAAGAACGCCTTAATTGCTCCAATGAACAAACAGAAGATGTAATTCTTCAGATGAAACCTTTCGAATCTCTTGATGCCTTGCTTAATGATGTATTTCGAGAAGAAGATGATGTTTTTGAAAAACATGAAAATGAATTAGAAAGACTTACGGATCCGTACGACATGTATGTGGAACTTGAACGCAAGAATATGCAGGAGACTGTAAACTCGATATTAAAAACCTTAACGGATCGAGAACAAAAAGTCATAAGGGATAGGTTCGGTTTTGATAATGGTGAGGAAAAGACACTTGAAGAAGTAGGCGCAGATTTCGGAATTACCCGAGAAAGAGTAAGACAGATTGAATCAAAAGCACTACGAAAGCTAAGCCATCCCTCCCGCCTTAATAAGTTAAAGGGATATATTTAGAGAAAAAACAAGGTAAAGAGAGCCTTGTTTTTTTAGAGACTGTATTTTTGAAAACATGTATGTTTTTATCCTGACAGATGTATTTGAGCGCAGTATATTTAAGATATACAACCATCAGAATACATGTGGTGAATAAAAAAACACAGAGAGGAGCAGTACATGAACACGATTGGATGCATACGCGCCATCTTAGGTTCAACGGAATACTATATTGCAAAGATGACCGCCGGACAGATAATAGATATGGTTGGTTTTGCGATGGAAATGCCTGAATGGGATAGCATGACTGCTGACGAAAAAATGCAAAGGACTCTTGATGTAAATCGAGTGATTTCTGACTTGGTTCCTTATATTGTTGAAGACCCGGATAAATTCTTCGGATGCCTTGTCATTGACATTTATCGTGGATTTGACGAGATGGAATTTGAGTCAGTTGCAAAAGTAATACCTAACCTTCCTGCCGCCTACAAGAAGCCTTTAAAAGATATGGGCTTCTTGACATTGCCCGGTAATGAGAGATTGATTGCCCTTGATGGACAACACCGTTTGCTTTCACTTAAGGTTGCCATCAAAGGAATAATGGACCTTCCCGCCTCAATGAATAAAATAAGTCCTTCTTGGAATTCACTGAAGCCACACCCTGAATTGGCAAGTGAAGAAATCAGTGTAATATTTGTTGAGCACACTGACACGATAAAAATTAGGAAGATTTTCAACAAAGTAAATCGTTATGCAAGACAGACGAGCAGAAGTGATAACATTATTACGAGTGACGATGATATTTTTGCTGTTATAGCTCGTAGGCTTATATCTACAGGTGAACCTCTTGCACCGATTGATAATATTGACTTGGTTAATTGGAAAAACAACATTCTTTCAACAAGAAGTAAGCAGCTCACGACGTTAAGTGCATTGTACACAATCTCGGAGACACTTCTTAGGGATGACAAGTACTCAAGCAAGATGTTGCCTGACTCGGATAAGGTCGAGGAAGCCTATAGATTTGTTTCGAATTTTTGGAGAGCATCGCTTGACAAAATTAACGCATTCAGGCAGTATATTACCCTTACAGAGCAGGACAGACCGGTATCGGGCTTACGCGAGAGTAATCTTCTGCTGAAACCGGTAACTCAGATGGCTCTTGCACATACTGCACGAATGGCACAACAGAAGGACATTTCTTGGGAGGAAATTGTCAAGAAGATAAACAAGATTGATTGGTCTTTCGAGAATGAACTTTGGTTCAATATTTTAATCATTCCGAGTGCGAACAAGAGGATGATTACTGGAAAGGAAGCTATCAGAGGTGCGGGAATGGTTATTTCGTATCTTGTGATGGGAGATGTTATGTCTAAGGAAGAGCTTGCAGATGTAACTCAGATTATCTGTAATGCGCGTAATGATGATAATGCGGAACTTCCGCAGATGGTATAAGGAGGCGATAGTTTGAGCGGATTTGTTAACCATAAATTGGCAGAGTCAGTTGAGAGCGACAATCATATCTACGATGATACTCAATTCCGAACGTGTGACTTTGAGGTTACCGACACAGGTGTATTTCTGAATCTCAAATGTTACAACAGCAAGGAACGCTCAAAGAATTGCAGGGTTAGGATATGCCTTACAGATTTCCTGTTTCAGATATGGCGTAAGCTTACATCTGAACAGCAGAAGGAACTTAAAGCTCAAATAGATGGAATAACATCAAATTGATACCGAGCTCGAGTCCGGGTTAATCCGAGACCGTAATGACGGAGTCGATGATCACAATAGATCTCGACTTCGGCATTTTTACTAAGAGTTTTAGATGATACTAATAATCGGAAAGGAGGGATTGAATGAAACCACGAATTATCAAGTGCCAAATATGTGGCAAAGGGGAATTTGTTGACGTTCATAATTCCGGCGGACAGAATTCGGTCGCATGTGATAAATGCCATCAATTCGTCCTCTTGGATTGGGATAAAATTACAGCAAAACCCGGAGAGAAAATCAAGCAGGTTGTAAACTACTGACTGAGCACATAGGGACGGCGATAAGCCAATCACCACATAGCCAGAGTAGATTATCGAGGGAATTCATTCCAAAGATAATTCTACTTTGGCTTTTTGTTTAAGCATCGAATTGACACCACAATTATGTGATGCGACTTGGGTGTTTAAGCCCAAATAATAATTAATCTCATAGTCCGAGATGGCCATTAGGACGTTGGGAAGCATAGAAATCTTAGCATCGGCAATTGTGCCGGAAGTGAAGAGACGATGCACCAGCGTTTATTAACCATGCCCATTCTCGGT
>ERZ772926.665-NODE-665-length-18327-cov-4.493706_pt1 | contig 18327 bp, 17 predicted proteins | sample MGYA00511136_ERZ772926 | MGnify/ENA primary metagenome ERZ772926 (study PRJEB29015, sample SAMEA2737917) | human oral metagenome | biome: human oral; feature: human-associated habitat; material: dental | place: China | collected 2153 ... | reverse complement strand
GGTAAAGTATGGCAGATTTTAAATTTGAAATCGAGGAAAAATTGCTCGTTTTATCGGAAAATGAAAAAGGATGGACCAAAGAACTCAACCGCGTAAGTTTTAACGGTGCGCCAGCCAAGTACGATATCCGAACTTGGAGTCCTGACCACAGCAAGATGGGCAAGGGAATTACCCTTTCCAATGAAGAATTTCAAGTTCTTTTGGATGCATTTAAAAATGGATAGACGCAAAGTCTATCCGTTTTTATTGTCTGAAAAATAGGCATGAAAAGCTAGGCTTCTAAATATAGGAATGCTGATGAGAGTGATGGCGACAATTTTTAAAAGATCGGGAAGAATGAAAGGTGTGATACCAACAGCAATGGCTTTAGAAAATTCCATATTAGCCAGAAAATGAAGTCCGATTACGCCACCGACGAAGACCAGTGTATCTCCGATCAGATTAGCCAAAAGGATCGTGTAAAACTTGCTATCCTTATTTGTCAAACTAGAAGTGACCGATGCAAAGAGCAGATAAGCCCAAAGATAGCCCGCGCTTGGACCAATAAGTGCTTGAAATCCACCGCTTCCTCCGGCAAATACCGGCAGACCAATAGCTCCTAGCAGCAGATAAAGCAGAACAGATAAGACAGCTTCGCGGGTTCTAAAAATGGTTGCAATCAAACCGACAGCAAAGGTCTGCAGCGTGATGGGAATGGTCCCAATAGAGAAACTAAGCTGGGAGAGTACAGCTAGGAAGGCAGCGCCAATAGCTGGAAGGGCAAGAAGAAATGCTTTATTCTTGTTCATAATAGTAAACCTCTTTTTTAAATTATGGTAACTATTCTAAATCAAAATAAAAAAAAGTCAAGTCTTTTCATATCAGACTAGACAGTTGTTTGTTTATTTCCGCTTTTTGCGGCTCCGAATGAGGAGGAAGATAAAGGCGATTAAACCAAAAATATTAAAGAAAATAATTCCCAGAGCTGCTAATAATTTTTTCGTTTTGCTCATTTCCAATCCCCTTTCTCTTAGTATTTCTTACTATCATATCAGAAATACGGTTTCTTGAATAGCAGAAAGGGTAAAAGATGGTTAGGAAGTCATGAATATTTCGAGGAAATAGGACTATCTTTAAAAATTACAATTTATGAGATTGTCTAGAAGAAGTGTGACAGACTAATAAAAAAGAGGAAGATCCTTTAAATAAATCTTCCCTAATTTTAGAAATAATTTAGAATTTCTTGAATGATACTTGAATCTTATGCTTTAAAATAAAGTAAGAAGCCAAAGGACAAAGCTAGATAGTGTGACTACTCTATCCAAATGGTATAAGACTTCTTTCTTACAAAAATGTAAGATAAAAATCAAAAATGAAAGGATAAGTTATGGTTGCCTTCTCTTCTTTATTTTATGATAATAATGAGCTTTCGTTAAGTTTCTAGTGTTAGCGCATGGTGACAAATTCTTCGGAGCCAGTTGGGTGGATGGCAACGGTGGCGTCGAAATCGGCTTTGGTAGCTCCCATCTTAATAGCAACGGCGAAGCCTTGAATCATTTCATCTACGCCATAGCCAATGCCGTGGAGGCCGACAACTTTTTCCTCGTGACCCGCAGTGATAAGCTTAAACTTAGCTTGCTGGCGGTGCTGGGTGACAGCTGAGTACATAGAGGTAAAGCTAGAGGTGTAGACATGAACTTGCTCAGCACCATAATCTCGAATAGCTTCTTCCTCCGTCAGCCCCACTGTGCCAATAGCGGGATGGGAGAAGACGACAGTCGGAATAGTGGAGTAATCCATCTTGGCATCTGTCTTGCCGTTAAAGAGGCGCTCAGACAGGGTGCGTCCAGCCTTAATTGCTACTGGTGTCAGCTCTTTTTCGCCCGTCACATCGCCCAAGGCATAGATACCAGGTATGACAGTATTTTGGTATTCATCCACAGCGATGAAGCCGCGGTCATTTAGGGTAACCCCTGCAGCATCAAGATTGAGCCCTTGGACATTTGGCTTACGGCCAATAGCCCAAATAATCCGTTCGGCAATATGGCTACTACCGTCTTGGAAGTAGAGGTGTAGCTGACCATCAGGAAGTTTTTCCACTCGTTCGGGTATCTTGTGAGCATGAAGACTAGGGCCAGATTTTTCCATCTCAGCCACCAATCCGTCAATCAGATAGCTATCAAAATTGCGGAGGGGACGGTCGCGGCGAACAAAGAGATCCGTCTTGACACCTAGAGTATGGAGGACACCAGCAAGCTCCACAGCGATATAGCCTGCTCCGACAACGGCAACAGACTTGGGCAGCTCTTCCCAAGCAAAAACATCGTCAGAAGTCTCGCCGTATTCGGCACCAGGAATCTGAGGAATGGCTGCATGAGCACCTGTTGCGATAACGATGTGTTTGGCGCGAATCAATTCTCCATTGACTTCGACTGTGTGCTTGTCAACGAAATGAGCGCGACCTTCGATCAGTTCAACGCCGTTGCGTTTGAAGCTGCCATCATAGGATGAGCGAGCGCGGTCAATGTAGGCTTCCCGATTCTTTCGTAAAGTAGCAAAGTCAAAGTGCTGATTTTCTGAAGTAAAGCCATAGTCTGGTCCGTAGTGTTGGATGGCCTCGGCAATCTGAGCACCGTACCACATGATTTTTTTAGGAACGCAGCCAAGATTGACACAGGTTCCCCCTAATTTCTTTTCTTCAATGACAGCAGCTTTGGCGCCATGCTCGCCAGCACGATTCATGGTAGCAATACCCCCGCTACCCCCGCCAATTGCAATAATATCGAATTCTTTCATAGTTAGATAGAAGCTCCTTTAATCAATATGAAGTAATTGTACCTTTTTTAGAAAATGAATGCAAAAATCTGCTATGATTTAGAGATCCTGCAGCGTTTTTAGAGGAAAAATGGTCTTTTAGGGATTTTGTCCCTTTTCCTATCACAATATGTTAGGCATATGATATAATGTAGTATAAAAGAAAAATGGTTTTCATCAAGAGGAGGAAAAAAGATGAAAAAGCTGAAAAAATGGCAGCTATTTAGTATTATCGGAGTTGCTGTTGTAGTTGTATTGGGAGCAATTTCTGCAATAGTCCTGAGCAATCTTAGTTCTACAACAGAACCTAAGGAAGTTGCACCAATTGTGCAGCAGGCAAAAGAAGGTAGCATAGCCTCATCTGTCCTGTTGACGGGAACTGTAACGGCTAACTCAGAGCAATATGTTTATTATGATGCTACCAAGGGCGACTTGGAGTCCGTCCTAGTCAATGTTGGCGACCAAGTAGCTGTAGGCCAAGCACTTGTTCAATATAAGAGCACAGAAGCTCAAGCAAACTATGATGCCGCAGTTCGTGCTGTCAATAAGGCTGACCGTCAGATTAATGACTTACAGACAAATGGGACGACAGTAGAAAAAACTGGCGATGAAGAGACAGATAGTAAATCCCTCGCTTCTGCTCAACGGACTGTCGATTCTCAACTGGCTGATTTGCGTGATGCACGTTCAGACGCTGTGGACAATATGAACAAGGCTCAAGCTTTGTTAAATGCAGCGACTGTTACGAGCACTGTTGAGGGAACAGTAGTAGAAGTAAACCGCGATGTATCCAAATCAACAACAGGAACTAACCAAACCTTGGTGCACATTGTCAGCAACGGTAGTCTTCAAATCAAGGGAGAACTCTCTGAATACAATCTGGCTAATTTGTCAGTTGGACAAGAAGTAAGCATTACTTCTAAAGTATATCCTGACAAAAAATGGACAGGTAAAATTAGCTATATTTCCAACTATCCTAAGGACGGACAGCAAACTTCATCAACCAATACAGGTGGCGCAGCTTCCTCTGCAAAATATCCATTTACAGTCGATATTACAAGTGAAATTGGTGATTTGAAGCAAGGTTTCTCTGTCAGCGTTGAAGTGAAAAACAATACAAAAGGGATTCTTGTACCAGCAAGCAGTATCATTTCAGACGGAGAAAAGAACTACGTTTGGACTGTTGAAAAAGGTAAAGCAAAGAAAGTGGAAGTGACCTTAGGAAATGCTGATGCTGAAAATCAAGAAATCTCATCTGGTTTGACAAAAGACAGTAAAGTTATCACCAATCCAACAGATAGCTTGAAAGATGGTCAAGAGGTGAAAGCGGATGAAAAAACTCATTGATCTACGGAATATTAATAAAACCTATCGGAATGGTGATCAAGAACTTAAAGTTTTAAAAAATATCAATTTGACAGTTGAAGAGGGCGAGTTTGTGGCCATCATGGGGCCGTCTGGTTCCGGAAAGTCAACCCTGATGAATATTATCGGGATGTTGGATCGTCCTTCTACTGGTGAGTATTTTTTAGGAAATGAAGATGTTGCAAACCTGGGTGATAAAAAATTATCCAAGGTTCGAAATAATCAAATCGGCTTCGTTTTTCAGCAATTTTTCCTCTTATCTAAATTAAATGCCCTTCAAAATGTAGAACTCCCGCTGATTTATGCAGGGGCGTCACAAGGAAGTCGCAGAAATCTAGCTAAGCAGTATTTGGAAAAAGTAGATTTGGGTACTCGTATGACTCACTTGCCCTCAGAATTGTCTGGGGGGCAGAAGCAACGTGTTGCTATCGCGCGTGCCTTGGTAAATAATCCTTCGATTATTCTTGCCGACGAGCCGACAGGAGCCCTTGATACCAAAACTGGAGAGCAAATTATGGAACTCTTGACGGAGTTGAACGCTGAAGGAAAAACGATTATTATGGTTACTCATGAACCTGAAATTGCTGCCTATGCTAAGCGTCAGATTGTCATTCGTGATGGAGTTATCTCTTCAGATAGTGCTGAGAAGGAGGAACGTGATTAATGCAAAATTTTAAATTTGCCATTAGTTCCATTCTTGGGCACAAGATGCGGGCTTTTCTGACCATGATTGGGATTATCATCGGGGTTGCGTCTGTTGTCGTCATCTTGGCACTGGGAAATGGAATGCAACAGGGAGTCACCAAGAGCATCACCAAAGAACAACAGTATGTAAGCTTGCTTTATTCTCCTACTAAAAGTAATTATACGATGGGAGTCAACTTGATGGATACCGGTGGTGGTCCAGATGCAGATAGTGAGATACTAGAAGAACCACCTGTTGTTCAAGAGTCTTGGGTCAAGGAACTACTGAAGATTGATGGAGTCAAGGGTTATTATGTGACCAATGGTTCGACAGCTGATTTTTCTTATCAAAACAAGAAGTCTGATAAGGTCAACATTACGGGTGTGAATGCTACATTCTTTAAAATTAGAAAATATGAGATTTTAGCTGGACGGACTCTCCTGCCTAGTGACTATCAAAGTTTTTCTAATGTGATGATGATCGATGAAACAGTGGCGAACAGCCTGTTTGGAAGTAGTGCAGAAGCCCTGAATAAAGTAGTTTCAGTCGGTGATAGTAATTATCGGGTTGTTGGTATCTATAAGGATCCCAATGCTGGTCAGAGCAGGAGTATGAGCTCAGGTAGCGCCTTGATGGCTAATACACAGGTGGCATCTGAATTTCATACAGATGAAATTGCAACTGTCTATATTTATGTGCCAGAAGTGGATCGTATCAACGAAGTTGGTGTAGAAGCAGCCAAAGAATTGACGGCTCTTTCAGGAGCTCGTCAAGGAGAATATCAAATCCTGAATATGGATACCTTGCTGGAGCAGTACAATCAAATCACAGGAACGATGACTGGTGTTATCGGAGCTATTGCAGGGATTTCCCTCTTTGTTGGAGGTATCGGTGTGATGAATATCATGCTGGTATCTGTCACAGAACGGACTCGGGAAATTGGTTTACGCAAAGCCCTTGGAGCAACGCGTATAAATATCCTGACGCAGTTCTTGATTGAATCCATGGTATTGACCCTTATCGGTGGCCTGCTTGGTCTTAGCCTTGCCTATGGAATCAATGCTTTGCTAGCTGCAGTCGTGCCTGAAAACGTATTTGGAGGCCCACCAGTTGTCTCTGTCACTGCAGCAGTTGGAAGCCTTGTCTTCTCAGCCATGGTTGGTATTGTCTTTGGTATCTTGCCGGCTAATAAAGCCTCTAAACTAGATCCGATTGAAGCGCTGAGATATGAATAATGTCATCAAGAGGCTGGGACAGAAGTCCTAGCCTCATTTTTTCTTTGGATTGTAGAGCAAGACGCAGTGGTTGAGTGGGCTCTACTACGCTGATTTCATCAGCTTTTACAGCCCTACTCAACTGTGCGGAGGTGGGACGACGAAATCGAATTCTAACGAATTACCGATTTCTGTCCCACTCTCTTTGTCATGTGAAAAATCCCGCTGGAAGTCCAGCGGGATTTGCTTACTTAAAATTATGTAAGTTTTATATTACTTCATCGTAGGGAAGAGCAATACATCGCGAATGGTAGTTACATCTGTCAGCAACATTACGAGACGGTCGATACCGATACCGAGGCCTCCAGTTGGTGGCATACCGTATTCCAAGGCTTCAACGTAATCATAGTCGATGCCAGTTGCTTCGTCATCACCCAGTTCTTTAGCTTTTGCCTGTGCTTCAAAACGAGATAATTGATCGATTGGATCGTTCAACTCAGTGAAGGCGTTGGCATATTCTTTGGTCATGATGAAGAGCTCGAAGCGGTCCGTGAAGCGTGGGTCTTCTGGGTTTTTCTTAGCCAGAGGTGACACAGCGACAGGGTGACCATAGACAAAGGTTGGCTGAATCAAGGTTTCTTCAACAAATTCTTCAAAGAAAGCATTGATGATGTGTCCAACTTCAGTATAATGTTTTTCAACTGGTACTTTCTTTTCTTTAGCCAAGGCAGCAGCCTCTTCGAAAGTCATATCTTGCCAGAAGTCTACGCCAGTGATCTCTTTAATAGCATCCACCATGTGAACACGTTTGAATGGCTCGTTGATCTTGATCTCAGTGCCTTGGTAGTTGACTGGTCCATCTCCTTTTACAGAAATGGCAGCATGTTGGATAATGCCTTCTGTCAAGTCCATGATATCTTGGAAGTCCGCATAGGCTTGGTAGACTTCGATAGAAGTGAACTCAGGATTATGAGTGGCGTCCATACCTTCGTTACGGAAGATACGGCCAATCTCATAGACGCGTTCCATACCACCGACGATGAGACGTTTCAAGTGAAGCTCAGTCGCAATCCGTAGTACCATGTCAATGTTTTGGGCATTGTGGTGCGTAATGAATGGACGAGCAGCAGCACCGCCTGCCTCATTGTGGAGAACAGGTGTTTCAACTTCAAGGAAACCTTGACCATCCAAGTAACGGCGGATTTCTGAGATGATTTTTGAGCGAGTAACAAAGCGCTCAAAGCTTTCACGGTTGGAAATCAAATCCAAATAACGTTTGCGGTAGATGGTTTCCACATCAGTCAAACCATGGAATTTCTCTGGCAGGGGACGCAGAGCTTTTGAAAGGTGAGTAATATGCGTTGCTTTGATAGAGAGTTCTCCCATATCTGTGCGCATCACATCACCTTCAATTCCCAAGAAGTCACCCAAGTCAGCCTTTTTGAAAATCTCATAGTTTTCTTCACCAACTTCGTCCTTACGAACGTAAATCTGGATTTGGCCTTCACGGTCTTGGATGTGGGCAAAGCCGACTTTCCCTTTTCCGCGTTTGGTCATGAGACGGCCAGCAATGGTTGCTGTTTCGTTCAATTCATGTAATTCTTCTTTGGATTTGTCACTGTATTTTTCTTTAAGTTGAGCAGAATTCGCAGTACGTTCAAAACGTTTTCCGAAAGGATCAATTCCTTGCTCAGCCAGCGCAGCCATCTTTTCACGGCGAATAATCTGCTGGTCATTTAATTCTTCAATATGTTCAGTAGTCATTTTCTTCCTCCTAAGGCTTTCCCTTCTATTCTATCACAAAATAAAAGGAAATTCAGCAATAATTATCGATAAAAATAGAAAAACTGCGATGTTTAAAGATTCGCAGTTTCATCTGTTTACAAGTAGTCTAAGTTATTCCAAGTAAGTAACTTGAAAGAGTCAAAGTCGTCTGTTTCCAAAATGGTGAGGCTAGCATTAGCCAGACCTCCGTCCTTACGGAGCAAAGATGTTTCGTAACCGAGTAGGCGACGAATGCTAGCAGTTAGGTTGGCACCATGTCCGACAATTAGGACATTTTGAAAATCTTTCCCTTTGAGAGACTTGACGAAGGAAATTGTCCGATTGGTAGTTTGATCAACGGATTCTGCTCCAAATAGTTGGTGATCAAACTGGGACAGATCGTGGCGAAAGGCCCACATCTGCTGAGGATAGGTGGCTTCTATAGTAGCAATTTTGGCTCCTTCTAGTTTTCCAAGAGCCCACTCTCTTAGTTGAGGAGTTGGAATGATATCGGTTTGATGCTGGTTTTCACTTTGGATAATCTCTGCAGAACGGTAAGCGCGCGGCAAATCGCTGGAGTAGATTTTATCGAATTTAACGTTTGACAAGTGCTTGCCCAAGCGCTTGAGCTCGTCAATGGATGTCTCAAGAAGTGGGGAATCTCCGCTGGCCCCTTGGAAACGCATTTCTAGATTCCATTCGGTTTTTCCATGTCGGATAAAATACAATTTCATATCAAGATCCTTTTTCCTTTTGAAGCGAATAGCCTAGTCCTCTTTCAAGTCTGCGAACTGTGCTTGAACAAAGTCAGCCAAGTCCTGAGCCTTGATCTGGATGCTACGGCTGACCTCACCAGCAGAAACAATGATGCTTTCGCGACTCAGAGCCGTTTGGTCAATGAAAATGGGGAAGGAGTGTTTTTGGCGAATGCCGACAGGATTATTGGCACCATGGATGTAACCAGTCGTTTTTTCTAAATCCTTCTGCGGAATCATACTGACTTTTTTATTGCCTGAAATTTTTGCTAATTTCTTTTCCGACAGGTGTTCGGTGATGGGGAGAATGCCAATGACTGTTCCTGTTTTATCTCCGTTTAAAGCCAGTGTTTTATAAATTTGCGAGCGGTCAAATTCCTCTGTTAGGCTATCATCTAGAGCATTAATCTGCAAGCCTTTGTGCTCAATTTTTGCCTTGTTTAAAATTTGCTCAACCAGTGTTTTTTTGAGTTTTGTCTTTTTTGCCATTATTTATATTTCTCTTCTAATTGGGACATCCAAATTCCTAGCCAGATACCTAGTCCAAAGAAAAAGGCGGCAAGAACGAGGGTGAAAATGGATACTCCTGCATAACTAATGCTTTCACTGTTGCCGCTTTGAGGGAGAACAATGAGCAAGGTGCTAGATAATACAATGCCAATGATAAAATGGTAAACACGGGAATGATAATGTTTCAAAATGTAATCCATGGCTTTTGAAAAGAGAATCAGAGCCAGAGCGCCACCAATACCGATTGGCAGGAAAGTGCCAAATAAATCCAGGCGTTTAAATCCTGTCAGCATGGGAGTATAGAGTCCTAAAATCAATAGAAGATTTGAAGGGCTGAGTCCCGGAATCAAGATTCCTAAAGCGATAAGGGCACCTGCTAAAACAAAGGATAAGAAGTTAGCTGGCAGTGTACCCACCATTCCATTCAGTGAATAGAGGAAGACGCCCGACAAGATAAAGCTAAGCCAGAAGGTAACAGTGTCGGCTCGATCTCTGTCGGATTCTTTGACGGATTCTTTGATCAGGCTGGGAATGGTACCGATGATGGCTCCAGCAAAGCCCCAGAGAACGATAACCTTGTAATTATCCAGCAAGAGATTGACTGGATAAGAGAAGGCCGCGATCCCTAAAACCATCCCAATAGCTACAGGAGTGAAGTAGAGAACATTCTCGACAAAATTTTCTTTGATATGGGCTAAAAAGCGAATCATTCGCTCATAAATCCCCAAAATCGCAGCCAATACACCGCCAGACACACCAGGTAGGATGAAGCCAAGTGCGATAATCATTCCTTTTAACATCCTAGCAATCCATGAAATCATAATATCTCCCTACAAGTCTTTTTCATTAGACTATTGTACCATAAAGCTACATACTTTTCTGAAAAAAGCAAGAAAAATATCTTGTACAGAGAAAAAAAGATACAAGATTTCCTAACAATTATCTTGCATCTTTTTTATTTTGGTGTTGAAAATAATTTCTTGTAAGTCTCTTTTTTATCCTGTACAGGAGAGAGCTGATTGAGGTCTAAGTTATGTGGGAAACCTTCCAATTTACCTTCTGAGGTGTATTGATGTAGGTCATAGGGCTGTTCAGTATTTGGAGCAGCGTTATAGTAGCCGTCATTATAGCCATAAGTTGGAATCCAAACGGCAGTAAATTTCTCAGTTGAGATACTGTGCTCTTCCATGAAATAGGTACCAATGTAGATACCAATATTTTGAGCTCCAAGACTTTCAAGTTTGGCACGAAAGGCCTCAATTCCTGCGTTCATGTCGCCCATGGTCTTTTCTTCAACATCAAGCCAGTAAAAGGTAGGTTTATATTTCGAAGATGCCTTGTAGAAGCTTTCAGCTTCTTTTTCCATTTCTTTGATATTTCCTGCTGCTATATAAGCATACACAGCCACAGGAATCCCCCGTTTTTGAAACTCTTGGATATGGGTAGCAAATGATTTGTCAAGTCCATTTAAATGAGTGGCAACATTTTCTTTTTTTGCTTGAGCTCCACTATGCACGCGAATGATAGCACCAGAAATATTTGTTGATAAGGTGTCATAGTCTATTTCGCTGGGCAGTTGCCAACCGGAAAGGTCAACGATAGGCTTATTAAGCAATTCTTCCTTAGGTTCGTCTGAAGGAGCTTCCTCCTCTTTTTTCTTGGTTGTCACCTGACTGACTTGAGATTTTTTTGTTTGGGCTTGTCGATTTTGCAGATCAAGCTGGTGTTTGCTTATGACGATATATAGAATAAAGCAAGCAAAGAATAGCAAGAGTGCAAGCGGTTTAATCCTTTTTCTCATACTGTTTCATTGTAACGTAAAATAAATAGAAAAGCAAAGTATTTATCTATATTTCCAGCGAAATACGAAAATGTAATCTGATTGCAATAGAAGATAAAACAATTTGAAATATTTAGATATTTGAGGCAATAAATAAGTAAATATCTATTGAAGCCATCCTAATGCTTTTTTTTCGAATCAAAAAGTGGTATAATGAAGTTTGAATTTTTAGAATAAATTGGTGAAATATGAAAATTGACAAAAAGCATTTATTGAATTACTCAATTTTGATTCCGTACATGCTGTTATCTGGCATTGGCTTGATTGTCGTTTATTCTACGACGAGTCCTATCCTCATTCAAAATGGGCTCAATAGTTTTCGAATGGTCGCCACTCAAGCAGGTTTTTGGCTCTTTAGCTTGGTGATGATTGGGATTATTTACCGAATGAAGCTGGATTTTCTGAAGAGGCCAGGAGTGATTACGTTTGTTATCATAGCTGAAATTATTCTGCTTTTACTCTCACGCTTTATCACAGGAACAATCAATGGGGCACACGGTTGGCTCAAAATTGGCCCGGTTACTGCTCAGCCGGCAGAGTACCTGAAGATTATTTTGGTCTGGTATTTGGCCCTACAGTTTTCTAAGAAACAAGAGCAAATAGAAGTATATGATTATCAAGCAATCACCTTTAATCAGTTGATTCCGCGTGCTGTTACGGATTGGCGGGTTATTGTTACTTTCTTGATAGGCCTGGTGGTTATCATGCCCGACTTAGGAAATGCGACCATTTTGCTCTTAACAGTTTTGATTGTAATTTCCACCAGCGGAATTGCTTACAGATGGTTCTCGACCATGCTTGGTGCTGTTGTAGGAGGGTCGGCAGCAGTTTTAGCGAGTATTTGGTTGATAGGTGTCAAGCGTGTTGAGCAAGTTCCTGTTTTTGGATATGTTGCAAAGCGTTTTAGTGCTTTTTTCAACCCTTTCGACGATTTGTCTGGCTCAGGTCACCAGTTGGCCAATTCTTACTATGCCATGAGTAATGGTGGTTGGTTTGGCTTAGGTTTAGGAAACTCCATTGAAAAACGAGGTTATCTACCAGAGGCTCATACAGACTTTGTTTTCTCGATTGTTATTGAGGAAGTTGGATTCTTTGGAGCTACTTTAATTTTAGCCCTGCTCTTTTTCTTGATTTTACGAATTATTCTCGTAGGTACAAGGGCCAAGGATCCATTTAATTCTATGATGGCTCTGGGAATTGGCGGTATGATTCTGATGCAAACCTTTGTCAATATTGGTGGTATTTCGGGCTTGATTCCTTCAACTGGTGTAACCTTCCCATTCTTATCTCAAGGGGGAAATAGTTTATTGGTTTTATCGGTTGCCATTGCCTTTGTTTTAAATATTGATGCTAATGAGCGACGAAACGCCATGTATCAGGAACTAGAAGTAAGTCAATCCTAAAAGATCTTCTTGTATGTTAGCTCTTCAACAATAGAAAGGTGTAAATAATGTCATTTACAAAATTAGAAAATTATAGCAATAAAGAAATGATTCGAGAAGAAGTTTCTATTTTAACGGACTTGTTGGTAGATATTACCCGGGATATTCTCAGTCCTGACACTTTTGCTAAAATCTCCATGATTGAAGAACTAGCAGTTCAATCTAAATACCAAGAGCTGAAAGCGGTAGTAGAAGAATTATCCACGGATGATATGGTCTATATCTCACGCTATTTTGCTATTTTACCTCTGCTCATCAATATTTCTGAAGATGTTGACTTGGCTTATGAGATCAATCATCAAAATAATATCGACCAAGACTACCTTGGTAAGCTTTCGACGACGATTGATTTGGTTTCAACACGAGAAAATGCACAAGAAATCCTGGAAAATCTAAATGTTGTTCCTGTTTTGACTGCTCATCCGACTCAGGTTCAGCGCAAGACCATGCTGGATTTGACAAATCACATTCATACACTTTTGCGTCAGCATCGCGATGTTAAAGCTGGTCTGGTGAACGAAAAGAAATGGTTAGCTAATCTCCGTCGTTATATCGAGCTGATGATGCAGACCGACATGATTCGGGAAAAGAAACTTAAGGTGACCAATGAAATTACTAACGTTATGGAATACTATAACAGTTCTTTTCTTCAGGCAATCACGAACCTAATGCTAGAGTATAAACGCTTAGCAGAAGAAAAAGGAATCCATTTGGAAAATCCTAAACCCATCACCATGGGAATGTGGATTGGTGGTGACCGTGATGGAAATCCATTTGTAACCGCTGAAACTCTGAAATTGTCTGCGACGGTACAGAGCGAAGTTATTCTGAATTACTACATTGACAAGGTTTATACGCTCTATCGTAACTTCTCCCTGTCTACTAATCTTTCAAAAACAAGTGAAGCTGTAGCCAAGATGGCAGCTTTGTCAAGCGACAAGTCTGTTTATCGGGAAAATGAGCCTTATCGCCGTGCTTTTCATTACATTCAGTCCAAGTTGATTCAGACCTTACTTTATCTGAAAGAAGGTAATTTCTCCGGTGAAGGGCATCGTTTGGCTGATAAAGCTGAAGCAGTCCTGCATGCAAATGCTGCTACCTCGGTCAGCCATAATGGTAGGGAAATTATTCCAAATTATATCCAGTCTAAACTTAGTGGTAGTTTAGATGAATTAAGAAAAGAACAACTTCCATCTTATAAAGATGCGCAAGAGTTTAAGGAAGATCTTCTGGTTATTCGTGATTCTTTACTAGAGCATAATGGACAAGCTCTAGTGACTGGAGAACTTACTGAATTGCTACAAGCAGTTGATATTTTTGGTTTCTTCTTGGCCAGCATTGATATGCGTCAGGATTCTAGTATCCATGAGGCTTGTGTGGCTGAGCTCTTGGCTTCTGCTAATATTGTGGAGGATTACAGCAGCTTGTCAGAGGAAGAAAAATGCCAAGTTCTCCTCAAGCAGCTTCTGGAGGATCCACGGATCTTGTCAGCCACTCATGCACCTAAGTCTGAACTTCTACAAAAAGAATTGGAGATTTTCAAGACGGCTCGTCAGCTTAAGGATGCGATTGGCGAAGATGTTATCAAGCAAAATATTATTTCTCATTCCACTAGCGTATCAGATCTACTAGAGCTTGCGATTATGCTCAAGGAAGTCGGCTTGATCGATGAGGAAGGTGCGCGTGTGCAGATTGTTCCTCTGTTTGAAACGATTGAGGACTTGGATAATTCTTGCGATACTATGGAGAAATATCTATCTCTGCCAATTGCTCAAAAATGGATTGCTTCTAAAAACAACTACCAAGAAATCATGCTGGGCTACTCAGATAGTAACAAGGATGGTGGCTATTTATCATCATGCTGGACACTTTACAAGGCTCAACAACAGCTGACAGCTATTGGTGATAAGTTTGGCGTCAAGATTACCTTCTTCCATGGCCTGCGCCCGGGCCTTGCGGTAGCGGTCGAGGCTATCGGTGGCCAGCATGTGTTGCAGCGTGGGGATGAAATACTCCTCGTTGCGCATGGGCGAGGCTGGGTTGAAGAGGTACTGCTCCATCTTGGAGGTGAAGAAGGCGTACATGGCGCGGTTCGTGACGGCACGGTCGAGCAGGTTGCGGATACCGGCGGCGGCCACGTCGTACGGGACGTTGGGGAAGACAGCATTGAAATAGTCCGTCAGGGCGTTTTCGGTGACGCTGGCGGCAGAACCCACGAAGGCCGTGTCGCGGAAGTCGAAACCGTCCCAATAGTGCATAGCTAGGTAGGCGGCGCGGGCCTGAGGTTGGCGATATTCAGCGGGGACAGCGGCGGGTGTGAAGGTGTGCGGAGCGTCGTCCGCTCGTTTCGTCGGGCTGCATCCGACGGTCAGCGCAATGATGGCGCAGCATGCAGCAAGGAGTTGTCTTTTCATCTTTATCGTTAGGTGAGTGATGGAGGCCTCAGCCGAGGCCGTGGAGTTTGGCCGGGTACTTCTATGGGCGTGCTTCAGTGTCTGACCTTGTTTGTGAACAGTCCTTCGACCGATAGGTAGCGTTCGCCGGTGTCGAGGCCGAAAGTCAGGACGCGTTTCGGCACACCCGATCCAGCCAGCACACGCTCCACGGCAGCCAGCGACGCACCGGTGGAGATGCCGCAGAGGATGCCCTCCTCACGCGCCAGTCGGCGGGCAAACCGGAAAGCGTCTGGCCCGGTGATGGCCGTCACGCGGTCGATCACGTTGCGGTCGAGCGTCTCGGGCACGAAGCCCGGCCCGATACCTTGGATGGGGTGTGCGCCGGCGCATCCTCCGGTCAGCACGGACGAATCGGCGGGCTCTACGCCTACGATCTGCACACTGGGGAAGGCGCGCTTCAGCTCACGCCCCACGCCCGAGATGTGGCCGCCGGTGCCAATGCCGGTGACGAAATAGTCGAAGCCCTCGGGAAAGTCGTCCATGATCTCGCGCGCCGTCGTACGGGCGTGCACCTCAGGGTTCGATGGGTTCACGAACTGACGCGGCATCCACGATCCGTCGATCTCGGCGAGTAGGGCCTTGGCCCGTTCAATGGCGCCCTTCATGCCCTTCTCGCGCGGCGTCAGCTCCAGCCGGGCGCCATAGCTCTGCATCAGTCGCCGACGCTCGACGGACATCGATTCGGGCATGACGATGATCAGCCGATAGCCTTTCACGGCAGCCACAAAGGCCAGTCCCACGCCGGTGTTGCCAGACGTAGCCTCGATCAGCGTGGCGCCCGGGCGAATCAGTCCCTGCTGCTCGGCATCCTCGATCATGGCCAGCGCGATGCGATCCTTGATGCTGCCCGCGGGGTTCTGTCGCTCCAGCTTCATCCACACCTCATGGTCGGGGAAGAGTCGTCCCAGCCGGACGTGTGGCGTGCCTCCGATGAGTCCTAAAATGTTGTCTGCTTTCATCTTTAGATGGAGTAATTGATCGGTTCTTCGAAGCCCTTCACGGTCTTGACCTTCACGTCGACCTTATTGTACACGAGCGAATAGGGGATCACGCTATGCGTCAACCACGCGCCGCCGCCGATGGTCGAATCGTGGCCGATGACGGTCGATCCGCCGAGGATGGTGGCCCCGGAATAGATAACCACGTTGTCCTCCACCGTCGGGTGACGCTTGACCTCGGAGAGCTTCTTCTCTAAGTAGATGGCGCCGAGCGTGACGCCCTGATAGATCTTGACGTTGTTGCCGATCTCGGTCGTCTCACCGATGACGATGCCTGTGCCGTGATCCATGAAGAGGTTCTTGCCAATCGTGGCGCCGGGATGGATGTCGATGCCGACTTTGGAGTGGGCGTATTCGGAGAAGATGCGCGGGATGAGGGGCACGCCGAGCGTGTAGAGCTCATGGGCGATGCGGTGAATGCTGAGGGCGAAGAAGCCGGGATAGGAGATGATGACTTCCTCGAGCGACTTGGCGGCGGGGTCGTTGCGCAGGTAGCAGGCGGCGTCTTTGTAGAGCCGTTCGCGCACACCGCTGAGGCGGCTGAAGAAGGCCTCGGTCTTCTCTTCGGCCTCCGGGTTGCCGATCAGGCGGGCAATGTTGGCGTGCAGCTTGATGGCTGCGTCCATCAGACCACTGCGCACGTTGATCATCTTCAACTCGTCGCACACGGGGAACATCCACGTGAAGAGCGAGCGGGCGATCGTCTCCAATTCGCTTTTGTCGAGCGGAATCCTGATCGGTTGCGGGGCAAAGTCGTCGATCAGTTCAAATATCTTTCGAAGCATGGGGAGAAAGGGGGGATTGTTGGGGGGAGTAGGAAAGGGTTAGAGGATGTAGGACGTAGCTCCTATCGTCTAAACACAGAGAAAGGGTGGAACCCTTGCGGGGAGCTCCACCCTTTCGTCACTTTGAGAACAAATGCACTTAAAAGAGATCAAGCGATAGGTTACGAGAGGGGCTTAGAGGTTCGGATTCACCTTGCTCCACTCAGCCACCGGAGGCAGCACGCCGAGGCCGATCACTTCGTCACGCATAGCGCAGAGGTGCTCGTAGCTCTTGGCCAGGTCTGCCATCTCCGACGGAGTGCCCTCCACCTTGCGGTAGGCGCAGCCGTCCTTGGTAATCTCCACCGGCATGGCCATCATAATGTGGTGGAACTCGTCGGTCGAAACGTACGTGCCAGCTGGCCAGCGGAACGTCTCGCCGCCCATGGCTGCGCGGATCATCTCTACCGACACGTAGGCCGGGCTCTGGAATGAGGAGCGACCGCGGAGGTTGATGATGTTGGCGCCGCCCTTGATGACGCGCTGCTGCAGTGCCGCCCATTCTTCAGCGGGAAGTTTCGGGGTACCGATCAGGTCTGTCAGTGGGGTGCCGTCCACCTTAGCTGTGGATGCGAAAACGGCCATCTGCTCGCCGTGTCCACCGAATGTGCTGCAGCCCGGCGAAAAGCAGGTGTTGAGCTTCGATGTTACGAACTACGATCTTGTGCTGCAGCCCGTTACAGCGCTCTGTGGCAGTTTGAAATATTTGGCCAGCTCGCTCTGCAAGCGGGTAGAGTCGAGGGCGGCCAAGGTGGTCACCTGCGAGGGCTTCAGGCCGGAGTAGATCAGGGTGATGAGGCCCGTGATGTCAGCGGGGTTGAAGATGATGACTACGTGCTTGCAATCGGGGCAGTAAGCCTTGATGTCTTTGCCCAGCTGCTCGGCCACCTGCGCGTTGCCCTTGAGGAGGTCTTCGCGCGTCATGCCGGCCTTGCGGGCGGCGCCGCCAGAAGAGATTACATACTTGGCGTCCTTCAGCGCTTCAGCGGAATCGGTCGTGTACGTGAAGTTCATTCCCTCAAAACCGCAGTGGCGCATCTCTTCATACACGCCTTGCAGCGCTGGTTCATACACGTCTTGCAGGCAGATGTTGGGCGTCAGGCGCATCATCGCCGCAGTTTGTGCCATGTTGGAGCCGATCATGCCACCGGCACCAATGATTGTCAATTTTTCGTTCGTCAAAAATTCCATAGAATATATCGTTTAGGTGAGTAAACAGAGGAAAATCTTGTTCGCAACGGCGGCAAAAGTAGAAGAGATTCGGAAATACGGAAATATTTCCGTAATCAATTTCACCCCGAGGGCGAATCTGCCACAGGGCTTTTCACCCGGCAAAACATGAATATCTCGTCTCTCAATGATCGAAACAATAGCAACCCCTAAGATTCCGAGCTAACGTTGTCTCAGACAATGGTAACTCCTAATGTTTGGACCTAACGTTATGCGATAAAACAGTAAGTCAAAATTCTATTGGCTAATATTGTCCGAGACAATAGCAACCCTCAAAGTTTCGATCTGATATTTCACACACAGACCGTTGATCAAAAAGTTATGAGTTAATATCGTCTGAATTAATCATAGCTCATAAGGTCATGAGTTAATATGATCAGAAACAATAGCAGCTAATAAGCAAAAGAGTTAATGCTGTCTGAAGCAATAGCAACTTGTAATGCTTATGAGT
>ERZ772926.664-NODE-664-length-18382-cov-5.208818_pt1 | contig 18382 bp, 12 predicted proteins | sample MGYA00511136_ERZ772926 | MGnify/ENA primary metagenome ERZ772926 (study PRJEB29015, sample SAMEA2737917) | human oral metagenome | biome: human oral; feature: human-associated habitat; material: dental | place: China | collected 2153 ... | reverse complement strand
CATGTGCATGAACTCATTACAGATGCAGAATAACGAAAAAAGCGTGCTGTCTCTCAATCGTTTGAGACAGCACGCTTTTTTACATATTCTTCTGTAGCCAGGCTTCCCGGCTGAGTAACGACACCTGCTCAGTACGCACTTCTTTTAAAAGGGGTACATCCACATCCCTAAGCGTCTTCTCATGGCGAAAGCCGAGCTTTTCCTGCACGCGCTTTGACTTTTCATTTCCCTCGAAGTACCCGCACCACACGCGCCGCATGCCGAGTTCCGTAAACGCACGGCGAAGCAAGGCTTCCGAAGCCTCGGTCATAAGCCCCTGCCCCCAGAACGGCTTCCCGATCCAGTAGCCGAGCTCGCACTCATCTTCCTCTTCCGCAAGCCTCGAATCTCCGTTCATCGACAAGCCAATCGCGCCGATGACGCGCCCGTCTTCTTTTTTGCAGATGGCATAGCTCTCCTGACCGCTCAGCACCAGGCGAATGATGTTCCGGCTCTCTTCTACACTGCCGTGCGGCGGCCATCCTGCCGCGGGGCCGACTTCCGGGTCCTTGGCATACATGTATAAATCCGCCGCATCCGCCTCTTCAAAGGGGCGAAGCAGCAGGCGTTTGGTTTCGATTTGCATCCGGTTTCTCTCCTTCCGACGAGGATCAGTCCCAGTAGCCTGCTTCTTCGGGTTTCAGAGTTCCGCTACAGTACGGGCAGGGAAGCCCCGCAAAACACTCCTCTTCATAAATGGGCCACATCCGATGTCCACAGCGGCAGCGATGTTCGTAATCACGAAAAAAACGGTAGCTTTCCGCCAAACAGCCGTAACTGTCCCAAAAGAAATCGTACTTCTCCATCTCGCTCCCTTCCATCTCGGGAAGATAGGTCGCCAACAGCGGGCGGACTTCATAGCGGTAACAGTGCTCACACTGCACAATGACATCTTCTCCGTCCACCACTGCACCCGGATACATCGTTAGCAAGGTCTTTAGTTCTTTTCCGTACCCTCCTTCTCTCGCCGCCTTCGTCACTCCTTCGGGGAAAATGCCATTCATCCCATATCCTAAGAAAGCCTCAAACGAATACTCACATTTGTTACATTGCCAGAGATAAATAACGCCCATGGAGACCTCCTTTGCGTTCTATACGACTTCGTGTTTTGCCGGACAATCAAGCTTCACAGTGCCCACGCTCTGCCCTCCCAAAGAAAGCTCACCCATCTTCATCCTTAAGGAGAACGTGCTCTGTAAAATGCGCCCTGCCTTCTCTCACATCGTTTGTGATTCCGTTCAGATATCTTATATTACTCTCGGAATAAAATCAATCCGCCGAGACGTCGAACGGAATTCCCCGCTCCCCGGTCATGCGCTTCGCAAAAATCGTAAAAGCAGTCGTCATAGGCCTCCCCAGATCATCGCAGAGTTCTTCCATATTGCACTTGAGCTCTGCGTCCATTCTGAAATTCACATTGACCGCATTGGATAGCACCAATGCAACAAAAAGCAAGTACTTATCCGTGTTTGTAATGAAAATCTTTTCATTGTCATTATTTATTAAATTCATCAGTGCGTGAGAAAACGCTCGTTTTTTTTTGTGAACTAAAAAATCGGCACAAAGAAAGTTGTGCATTCCCGAAAGAACGCATCCTCTGAAGCTTATAATATATAAGACTTTATAACACGTGGATGAAATGCAATCTCTTTCATTTAGAAGTTTTCGTATGGTATCCAATATACACATATACACAAATTCGGTCGGCATTGGGAGATTCGGAAGTTATGGGGAAGACCGTTAAAAATTGCACTAAATGATGGTAAGCTTATTTTTATATTTGTATGTTAACGATATTGATTTCTTTTGCCGGGTTTGCTATGTTTAACCAAGATGCAGCAGAAGGGTATTCGTTTGTAATCAAGCTTGTTTCTTGATTTACTTTGACACTTCTGTAAAAAACGCATGCGAGAAAGGGAAGCTATGAGAGCAAAAAATCTATTGAATGCAGCAATACCTATGGCACTTGCAGTTGCAGTGGTCGCAGGTTGCAGCGCTAAAAACGGAGGAAGTGAAAGTTCTGCCACGGCAAAGAGTGCCAGTGTGACAACTTCATCTAAGTCTTCAGAAAACACATCTTCTTCCGGTGCGGTAAGCACTGCTTCTTTTCCTATAGCAATGAAGCATGCTTATGGAGAAACTGTTATTAATGCTAAGCCTGAAAGGGTTGTTACCCTTGACTGGAATAATGCAGATGCAGTTTTGGCCCTTGGAATTGTTCCTGTGGGTACAGCTAGGGCAAACTGGGGACCTGTTACCGATAAGGGTCTTTTACCTTGGACCGAGGAGAAGTTTAAGGAGCTTGGAACTGATAATCCAAATGTGTTTAACGACCTTGAAGGCTATGACTATGAGGCTGTAGCAGCAGCCAAGCCTGATATAATAGTAGCCCATTACTCGGGAATGGATGAAAAGGCTTATAAGCGTCTCTCTGAGATAGCACCAACCCTTCCATTCAAAGAAACAGCTTGGAAGACTACCTGGAGAGAACAGACAGTTGAGGCTGCAGAGGCTTTAGGACTTACAGCCGAGGGAGAGAAGCTGGTTGCAGATACAGATGCATTTATAAAAGAAAACTTCGCAAAATATCCTAACCTTGCGAACAAGAGTGTAGCAATTTGTTATATCAATGCGGCTGACCTCAGTAGCTTTTCAGTTTATAGAACAGCAGATCCAAGAGGGGCATATCTTACAGACTTAGGCTTTACTTTTCCTGAAAAGGTAGAGGCCGAGGCAACAGATAAAAATGCATTTTACGTGCAGATATCTTCTGAACTGGCAGTTGATGCTCTAAGTGATACGGATATCATTATAACTTACGGTGATGATAAGACAGTTGCCGCCTTGCAAAAAGACGCAATCTTCTCTAAGATTCCGGCAGTCAAAGAAGGCAGGGTAGTGGTGCTTGACAGCAACGGCAATCTTGCAGCGGCCTGCAATCCTTCAGTGCTTTCTATAAAGGCAGAGCTTGTGAACTATCTTGAAGCAATCAATGCAGTCGTTAAATAAAAAGGCATAGTGAACATGGGAAATAAAAAGTTTGTACTTTCTATAATCTTATGCTTAGCCCTGCTTTCTATTATGGCAGTATTTTCCATATCACTGGGTGCTAGAAATATAGCATTTTCTAAGGTTGTAGACGTTCTCCTCGGAAATGATCCGGATAGCCTTGAGGCTGCTATCATATTACAAAGAATTCCAAGAACCGTATTTGGCATACTTGCGGGAGGCGCCCTTGGCATATCAGGGGCTCTTATGCAGAGTATAACAAGGAATCCTATTGCCGATCCAAGTATACTTGGTGTAAATACCGGTGCATCACTCTTCGTGGTCGCCGGTATAGCATTTTTTAATATTACTGTTGCCTATCAATACATCTGGCTTGGCATAACAGGAGCAGGCGTTACCGCAGTTTTTGTATACAGTGTAGCAAGTATGGGCAAAGACGGTGCTACACCACTAAAACTGGCGCTCTCGGGTTCGGCTGTAAGCATAGTCTTAGGTTCACTTGTTAGTACCATTATGCTGCCAAATAACAGGGTAATGGAAGCTTTTAGGTTCTGGCAAGTAGGGAGCATAGGAAGTGCAACCTGGGAAAATATTATGCTCATTAGCCCATTCCTGATAGTAGGTTTTATCATATCAATGTTTATATCAGGGTATTTGAATAATCTGGCTTTGGGAGATGAAGCCGCTACTGCCCTTGGGACTAATGTAGTGATGACAAGAACCATAGGAGCTCTTGCATCCGTACTATTATGTGGTGCTACTACAGCACTTGCAGGACCAATAGGCTTTGTAGGGCTTATCATTCCCCATATTATAAGGCTGATATTTGGAAGTGAAATGAGTAAAATGCTGCCTCTTTCTTTTCTAGGCTCAGCTATACTTATGCTTATTTCAGACGTAATAGGAAGAATAATAAGCTTGCCGGGAGAGACTGAGGTGGGTATCGTTACCGCCGTCCTTGGTGCACCGATATTTATTCTGGCCATTCGGAAAGGGAGGGTAAAGAGTCTATGACAGAGCTAAATGCAGGATATAAGAAAAGGACTCTTCGATGGAGGCTTGTTGTACTTGCCCTTCTTAGCATTATCCTTATTCTATCAGCCTGTGAGCTTTGCTTTGGAAGTGTGTCCTATCCCATAAGAGATGTAATCAAGGTTTTACTTGGCGAAACGATTGACGGAGTATCTTATGCAGTAGAAAATGTGAGGCTTCCGAGGATGATGGCCGCTGTATTTTCAGGGTTTGCCTTTGGAGTGGCGGGCTATGTATTTCAAACATTGTTGCACAATCCACTTGCTTCGCCGGATGTAATTGGAATTTCCGCAGGAACAAGCACAGCAGCGGTTTTTCTCATACTGGTGCTTGGACTTAGGGGAAGCATAGTGTCCTTGTTAGCAATGATATTTGGAATTGCAACAGCTTTAATCATTTACAAGCTTTCAGTAATTAAAGGGCATTTTACCTATGGAAGAATGATCCTTATCGGCATAGGAATTTCAGCACTTTTAAGAGCAGTTACTTCTTATTTATTGGCAAAAGCTGCGGAGTACGATGTAGGGACTACCATGCAGTGGCTGAGCGGAAGCTTAAATGGCGTGCAGATGGAAGATGTGTCTGCACTTGTTTTGGTCGTTGGGATAATCACTATTGCGTTGGTTTCACTTACAAGACATATGGAGATTATTCCTCTGGGAGACAACTTCGCAGTATCACTTGGACTAAATACAAGACTTACCTATTCGGTAATGATAATAGGTGCAGTTATACTTGTTTCATTTGCAACCTCTGTCACAGGACCTATCGCATCTGTGGCATTTCTTTCGGGACCAATTGCCACAAGCCTTGCCGGAAAGGGGAAATCAAGCCTTATTCCTGCGGGACTCGTTGGCACAACACTTACTTTAGGAGCAGATTTGGTGGCTTTTCATGCATTTCCGGTACACTATCCTGTAGGGGTTATCACAGGACTTTTAGGCGCACCGTATATGCTGTATCTGCTTATTCGAATGAATAGAAGAGGTGTGAATTAATGGGAAACCACGTATTAGAAGCCAAAAACCTTGTGGCCGGTTATGACGGGAAAGCGATAATAAAGGGTCTTAATCTGACCATACCAGAAGGAAAAATATCAGTGATTATAGGCTCAAACGGCTGTGGCAAATCCACTCTTCTAAAAACCTTTTGCAGGTTAAACAAAGTCATGAGCGGAGATATTTATCTGGATAATAAGCCTGTATCCGAGTATTCGTCCAAAGAAATATCTAAAATAATAAGCCTTATGCCACAATCGCCACTGGTACCTGAGGGAATAACCGTCTATGATTTGATTAGCAGAGGCCGTTTCCCTTATAGAAAGGTATTTCGGGGACTGGATGATAAAGACTTTAAGGCTATTGAAGAAGCTATGCAGACTATGGGTGTAACCGAGCTTCGAGACAGAGCGGTAGATGAGCTTTCCGGAGGACAGCGTCAAAGGGTGTGGATAGCACTCGCACTTGCTCAGCAGACCGATATATTATTTTTAGATGAGCCAACGACATTTCTTGACATAGCATATCAGGTAGAGATTCTTGATTTGCTTGGAGAGCTAAACAGGACTAAGAAGACCACCGTCATTATGGTTCTGCACGATATCAATCTCTCTGTAAGATACGCAGACTATATATTTGCCCTCAAATCAGGGAATCTTTATGCCGAAGGAAGACCCGAAAATGTGATTAGTGAAAAACTTATAAAAGATGTATACGGGCTTGATAGTAAGGTCATTACAGATCCTACTTCAGATGCGCCTATGGTCATTCCTATGGGAAAGCATCATAAGGAGCTTGAGGCGGGTTTATAATGTTAGGCTAGCTTAAGTAATTTGCCTTTTATCACCGGAAAAGTTGACCCGTCCGGATTTATTCTTGATTGACTGCAATTGCAACCGGAAAATGAAACAGAACCGGCGCGAATCGAACACGCCGGTTCTGTTTTCTTTTCCCCAACTACAAAAGTCGCGTATTTAGCACGATAGCATTTTCTGCAATTCTTCATAGCTGTCCACATGGTCATAGTGCACGCTTCCGTTTGACAGCTTTTCAAAGAGCCGCTTTGCGCAGCTTATCTTTGCCTTCTCAATGGGTCTTAAGTCCAGGCTGCTCATGCTGCCCTTGGTTTCGGCAATGAAGTAGATGTGCTTTACGCTGCCCTCACGGAATACAATGGCCCAATCCGGCGTGTAATTGCCGACCGGCGTCGGAATTTGAAAGCCCTTCGGGAGCTTTGCATAAATCTTGACCTCTTCCGCCTTATCCATCTCTTCCACAAAGCGGCGCTCCACACTCTTTTCGGCACTGCCGTCCGTGAAAACATAGTCCTGTATGGCCTTGTCGGCTTTGAAAGCCATGTCGAGCGGCACCTTGTGCGCCTCCGCGGTGAAGATGTCGCTGTCATAGCTTCCCTCCAGCGTATCATAGCGGATGTGCTCCACAATCATGGTCGCCTTCTGCTCGTTGATCAGCCGTATGACCTTTGCAATGAATTCCTCGGGGTTCTGCCGGTACAGCGCAAAGCGACTCGCGTCGATGCCCTGCAAAATGGCTGCGACGGTGCGTCTGGTGAGCACCGTTCCCTTAGCAACCGCGCCGATTAAATCATAGCGAAGGGTACTCTGCGGTGCCGTCCGGAGTGTCTCGGTGCGCGATTTTGCCGCGAAGAAGCTACTGCCTTCCTTCACCTGGTCCGCCGTGATTTGCTCCGCCTGACTGCCCGCGGTGACCGTATACTGCAGGCGGCTCACATAGAGCTCGCTGTTAATGTGCGCAATCGCCTTTTGAATCAGCTCCTCGGACTGAAAATCCACCGTATAGGCGTACTTATGGTTAATGGCCGTCCAGAGTTTCTGAAACTCCTCTTTGTAAAAGCGCTCGTTCAACGGATTCTCATTGATTTTGGTCTTGTTGCCGTCCGTATAGAGCGAAGCCAGCTGAGACGGATCGTAAATCGCATGCACCAGACGGTGAATCTCTGCTTCAAACGGTTTTAACTCTTCTTTGACCGGTGCATATTCCGTGGTCTCCCGATAGCGCGCGGTCACATTGGCATCGTCATCGATGTAGTCGTTTCGCAAAAGATAATTGTAAATCTGCCGCGCCTGTGTCTCACTGAGCTTCACCGGCTTACCGTCCACCTGCACGGTTCTGCCCGCAAAGTACTCCTGCGTCGCCTTCTTTGGCCGCTCCCGCAGCTCTTCCGCGGTCTTCTTTTGTAAATCGTCCACGAAGCCCGCATAGCTCTCGCTCGCAATGACAGTCAGGAGATTAATCTTCTGGACATTCTCGCCGAGCACGGAGCGATCCATGCGGTTGCCGCTTTGATCCACAGAAAGGCGCAGACCGCGTCCCACTTCCTGGCGCTTATTCGTCGTATTATTGCTGTGCTTTAAGGTGCAAATCTGAAAAACATTCGGGTTGTCCCAGCCCTCGCGGAGCGCCGAGTGGGAGAAAATAAAACGCGTCGACTCTTCAAAGGAGAGCAGCCGCTCCTTGTTCTTTAAGATCAGGTCGTAGGCGGAAATATCATCCGATACATCCGCGCCCCGCTTCAGCGCACTGTCCACGCAGTGCCCCTTTTTGTCGATGCTGAAATACCCCCGGTGCACCGAGGCAGCATCCGCCGCATCGAGATAGGCTGTATAGGCGGGATCCAAGTCTGTGCGGTACTGCGGCAACAGTGCGCGGTATTCCTCTTCAAAGATGCGACCGTACTCGCCGAGGATTTCATTGCCCGCCTCATCATACTGCCGGTACTTGGCCACTTCGTCGATGAAGAAGAGGGACAAGGTCTTGATGCCGAGTTTAAACAGCTGCCGCTCCTTTTCCAGGTGGGAGATGATGGTCTCTCGGATTTGCAGGCGAGGCAGTTCTTTTGACTCGTCGCCGACCAGATTCCCCTTCTTTAGAGTCAAGCCGTTTGTGAAATGCACTTCACCGGCAAACGCATCGATTTCCGAAATTACCAGCCCCTTGTACTGCTCCATCTCCTTGGAAATGTAGTAGAGGTTATCGCCCTGCTCCACGAGGCGCAGTTCCCGCTTTACCCCGTTCTTATGCCGGACCTCCAGCTCGATGCGCGCGCACGGCGGCTTTTTTGTCGATAACACGAGGTCCTCGAGATAGAGATACTGATTCGTACCGGGCAGGTTCTTCACCTCAAAGCCCTTCACTTCAATCTTCTTCACCAGACGCTGATTGTAAGCATCCAAGGCATCCAGCGCATAGACCGCATTGTGATTCGTTTTATGCGTCGCGGAGTAGTAAAGCGAAAAGAGCGGATTAAAATTTCGAAGCGCCTTCTGCGTGACCGAATCCTTTTCGTTGCCCATCTTCTGCGGCTCATCGAGAATTAAAATCGGGCGGTTCGCCGCAATCACATCAATCGGTTTCCGGGAGCCGAAGCTATCCCTCGCCGTGAAAATAATGCGCGCCGCCGCATCGCCCTTCCGGCCTTCCACATTCTTATCTTCATTCAGCGAAGCCGCAAAGGCCTGGGTGTTGATGATCATCACGTTGAGCCCGGCATTGCTCGAAAAGGCATCCAGCTGATTCAGGTTTGAGCTGTTGTAGACAAAGAAGCGCGCCTTCTTGCCGTAGCACTCCATAAAATGCTCTGCCGTAATCTCAAAGCTCTTCTTTACACCCTCGCGGATTGCAATGCTCGGCACCACGACCACAAATTTACTCCAACCGTAGAGGCGGTTTAACTCAAACATGGTCTTGATGTAGACATAGGTTTTACCCGTACCGGTCTCCATCTCAATGTCCAGCCCCAGACGCCCCTGCGCCGCGGCCAGAGAGGCAGATTCCTGCAGGCCGTTGCCGCGCTGCACCGCGCGAATGTTTTCGAGTAGCTGCGCGTCCGTGAGATGCAGTTCCTCGTTCTTAAAGCCCGCATCGTTCTCTAAGTCCTCGGTGCTGAGTAGCTCCGGCGAATCCGCACTGCCGACCAAGCTCAACTGCTGCTGCGCTGCCGGAAGCGTGCCCAGATCCCGGCGGTAGGAAACCGTGCTGACAAAGGGCTGCCCGCGAAACACTTCCGCAACCGCATTCACCGCGTCGGTCTGATATTGCTGAATCTTGAAATTAAATTTCATCATCACAGCACCTTTCGTTCGGTCTCCGGACTGTAGCTCGCAAAAATCTGCTCAAAGTTGGTCGCAACGCTGTCGTTTGCCATGGAGCTATCGCGGAGCACCGCGTACTGCGGTTTCCGCTTTGCGATTTCCGTGACCACCGCTTCCGTGACCGCACTGTCAAAGCAGGCAAGCAGGAATCCATCTCCCACATCGAAGACCTTCTTTCCCGCAATATCGCGCTCCGAAATCTTTGAGGAGAGCGGAATTCCCATGTCCAGCATGACCTGGAATAATAAGTCCTCCGCCGTGCGCCCCTGTTTCACATTGTCCACCTGCGAGAAGAGATCCTGCTGCCCGAGCTTCTCCGGCTCGTAGTAGACATCCTCCATATTGCTGCTGTCAAGGCGCAGGCAGCGGAAGCCGAAGTCCTGCAGGGCAGCCGCCTCTCCTGCCTCCTCTCGTATCTTTTTACCCGCGCGGCGGATGCGCTCCTTGCCGATTTCGCAGATATTCGGGTAGCCTGCCTTGAATGCCTCACTCTTTTCGTCCGTCTTTTCCGGAAGCTGCACCAGGATAAATTTGCGATGACCTCCATCCTCGGCATTCAGCTGCATGACCGCATGCGCTGTCGTCGCGGAACCGGAGAAGAAGTCAAGCACAAGGAAATCTTTCATATCCCTATCATTAATTATTAGTGAAATAATTCTGTTAACGAGATTCACTGGTTTGGGGAAATCAAATATTTTTCTTCCCAATAGTTCTTCGAGTTCTCTACTTCCTTGATCTGTAGTCCCAGTGTCCTCATACTTCCATAAATCTACCGGAACCATTCCGCCATCCATTTCAGACAAAAACTTTTTTAGTCTTGGATAAGTGTTTTCTCCGGTTTTCCCCCAGTATAAACGTTCCTCCTTTACATGGCTGTTATAGGTTGTTTTTTCAAATTTCCAAGCATTGGTTGGATGTTCAACAACTGCACCTGTTATGGGATTAATAATTTGATACGCAAGGTTCGGCCTTTGCTCCTTTGTTGCTGGATTTACATAAGAAACACTTGTCCAAGGTCCACGAGGGTCATTATCAGGATTAGAATAGATAGAATCCGCCTTTTCGTTTCTTCTTTCTTTAATTTCATAAACTCCAATTGTGTTTTTTGCATAACAGAGTACTGGCTCTGTAAGTGTGGTGAACTTCTTAGAATTATTACTTCTTGTAAATCGTTTCTCCCATACAATCTGCGATATAAAGTTCTTAACCCCAAATATCTCATCGCATACTTTTCTTATGTTATGTGATTCATGCTCATCGATAGAAATAAAAATCAATCCATCCTCTGCCAATAAATCTTTTGCAAGCTTTAATCTCGGATAAATCATATTGAGCCAGTCTGTGTGAAAGCGACCGTTGCTCTCGGTGTTCGTGACCATGCGATTACCGGCTTCATCGTACTGCCCGCTGCCCGCGAGATACTCGGCTGCGCTCTGCGCAAAGTCATCCTCATAGACAAAGTCATTGCCGGTATTGTAGGGCGGATCAATGTATATCATCTTGACCTTGCCAAGGTAGGTCTCCTGCAAAAGTTTCAGGACTTCCAGATTGTCACCCTCAATGTAGAGGTTCTCGCTGTCAAAACCGCCGGGTGTGCCGTCTTTGCCGACGCTGTCCTCGACCACCGGGCGAAGGGTGGACGTAATCGGCGCATTTGCCGCAAGTACGGCCTTCCGCTTATCCGGCCAGGTGAACTGATAGCGCTCCTCGCGCCCCTCCACAATGCTATCCGAGAGCTCCTGCCGGAGCACATCAAAATCAATGGCGCGCTCTGTCTTCCCGTCGCGCAGCACCTCGGTCACCGCGTTCGGGAAAAGCGCGGCGATGGCATCGATGTTTGCGGCGACCTTGTCGAGGGAGTGAAGTTTTAGATGGGGCATTTATTCCTCCATTTCTATATGGGAATAGAAAATTCCCTACAAAATTAGGGCTTTGATTATTCTTTACCCTTATACAATATGCTATTCGATTTCTTGAGAAACCTACTCGATCATCTCCTCAAATCCTGATTGAAGAAAGTTTTGTAGAGATTGATCAATTTCACTGTCTGCAGGTCTCTCATTTAATTCAGAGGCGTGGCGCATAAAATAACGCTTAAGCGTATCATCAAAGCCACATTCTTTACAATATTCCAGCAGGTTTTTCCAATCAGCCTTAACTTTATCATTTTCCAGTATCGCTTTCCACACATGGATTTGATCACACTTGTCTTCAGCATCAATTCCATTTTTACTATTAAAGTAAATTGTTATATCATCAAGTTTGAATTCTTCCTTTCTAATCAATTCACTTTGAATCCCTAATCTTCCATCCATTCTCCAGACCATATCCATAACATCTGCAGGATCATCTCGCAATCTTCTACGAGTCAAGACAATGTTATTGACAAACACCTCCATATTAATTCGGATATATCCCAACAGTTCCTCAGCCAAAAACAACTTATTGTAGTCAATATCTGTCACATCACTAATGGCAGCTTCTAAGCTAGTATCACCTTTTCCCCTTATTATTTCATTTTCAATATTTTTTTTCAATTCAACAATTGTTGAATATGGACGGATGTTAAGTTCTCTCTTGCAGTTCTTACTTCCAGCAATGTATGACACAATAGAATTTATCGTGTGAAGATTAATTGAATAATTCCTATCGTCAACAATCATCCGGACAAACTCATCTGACACATCACTAAAATTCAAGCGTTTAAACTTGATTCCTAACACTGATAGTTTGAACCCAAACTCCATCAAGTAGTCTTTGTCTGTACTTACATCGACTCCCAATTTATGCAAAATATCTTTGTCATGCTGCAAGTGTTTTTTCACGCTATTCCGTTCATCTAAACTTAACCTAAATCCTTTTCTTTCTAATACTTTCTTGAAGAAGTATAATCTACTCCCAAACAACGTTGTGATATATTCTCCTTCGCATTTCAATTCCAACCCTTTTGTAATAATTGTTCTCAACTCTTCTGGGCTTTTCTCTTTGATTTCCTGAATATCCTCATGTATAACCCTAATATTCTCGGAAATATAACCCCAAAGCCCATCCCATGTATCTACCACTATATCAGCAAATGCATTTGATATATCAGTTGACTCCCTATGTCTAAACTCCTCTATAAATTTCCAGCTAACATCTGTATCCGGATTATCAGCTAAAGTCTTAATCGCCTTTCTTAATTTATCTATTTTCTTTTTCTTTATAAGTTCTCGAAATACATCAAAATTGCAAACGCCTTGTTTTCCAAGAATTTCTGCATCAAGATAAGTAATTACAACAGATGGCATATTAAGCTTATAACCATATCCCAAATCTTCTGGTTGTTGGCGTTTTGCATTAAGAATAAATCTTCTCTCCGCTTCTCCAACCATTTCTTCACCTATTGTTTCCGCATAAAAATAGTTGATATAGTTTGTATATCCTTCATCAATATATCCTTGTGAAAGCAAAAACACAAGAAATGAGTTCTGACAAACACTCTTAGAAATAACCTTTGTAACTTCATTCTCATTCAATAAGTCTTTAAGCGATTTTCCGATAATCTCGGATCTTCTCCTCTTATAATTCTTCTCATCCATCGCAAGAATATGCTCAAGTCTTTTCATTCCTTTATTTTTGTCGATTTCCGAAATCATTCTTGATAGAATTCTAATTCCCTTTACCTTCTCATCCCTTTTATTCCTGGCTTCAATCATCTCATCATTCAGATCATTAAGCTGCATTTCAATAAATCTATTTTTATCAATAAATGCTTGCTTTAAAGCTCCTTTTCCCACTTGTACTTTTGCAAACTCTCTCGGGTACATGTTTTTGAATGCCATCATAGCAAACATCTTCTCATCACTCAATCCATGAGTCATCTGATTCTTTAAAGCCTGCTTATATACCAAAAATTCGTTGTATACATTTAGCAACATTCTCATATCAGATATGAATAGTCCAATTTCCATTGCGAACTCTTCAGTAATGTCATGTTTTATGCCTTTATTTCTCGCCTCTCTAATATTTCTTATTAGCTTCGCAAAGGAGTTTGTCGCATCAACTATCGGGATTACCGGAATTATAAAATCGAAAAACTTTGTTTTACTCTCCGCGCTAAAATAATCCTCTCTAATGGCATACACAAATTTAACAGGTTTATTCTTAATCACCTCATCGTTATTTAGAATATAATTCAATTCGTGCAAGTGAATGAATATTTTGTCATTGTTAGTGCGATCTATATCCTCAAAAAAAACTGTTCTAAACTTCGTCTTTTCAAAAAAATACAATATCTCATCAAGATTTCGATTGAACACCGAGTCGGATTCAGTCGTTCTATCTTCAATAGATGCACTCTTAAATACCAAAAATTCCTTCATATGCATTTTAAACACCCTTATTCCAAACACTATTTCAACAACACAAGAAGTCACTATAACAAATAGCATCCATTCAGCAATTCTATACAAGGGCGTTTTAAATTTTTCTTCGGCAAGAACAAAATCAATCAAGCCAAAATAGTTTTTGGAAATATCCGGAAATATAATTCCAGACACAATTGAAGCAATCAACAATGTAAAGAATATCGCAAACAACGATTCTATCCTATTTCTTATACGCAGCCTTCTATAACTGCTTTGTGGAATCTTCTTTGGGCTGACCTTGTAGAATAACTGTTTCAAAATAGTCGTTTCAAGTTCATCCTCACTAATGTCATTCTTATCTTTTCCATTCGGATTCTCACTTGAATTTTGAATATCTTTCTGTGCACTTTTTCCACATGTAAATGTAGCCATGGAAACTTTCAACGTAGTCTCCCGAACCCCTTTATGTCTTCGTAAATAAGTCTCAATAATACTGCTTTTACCTGATCCATATGGCCCAGATAACGCAATATTTTTAACTCGTTTGTTTAGGAACGCCCAGTTTAGCATCTTCTCATAAGTATCGAAATCCTCGATATCATCAACCGGCGCTAAATCCCTAAGTTCATCCGTCCAGCACTCTTGCTTTAACTTCTTTTGATCTTCGGTTTCCACTTGCTTCTTTTTTGATTCCTCTTGTTCCTTTTTTAGTATCTTCCATATTCCAGCTTTTAACTTATCTAATAATCCCGAAGTTCCGGATTCCATATTCTCTCCCCCTCCTATCCCTGTTCCTGCAACCTCTTCCTCTCCTGCACCAATTCAAACTTCTTCTTCGGCTGCTTTTCCTTCCGTATCTTTGCATCCAGCGCCGCAAGCTGCCGCTCCAGCTTCTCTTGTTGCGCTGCGCTCTCTACGCTCTCTCGCAAATCGCTGCCTTGCGTGCCGGTAAGCGCCGCCCCCGCAATTTGCCTCACATAGCCCTCATAGACCGCATCGATATCCAGTCCACAGAGTTCCAAGCGGAGTTCCGCTTCGCTACACCATTCGGTCGCATAGTAGCGGTTCACTTTAAACGCGGCCGTGCCTGCCTCCGCCGCTTCTTTGTAACCGATTACGGCTTTGTACTGTTCTTCGTATTCCAACAGAAACAAAAGGTGATACGGGAGTTCCCGGTCTATCTGCCGAAGTACCCGCTCATCCAGTTCCAGCTCCTTTAGATGTATGAGAAACACTTCGAGTTCTGTGACTTTGGTTCCCGGCTGTAAATTGAGCGTATCCGGCGAGAGCTTGTTGACCCAGCGAATTTCTTTGATCTGTTCCACAAGGGCCCGCTTGACCTCCGGTGAAACCTCTATCTTGTCATAGAACTTCTGCTTCGGAATTTTCTTGCCAAATTCCGTGGACTTCGGAAGGTTCAGCACACTTACTCCTCTCTCATTTAACAACCAGGAAACAGATCAATTCAAAATCGCCGAGTCCGGAGACCTGACTCTTTAAAGCCGTTGTGCCGCCGGGCGTAAAGAGACTGTCGATATCACTCTCTTCCTTGACCTGCAAGATGGAATCGATTGCCTCTCCCAACAGCTTTGAGACTGCTTTCATATCGCGTCCGTCCTGTGTCTCCCGGTTAAAGCGCGCGCAGAGTTCCTGTAAGGGCTCTGTCCTCCCCTTGCAGAGCAGGCGCAGGTCGCCGAGCAACTGCTTTGGGTGGAGGTAATCGCAGACCACGCTGCCGTCTGTCCTTAAGTACACCAAATAGAACGGGTGAATCTGATTTCGCCCGTCTATGTTCACGCTGTCCTGAATGTTTTTGAGCACAAAAATGACACCCGCCGGCAGTTCTTCCGTTGTGGGCACCAGCGCATGGAGTCCGCGCGGCTTTGTCTCGATGGCGCCGTCGTGTTTCATGTATTCCATCAAATCCAGACGGTATTCATTGAGCCCGAGGTCCATAATCGAGATACCGTTTGAGCTCTCTTCTATGTCCACGACCTCTTCCTGCATGCGACGAAGCTGCGCCTTCCGGTAGGCCAGATCTCCTTTTTCCTCGGCATTAATGAGGTCATCGTCTCCGGTCGCCGTCAGTATGGTCGCCTTCATGCGACTCTCCACGCGAGCTTTCAGATTAATGTACTCGTCGAGCGATACATCCGGCCAGAAGTTGACCAGCTGAATGCGGGCGTTCCGGCTGCCGATGCGGTCCACGCGTCCAAAGCGCTGGATGATGCGCACCGGGTTCCAGTGGATGTCGTAGTTAATCAGATAGTCGCAGTCCTGCAGGTTTTGTCCCTCGGAGATACAGTCGGTCGCAATCAGAACATCGATATTCACCTTGCTGTCCGGCATGAGGAGTTCTCGCCCCTTCGAAGTCGGAGAAAAACAGGTGAGCACATTGTTGAGGGTTGCCGGAAACTGCTTTACCGTGCTCTTTCCGTCAACGCTTCCCGTAATGATGGCGGTATCCAGTCCATAGCGCGCTTTCAGAAAGGCGCTGACCTCCTCATAGAGATACTCCGCGTTGTCGGAAAATGCCGAGAAGATGAGTACCTTCTTGTTGCCTTCGTTAATCGGGTGCTCTATTTTCTCCGAGAGCAGCTGAAAGAGTTCCTGCAACTTGCTGTCGTGTGCGGGCGTAACCGCCGCTATCAGCTGAATGAGCTCATTCAGAATCTCCTGATCTTTTTTAAGCTCTGCCCGCCAGCTGACCCAGTCCATATCCGCAAGCGAAATGTGTATTTCCTTGCCCACCTGAAAGAGGTCATTGTTTTCATCGTCGAGATCAAAGTCGATACCGTTTACAGAATCTACGATGCTATCGTCTCTGCGCGTGCTGTCATAGCGGTCTATTTTCTCAATGGTCGTATCCAGAGTGTCCTTAATCCGCGTCAAGGTTAAACAAAACGCATGCACCGAGCTCTCGAGGCGCTTTAAGAGATTTATGCTCATGAGACGGCAAATACCCTGCTCGCGCCCGCGCTGCGTGAGATTCTCGCCCTTATTGTGGGTTAAGTCCCTGTATTTCCCGAGCTTACTGGGGAGAATATGCTTTGACGGCATATAGATGCTGAGGGTTAGCTTCATGAGCTGCTCTGCGATTTTCCGGTAGCTGATATCCAGATTCAAATCCGTGAGCCCCGGACGCACGGAAATGGGCTTTAAGCGTGTGGGGAAGGTTCCGATTTTCTCCGTATCGTAGTATTTCTCAATATGACGCCGGGAGCGCGCTATGGTCACACTGTCCAGAAGCTCAAAGAAGTCAAAATCCAGAGCGGAGAGCAGTTTTTCCGTGCTCCGCTCTTCGGGTTCTTCCTTACTCCAACTGTTAAAAGCCTTCTGGGCTTGGCGGAAGATGTCGTCAATGCTCTTCTTCGTCTTTAACTTTTGATCGAGTTGTCCGGCATTGCCCTCGTAGGCAAGCGCCAGCTGATTCTTTAAATCCGAGAAGTTGTTATTGACCGGAGTCGCAGAGAGCATTAAAACCTTGGTCTTTACCCCCGCGCGTATCACCTTCTCCATGAGTTTTTGATAGCGGTTGTCCTGGGTATTGCTGTGGCTGCCGATGCCGTTCCTGAAATTATGGGATTCATCGATGACCAGCAAGTCGTAATTTCCCCAGTTCAGGCGATCCAGATCGAGCCCGTTCGACTGTCCGCTGCTGCGGGACAGGTCGGTATGAAAGAGTACGTCGTAGTTCAGGCGATCTGTCGCAATCGGGTTGTTGACATAATTGTCTTTATAGGTGTTCCAATTCTCCGCAAGCTTTTTCGGGCAGAGCACCAGCACGGACTTGTTGCGGCTCTCATAGTACTTGACCACCGCTAGGGCCGTGAAGGTTTTTCCGAGACCCACGCTGTCTGCCAGAATGCAGCCGTTATAAGTCTCAAGCTTATTGATGATCGCAAGCACCGCATCGCGCTGAAAGTCATAGAGCAGGCTCCAGATTTTACTCTGCTTAAATCCGGTCGCCTCGTTCGGCAACATGTCCTCGGAGATATCGTCCAGAAATTCATGAAACACGTGGTAGAGCGTCATAAAGTAGATGAACTCCGGCGCATTCTCCTCATAGACGGAACTAATTCTCTGAATGACCGCCTCGGTCACATCCCGCATTCTGCTCCGGTCGTTCCAAAGCGTCTCAAAGTCCCGGACAACAGACTTGGTGACTTCGGTCTCCTGTCCCGCTTCCTCTTCGATGCGGAAGATATTCTCAACAAGACGGTTCCCGCGCTCTGCCCCCAGATCGACGGTGGTAAATTCCTGAAGAGAGGGATAAACCGTTGTCGAAAGAGAGGACTCTATCGTCATAAAGCCGCTAAAGCCCCCATCTCCCGCATTGGCTTTGAATTTCGCCTTTTTCCGAATCCACGCCGCGCACTCCCTGGCAATGCCGCGCTGCATGAGTTCGTTCCGGAGTTTAATCTCGAATTCCGTGCCGTAGAGACCGGACTCTCCGGAAAACTTCGGAATATAAAATTCCTTTCTCTGCTTCTCTCGGTCTCCCAGCCCTCCCGCACTGTCATCCACAAAACTCGGCGCGGTGTAGAGAAAGCGGAATTCTTCGACGCCTTCCAGTTCTTTCTGCAAGGCCTGATAGGCATAGATGGAAAAGCAGGCAGCCGCAATCGAGACCTTGCTCCCCTTGCGTATGGTATCCTTCAAATCATCCAGAAGCTTCTCTGTCGTATTATTCAGAACTTTTACCGACGTAGCCACGTTTCCGACTCCCCCCTACAGCATTTTCTCCAAGTACGGAACTCATTTCTTACGTTTTTCTTACGCATTTTATACATCATAGCACAGCGGAAGGGGGTTTTACAGA